>JGI12053J15887_10001198_pt1 | contig 11824 bp, 8 predicted proteins | sample MedBloCAOM1_O3_FD_15887 | JGI IMG/M metagenome (IMG submission 15887)
CGTCGTTGTTGTGCGAGATGCGTCCGCCAACTGCTACCCCCACCCCCAACCCCTCCCCACAAGGGGGAGGGGAGCACACCGAGTGTGCCGCTTGCACTGTAGCAATACGCTGGGTGGAGGCCGCGCTGTGGTTAACCAGGTGAGAACGACTATGGTAAAGCCTGATGGGGCCGGCCGCCGGTCGTTTCCTGTCGATTTCCGTGCTATCCCGATGCTTCGACCTCGAAAGTCCTGACCAGTCCTGATGCCAAAGCCGCTGAGCACCGAACGAGCGAGGAGCACACGCGCCGGCGACCTGATCGCATCGGCGGTGCGCACGCTGGAGGCTGAGGCCAGCGGCATCACCACGCTCTCGGCCGCCATTCATGACGGGCTCGGCCGCGCCTTCATCGCCGCCGTGGATTTGATCTCCGCCGCGCGCGGCCGGCTGATCGTGACCGGCATGGGCAAGTCCGGTCATGTCGGACGCAAGATCGCGGCGACCTTCGCGTCGACCGGAACGCCGGCCTTCTTCGTCCACCCGAGCGAAGCAAGTCACGGCGACCTCGGCATGATCACGCCTGATGACGCCATCATGGCGCTGTCGTGGTCGGGAGAGACGGCCGAGCTCAAGGACCTGATCGACTATTCGCGCCGCTTCCGCATCGGGCTCATTGCCATCACCGCCGTCACCGACAGCACGCTCGGGCGCGCCGCCGATGTCGTGCTGGCGATGCCGCAGGCGCGCGAGGCCTGCCCGCACAATCTCGCTCCCACCACCTCGACGCTGATGCAGGCCGCGCTCGGCGACGCGCTGGCGATCGCGCTCCTGGAGAGCCGCGGCTTTACCGCGATCGACTTCAGCCGCTTCCATCCCGGCGGCCGCCTCGGCGCGATGCTCAAATTCGTGCGCGACATCATGCATACCGGCGCGGAGATTCCGCTCGCCGCGGTCGGCACCCGCATGTCGGAGGCGATCGCCGAGATGACGGCCAAGACCTTCGGCTGCGTCGGCATCACCGACCGCCGCGGCCACCTCGTCGGCATCATCACCGACGGCGATCTGCGCCGCCACATGAGCGCCAACCTGCTCGACCTCGCGGTCGAGCAGGTGATGACGCCGAAGCCAAGGACGGTGCGGCCGGATCAGCTCGTCAGCGAAGCGCTGGAGCTGCTCAACTCGTCCAAGAAGACGCAGCTGATGGTGGTCGATGGCGGCAAGCCGGTGGGCGTCGTGCACTTCCATGATCTCCTGCGCGCCGGCGTGGCGTAAAGCGGGTCTCGTGTCCCGGCCGAGTACAGCGAGCCCCGTTGCGCGAGCGGAACGAGAGCGGCCGGATTGAGATTCTTCCGCCCCGTGTCCTGTAAATAACAGGGAAATAACAGGGCCGGCCTGCCGGACCGCACCCTTCGACGAGACACCAAACGAGAGATTGGTTGCCTTTAATGTTGGTTTTGCGCGGCGGCGATTAGAACGACGGGTACGCAGAGCACGGCCGTCACGCGGGGTCCCTACCCCGCGCACCCATCAGCCCATGATGCAAGATTGTGTTGCCGCTCGACGCGAGCCAACGCACGCACTGAGCGATCATGCGAATCTATACCATATATTCGTTACGTAGTCAATAGCTATTTCAGGTCGTAGTTGACATCCGGGCACCCCCTGTAGGTCGTCACCCGCGGATTTAGGCGCTAAGATTAAGCGTGTTTCCCGGGCGCGGCGCAGCATGGAGCGCAGCGCAATGATGCGCTGCAGACCCGGGATCGTTAAGAACACCGCCTTCGCGACGGTCCCGGATCAGCGGTGCACCGCTTCGCTGTCGCTCGCGCTGCACCGCATCCGGGACACGTGACGGCGCCGGGTGGCGTCAAAGTCCCGGCGCCACACCGCTTAAACCCACCCCTTGAGCTCGCGCAGCGCGAGCTGACGGATCACCTCCATGCCAGGCGCGCTGTCGTTGAGGCAGGGGATCGCCGCGAAATTCTGTCCGCCGTTCTTCTTGAAGATGTGCGCGTTCTCGAACGCGATCTCCTCCAGCGTCTCCAGGCAATCGGCGGAGAAGCCCGGCGTGATCACGGCGATATTCTTCACGCCCTCCTTGGCGAGCTGCTTGACGGTCCGATCGGTCGCGGGCTCGAGCCATTGCGCGCGACCGAAGCGCGATTGGAACGTCAGCAGCAATTTCGTCTCGTCGAGCTTGAGCTCTTCGCGCAGCAGCCGCATGGTCTCGAGGCAGTGGAGATAATAGGGATCGCCCTTGTCGACATAGGCCTTCGGCACGCCGTGGAAGGACGCAAGGATGACGTCGGGCTTGAAATCGAGCCGGGCAATCTCCGCGCTGGTCGTGGAAGCCAGCGCCTCGATATAGACCGTGTCGTTGTAATAAGGCGGCGCGATGCGCAGCGCCGGCTGGAACCGCATGCCCTTGAGCACGCGAAACACCTCGTCCCCCACCGTCGCGGTGGTCGCGGCGCAGTATTGCGGATAGAGCGGGATGACGAGGATGCGCTCACAGCCGCGGGCAACGAGGTCGCCGAGCCGCGACGCGATCGAGGGATTGCCGTAGCGCATCGCCCAATCGACCAGGAGCTGCGGCCCCAGCGGCTCGAGCGTAGAGCTGAGCTTTTCGGCCTGCGAGCGGGTGATGGTCTTGAGCGGGGATTCGTTCTTGTCGTGATTCCAGATCTTGGCGTAGTCGCGCGCCTTCCGCCGCGGCCGGATGCGCAGGATGATGCCGTTGAGCGCGATGGCCCACAGCAGGCCCTGGGTCTCGATCACCCGCGGATCGCTGAGGAATTCCTTGAGATAGCGGCGCACCGATGCCGCATCGGCGCCGTCCGGGGTGCCGAGATTGACCAGCAGCACGCCGATCTTGCCGCCCGCTGCGGCGGCAGGGCCCGGCGCATCGACGGGAACGGCGATGGCGGCGGAGACCGGCGCGGCTTCGTTCATGGCCCTAACATAGGCAATGGCGGCGGGGGTTGCACGGGTGGCAGGACATGGTTGGCTGTCACATTCCGGGCGTCATTCCGGGGCGAACGATCTCGGGTTTACCCGAGATCGGCATTTATAGTGCCCAAGTCGGCTACAGCCGACTTGGGTGCGTAGCGGGGGAGCCCGGAATCCTAACCACCGCCTGGGATTATGGATTCCGGTCGCGCCACTTCGCGGCGCCCCGGAATAACAATGTGGATGGTCTGCGGCGACGGCCTGGAATGACAGGCACCCCACTTCACCGTCATGCGCGGGCTTGACCCGCGCATCCATCGCCTTCGCAAAGAGGCTCGCGAAGCGGGATGGATCGCGACTTAACTCGGGCTTGCCCGAGTTAAGCAGGATATGGCGCCGCAAGTCGGGTAAACCCGACTTGCGGTGTCAAGCCCGGCGATGACAGCGTGGGGCGGTGTCAGGTCCGCGCGCCGCAGACGCGTCTCGAACCATGAGGCCCGATCGTGGCCGCTCACGCGTCGACGATCGGCGTGAAGCCGCCATAGATCATGCGCTTGCCGTCGAACGGCATGTTCGCGTGGTCCGGCTTCATCCGCCCGTCTTGCATAATCTTCGGCCAGGCCGCGTCGCGCGTCTGCTTCGACGGCCATTCGATCCAGGAGTAGACGATTTTTTCGTCGCTCGTGGCCTTCACGGCGCCCTTGTAATCGGTGACCTTGCCGTCGGGCACGTCGTCGCCCCACGCTTCCACCACCCGCGTGGCACCGTATTCCTTGAATACCGCCGCAACCTTGGTGGCCATGGCGCGGTAGGCATCCTTGTTGGCGGCCGGAACCGGCACCAGGAAGCCATCCGCGTAACCCATGTCGCCGCCGGCGCCCTCTTCGACGATGGGCGCGAAACCACCGAAGATCATGCGCTGGCCGTCGAAGGGCATGTTCGCGCCCATCTGCTTCATGCGCGGATCACTCATGATTTTCTTGTTCGCCGCGTCGCGCGCCGCCTTGTTGGGATATTCGAACCAGGAGAACACGACGACTTCATCCGGTTTGGCTTTCACCGCGCCCTTGAAGTCGGTGAGCTTGCCGTCGGGCACGTCGTCGCCCCAGGCTTCGACCATGCGGGTCGCACCGAACTCCTTGAACATCGGCGCGAAGTCGGCGGCGTGCTTGCGATAGGCTTCCTTGTTCGCGGCCGGAACCGCGACGACAAATCCTTCGACATAGCTCATGGCTTCTCTCCTCGTTGGATTGGCGATGACTAGGGCGCGGCTGCGCCGAAATTCGGGCCGCGCGTTCACATAAAGCGCGGCACGTAGTCGCTGATGTCTTGTTCGTTGATGTCTTGTTTGCCGATGTGTTTTTCGCTGACGTCTTGTTCGCTGTTCTCTTGCAGGTGTTCGCAGGCGGTCGCCGCTCAAGGCGTCAAGTCGACCGCCGCTTTGAACGAGCCGTCCATATAGAACGGCACCGACGTGTGCTCGTGCGTGACTTTCCAGGCGCCGCCGATCTTTCGAAAGCCGAGCGTCAGGCGAATCCACACGTTGGTTTCGCTGCCGTCCGTTCTCTTGCCATGGATGCGATTGAAACCGTGGGCGAAGGCGACGTCGCCGCCGGTCTCGATCTTCAGGTCGCGCAGCTCGCTTCCGACCGGTCCGCTGAATGTTGCGAACCAGCCTTGCAGATTGTCGCGAATGGTCTTGCGCCCGCCGTGCTGCAGCGGCGGCGCGAGGTCGAAGTTGCGCACGTCGTCGGCGTAGTCGGCGACCGCCGCGTCGGCGTCGCGGGCATGCACCGCTTGCGTCCACGCATGGACCATGCGCTTGAGTTCCTCGGCGTCGCCGCCTTTGGACTGCAGGGCCGTAACGTTGGTCATATCCTGGCTCTCCTTGGTTGGATCGGCGCCCCACTCCGGATCGTTCCGGGGATCGCGCCCTCGCCGTGGCCGGGTTCAGCCGAAATAACGTTCGAGCTTGTCGAGCGTTCCGGTCCATCCGCGTTCGTGTCCGTCGCGCGCGGCTTGGTCGAAGAACTGCTCGTGCGTCAGCGTGAGCAACGTCGCCGCGCCATCCGGCCGCAACGCGACTGACACGAGCGACTCGCGCTCCGGCGTCGAGCGCCACGCCCAGGTGAACACCAGCCGTTGGTCCGGCGCCACCTCGCGGTAGACGCCGCCGACCTCATGCTGCTCCCCGTTCGCGGTGCTGAAGCGAATGCGGAAGCGGCCGCCGACCTTGACATCAAGCTCGGCGCTGGCCGATCCGGCGACGGTGTCAGCCGGCCCGAACCAGTGCGCTAGCTTTTCCGGGTCCGTCCAGGCGGCGAAGACCTTCGACGGCGGCGCATTGAGACGACGTTTGAGGGTGAGGCTGGGCTTTTCGAGGGGCCTCTGTTGAGCAGACTTGGCTTGGAAAGATTTGGGTTGGGCAGACATGCATCCTCCTCAACGAACGCGGCAAGCCGATCGAGCTGTGTCGACCAGAAGCGCTGGTAGCGGTTCAGCCATTCCATGGCCCGCTCCATGGGTGCGGCAGACAATCGGCACGCAACGGTGCGGCCGGTCTTCGCGCGGGTGATCAGGCCGGCATCGGACAGCACGTCGAGATGCTTCATGATGGCGGGCAGCGACACCGGAAACGGCCGCGCCAGCTCGCTGACCGATACGAAGTCATGCTCGCCAAGCTGCGCCAGCAGCGCCCGGCGGGTCGGATCGGCCAACGCCGCGAACGTGCGATCCAGCGCCTCTGTCTGATACTTAACCATATGGTAAAGTATTTTACGGAAACCGCCCGCTGTCAAGTCCGCAATGCAATGCGCGTGGATTCGCTTTTTCGGCAAGGAATGGTGTCGTTTGAGCAAGTGATATCGTGGGATGATTGATGTTCCCTCCCTCGTGGGAGGGTGGGGTAGCAATTGGCGGACACACCGAGCGCAACAACAACGACCCCCCTCCCCAGCCCTCCCTCACAAGGGGGGAGGGAGCAGACCGAGTCTGCCGCGCGAACTGATTCCACTCATCGGGATACGCACGGAGCGCGCGCCGGCTTGCTCCATGACGAAGACGATGCTCGGTGCGGACCGGCCGCAAGTGATCCGGCCGGCGCCCGACGCACGCAAGCCTCCGCGGCGGCGGAATTCGCGATCATCGCGGCGCTGTGCCTGTGGGCATTGATCCTTCGCCTGCCGTTCTTTTTTCCCGACACCATCGACTGGGACGAAAGCACGCTCATCATCATGGGCCAGGGTATCCTCGACGGCTACCTGCCCTATGACCGAATCTGGGACGCCAAGCCGCCGCTTGCATACGTCGCGTTCGCGGGCGCCATCGAGCTTCTGGGCCGGTCGGTCGCCGCGATTCGCTTCGTCGGATATCTCTGCGTCGTTCTGACCTCGTACCTCGTTTACAGAACGTGCGTCCTGATCGCGCAGGACCGGCTGTCCGCTGTTGTGGCCGCGCTGGTCGCGGCGGCCATGATGTCGGTGCTGGCGCCGGCGCTCATGACCGAGCTGCTGTGCGTGCCGCTGCTGGCGGCCGCGCTGCTCCTGCTCTGCAGCAGCCCTGGTGTTCTGCCCCTGACGGTCGATTCGGTCCGTGTCCCGGATGCGGTGCAGCGCGAAGCTCTCTTGCGAAGCGGTGCACCGCTGATCCGGGACCTTTGCGAAGGCGGTGTGCGTAACGATCCCGGGTCTGCAGCGCATCATTTCGCTTCGCTTCATGCTGCGCTGCGCCCGGGACACGTGCGATACAAGCGTTGGAACCGCATCACTGGCAGCCTGCCGCGGGTTTTCCTGGCCGGCCTGCTGATCGGGATCGCCGTGATGATCCGCACCAATCTGGCGGTGCTGAGCTTGGCGGTGGGCGTCTTCGTCATCGCGCGTCCGCCGTTCGTTCCGCCGGCGCGACCGGTCGCGCGGGGCGTCGCCTATGCGGCCGGCGTGCTGCTCGTCGTCTTCCTCACCGTCATCCCCTATCTCGCGGCCGGCCGGCTGCCGCTGTGGTTCGACACGGTGATCCGCGCCGGCATTGCGTTTTCCTCCAATCACCGCTCCGGGGACAATCTGTTGAAGCTCCTGCAGAACGGGTTCGGCATCCGTCCGGACGGGATGACGCGGTATCAGGTCCTGGTGCTGGGCGCGCTGCTGTGGATCGGCGGCCTGGCCGGAGTTCTCTGTTGCGCTGGACGCTGGCGCGAGCTCGCCGAGCGACAACGCCATGCCGTCATCGCGTCAGCGGTGTTTCTGATCGGTGCGACGCTGTCGGTGGTGGTGACCGGGCCGCCCTACGGCCATTACCACGTGCAGATGGTCCCCTGGTTCGCCATCGGTCTCGGCTTCGCGGTCGCGTCCGCGCGTATCGCAACGGCCAGGCGGTTGCTGGCCGCCGGCATCGGCGCTGCGCTGATCGCGGCCGCCGTGGTGCATACGCGTGCAAGCTACGACCTGCTGCTGCAAAGGATCGAGCAAGGCAAGAGCCTGGCCTACGGGCGCGCCTACGAGATTGCGGACTATGTGCGGACCGCGGGCCCGGGCCGGAGCTCGCTCTACATGATGTCCGACCATCTCGCGTATTGGCTGCTCGGAGCCCATCCGCCGACGCGGGTGTCGACACATCCTTCGGTCCTGACCAAGCCGGATATCATCACCGTCATCGAAGGGCCTGACGCCACGCCGGAAACCGAGCTCCGCAAGATCCTGGCGGCGCGGCCGGAGTTTGTCGTCAAGCCGCCATCGGTGGATTATCTGTCAGGTTGGCCCGAGGTCGCGCGCGCGCTGGAGGAGGCGCTCGCTCGCGATTACGTGCTCGAGACCAGCATTGCAGGCCGCCAGGTTTATCGGCACAAGCCTGATCCCAGGTGAAGGGACGCCCGAATAAAGCCCAAGTAAACGGACGCCTTTCCGGAGCTCAACGCGTGATGAACCGCCAGCAAGCAACGCCCATCCCGCGGGTCCGAACACGGCCACCGCATGTGCGGCAACGGTCCCTCCCATGCTGATCACCCGCCGCGTCGCCACCGGCCTGCTGCTCGTTCCGATGAGCGGCATTCGTTTTGCCGCAGGGCAGCCGGCGACCGCCGCGCAAGTGACCTTCGTCCTGGTCAACGACATCTATCTGATGTCGGACACGCTGATGCCGGACGGAAAGCGCCGCGGCGGCTTTCCGCGGCTCGCCGCCGTGGCGAAGGCCGAGCGCACGCGGGCGAGCGCTTCCGGCGGCAGCGTGATCTTCGCCCATGCCGGCGACACGCTCTCTCCCTCGCTGATGTCGAGCCTCGACCAGGGCGCCAGCATCGTGACGCTGACCAACATGGTCGCTCCCGACATCTTCACGCCCGGCAACCACGAATACGATTTCGGCAAGGCGGTCTTCCTCGAGCGCATGGCCGCGGCGAGCTTCCCGCGCTACGGCGCCAACCTGCGCAATGCCGACGGCGCGCCGCTGCCGGGCTTCCAGGACCGCTCGATGGTGACCGTGGGCAGCGTGCGCATCGGGCTGACCGGCGCCACCTACGAGGACAGCCCGCGCGCGTCCGATCCCGGCGACCTCAAGTTCGCGCCGTCGGTCGCGACGCTCATCACACAGGCGCGGGAACTGCGGGGCGAAGGCGCCGACTTTGTCGTCGCGGTCGCGCATGTCACCCGCGAGCAGGGCTATGAGCTCTATCGCAGCGACACCATTGATCTCATCCTCACCGGCCACACCCACGATCTCTTCATCAACTATGACGGCAACACCGCCATGGTGGAATCGAACTACGACGCGCACTACGTCACCGCGATCGACGTGGCGATCGACATCAAGGAGGAGGACGGCAAGCGCCTCGTGACCTGGTGGCCGCAGTTTCGCGTGATCGACACCGCGACGGTGACGCCCGACCCCGAGATGGCCGCCGTGGTGGCGAAATACGAGGCCGATCTCGGCCGCCATCTCGACACCCCGATCGGCACCACCGCGGTCGAGCTCGACAGCCGCAACACCACGGTGCGCTCGCGCGAGACCGCGATCGGCGCGCTCGTTGCCGACGCCATGCGCTGGTCGGCGCAGACCGAGACGGCGATCACCAATGGCGGCGGCATCCGCGGCGGCAAGATCTATCCGCCGGGCGCGACCCTCACCCGGCGCGACGTGCTCGCCGAGCTGCCGTTCGGCAACCGGCTCGTCACCCTCGACATCAAGGGCGACGCGCTCAAGGCCGCGATCGAGAACGGCCTGTCGAAGCTGCCCAACCCGAGCGGCCGCTTTCCCCAGGTCTCCGGCCTCACGATCGAGGCCGACATCAGCCGCCCGCCCGGCAGCCGCGTCATCTCGGTCAAGGTCGGCGACGCGCCGCTCGATCCGGCACGCACCTATACGCTCGCCACCAACGACTTCATGGCGCGTGGCGGCGACGACTACGTGATGTTCCGCGACATCGAGCCGGTGCTGCCGGTCGCGGATTCGCCGACGCTGGCGTATGAGGTGATCGATTATATCGTGAGTATTGGGACGGTGCGGACGGAGGTGGCGGGGCGGGTTGTGGTGAGGTGAAGGGAAGTCGCGTTACCAGCAGCGCCGCAGTATATGTCGGAGCCCCTAATAACTGGGCGGTGTACAGGATATAAGCGAGGAATGCACGCAATCGCGGAACTGCTAGACGGCGTCGCCCATGGTTCTTCATTGGGCGAAGTCTGGCATTCATCCCGGCTCTTGATGCGCGACAAGCGGCGAGGAACTGCGGCCGGCGAACCACTGTTGCTCAAGGCGTTACAACGACTGAGCGAATGGGCCGCCCGAGGCAACGATGTTCACAGGCTTGTTGCGATCGACCTATTGGTAAGGATCCCCGCATCAATTCGAAAGATTCAGCGAGTTGCACAGCCGCTGCGAGCAGAAGTCCTTCGATTGCCCATACCCCCCCTATCGATTATCGCTGAGAAAAAGGATCTACCGGACGGCGCCGAGCCTGCCGAAATTAGAGAAAATGTCGCAAAGGCACTCACTGATGCCACCGGTGAATGGGTACTTCCATATGTCATTCGGGCAATTGCGGAAGAAGATCGCTCTCAACGATGCCGTATTGCGCTTGCCGGGCAGATTGCGAAACGTGCCCCTGATATAGATGAATGGCTCGATCGACTTCTCAAGGAGAGCGCCATTCAATCGCTCGCAGAGAAGGCCGGCTTAGAAACTGCCACAGCGCGGCTAAGGGATATTACCCTGGCATTAGCCGACACGATAAGAACCCAGCGTTATCGTTTAAATCTATCGGCGCGCGCAGGCCGGTTGCTTTCAGAGTTAGCTCGGACTCTTGTACCCCTCGGCCCACGAGACAAGGTGCCCTCGCGCCTTCCTGAAGCAGCAGGAGCATCAGTGCGATTGTTAGACGAACTCTTGGCGGTGCGCCTAACTCTCATGGACGAGCCGGAGATGTATGAATTTCTTGAGCCACTGAGGAGATGGTGGTCGCAAACTAGATATCCAAGAGAATTGACCGAAGCTCTCACTCCCATTGTTGACAAAATCGTAGCGGGGATTGTTTTCCGTGCTCGTGGTGGACAAAGAGCTGAACGTTTGATGCAACGCCTCAGGCAGGCGGTCAATGACGATAACCAAATTAAGCAAAAGCTATCCGGTCTGGCGAAGAGCGAGACTGGCCTGTCACCCGATGTACAAGACTGGCTGCTGGGGATCAATCGTACTCCTGCGAGCGCCGGATCGGACGGAAGTCGCCTGCTCACGGCCGTTGCAGAGGAAAGCTTTCTTCGCTCGTTAGCGCCGGCCTTCCTTCTAGCACACGAGAGTCCGGCGTCCACGCACAACAGCCAAGACGTGGCTCGGCTTGCGGCCATGGTAAAATCAGTCGGTGCACAATTTGGGTTGTCGGTTGTTGGCAAGCCTGGTGACCAAGTTGATTACTCTCCGACCGCGTATGAAGGTATTGATGGCGTTCCGCCGAGCGAGCACCGCGTAATCTTGGTGCGCCCCCCAGTGTTACGCCGCCGCGCTGACGGGGGAAGCGATGTTATTGTGAAAGGGCTAGTCCGGTCGGCTTAGTCAGCACGTCGCATATGGAGGTGCCAAATGGACGGAGCTATCGCCCGCATTTTGATTGAGAGCTTGGTTCAACGTTTAAGCCGTGATGGGGGTTATTTTCACCTCCCTGACGGGCGACTCTCGGAGAATGAGGTCACCGCCATTTGCGCTTTGGCCGACGTTCCCAAACCACAACTGCCGGAGGAGACGCAGGCCGCAAAGGTGGCCCCCACGCTCAATCTTGCGGCCTTGTCCCGCCCAAGTTTCTCTGACGACCAGATCAGACTATGCCTCGATTTCGGCACCGCGATGTCGAAAGCTTGGGCCAGCGGATCTCGGTTGGAGATGACGTTTCCCCTAGTTCTTGGTCGACCAGCCGATGGTATTGACGTCCTAGCTGCACCTTCCTCGATATTCATCACGAGGACTGGACACATATATTTTGGTGCCGCAGCAGAACGCCAACACGAGTCGGAAATTCACCTTGGGCGACAGCGATTCGACAACATCAAAAGGCTGTTGAGCGAAGTTGAGCCGGGCCTCGATCTCGATGAGGTGCCTTTGGAGCCAGGCATCGATCCGACGGACGCAGGACTGACGAAGGGCGACTTGGTCGTTCTTTACTTAGGTTGGCTTACTGACATGGCGCTGAAGGCGTTGCGCCTCACGGTGGAGGAACAGGCGCCCGAGCTTCTATCCGAATTTCCCGATCTGCGTTCAATCCCACGACGCTTCGCGATCCCGTGCTTTGAGCATGCGGTGGACGATGTTCCTAGCCGGGTACGCGCCAAATGGGCTGAAAGCGTTATGGAGTCCGCCCTCACGCGTGCTCAAGTCATCGCAGACACATTTGAGAGCCGATGGGGCGATCTCACCGCCACAGAA
>JGI12053J15887_10001199_pt1 | contig 11824 bp, 12 predicted proteins | sample MedBloCAOM1_O3_FD_15887 | JGI IMG/M metagenome (IMG submission 15887)
CGCAGCTATTCACACCCTCCCTTCGCCTGGCTAGGGCCGGCCGCTTCGCACGCTCATAAATAACCACTGATATCGGCTTTGCGAAGTGGGGAGCGATCCCTACCGAGTCACGGAAGCGCTTTCGAATCGTTGACGTTTTTTGGTTGACGGGTGGCGGTTAGCCGCTAACGGTTTGCCTTCCAGATTTTAGCTTCTACGTCTACAATCTGGCGCTAAGCCATAGACCAATGGTCCGGGCTGGCATGAATACACCCTTCCGTAAGAGTAATGATCGATCGTCGTAGATTTCTAGTCTCCACCACTGCCGCCCTTGCCACCTTTGGGCTGAGGGGTTCCGCATTCGCCAGCGAGCGAATGAAGCTCGGAACTGGCGAGCGTTTTTCGTTCGATGGTTTGGTCGAGCGGGCCCGGAAACTTAGCAGCCGGCCTTACGTACCCACACCAGCTCCCGCCGACAATATCCTGAATAAGATTGATTACCAAGCTCTGCAGCAGATCAGCTTCAAGACAGATTATGCTCTCTATGCCGATGGCAGCTCACCTTATCCTGTCACTTTTTTCCATTTGGGAAAATTCAGCCGGCAGCCAGTCAGAGTGCACGTTTTGGAAGACGGTTCCGATGGACTCGTGGCCCGCGAGATCGTCTATGATGACAGCTATTTCGACATGCCCTCCGACAGTCCGGCTCATGCTCTGCCCGAGGGTAGCGGTTTTGCCGGCTTCAGGTTCCAAGAAAGCAAGCTAGGCGATCAGTCTAGACTTGATTGGCACAAGAACGACTGGGTCTCGTTTCTCGGCGCCTCCTATTTTCGAGCCATCGGAGAGCTCTATCAATATGGCCTCTCTGCCCGCGGCATTGCGGTGGACGTCGCCGTACCTGATCGCGCAGAGGAGTTCCCTATTTTCACCGACGTCTACCTCGCACCGCAAAAGGCCGACAGCAATTCCGTGACAGTTTATGCGCTGCTGGAAGGTCCCAGCATCACCGGCGCCTACCGGTTCGATATGCGTCGAGACAAAGCAGTGTTGATGGACGTCGACTCGACGCTCTTTCTCCGCAAAGATATCAGTCGCTTCGGAATCGCTCCGATGAGCTCGATGTACTGGTTTTCCGAAACGGTTAAACCGACCGCGGTCGACTGGCGGCCCGAAGTACACGACTCAGACGGACTCGCCCTGTGGACCGGCGCCGGCGAACGCATCTGGCGCCCCTTAAATAATCCCACTGCCACTCTCGCCTCCTCATTCAGCGACGAGAATCCTCGCGGTTTTGGTCTCCTGCAGCGCGATCGCGACTTTGACCATTATCTTGACGGCGTCCATTACGAGTTGCGCCCCAACCTTTGGGTAGAACCGCTGGAACATTGGGGAAAGGGCTCGGTACAACTGATTGAGATCCCGACTGACGATGAAATTCATGACAATATAGTTGCTATGTGGGTGCCGGCGGAGCCAGCGACCGCGGGAAAAAGTTATCGCTTTCGATACCGACTGCACTGGATTGCGAATGAGGCTTTTCCGATGTCCACCGCCTACTGCGTTGCGACTCGACTGGGAAATGGAGGTCAGCCGGGACAGCCGCGACCGAAAGGATTACGTAAGTTCATGGTCGAATTTCGAGGGGGGGGCCTTTCTTCGTTGCCATTCGGAGTCAAACCAGAGCCGGTCCTATGGTCCTCGCGCGGCGAATTTTCTTATATTTTCACTGAAGCAGTTCCTGACAACGTGCCGGGTCATTGGCGAGCGCAGTTTGACCTGGCGGTCAGTGGCAAGGAACTGGTCGAAATGCGTCTCTTCCTGAAATCGGCCAATGAAGTTCTCTCGGAAACCTGGTCTTACGACTATCATCCGCACTTAAGGATAAACGAAAATGCTTCCTGAAACCCGGTGAGCCAACGCCCCTGATCGGGAGGGAACGATTTGGCGTCTCGCCTCAACATTTCATCGAGCCTGGCTAACAGGGAATCGCTTATGAGAAAGCCGTGTTGACTCTGTATTGGGGTCGAACTGCCAAGTGGTACAATGTTGGCGCGCACCCAATTCAATCGATTTCATTCGACAAGGACCAATCCCACATAGTAAATACGGCCACTCGACCAAGCCTTGACGTACGTCATCCTGTTGCCTAATTTCGGCCTTTTATGAAGACCACGCTGCGGTATGTCCTTCCGCTGACGATTTTTCTGTTTTTGCTGCCCAACCGTTCCCCCGCGCCGATCATTTATCGCGAAGGTGAAGGAATTGTTCCAAGCGAAGTCCAAGACATCGAGATTAAGAAGAACGCGCAAGAGCAATTCGATCTAGCTCAGCGTTACGAAGAAAACAACGATTTTGCCCGGGCGGGAGCGTCTTACCGCTTGGTGGTCCGGCGTTTTCCGCGCGCTGATATCGCTCCGACCGCTGAGTTTAATTCCGGGCGCATGTATCAGCACCAAGGTAAGCTGGATGCCGCATTCAACGAGTATCAGGGATTGGTCGAAAAATATCCGCGAAGCAGCGAATTCGAACCGGCTTTGGAAGCCGAATACAACATTGCCAAAGCGTATTTGGACGGGAAACGGGTCGATGTATATGGCGTTCCTACCCTCCCGTCCATGCCCAAAGCACAGGAAATGTTTCGTAAAATCGTAACCAACGCGCCTTTCAGCAAGATGGCGCCTCTTGCGCAATACGGCATTGGACAGGCATTGGAAAAACAAGGCTCGATCGTTTCGGCGGTCAACGCCTACCAACAGGTCGTCGATCGATACCCGAATAACGATGTTGCTGCGGATGCCATGTACCAGATTGGTTACGTCTATTTCCAAGCTAGCCGCGAGACTGGTTACGATCAAACCGCCGCGGTTCGGTCGCAGGAAGCATTTGAAGATTTTTTAGTGCGCTACCCAAACAGCAGCAAGGTGGCGCAAGCACAGGACAATCTGAAGGGCTTACAGGGGCGCAAGTCGTCCGACTCCTATAATATCGCGCGCTTTTATGACAAGCAGAAGAATTACAAGGCTGCCTATGTCTATTACAACGAGGTTTTGCAGCAGCAGCCCGATTCGCAAGAAGCGCAGCGGGCCAAGGACAGGATGGATCAGATTCGATCAAAACTGGGCGACTCGGCGTTGCAAATCGGAACGGAAACTGCCGAATCTGGCCAGACCGTGGCTGAACGGCGGAAGTTGCAAGCCCAGGTCGACACTGCCGCGCGGTCGGACTTCGTCGGTCCGCCTGCCCCTACCCCTACGCCTGCAGCCACGCCAGGTCTAACGCCGGCTCAGAAGAAGCAACCGCTTACTCCGCAAAAAGACGTCGCGCCTACCGCACCGACCGAGCCTAACCTTCCGACCCAGTAGTCCCCAGATGGGTCGAGCAATCATTTTCTTGGTGGTCGCTCTCCTCTCCGGTTGCGCCGGCTATACCGTGGGTCCGATCCAACCCACATACATGAGTGGTGTGCACAAGTTGGCGGTGCCGATATTTGACAACAAAACGTACGAGCCTCAGATCCAGACACTGGTCACTGACACTTTTATCAAACAACTTCAGCAGGATGGGACCTACGAAATCACTGGCCTTGATCAAGCTGACGCTGAAGTTCATGGAACTATCTATACGGTGACTCGAGTAAAGGCCCGTTCGGTTATTGGCAACGTACTCGCTTCTTCCCAGTTTAATCTTCAGGTGCAAATCCGCGTTCAAGTCATCAATACTCATTCCGGGGCAACGATTGGACAACGGGACGTCACCGGACAGACGACCTTCTTTGTCGGGAATGACCTTCCAACTCAAGAGCGCCAAGCGATTCCGTTGGCGGCTGAAGACGCGGCCGTTCAGGCAGCAAGCTATTTGAGCGAAGGATGGTAACTTCGTGCTTTACGTTATCGCCTCTCCAATTGGCAATCTTGGCGATATTACGATTCGCGCGTTAGAGATTCTCCGCCAAGTCGATTTGATCGCGGCGGAAGATACCCGTCATACCAGTGTTTTGCTTCATCGCTACGAAATTAGGAAACCTCTCACCAGCCTGCATGAGCACAATGAAGCACGCCGCACAGCCGAACTGGTTGAACGGCTCCGAGCCGGCGCAAACATTGCGTTGCTCACCGATGCCGGCATGCCGTCGGTTTCAGATCCAGGGTTCCGTTTGATCGCGGCCTGCCGAGAAGCCGATCTTCCCCTGACCATAATTCCAGGTCCCTCCGCGGTACTCACCGCGTTAGTTGGCTCCGGTCTGCCAACCCATGCCTTTTATTTTGGCGGCTTTTTGCCGGCAAAAAGCGGCCAAAGAAGTCGTGAATTGAGCGCCGCCATCGCCCGAAACTGCACATCGATTTACTTCGAGTCACCGCACCGGCTTCAGAAATCACTGGCCGAGCTTGAGGTTTTGGCGCCGGCTCATGCGGTTTGCGTGGCCCGAGAACTGACCAAGCAGTTTGAAACATTCCATCGCGGTACGGCTCAAGAGCTCAGGAGACACTTTTCCGATCATCCGCCGCGAGGAGAGATCACTCTAGTAATTGCTCCTGCAAGCAAGCTCGGCGGCAGAGACAAGGGCGAGGCTGGGAACAGCCGGATGGCTTAAATAAATTCCCCGAGGACGATCAAATCAGGGCACGCGGCGCCAAATTCCCAATCAATCTTCTTCGTTTAAAAGATACTGAGCCAATCGACTCACCGCTCCTGGGTCCTTAGCCAATTCGTCGAGAATAAGAGCTCGGTGTTCTTCGTCCACTTTGCCAGTCGCCAATTCTTTCAAGCGAACATCGAATTCTGGATCGACGGCGCTTACCATGCGACCGCCGACCTCCCCCTTCAGGTTTTCCAGAAAACGGAAGATCGTCTGAAATTGTTGCTTTTCATTCATTTATTATTGTTCATCTCCTCTCGTGAGACTCAACGGAATGGCCCCGGACGCACCGATGCCACCATTGGTTCCTATCTAGTGGACGGCCAAGATTGGGCCGGTTGCACATTTTTTCCAGCAATCAAAGTGCCTCAGAGATTAATCCCGGCCTCTCTTCTAGAAGAGAAAGGCAGTCGTCCCAAGTGATATCGAGGTAGGGATCTAAGATTTTCAGGTTCCACAGGACCTGCTTTCTTATTCCGTCCTGAGTTTGCGCCAACTCACGGCTTATCGTCGCCGCGTGACAATTTAACATCACGGCGAGTCGTTGTTGTTCTACGTTATGGATATGGACCAGGCGCAAAATGACCGACGCCCGCGAAGACAGGCCGGCAAACGCTGCCGAAAGGGCGTCGCCTAAAATCGCAACAATTTCGGAGTTACCGGGCGAATCGGTGCCAGCGGCCGCTAATGTTTCAGTAAAGTCGCGATCATCGTCATCCTCCCGCATTCGAACGAGATTTCTGTATTGCGGACTACGCCACCAGCTCTTCAACCGCGAAAGCGCTACGACGGTCAGCCACGATCGTAACGGCGCTCGTCCTTGATACATTTTCAAAAGCGGAACATTCTTGCCGTCTCGGGGAACTCCGACGATGAGGTCAGCCGGGAGACTATCTGCGATCTCCCTCGCCTTTTCCTCGGAACACTTGTCGCGGCATTTTGAAAGGAGAACTCCCAGGACAGAAGCGAGCTCGGATCGCACTTTCATTATCGCTTCCTTACTCCCCTCCATCGCTTGATGGGCTACCGAAAGATCGTTCTGAATTCCCATAGTAAATCGGCTAAGCTCGAAAAATAACCACCCGCTTGCTTAAAGTCTATGGCAAAGGCTTCTGCTGGAATGCTGGAGAGTTAGCATGAATTGGCCTGCACCCAACCAGTCGCGGCGCCTATCCACCGGCTCTATTATAGCTATTATATCCTTGATAAGGTTCCTGCTTTCAGTGTTATTGCCGATCCGATGAAACCTCTCTTATGAGTGCTCGAGTGAATTTTCTGCCGGACGAACGTTTCCTTTCTTTGCGCGCCGCACTGAAAGAACGCCTGCACAAAATGGCCGACGTACTCACCCCCGAAAACATCGGCGGAATTCTGGATCTACGGATCGAAAATGTCTTGCGCGATGCCTTTGATCGGGTCGGTGCCGACGAAGGTAGCTTATGGCTGCTCGATGCCCAGAAAGAAAATCTGGTCATCGCGTACAATACCGGAGCGCACGCGTCGGAGATTGTCGGCTTTAAACAACCAATCAATTCCGGAATTGTAAGTACCTCACTAGCAAGCGAACAAGGATTCGCCGAAAACGAGGTGTACAAGCACGAATTGCATAGCCGGTTGCTGGATGACAAGCTCAGCCTCAACACCTACGCGATGATCGTTGTCCCGTTCTATTTTTTGAATGAATGTCGCGGAGTCATTTCTTGCGTCCAGCTTTTCAACGTTCGCCGTGAAGCGGATGAGACGGTTCCGGCTGGGCCGATTCCTTCCGGATTCGAGATAGAGCAGCTCAATGTGATCAAACGAGCTTCGTTGATAATTAGCGATTTGATTGACTATCGTCTTTTGCGGGTCACGGTTGGCTGGGACGGGCACTGATGAGAACACGATCTTGGATCTCCGTCGAACAGGCGCGAGAAGCTATGTTTGCCGGCAGAGGAACTCGGGTGCGCGTCGCGGTCATTGATTCCGGAGTTGAAGTTGATCATCCCGACCTGGCTGGATTGAACCTGATCGAAGATGTTCACGTCATCGGCGACGATCTCCAGTTGCATGTACGCCCGGGCGATGGCACTGACCTGTTCGGCCACGGCACCGCGATCGCCGGGATTATCTACAATTTGGCTCCCGAAATCGAGCTCGGGAGTTTTCGGGTCCTAAGCGCCAGTAACGTTTCACGCACTCAAATCATCTGCGAAGGCGTGAACCTCGCCATTGAGCGGGATTATCATATCCTCAATTGCAGCTTCGGTTGTGGTGTCGCCGATCATATTCATCAGTATAAGTCGTGGATCGATCGCGCCTATTTGAAAGGCATCCACATTGTAGCGGCGTGCAACAATGAGGATTTTACGAAACCAGAATGGCCCGGTTATTTCCCATCAGTGATCACTGTCAATTACGGCAAGGTAGAAAATGAAGAAGACCTCTTCTATAAGCCGGGCCACCTGGTCGAGTTCATCGCGCGAGGCGCCGACTTTGAAGCAGCTTGGAAGGGCAAGCAGCGACGGCGCTTATGCGGAAGCAGCTTTGCCGCACCGCATGGTGCGGCGCTTCTCGCCAGGATTCTTTCTGTCTATCCCGATCTTGCCCCGCTGCAGGCTAAATCCTTGTTGCATCAACTAGCCAAGCCCTGGAGCGATCAGATCGCGGTAAGCCCGGTGAGGTAGCGCGTTCGGCGTTTGGCGCTCGGCGCTCACCGGACGCTCGGGTCAAACCGTCCGGGCCTGATTACGAGAATGGCGATTGCGGTTTGTGGTAGTTCCGATCACGCAGCTCCACGTACTCCATTGCTCCGTCGCACCCAGAATCACAATCCATGAATCCACCAAAAACATCCACGCCTGAGTCCGATGAACCCAGGAGTGGTCTATTGCTCTTGGAAAAAATTCAGACCAGAATCTTCAGCGCTCAGCCTGCGCTGGTTACAAACATGTGTTTACCGCCTTTGTCGGCCCGTTATTGGCAAAAAGCTCATTGAAGCTCTCGAAAGCGTAGCCTACGCTCGCGGTGCTTGAACCCGCGAAAGCAGCATAAATCAATGCATTGATCCACCCCTTTTTTGGATTGGCGGTTTGTTGGCAAATTTTCCACAGCCGAGTTTCAACCTCGGTTTGGACCGGTTTTGTTTTCGGCTTTTCCCACCCGACTTCTACGGCCGGCTCTGGTAGCCAAAAAGCAGATGAAATAGCTGAAGCTGACGAATTCATGGCATCGAGTTTGGTTGTTGGCCGGTCTAGGGTCCGAGCAACTGGATCAATGACCTTCCATCAGCTTACAAAGGAAAAGAGGTGGCGTGGTTTCAGAAAAAAGCGCGGTGAAGATAATTCCGCGCTAGTTATGCCCAGAAAATTGTCCCGGTCGAATAGAGACTTGCGACTGCTTTTGCTGAAACGGATGCTCCCGCGGCACTCTTCTTTTGCGTGGAGAATCATCGAGTGGGTCATCGGTTTTATGGTAGCCAGCATTTTGTTGGGAACCATGAGCACGGAAACGCGATATTGTTTGGGTTTTTAGAGTAGCAGGCAGTGCAGCGATTTCGGTGCGGAACGTCGTGGGATTGGCCAAGTCCTCGTTTACTACCCGAAGCCGGAAGGGAGCCTGAAATGCAAAGAAGAAAGTGATGGCGCAACAACTGGTTAAGAGCGCGAAAATCATCGTATGAACCCAACTGCCCTTGGTGTTTGCGAATCGCCGGCAGATTTTCTCCGGGCAGGTCTCCACCTCGGCTCGAATCGACCTAGTTTTTCGTTCCTCTTCCGAGACCTCACTGCAAATCGTGAATAAGAGAATCCGGACAGGCCCCGTTCTTTCCGGCAGTAGATGAGGTACGCTTAGCGCAGGCTGCTCGGGCAGCGCGAAATCCAGGACGATGACGCGAAGGGGTCGCTTCGTCATTTCGTGCGGCTCACCGTGTGTCGCCGGCAGAAACGAAAACGAAGAATCAATGGCTGAACTGGACGCACACATAGGCTGACGGGAATCATCGGCTCCAACAGCCGAATCAATGACATTCCGTCAGTCTACAAAGGAAAAGAGAAGGCCTGGTTTCAGGAAAATTATGCGATTGAATTGATCGCCGAGTCGACTCAAGATTTGACTCTACCGGAGGAGGAGACTCATTTGATCGTGCCGGATAACCTCCCTCGCTCGGCTGTTGTTGAGGTAGGGTCTGGCCTTCCGACGGTTTATCCCCTTCATCGGGTTCCGAGTACGTCTCTCAATCGACCTTCGGTGGACCGCAGAGCCGAATAGAGGGCGTGAATTTCTGAATCGGTGTCGCGGGGATTAAGTAGCGTTTGCGCGACCTCCTGCCGCATCAGAGCGGCAAACCGCTGCCGCATTCGAAACACCAACGTCTTCACGCCATTGCCAGACATACCCAGAACCCGTCCCGCCTCCTGATAAGATTTGGCGTCCGGTTCGGAGCCAATTTCCAGGTGACATTGCAACCGGTCAAATTGGTGGGATTTGCCGCGCTGCCGATATTCCTCACCGAGTCGAATTGTTACGCGCTCGATCAGAAGTTGAGCCCAATTCGCGTCAAAAAAGGCCTCGGCGGTTAAATGATCCATCGGCTCGAGGTGGTGACCCTCCTTTGCATCATGGGCGTCGAGGTCAATCGATGGTCTTCCGCCACCCCGCTTCGCTGCGGAAGCGTACTGTCGATGCGTCGAGAGGTGATTGCGGAAAGATGCCAGCAGGAAAGAACGGAACCGGCCCTTGGCCGGATCCACATGCTGTAAACCTTCCTTCTCCAGAAGGTGAAGAAAGAAGCTTTGCGTCAGATCCTGAGCATCCTCGTGGGAAAGACCGGCGAACAGGGCGAACTTATAAAGCGGAAACCAGTAGCGCGAACAAAGCTCGGACAAGCAGCGCCCCTGTTGAGTGGAGTCTGCGCCCTGAGCGTTAAGAACAAGCTCCCATTGGGTCGTACGGAAACGCACGTCCCTTCCAGTCCCGACGGTTTGTTTCGTTTTCACGAAGACGCTCGCTCAATTTGGATTTCTAAGGCGGTTTAGATCTGTCGACAAACGCAATTGGGGTCTTGCGTCGCGTTCTTCTGCTCGAGTGTAGACGATCGCACGGACGCCGATTGCGGGATTTGTTCAAGAAAGATAACGAAAGCCCCGATTAGAACACCGGGAGCGCCGGGAGCGGTGAGAGGTGAGAAGTGATTGGTGAGAAGGTTTCCTGCCCCAGCAACCAGCGCCGCTATTTGATATACTTCTCACCTCTCATCTCTCACCTTGGTCGCGGCTTGCCGCCCTGTTTTCTTCTCTCCGTGATGGTTGTCCGAATCAGCTCTGCGTATTGTGCATTTCGGAGCAAAAGGTCTTCATGAGGACCAACGTCGGCGATTTCTCCTTGGTCGAAGAACAGGTTGAAATCTGTTTCAAAAATATCGGGATCATGAGTAATAACGATTGCCGTACGGCCAGCCAAGGCCCAGCGCAGATTGCGCGCAACCTTCTGCATGGACTGGACGTCAAGGCTCGCACCTGGCTCGTCAATGATGACCAGCCGATGCGTTCCACATAAAAGTTGTGCCAGACCGAGCCGGCGACGCTGACCGAAAGAGAGAAACCCTTCACCGGTGAGACTTCGGACCTTGTAAGTCAAATCGATTCCCTGTTCCTGCATGAAATCGGTCACACCCGAGAGATCGAGAGCAGATCGCAGATCGCCAATCGCCTGCTTTTCCCGGCCGAAGAGAATGTTCTGTTCTAAGGTCCCATCCAAAAACCCAAACCCAGTTGGCAGATAACCGATAATACGCCGGCGCCAAAGAATCGGCCAGTCTGTCACTTCTTGCTCGTCAATCCAGATCGAGCCGGCGATCGGTCGCAAGTCTCCGACGAGCAGTTTTGCCAAAGTGGATTTGCCGCAACCCGAACGGCCGACCCAACCAACAACCGCTCCCGCCGGGATATCGATATCGATACGATGGAACAATATTTTTTGGTTTCCAGAGAACGCAAATTTAAGACCGTGTACTCGGACAGCGACTCCTCCGCTCTCGCTGGCCAGACGATCCACTGCAGCCGATGGCAGCGGCACTCGCGGAATCTGGACCAATGCATCGATTCTCTGTAGGCTGGGGAGGAATTGGCGAAGCGTGGTAGGTACCGCACAGAGAGCGACGATTGACAGCAAGAAGAGATTGGTAAGCATCTGCGCTTGGACCACCGATCCCGGAGAGAAGCCCGGCGATCCTAAGAGGAGCAATACCGTCAGCGGCAAGGAGATCGTTATCAGTATTCCGGAGATCGCCTCCCGACTGGAGGCCAGCAGAAGCGACTTTCGTCTGACCTTAGCCCCTTGCCGCGCCTGTTCGCTAATTTCTCTGGCAATCGCCTTTTCGCCGCCAAAAAAGATCAGCCGCTCAAGAAGCTCGAAATATCGGCTAGCTTTGTTGAACAGGTTTTCCTTCAGCTGATCGGCGCTCACTCCCGTCTTTCGCTCGGCATTGGCAAATGCCTTGACCACAACGGTCTGAAAAAGGAACCCGAGACCACCAACTACCAACACGATTTTCCAACCGCCGGGAATAGCTATCAGCCCGACCAAGTAAGTGCCCAATCGTACCAGATGTTCTCCGATTCCGATGATGCCGAATATTAAAAAAGCACTGAGACTCGGCGCGTCGGAGACATAGGTTCGCAGCGTCGACCCGCTCTGGCGTGAAGCCCGCGTTTCGCCATCTTCATGGACGAGGCTCTCGATGATTTCCCGCTGCAACCGTAAAGTGAACTTCTCGTGAATCACGCTTCGAGATTGACCCGCGCCGACCGCGACAATAGCGGCCGCCACCAGCCAGCCGACCATTTCTAAAGCACCCCTCAGCTCATCGCTCCGAAAAGCACCATCAATTTGCTCTCCCGATTGGCTCGGAGCGGTATGGAGAAAGTGATCGAGTAGGCGCTGCCCGGCCGAAGTCGCGGCCAAGGTCAGATTTGCCTGAAATAGCGCGAGAACGAGCAGCGCCGCGGCGGGAAAAAGAAAAGGGATAAAATACCGGCGCAGACGAAACAGGAGAGCGATATCAGGATTTTTAGCGGGGGGCAATGCCATCGGGATCTCCGGAAATAAACGCTCGTCAGAACCTACGGCTCTCCTCCACAATTCTCTGTAATCTCTGCAAGTTCACTTGGCCACTGCGTCCGTTCTCTAAAGAAGGTATGAGTAAACCAAGTTTTTTCCCACAACCTC
>JGI12053J15887_10001200_pt1 | contig 11821 bp, 8 predicted proteins | sample MedBloCAOM1_O3_FD_15887 | JGI IMG/M metagenome (IMG submission 15887)
CAAGACACTGGCGGTGAACGGCCGTCAGCGGGCGCCGATCCTGCCGGACGTTCCGACCGCCATCGAGGCGGGTTTCCCGTCGCTGGAAGTGGAAGGGCTGGTCGGGCTGTTCGGTCCGCGCGGCATGCCGAACGAGCTGCGCGAAAAGATCGGCGCCGACGTCAAGGCGATTGCCGCCGATCCCGAAATCGCCGCCAAGCTTGCTGGCACGGCGCAGGTGGTCAATCCCGGCGGACCCGCCGAATTCGCCGCCGCGGTCGAGGACCAGCGCGCGAAGATCGCCAACATTGCGCAAGCGCTCGGCATCAAGCCGAAACAGCAGTAGCGCTCAGGGCAGGAGCAGCATCGAGCTCGCGGATTTTCTATTCTCGATGTCGCGATGCGCATTCGCGGCGTCGTGCAGGGCGTACGTGCGGCTGATCTCGATCTTGAGGATGCCGCGTTCGACCAGCTCGAACAGCTCGGCCGCGGCTGCGCGCATGGTCGTCACGTCGGCGGTGAAGCTGCTCAGCGCGGGACGACAGATCGAAAGCGAGCCGCGCTTGGCGAGCTGAAGCAAGTCGATCGGCGGCGGGTGACCCGACGCGTTGCCGTAGTTCACCAGCATTCCGAACGGCCGCACGCAATCGAGACACTCGACGAAGGTGTCTCGCCCGACCCCGTCGAACACGGCCGCGACACCTTGCGGCGCGATCGTCTTCATCGCGGCAACGAAATCGACCTCTCTGTAGAGTACTACGTGATCGCAGCCCTGGGCCTTCGCGATTTTGGCCTTCTCCTGCGAGCCGACCGTGCCGATCACAGTCGCGCCGAGATGCTTCGACCATTGGCACAGGATGGTGCCGACGCCGCCGGCCGCGGTATGGATCAGGATCGGTTCGCCCGGTTTCGGACGAAAGATTCGGTTGATGATCAGGGATGCGGTGAAACCTTTAACCATCATCGCCGCCGCCTGCTGGTCGGATATGCCGGCCGGAAGCTTGATCAGGCGCTCTGCCGGAACGTTGCGGGCCTGCGCATAAGCACCGGTCTGCTCGAAGAACTCGCCGCGCATCCCGGCATAGGCGACACGATCGCCAGCGCTAACATCGGTGACGCCTTCGCCGACGCTCTCGACCATCCCGGCGGCCTCGTTGCCCAGGATCACCGGGAAGCGCAGCGGCCGCGCCAGGTAGAAGCCGCCGCGGCGCACATTGATGTCAGAATAGTTGACTCCGATCGCGGTGTGACGGACTCGCGCTTCACCCGCGCCGGGGGACGGAAGCGCGAAGTCCTCCCAGCACATCACCTCCGGGCCACCGTTGGCGTGAATGCGGACGGCTTTGGTCATGACGCCCCGTGGGCGCAATCGGCACGTCTAGGTGATGCTCTGCGGAAACGTCTCATCCTCGAATATCGAGATCACCGGCGGCGTTCCGCTCAGGCCCAGTTCCTGCCATCGCGCCACCACGTTGTCGTAAGCCTGCTTCGACAATTTGGTGCGCTTGGAAAAGGTCTTGATGAAGCGATAGTCCATGCAGGCGTTGATCAGGCACTTCGATCCCCAGGGCCTGATTTCCGGCGGGTTCAGGCTGGGATCGAGATACGTGCTCCAGGTCTCGCGCAGGATGTCGATCGACTGTGCCGGCCGCGAACGCGTCGCCATCGCCCAGAGCACCTGGTTGACATTGGTCGGGTCGACGTCCTCGTCCACGACGATGACGTATTTTCCGAAATAGGCGCCGGCCGTGCATTGCGCCGCCAGGGCCATCACCTGCGGCGCATGTCCGGCATACATCTGCTTGATCGCTACCACCGTGATGCCCCAGCCCGCCGCCTCCGGGATCGACCATACGCCCTGGATACCCGGCACGCCGAGCTTTTGCAGATCGGCCCAGATGCCGGCGGAGCGCAGCGCCGCCCAGAACAGCCCGGCTTCGTTCGCCGCGCCGTCCGCCATCAGCGCGCAGGTCAAGGTCGGATTGTCCCGGTAGCGGACGCGTTCGACCCGCATATAGGGCGTCGCGCCGCTCGGCCGGCCATAATAGCCGGTGAACTCGCCGAACGGCCCTTCGGCAAAGGTCTCGTCGGGATAGAGAAAGCCCTCGAGCACGATCTCGGCCCGGGCCGGCAGCGGCAGTCCCGTGAGGTCGCTGATGAAGACCTCGATCGGCGCGCCATTGATGCCGGAATAGTAGTCGTATTCGCATTCGGTCTTCGGCAGGCTCGTCGCAGCCACCAGGAAGAGCAACGGGTCGATGCCATAGGCGGCAGCGATCGGCATCGGCTTGCCCATCTTCCACCACTTCTCGCGATCGATGGTGGCGTCCTTGCCCGGCGAAGTGTAGACGCCGACCTCGCGCGGACCTTTGATCATCATGCGATAGGTGCCGACGTTGATCCGGCCGGTTTCCGGGTCCTTGGTCACCACCGCATCGCCAGTACCGAGATATAGCCCGCCGTCGAGCGGCCACATGCGCTGCGCCGGAAACATCCGGATGTCGATGTCGTCGCCTTCGACGATGTTCTGATTGCAGATCGCCTGATCGGCAGAAACTTCCTTCGGCGGCATTTTCCGCCCCAGCTTCTGTTGCAGGATTTGCACGGCCTTGAGCGGGTGATCCACCGGTTGCTCGCCGATCATCAGGCAGAAGCGCGACAGGTTGCATCCGACCATGTTGTAGAGCGCGCGATGGCCGGGATGACCCTTAATATTCTCGAACAACAGCGCCGGGCTGCGCTCGCTGCCGACCAGGTAGGTGATCGTTGCCGCTTCGAGATCAGGGTCGACTTCCGCGGTGATACGCTTGAGCTCGCCCAGCGCCTCGACCTTCTCCAGCCAGGCATCGAGATCGCTCGAGTTGGCGCCGCGAACGATCTTCTTGGCGGCCGCCTTTGCAGGCTGTCGTTCGTCGCTGGCCGCGCCGACAGTGACGCCCGTGTCCATGGTTCTCTCCCGTCTTGTTCCATTGCGAGCGGCCGAAGTCTAGCGTGCTTTCCCGCGCGATGGGTACCGGTGAACTGCGCGCAAACCGCGCATACTTCCTCGATGCGGGGACATCAGGGACAAGTCGCCGCGATCGGGGGCTTGCTACCGCCGGAATCGATTGCAGGACGGCAGAGCGCGCAAACAAAGGCCCGGCACATGGGCCGGGCCAGGCGGCGAGGATGCGGGGCTGCGATCAGAGACCGGCCATCACGCTCTCGAGACCCAGGAGATGGGCGAGCGATTTGAGCTCACGCCTCTGGTCGTCGCTGAAGCTCATGACCAGCGGGAAGCCGGCGGACTTGAGCCCCTCGACATCCATCTTGCTCATGTCGATGGACGCCATGCGGCTTCCGCTTTGCGGCGACTTCTTGCTGTATTCCATTTTGCGCAGCTCGGCCTCGACGGCGGGCCAGTAGCGCTCCTGGTCCGGCGTCAGGGCGAGCCGTTTCTTGATCCCGGCGATCTGCGATTCATTGAGTACGGCGTTCGACCGGTGCGCAGGCTTGGGCGCAACAACGGCAGGCTTGCTGGATGCCGAGGCAAGGGTGATCTTGGCCGGGCCGGTCGCCGCGGCTTCAGCGGCAGGCTTGGCGGCGGGAGCTGCGGCTTGAGTGGATGGCTTGGCCTTCACCGGCGCGTCGGTGGCGGTCGGCGCAACGGCAGCGTGGGCCTCGGCAATCGGGGAGAACGATCTAGGGTTGAAAAGGGTAATTCCGCCGTCAGCCGAAGCGAATGCCAACGTCCGCTGCGCCGGCTCTCCCGCGGTTTCCGTCCAGTCTGCCGGGAAACGCAAATTTACCGTCTCGGACGGCGGCATCTCGGTCAGGGTCGCGGCGACCGTGGAGGATGGCTTCGCGGGAAGGCCCGCGCGCGTATTGAAGCCGGCCGCCAGACCGCCGACTCCCGCCCCGCCCAGAAGGGCAAGGCACGCCATGACACTGGTGTTGATTCGCCTCCGCCGCCCCCGCATGTCCACCCACGCCCGTTGTCCCCAATACCCCTCATCTTGTTTCCAAACCGAGCGTAATTATGGCTGCGCCGGGACATTCTTCGGCCTTTTCCTTTGTTCCCGGCGAGGGTTATTGCCGCTGACGCGGAGTCGGACCCGCTGCATGCATGCCGCGTTGAAACAATAAAAAAACCCGGCGTTTCCGCCGGGCTTTAATTTTGCAGCCGGAAGACTGCGGCTTACGCCGCCTCTTCCTCTACCACCGCCTCTTCGTCCTCGGCCTCGCCCTCGGCAGGCTTCGGTCCGCGACGCGGGCCCTTGGCAAGGGCAGCCTCAATCTCCTTGATCGCTTCGGTCTCGGTGATGCGCTGCACCGCAGAGATTTCACGCGAGAGGCGATCGAGCGCAGCCTCGTAGAGTTGGCGCTCCGAATAAGACTGCTCGGGCTGCGTGTCCGAGCGATAAAGATCGCGTACCACCTCGGCGATCGCAACGATATCGCCGGAGTTGATCTTGGCTTCGTATTCCTGCGCCCGTCGCGACCACATGGTGCGCTTGACGCGCGCACGACCCTTCAGCGTGTCCAACGCCCGCCTGACTAGCGGCGCTTCGGCCAGCTTGCGCATACCAACTGAGACGATCTTGGCGGTCGGGACCCGCAACGTCATCTTGTCCTTGACGAAGTTGATGACGAAGAGTTCGAGCTTGGCGCCCGCGACCTCTTGCTCCTCGATCGCGATGATCTGGCCCACGCCGTGGGACGGATAGACGATAAACTCGTTGGTCTTGAAGCCTTGACGTTGGGTCGTCTTCTTGATGGTCATTCCGGGGGAAGCTCCTTCATCCGGCTTGCGGCGGACGGGTGTCTTGGCGACGGGGGCCCCACGTCGCGTCGCCGCGCGGGGAGCCTGCGATGCCCTCCGGCGAACGCCGGTTGAGGTCTTCTTGGTCCGCCTAGTCATGGCGGTTGTCCTCTTAGAACGATGGCGCGTTTTTCCTGCCACGGCTTTTTTGCGTGGATCCCACGTCCCTAGTTGAGGGTTCCTCGGAAGCGACCCGAAAAATAACGCTCCCCTGGGGGAGCGGCTCGGGCGCGGGTGCTTTGCTCATTTCTTGGCTATATAGCACATTTTTCGTCAAAATCAAAGCCTTGCGACGCCGTAGAGGCCCGATTTCGGGCATTTCAGCATTACATTTTCGTCACGGCTGGTTAATGAAGAGGGCTAGTCGCCGGTTCCCGGACTAGGGGAGAACTGCGTCTCCAATTTATTGGGCACGTCCTCCCATTCCTTGGCATCCGCCGGTGGCTCCTTCTTGGCCGTAATATTGGGCCAGATCTTCGCAAAATCGGCATTGAGTTTGAGGAGATTTTCCAGGCCCGGCTCGGTATCGGGCTTGATCGCTTCGACCGGGCATTCCGGCTCACAGACCCCGCAATCGATGCACTCGTCGGGATGGATGACGAGCATGTTCTCCCCTTCGTAGAAGCAATCGACGGGGCAAACTTCGACGCAATCCATGAACTTGCACTTGATGCAACTTTCGACGACGACGTAAGTCATTTCATAACTCTCCGGACGCGCCCCAGAGCGCGTTCAGCAAAAACGGAGTCCGGCTGCACGGACGAGATCAGGCTTGCGCAAATCGCGCAAACTTATCTGCGGGACGCGCCCGAGCCGACTTTCGGTTCAGTTCACCGGCATTTCCTAGCCTGAAAGCGCGCTAGTAGCGCATGGGCCACCAGCAAGCAAGAGATGGCGGCTTGCGGCCAATTCTGCCAGCAAATCACCCCTCGTTCTCCCCGGTGAACCGCGCGGTGGCGCGGCGATCGCGCTTGGTGGGCCGGCCCGTGCCCCGCTCCCGCAGGACGGGCGGCGGCGGTGCACGTTCGGCCCGGCCGCCGTCGGGCGAATCGAGAGATTCACAGATTGCACGCGCGTCGTCCGCCGACCCGCGGCGATCGGCGAAAGCCCGTACCTTGAGCACCCGCACGGCGCGGTCGAGCGCGATCGTCACCACATCGCCGGGCCGCACCGCTTGACTCGGCGCATCGATGCGCTGGCCGTTGATCCGCACATGACCCGCGGTGGCGAGCGCAGCGGCCGCCGAGCGCGTCCGCACCACCCGCGCGTGCCAGAGCCATTTATCGATGCGCTGGCGATCCAAGCACTTGCCTCAGCGACGCCTCAAGTCGGGGCCGGTTCGCCGAAGATAGAGCGTCAACGCCATAGTTTAGCGCGGCTCCTTGGCGTTCGCCTCAAGTTGCTCCTTCAGCGCCGCAAGCTTGGCGAACGGTGAATTCGGATCCGGCTCACGGTCGCGGCGGTCCCTGCCCTCGGCCCGGCCCTTGATGTATTTGGCGCGCAGCGTGGGATCGCGATCCGGACGGTCGCCACGAGGCGGCGGCCGCCCACCGCCACGCTGCCCGCGTTCGTGATCCGGCCCGCCCGGGCGATCCGCGCGCACACGACGCTGATCCGGCCGTGGCTGACGCTCCGGGCGCTCGGGACGGTCGCTGCGCTCCGCGCCCGCCGCACGCTCGCGAAGCCGGCCGCCGTCCCGGTGCTCATCGGCCACGGCCGCAGCCTCGACACCGCCGGCCGCAGCAGGCGGCGCCACGCCGTCGGCACCAACCACAGCAGGGATTCCATCGGACGCCGCCGCGGGCGGCGGCGCGTGCCGCTGTCGCTGCGGACGGCGCTGGCGCGGCCCGCTTTCGTGACGTGGCTTGCGCGGATGGTCATCGCGCCGACCCGGCCGCCAGACCTCGATGAACTCCGCAGACGTGGGCTCCGCCTTGGATGCAGTCTCGGCTGGTTGCGCTGGTGCCGAACTGTCCGGGGCCTCCGCCACTGCTTCCACCTGTTCCTCTTGCCCCGTGAGGGCAAGGGTCGGCGCTTCGGGGACGCTGATCACCGCATCCGCGGCGGCCAGCACCGGGTCGGCCGCGCGTTCAAGGAGCCCGCCGGGCGCGATCGCTTCGTGGGCCGGCTCGACCGCCGACGCGTCGGTGGCTGGCTGCTCGATCTCGACCGGCACTTCCAGGTTCGGTTCCGCGTCGACCGCAGGCGTGGCCGCGGGCTGGCCACCTACATCAGCCAGTACAGGTGAGGGCGCCACGGTTTCCGCAGGCGGTGCCGGCGCGACCGGCGCCTGAGACTCTGCCGGTATCGAAGGCGCAGCCGTGGGCGCCGGCTCGGCCGGTTTCGGCCGCTTCTCCATGCGATAGCCGAGCGACCGCAGGACCGAGGCGAAACCCTCACCTGAACAACCGGCGAGCGACGTCATGCCGACGGTGACGGTGAATCCGAAACCGTCGATCGCGCCCTGAGGCTTGACCCCCAACGCACCGGCCCGCCAAGCCAGCGCCGGGCGGATCAGATCGGCGAGCCGCTCCAAGATATCGACGCGCACCGCGCGCTCGCCACAGACGCGATAACCCGCTGTCAGGTAAAGCACCTTTGCGATGTCCGGATCGGCGGCAATCGAGGTACGACCGCTGGCGGCAAGCTGCTCGATCGCGTCAAATCCTTTCGTCTCCGAGCCGCCGTGCTTGAGCGCCCAGAGCAGCGTGGCCAGCACTCGCGGCGCGGGTTTGAGCAACGCCGGCACGTAGATGTGATAGGCGCCGAAGCGCACCCCATACTTGCGCAGCGTGGCACGGGAGATTTGGTCGAGGCCCTTGACCTCCTCCGCGACCTTCTGGCGATCGAGGACGCCAAGCGCCTCGGCGAGCTGAAATGCGACGCCACGGGCGATGCCGGTGATATCATCGGCGGCCGCGAGCCGAAATAGCGCCTCTAACAGTCTCTCGATGTGAGACTTGAGCCAGAGATCAAGGCGCGCCTGCACCGAATCACGCGGCGCTCCCGTGAGATGCTCATCGGCGATGATGCGCACGCGCGGCTTGAGCGCCTCCTCGCCGGCAACGAGTTTGCCCACCGGCTGTCCGAGCCACCTGATGACGCCGTCGGTCGCGAGCACGAATTGCCCGTCCGCCGCTTGTGCAAGGCGGGTCGCGCGCACGTCGATCTCTCCCGCCAGCGCCTTCTGCGCCGCGCCGGCGAGGGCCTTCGCTTCCGAGCCTGCGGTCGAGGCGTCGGGCGTGAACCTGAATCCGTCGAGCCGGCCGATGGCATGGCCCTCGACCACGACCTCTCCGCTCTTGCTGATGTCGGTCTCGAGCACCGTGTTCTCGCGCAGCCGTCGCATCAATACGCTGGTACGACGATCGACGAAGCGCTCTGTCAACCTTTCGTGCAAGGCGTCCGACAATCTGTCCTCGACCGCGCGGGCCACGCCTTGCCAGTGCTCGGGATCGGCGAGCCAATCAGGACGATTGGCGGCAAAGGTCCAGGTGCGAATGTGGGCGATGCGGTTCGACAACGTGTCGATGTCGCCATCGGTGTGATTGGCCTGCTCGACCTGAAGGGCGAACCAGTCGGTGGCAATCGTCCCTTCCCGCATCAGGAAACTATAGAGCGTGGTGGCGAGCTCGGCATGGGTCGCGGGAGATATCTTGCGATAGTCGGGCACCTGGCAGACGTCCCACAACCGCTCGACTGCGGCACGCGTCTGAGCGAGCGCGCGGATATCGTCGTCGCGCGCGGCATGGTCCAGCACCAAGATGTCTTCGGCGATCGGCGCGCGGGTGAGGCCGTTCTCTTTCGGCGTCTCGGCGAGCGAAGCCTGCAGCGCGCCGACCGAAGAAAAATCGAGCGCAGTGTTGCGCCACTGCAGCATTTTGATCGGCTCGAACGAATGGCTTTCGAGCGCCTGCACGAGTTCGGTCTCGAACGGCGGGCACCTGCCGGTGGTGCCAAAGGTGCCGTCGCGGGTGGCGCGGCCAGCGCGGCCTGCGATCTGCGCGAGCTCGGCCGGATTGAGTTTTCTGAATTGATATCCGTCGAACTTGCGGTCGGAGGCAAACGCGACGTGATCGACGTCGAGGTTGAGTCCCATGCCGATCGCGTCGGTGGCGACGAGGTATTCCACATCCCCGGACTGGTAGAGGTCGACCTGCGCATTGCGGGTGCGCGGGCTCAGCGCTCCGAGCACCACGGCAGCGCCGCCCCGCTGACGGCGGATCAACTCGGCGATGGCGTAAACCTCCTCCACCGAGAACGCGACGATGGCGGAGCGGCGGGGAAGTCGAGTGATCTTTTTTTCGCCCGCAAAGGAAAGCTGCGACAGGCGCGGTCGGGTCAGGACATGAGCGCCCGGAAGGAGCCGCTCAACCATCGGCCGGACGGTCTGGGCGCCGAGCACCAGTGTTTCCTCGCGGCCCCGGCGATTGAGCATGCGGTCGGTGAAGACATGGCCGCGTTCGAGATCGGCGCCGAGTTGGACCTCATCGATAGCAAGGAACGCGACGTCGAGGTCGCGCGGCATCGCTTCGACGGTCGACACCCAATAACGTGGATGCGGCGGCTTGATCTTCTCCTCGCCGGTGACTAGCGCGACCGCCTCCGTGCCTACGCGCGCCGCAACCTTGTTGTAGACCTCGCGCGCCAACAACCGGAGCGGCAACCCGATGATGCCGGAGGAATGGCCGAGCATACGCTCGATGGCGAGATGGGTCTTGCCGGTATTGGTCGGCCCGAGAACAGCGGTGACGCCGGCGCCGCGGGCGCCGGAATCGCGATTGGACGGGGAGGAGAAGGAAATGGACATCGACGATCAAGAATGGGCGATGAATGATGTTGCTGTTGCGTGATGCTATCCGTCACTCTGCGACGGCCGCAGCGAAACGTTCAGAGGATAGCAGATACAAGATCGAGCCGCGCGTTAGGTCTATTGCCATCCGTTCAAGTAGCGCCTTGAGCCGCGCGTGCATCTCGCTGAGCATAAGATACCCGCTTCCACCATTTCCGGCAAACGCCCATTTCGAAGCCATAGTTCGAGTAGCGGCTGGCGAGTGCGCGTCCGCTCGGACGCGATCACCAGCATGATCTGGTTGAACATCATCGTGGCTGAAGCTCCAGGCAATAAATCGCCGGTGCACAGATAATGTCGGTCCGCACGGAGGCAATCGGAGCAAGGAGGCCGCCTCGCAACCGACGGCACGTGATCGACCAGCAATCGCAGCGCGGACCGAGGGGGTATCGCGTTGGGCTCCAAAGGGCGCACGGCGCGACATTCTCCTGCGCATCAGCCAGCACAAAGGACCACTGGTCTCGCGTGCTCGCTGTCACATCTTCCCATCCTTGCGCTCGGCCGATGGCGCATTCACCCGAGACCGGCGGTTGCAGTGCCTCGGCCAAAGCCGGGGTACATTCCTAAGAGCGTCAGAAAGAAGACCTGGGCCATGCCCACGGCGCGTTTCGTTCTCTGCGAGGGGAAGCGCCTGTGCATAGCGCTGTGCTTAAGCTGTGGAACGAGTCCCGAACGAATCGCGCCCGAATCGCTGACTCGCTCCTGGTCGGATTCGTTCACGGCAATATCTCGTAGCAGCAGAGACGGATGCCCCAACATCGTGTAAGGCGGAAACGGGCCCTCGGTGCTCCGACCCGCAAATGATTTAACACGGGATCCCGGTGCTCAAGTGCGGATCATTTGCCCAGACGGCAGGCGTTTTTGCCCGTCCGGACGCGATTTATTGCGTATTATTATTGCGTCTTGGCGGTCGCCCTGCTCGGGTGCGGGAGCGAGACGAACTGGGTCGCCTGCATGATTCCGACTCCCAGCGGGGTCGGAACCGAAACCCGGTAGGGCACCATGACGCGCGTGCCCGCAATGGGGGCAAGCCACATCTCGATGTCGCGCAACTGAATGAGGTATTTGATGGCAGCGCGATCTGGAATGTACCCGGCAATCGGCGAAAATCGGACCGCGCAGACTACGGCCACGCCTTGGTAGCCCCTCTCTGAGTTCACCCGCTCAAGCCGCTTGAAGGAAAGCTGCAAATCGTAGCGCATGCGACCGTCGAAGATCGCGAGCGTCCGTTGGCACGCCTGCGGAACGAGCGTGTCGCCACTGCCGGGAACCCGCACCAGGGATGCCGTCATGGGATCCGACACGCCGCGCCGATGGGCCTCGGTGACCGGGACGCGGTCCGGACTCGCAACCGCCGGCGGATTCGCCACGAACTCCTTCACCGTGCCGGAGCTGATCGTCATCCGCACTTCATCGGACTTCTCATCGGTGACGATGCGAGACGCGTAGCTCGAGGGGATGAGTTGGCCGCCGGAAACGCCCCCGCGGGCTGCGCTCTGGCCTTGCCCACTGGCAAAAACCCGCATCAATCCGGCCGTCCCACCGCTCGCCGAAGCGGTGAAATGATCATCGCCGATTTCGATCACCCAGGCGCCCTGGCCGATCGGGAGGCCGCCGAGCGTCACGGTGTAGCGGGCGTCGAGTTTGCCTTGAGCCAGGCTAGGGCTTTGCTGGGCATCCGTCATCGCAAGCGCGGCCGCGCCCAGGATGATCCCAAGGCGGGTCAGGCGACGAGTGAGGCGATATGAACGCACGAAGGCCGGTCCCTGCTTTCGTCAGTTGTTATTGAAACCGCCGGGCGGTGGCCAGCCTAGTGGTCAGGCCGGGCCAGGCGGGTTCGCCCCTGGTACATTCCGTTAAGCCTTGGCGCGGCATCTTGGCCCGATCAAGGCAGTTGGGACCTGTTGCGGTCCCGTTCGACCGCGACCAACAGTCCCCTCCGGCGGGGCCAGTCGTGCGAGGACCCGGAAACACCCGGCTTGACGCCATTTCATGCGCTGACTATAGGTCCGGCGGCTCTACGGAGCCGTAGCGATCGAGCTGCCCCGCCGACGACGCGCAGGTGCTTGGTCCGGCAACCCCTCAGGATGATGCAGAGGTTCTCAATGTCGCGGCGGTGCGAACTGACCGGCAAGGGTGCTCAGGTCGGACACAAGGTCAGCCACTCGAACATCAAGACCAAGCGGCGC
>JGI12053J15887_10001201_pt1 | contig 11816 bp, 14 predicted proteins | sample MedBloCAOM1_O3_FD_15887 | JGI IMG/M metagenome (IMG submission 15887)
GGCGCCGATGCGGCGGGACAACCCTGCTACTTGGGCGGGCAACCACTCTCACGCCAGCCCTCGCGCCATCCCGGAGCCAGGGCCGCCGGTAGCCGATGCGCCGATCCTCAAGCCCGGGCTAAGTCGCTGCCTGGTATACCCAATGTTCGTGATCTTCCACGTGGTTGCGCTCGACGACTGGCTCGTCGTCCCTGACCGGCCGTACGCGCCCGCGTCTCTGTCCGAGGAAGGCTTTGTCCACTGCTCCCCCGACGAGGCAGTAACTCTCGCCGTCGCCAGCACCTTCTACCGCGACACCCCGGGCCCGCTCATGGTGCTATTCATTGACGAGCACAAGCTCGACGCCATGGTCCGCTGGGAGGCCGCCTCCCCAGTGCCGCCCACCGGCGTCGCCCCCGACACGTTGTTCCCGCACGTCTACGGGACCATCAACCGCGACGCGGTCGAGGGAATGATGGAGGTCCAACGCAACACAGATGGCCACGCAGTGGGGCTCGCGGTGTGGCCATGAGGACCGCAAGCCTGGATCACGACATGCCGGACTTCACTTGACCTGGCTAGCAGCTCTGCGGTGGTCGGGCGGTTGACCGGTCTTGACGTGCCGGTTTGTTCTCGTCTTGCCTGTTGTGTCCCGACGCGACTTGACGTTGACGGCCTGCACATGGCCTGGTCTTGATCTCTCGTCGTCCCTCTGATCCACGCCGGCAGCACGTCGCGCGTCGGCCTGACACCAGGACGAGCAGAGCGTAAGCATTGTATCCAGTCGCATCCGCAAACTTGTCTCGGAGCGGACTAGGGGCAGGAAGCCATCGGGTCCTTGCTGACGTCCCGTCTCGTGGCCCCCGGAGGATTGAACGCCAGACGGGCCCACTGAGCCGTCGCCCGAGCAATCGCAGCCGATTTCGAACCAGGACTAGCACGGTGCGGATCGGGGTATGTTCGGAGGAGTTGGCGGCGTCCCGGGCACGGGTGTCCGGGTCAGCCTCGATGACCAGGTAAGGAGGCTGTCGTGAGCTTCGCGGACAAGGTCAGAGACAAGGCTCAGGTGCTGCGCGGCCGTGTCAAGCGGGACATTGGCCAGGTGACTGGCAACAGGCGTCTTCAGGCTGAGGGCAGCGTCGATGAGGTGATGGGTAACCTCAAGCAGGCTGGCGAGAAGGTCAAGGACGCATTTCGCGGGCGGGGTCCTCGCCGCCAAGACTAGCGCCAGTACTAGTTAGCTGCTCTGCCCAGGCGGCAAGAGCCGGTCGAGGTTGGGCTGACCCAAGCGGCCTCGACCGGGAGTTCAGTCCGCCCTGTACCGTCATCCACGACTTGATGGGCCGCATTAGCAACTCGTCCTCGGCATGCGGCTGGAAGCGTTTAAACACCCACAGCCAAGTTTCTTAGACCGTGATGGTGGATGTTCGTGGATAGTGCCGATTACCAGTGATCTTTCGCAAGCAAACGCTGGTCACTTGTGGTCATGTGGTGTTGTCTGGGTGTGTTTAACGACCAAAAAGTGTCCAAGCGATCATGGTGACCTTACGAGAGGATGATGCACAGATCGACTCGCCCGTTGTTTGTCCGGTGGGGCGGTGATGGGCAATGCCTGTCGAACAGCAGAGAGGCAGGCACTTAAGGACCTGGCCCGCACCNCNGGACGCAACATCCGTACCAACTTCGCTGGTCGACATCAAGTTCATCTTCCACGGAACCTTGGACTCGATGAACCTCCAGGAGTCNCACTGGTTGTCGTGGACGCCCCGCGGTCGCGATCCACCTCGCTGGCACACCAACAGNGGGCGACATCGACGGCCTGTGGGTGTGCCGAATCGAATTGAATTACGCTTCTGCATGGCGTTCCCGGCTGCGTTGATCGTTTGGCCGGGACGCCGTGGATTCCCTCATCGAGGAACTCGTCACCGGGCGAGATGCGCTGCACGCCTCCGCTGAAGCCGCGACGGACCAGGAGGTCGGGCATGATAGCCGCAGATGAGGCCGCTGGCTTGGGATCCACTGCGGACGTTGGTGGACGCTCAAGTGGGCGTTGGTGCTTATTCGGCCGCGTCGCCAGGCGCCGCTGGGAGTGGCTTGCGTATTACCAGCGGTCCGCGGGGTGGTATGCGGAAATCGCCGAGATCGATCGAGGCCATTATCACGAGGCGTTGTATATGGCGTAACAGGAGCGAGAGCATGCGAAGGAAATCGCGGCGCAGATTCGAGCTGGTGTGAGCGTGAGAGAAGAGGGCTGTGAGAAAGACCGTGACACCGGGGGCGGCCGCGGACATTGATGCCTGCTCATAGGGAGTTGGTGTGGACTTGGTCAGCAGATCGCCGAGATCGATCCCGCTCACGAGCTTGAGGCCCTGTATTGGGCGCGGCGGAGCACATGGCGCGGAGCAGATCGCGGCCGGGTCGACGCAGAGCAGCGACGAAAGTGGCAAACAGTAGGGGATCATGAGAAGCTGGCGAGATATGGGGCTACGCCGAGGTGACTTCGCGCGCATCTCGCTGAGTTCGTCGGCCAGGCACCTGAAGCCTACGTGTTTCTGGGACCCAAGGGCGCCCGTCCACCAGCAACTTCGACCATCTGTGATAAGGCGCGTCAACTGGCCGGAGTCCCGCAGCTGCATCTGCACGACCCTGCGGCACACCGGAAACACCCTCGCGGTGAAAACTGGAGGACGCTGCGCGAGCGGATGGAGCGCATGGGACCCCGCTCAACGCTGCCGCAGGATGGGAAGGAGCGGAAGCGGGATACCCGCGCTACCTGCTGGCCGACCGCTGTGGTGTCCAGTCTCGGCTATCTCGGAGTGTAGTCCGCCGGAGGCGGTTCTGTGGGATGAGCTGAGTAACGTCAGCGGTCTCCGTTTCCTTGATCGGTAGGAGGTGCAGATGGAGCCGTACTGGTTAGATCGGGACGAAGGCGAGGCGCTGTGGATGTTCGATGTGCTGGACACGATCAAGGCCAGCGCAGACCAGACCGGCAATAGCTTCACGCTCGTGGAAACGATTAACTCTCGGGGTACGGGCCCGCCGCTTCACGTCCATGACCGGTTCGATCGGGGATTGTACGTCGTTGAAGGCGAGTACACCGTTGTAGTCGGAGACAAGAGCATCCGGGCTCGGGCTGGTACGTGGATCTTCGTGCCGCGGAGTGTCCCGCACACGTGGCGATGCGATTCGTCAGAGGGGCGAATCCTGGCTCTGCTCGTGCCCGGGGGCTCTGATGGCTTCTTCAGGGAAGTAGGAGAGCCTGTCACCGACCGCAGCCAACTGCCGCCAGGGCGCGTGCCGGACGTTGAACGCCTGTCGAACGTGGCCGCACAGTACGGGATGAGGTTCGTTGGGCCTCCGCTCGGCAGCGCAGAGCCAGCCGACTGAAGTCAGGACTGAAAGCGGAGTCGATTTGTGCCTGCGTGGCGCCCGCCTCCGCGGTCGTCTTGACCTGGACAATCTGACCACGACCGTCAAGTTGACTCTGCTTGACTGTCTGCTGGATGAAGGCCTCACCGCCGAGGCCGCTCACCTGCCGGGCTTGTCGCTGAGACGGTGCCTTCTGACCTATTCCGTCGAAGCCGGCGCTGTACGCCGACGAGCTGCGCACCGACGGTCGGATGTCTCGCGGGGTCCACGATTCTCGCGTCGACCGTCGACGGCGCGATACGGATGATTCGGCGCGCGCATCGGCGGCGAACTGGACTGCTCCGGCGTCACCATCACCAATCCCTCTGGGGCCGCCTTGCATGGTGAGCACCTCCAGGTCGCCGGCAACTTCTCCCTCCGCGCGGCTTCACCGCCGACGGTCACGGTGAGCTGGGCGCGGTACGGCTGGCCGAGGCGCAGATCGGCGGCCACCTGGACTGCTCTGGGGCCATCATCCGCAACTCCTCTGGCCCCGCGCTACGGGCCGGGGGCCCTGCGGGTGGCCGGCAGGGTCTTCCTGCGTGAGGGTTTCATCGCTCATAGTGTCGGCGAGCTGGGCGCGGTGCGGTTGGTCGGGGTGCACATCGGTGGCGATCTCAGCACAAAGGACACTCGTTGACCCGGACCTTCGATGGAGCAAGTGAGGGGAATCGACCCGCGTCTAGAACTAGGGAATCTGCTTACCCTGCCGGATACTACTCGCTGGCCGGCGCTTGGCCTGCACCTTGGCGTACCGCAGGTGACGCCATTGACCCCTCGTACAGCACGCAGATAGCACGACGATGGTTTGCTCTGCTCGTATGAAGGGAGGCGGAAGCGGGTATCCTGTTGTCTCGGCGGGTTCGTCCTGAAGCAGGCAGGCGCGGGGGCCGAGGTGGAGACACCCAGCGGCTGAACGATCTTGTCCCCTACCCCAGGCTCGCTACGCCTCGGCGTCGACGTGACGGGATACACACTCCCCATCCCGGAGCGCGGATCAGCCGTGCGTCGGGTTGCTTGAGAATGTCGCTGCATCCGGCTGAGCGGCGGCTACGCACCCGTGGACCTCGACACGTGTGACCTCGTGGTGCCGCTTTCGCTGGCGACTGGCTGACGATGATCATGTATGAGGCCCACCGACCGGAAGAACGGGCGCGCGGGGGGCACGCGCTCGGCTAGACACGGGGATCGTCGTCCTTAGCTCGAACCTTGTAACCGCACGGTTCGGCGCATTCGTGATCGCGGCAGGGGTCGACGGCTACCTCGGCGGGCACAAGATCTCACAGATTATTTCGGGCACACGTATTTCGGCGGGTCGCGCGGCTCTCTTCCAACCGTCCACGGAAAGACCGAGGGAAAGGAGCGATCATGACGACACAACCCACCCCTCGCGCGTCGCTGCACGGGAACCACGTCGCGATGCAGCTGCAGTGGTACCTCCGCACCCTGTCCGCATTGGGCGCAATGAGCGCGCTGGTATACGCGGCGCTGCTCGGTTGGCGCACCAACGCAAACGGCGTTGTCACCGCGGCCGCCTTCGCCGTCGGCTTCCTCTTCGCCACCTTCGCGCTAGCAGGCGTCGTCCCAGCGAACATCAAGATTGGCGACGTCGAAGTTAAACTGCAACAGGCCCGGGAAAACGGCGCCGACGAAGGCCGAGTCGAAGGACTCGCCGCTGGTACCGCCATCAGCAAAGGCGTCGCAGCCGGTGACCTCGGAGTTGATCAGGTCCAGGCAGCCCTGCACACTGCCCTGACAAGCCCGGAAGCGCTACGGATCGACGGCATCAACCTGCCCGTCGCACAACTCACACCCTCCGCGGCCGAAGTGAAGATTCACACGGTGGCCGACGCCCTGACCACGGTGGCCAAGCACAGCGGGCGTCCCACCTAGGGGGCAGCGTCTGGCGGGACGGGATACCCGCGCCACCGTTGGTGACTTACCACTGTGGCGCCGGTCCCCATGGGAAACATAGAGAGCGAAAGGCCTCGCCGAAGGCGCTGCGCATGGTCATAAGTTGGGCGATGTGGCTACCTGGTCGGCCGGCATATGAGCCGAGTGTGTAAGTCGCAAACAATGGATCAGGCACGCGGTCCTACCCCCGATGCCAGGAAATCGTGCGGTTTTGGGTAATTGACCCTGTGCAGAACGAACTGACACTGGGCAACAACACCACGAACCTTTCATTCGAAGTCTTTCATAGCAACGGCCGGTAAACCTCTGCGCGCGGGGCGAACGGGCTGCACGGTCGACGTTGTGCAAATGGAACGCGGGAGCGCCGCTGCCGTGGGTCCACGGAAAAGGAGCTGCAATGTCTATCGACCCGGCCAACATCCGGACCGCTATCGTGCTGCAGGGGGGAGGCGCCCTGGGCGCCTACGAGTTCGGCGTGCTCAAGGCCATCTACGACCAGCGGCCGGGCTTCAAGCCGGCAGCGGTGGCCGGCATCTCAATCGGTGCCGTGACCGCCGCCGTGCTCGGCGGCGCCCGGAGCGAGCCCATCGCCGCCCTTGAGACACTATGGCGCGACAAGCTGACCGTGTCGTCCACGGTCCCCGGCTTCCCGGGGATGCCGTTCCCGTTTATGCCGCGCGAAGTCGAGCAGTCCTTGGCGGTCTTCGGCAACCCCGGCATGTACGGGCTGAACCCGCAGCTGCTGATGGCGCCGTGGGCGAGCACGAGCATCTATCAGACAGGGCCGCTGCGCCAGACCCTGGCGGAGCTGGCCGACCTCGACAAGCTCAACCGCGGCGGCATCCGGGTGATCGTAGGCGCCATGGACGTCGAGACCGCTCTGATCAAGTATTTCGACAATGCCAGGCACAATCTCACTTTCGAGGCGGTGGTGGCCAGCGGGAGCCTCCCGCCCTCGTTTCCCATGACCGAAGTCGACGGGCAATGGTACTGGGACGGAGGCCTTTTCACCAACACCCCGCTGAGCCCGGCCATCAACTTCCTGGAGGCCTGCGAGCCGGATAATCCCGCCATCCACCGGGAACTGATCGTGGTGGATCTGTTCCCCATGAAAGCCCCCTTGCCCCAATCGCTGCCCGACGTCATCAACAGGATGACGCAACTCCAGTACACAAGCCGGATCAAGCTCGACAAGAAGCTCTTCGACAAGATCAACAAGATCATCCGGCTCATCGAGCGCGTCGACGCCGAGCTTCCCGCCAAGAGCCCGCTACGATCGGATCCGGACTACAAGGACATGTTGGGCCACCGAAGGATTGACAGCTTCAAGATCATAGACGCGGAACTCGATCACGACCTGGCTAACGCCAGCGACTTCTCCCGGTCGTCGATCGAGGGCCGGATCGAAACCGGTTACGATGACGCCAAGCGCCAAGGCGTGTTCTGGCATTCGTAATTCCGTCACCGTGACCAGTGCACGTTCGGCGCGGGCAGAAACTNGACGAGGGGATCAACGCCAATGCGGNGGTTTAACCTGAGTCCCGCTGCCTCCATCTGGCCTGCGGCGGTTGCANGACTGACCTNCTCTAACCTGCTGGTTTGTTCTGGTTGTGTCCTGTCGTGACCTGTTCGACTTGACGTCTGACGGCCTGGACACGACCTGATCTTGGTTTCTCCATCGCTAGCCGGTCCACGCCACAGCACGCTGCATGTCGGCCTGACCCCCAGGACGGGTGAAGCGGAGACGGTCACTAATTGCGTTGGCGAGCTTTGTCTCGAAGAGGGTCAGGGGCAGGAGCCATATGGGTTATCGCTGACGTCCGTCTTCGTGGTCTTGGATTCGTGGCCTTGGATGACTCGAATTTGCGGCTTACCGATTACCAGTAGCGACCACCGCACGCAGGGCGAGTGTCGAAGTCGACTGATCCCCGTTACGGTGCGGTGCCGGATGGTCGAGATGATCAATGATCGCGGTGCGTGTAGGTGCGCACGTGCTCTGCAGTATAGGTGTAGAACGTCAACAGCCTGTTGAAAGGCGAGGCGCGAAGGGTACCTCGTCGCGCCTCGAGCTTCCCTCGAGAGACGGACCAGGGGCCGGCGTCCAGGTGGAGCACCCGACGCGCTGACCGACCTGGACGCCTGCCCTCTGGTCTGTTGCTCCTTGGGCGCTGACGGTCTTGATCATAGTGCTGGCTGCCCACGCCGGTGCGTCCTTGTATCAGCGCGAGCCATGTGTCCTCATCAAGTGACGAGGCTGACGTGTGTCAGAAAGCCGACGCTGCCTCTGTCACGTAGCTGACAGCCGCCGACCTGGCGGCCCCAGATAATTCCCGGTTATCGGGCACACGAAAGGAGCCACAAATGGGAAGCGTTGGCAGCCAGCAGAGCTGATCAGCCGGAGCGACGATTCGAGAACGGCGGAGGTATTTGGCGTCTACGCGGCTCCTTCTCTGGGGAACGCCGCTGACGCCGGTCGCCAGCGGAGAACGCAGGCACGCAGGTGCTGACACGGTAAGGAGCAGTCATGACGAGAAAACGGCACCGAGTGTGATCAGGATCGAGCACGTAGAAGAGGCTGGAAAAGTTTTCCAGGATACGTTTAACGCGGGTGACATCGACGGACTGGTCAGCCTGTTTGAGCCTGAGGCGGTGCTTGTTCCGGCTCCTGGAAAAGTTGTTGCCGGCTCCGATGCTCTTCGGGAAACGTTCGCTGGCGTCCTGGCGACCGGGGCACGGTTCGAAATAGTCAAGCTATTTAGCATTCATCGGGTGGGAGATATCGCTCTGGCGACAACCGAATGGAAGATGGCGAGCAACGATGCCGACGGTGATCTGGTGACGGTTCGCGCTCGACCCGTAATTGTCTTCCGCCAGCAAACGGATGGATCTTGGCGTTTCCTCATCGACAACGCGTTCCCCTTCGAGTCCGAGGGCTGAGTAACCAGCAAGCGGAGCGTCGACAGGATTGGTCAGCGGGGCGCCCTTCTGCATCAGGGTGGCACAGTCGGCGACAGGGCGCAGTACTGGTTCTGTGATGGGGCGAATGCAGTCGCCTCTCGGCTGGTAGACGGGTATGGAGCGGGCGACGGGAATCGAACCCGCATAGCCAGCTTGGAAGGTCCCGCAGGGATCAAGGAACTGACTTCCACTAATGCTGACCTCCGGGCACACGGTGATAGGTGATATGAGTGACCGTGGTTGACCCCTGATGACCGTGAAAGGGGCACGCGGGGGGTACGCCCCGCCGAAGTCGCAGCCGTATCCTGCGTGGATGATCTTTGATCCAGGGGTCGGCATGTGGTGCGCACGCGATAGCGCCTGATGCTCGTGGGTGCATACGTGGACGGGTTCAACCTCTACTACGGGGTCGTGTTCACTTCGGTGGTGGAGTACCTGGCTGCGCTGACTCGATCTTCGAGCGTTGGCGTCGGCCCTGGTGGTAGCAAGCCGAGCTGTGGAAGCAGGCGCGAGTGACGCAAGTCGAAGATCATTTATACGCGGCGCTGCGGTTGATGTCGTTTATTGCCAGGTGCCGTGCGTTTTCGGTGATGAAGCTGTCGCTGAGGGTTACCCACCTTGTTGGCGTATCAACGGCCCCGTGACGCGGCTCTAAGTATGGGCGACATTAAATGGGCGCCCGGACGAGCGAGGAGAGACCCATGACTCAGACAGCCGCCGGAGGAATTGAAACCTTGCGAGCCGCCATGACCGGGCTAGTGCTCGTCCCGGGAGACGAGGGCTATCACGACGCGAGGAGGGTGTGGAACGCGGGCATCGACCGTCATCCGGCGGTGATCGCCCGGTGTCGGTCGACTCAGGACGTAGTCGCGGCGATCACTCTGGCCCGCGAGCGGGGTTTGGAGATCTCCGTCCGGGGAGGCGCACATAACGCTGCGGGTACGGCCGTCGCCGACGATGGTCTGATGCTCGACCTGAGTGAGCTTCGGGAGGTGACGGTCGATCCGGAAGCTCGGCGCGTCAGAGTGGGTGGTGGCGCTCTCTTGTCGGACATGGACGCGGCTACGCAGGCCCACGGCCTCGCGGTGCCTGCCGGGTTGATCGGCCATACCGGTGTCGGGGGGCTCACGCTGGGCGGCGGTATGGGCTGGTTGACCCGGCGGTTTGGGCTCAGCATTGACAGCCTGGTGGCCGCTGAAGTCGTGGTCGCTGACGGGCGGGTACTGCGTGCGGCCCAGGGCGAACACCCTGACCTGTACTGGGCGTTGCGCGGGGGAGGCGGCAACTTCGGAGTTGTGACGTCGTTCGAGTTCCGTTTGCACGAAGTCGATCCCATGGTGCAGTTCGGCCTGTTCTTTTGGCCTCTTGACCAGGGGGGCGAGGCCCTGCGGTTGGCTCGCGAGGTCATCGCTGACATGTCCCTGGGCATCAACGCCGTCGTTGGGGCCTTGAACGCGCCGCCGGCCCCGTTCGTTCCTGAGCAGCATCACCTCCGAGCCGGCTATGTCCTCCTGCTGACTGGCTTTGGCGCGGACGACGAGCACGGCCAGTTCGTCCAGCGGATCCGCGAGACGCTACCGCCGCTTTTCGACATGGTGACTCCCATGCCGTACGTCGAACTCCAGAAGATGCTCGACGAGGGCAACGCCTGGGGTTTCCATTGCTACGAGAAGTGCACGTACATCGAGAATCTCTCCGACGAGGTGATCGAGGTCGTCACTGAGCAGGTGCCGCTGAAGAAATCACCGATGTCATTGGTGCTCTTCTACCGGCTCGACGGCGCCTACAGCCGGGCGGGTGACAACGACACCGCCTTCAGTGGTGGGCGCTCGCCCCGGTTCAGCGCCTTCGTCGTGGGCTTTGCACCCAATGCGGACCTGCTGGACGCGGATCGGGGCTGGGTGCGTGCGTTCTGGGACGCGCTGCGGCCGCACGCGGTGGGCGGCGGCGACGGATACATCAACGGGATGGTCGACTACGGTGAGGACCGCCTGCGGTCGGCCTACGGCGCCGCCAAATACGATCGACTGGCCCGGATCAAGGGCGAGTACGACCCGGAAAACATCTTCCATCTCAACGCAAACATCAAGCCCGCCTGAATCCGGGAGGTCTACCAGGGGAAAGAGTGGCCGCCTGAGGATCGAACCCAGAACCCAAGGATATCGCAGCGCGATTCTGAAAGACTGCGCTCAACGTAGTCAAGGGCTTCGACCTCCGGCCCGGCGCGTCCCGGCGCACCGCTATTGACCGTGGTTTACCGCGGCTTTTCGAGTCAGCACGCTAACAGCACGCCGCACGTAGTTGATCGTGCGCTCGCGAAGCTACAGGATCCGGCTTACAGGCCAGCTCGTCCGCCCCACGCCTTGCCACCTGTGCCAATAGGCGGATGCGTCGGCGTTGGCCGGGAGGAACGCTCTCGGTACTTCTCCGGGATTCTCAGTACTTCTCGACGTTCGACGGCCCAGAGACGGCCCGGAGCATCGATCTTGCACGCTGGGGGTGGTTGTGGTGGTTGGCCAATACGGAGGACTGTCGAAGCACGCGAGATCGGGCTCGTCTTGGCTGCTCACGCTTCCGTGGCCGCCAGCACCGTCCACGAACGCACTGCCCTCGAGCAGCTGGGAGGCCAACTCCACGATGCGCTGTCGTCCAGAGACGTCATCGGCCAAGCCAAGGGCATCTTGATGGAACGACTCCGCATCACCCCTGACGACGCCTTCGATGCGCTACGACGCGCATCCCAGCGACTGAACCTCAAACTCCGCGAGATCGCCCAGAACCTCGTTGAGACCGGCGAATTCGCCGACGACACCGATCGAAGCTAAGCACAAACAGCCCCTTTCACCGGCCCAGAGTTTAGCCCCAGCCAGCATGGGGCGCACGAGCAAAATCACCGCCTTCTTCGACAGTAGAGGCACGACAGTCGGCCAACACCTGAAGCCACTTCCCCAGGCCCGACCACGGCATTCCGGAGCACCACCCAACACATCCGGCGCATACGTCGCGCCTGGCTCTGCATCCAGGCTGGTCCGTGCGCTAGCCCACGGACCAGCCTGGCTCGAATCCTCATCTCCGGCAGGCATGTATCGATTGTTCTCCGACGGTTCTGTCGACCGGAGAAACGTCCGCAGCCGTGGCTACCGATGTCGCTCGGAGTATGATCGAACCCGCTATCAACGACATCGACCGCCGGCTCCGCGTGTACTCGACCGGCAGCTCGGTGCGTCTGCTGTCTTCGGCGGCGTTGTCACAACGATAGGACTCCTCGCCGGAGCGCCGCTGATAGTCGGTGCTGGGATAGCCGCGATGGGAACGTCGCTCCCAGCTGCGCACAAGTACTTCGAGGACAAGGGCTCGATCGAACTCAACGACATGTACTTTCTGTGGAGGCTGCAACAACGCGCCATGGCGAACTTGCACGGCATATAAGGCAGATTGGCCGCCCCGGGGTGTTGACCGCCGCAGTACGAGCGAGGAAAGCGGGTATCCCGTCGTGTCGGCGAGCTTGTCTCGAAGCGGACCGGGGGCGGTGGGCCAGGTGGAGCACCGCCCCCGGT
>JGI12053J15887_10001202_pt1 | contig 11801 bp, 8 predicted proteins | sample MedBloCAOM1_O3_FD_15887 | JGI IMG/M metagenome (IMG submission 15887)
AGTCTAGAAGAACTCGAACTAAATAACAGAGGTCGAAGCCTCTGTTATCTTTATGCGGGTTTGCGAGCTCTTTATTCATTCACCTCTGTAATTTGTTAGCTTAGCTAACTTTGGTGGAGCTAAGGGGACTCGAACCCCTGACCCCCACACCGCCAGGAGCGGGCAGAGCGTCTGAACGGGCGGTTCACCAAGCGCGGAGCGCTGTGGTGGGCGTAGTTCGGCGTGCAACTGTCGTCAGCGTTGTCGTCAGATTTGTCGTCAATCCAGCGCCATAAACCCCCATACCCGCCCAGTGGATCCGCGCATCTTCGCCAACCTTGAGTGGCGACTGGGCGTCGCGGCGCCTGCAGTCGATCAGATCACCGGTGGCGGCTAATTGGCCTGGACTACGAGGAGGCTGGCGTCTACTCGCACCTAAGGAGACTTCAAACCTTAGTTGTGCCCAACTCGGGGTCCCCACCACAGCTCGTGGATGTGCGCGTCGATGCTACTGCCGTAGACCACGTGCTGGGTGCCCTCCGCCTCGGAGACGTATCCGGCGAGGGTAGCGCCCGCGGCGGCCGGGGCTCCAGTCGCAGCGGTCAGGTCGCCGACGTGCCACCGGTTGTCCCACCACAACTCGTACAGGTGCCGGTCGACGCCGGCGTAGATCACGTGTTCTGTGGCTTGCGACTCGAACGCGTAAGCGGCGATGGTGCCACCGGCTGCGTTGGGGGCACCGGTGGCGGCAGTGAGATCGTTGGCATGCCAACCGTAGCCGTCCGACCACAACTCGTGGACGTGGCCCGCGACGCCCTTGTAGATCACGTGTTGTGTCCCCTGGGAGGAGAAAATGTAGCCATCCAGGGTGCCGCCGCCGAAGGCCGCCGAGCCGGTGGCGGCGGTCAGATCGCTGAAATGCCACCCTTGGCGGGTCCACCACAGCTCGAAGATGTGTCCCCCGGGCCCGACGTAGATCACGTGCTCGGTCCCCTCGGACTCAAATATGTACCCAGCGAGCGCGTCGGCGCCCGCGGACGGGGCGCCGGTGGCGGCGGTGAGATCATTGAGGTGCCAGGTGTTGTCCCACCACATCTCGTAGACGTGGTGATCGTAGCCAAGGTAGAAGACGTGCTCGGTGCCCTGCGTCTGCGACACATATGCAATGAGCGCGACCCCCGCCGCGAAGGGGGCTCTGGTGGCGGCAGTGAGGTCGGTGAGGTGCCAGCTTTTGTCCCAGTACATTTCATAGACATGGCGGTCGGCGCCGACCGAAAGGACATGCTCGCTGCGTTGCGCGTCGAACACGAATCCCGCAAGCGTGCCTCCGCTGGCCGCGGGTGCACCCGTGGCCGCCGTGAGATCGCTGGCGTGTCGGCCGTTGGCGTCCCACCACAGCTCACGAACATGATTGTCGGGTGCGCTGTAATAGATCACATGCTGGGTGCGTTGCGTTTCGAACACAAACCCGGTCAGACCGCTGAGGACGGCTGCGGGTGCGGCCGCCGCGGCGGTGAGATCTGTGCTTTGCCAAGCACTTTCAGACCATCCGCCATGGCTGGGCGCGGTGCTGGCGTTCAGCACCCTTTGCCAGCAACCCACGACGACCGCAACGGTAATCACCGCGCCGGCGACGGCGAGCCAGGTTCGGGTCCTCGTCATTGGCTCTCCCGGATGTCGTTGTCTCCGCGGCTAACCGGGAGATGAGGGCTAGTTCTTGGCACCAGGCAACGCAATCTTCGGCACTCCGGTTGTTCCCAGTCTTCCGGCCAGCCACGGCAGCGAGGCGGCGAATGCCGAGGCCGCTGAGGCGAAGTCGTGTCCGCTCGGATTGGCTACCACTGCACACTCGATGCCGTACCCACTGAGTATCTGACACAGCTGGTTGGCGATGGCGGCGTGGTCCTCCGACGGTATGGTTCCTGCGAGACCCCGTGGTGGCGCCGGTTCGGTGCCGGTCGGCGGGCGATACACCGTGGGGGTTTCGGTGGAGACGGAGAACCACGCCGCCATGCCGCGGTAAGGGCCGTGTCCGGCGACGACGGTCCGGGGATCGAACGCGGCCCAGGCGTCGGCATCGCCGCCGAAGAGACGTGCGATCGTCTGCGCCTTGGTGCCGGCGTTGGGGCCGAGCTGGCCATCGATGTCGACGAAGGACCCGAACAGCTCGGGATGGGTCACGGCCAGCGTCAGCGCACAGGTGCCTCCCGAGGACCAGCCGACGACCCCCCAGTTGGCCGGGTCCGCGCTGACACCGAAGTTTGCAATCACGTAGGGCACAACATCTTTGGTGAGATGGTCCGCTGCGTTGCCGCGGGTGCCGTTGACGCACTCGGTGTCGTTGCTGAACTCTCCGCTGGAGTCCGGGAAGATCAGCACCGGCGCGTTTCCGCCGTGCGCCGCGGCGAATTCGTCGATCGTCAGCTGAGCACCGCCGGCGTAGATCCAGTCGGAGGGTTGGCCGAATTCGCCGCCAATCATCATCACGACCGGCAGCCGGGGCGGGGGGGTGCTCGCATACCACGCGGGTGGCAGTAGGAGCAGCTCGTCGCGGTGATCGAATCCCGACGACTCAGCGGGGATGGACACTTTCACGATGGCGTTCCAGTTCGGCGCCGCGCCATGGTGCTGCTCCTCCATGGCGGTGGCGCGATCGGTTTGCACCGGCAGCGACGCGCCGGTCACGCGATCCCACGCCGCGCTCACGGTCGGCAGATAGCCGACCCACGCGTTGAGCGTCAATGCAGCACACAGCAGGCACAGTGGCACGGCGAGGACGGACACGACGCGGCGCCACCAGGCAGTTCCGCGCCAACCGAGTGCCACCGTCGCGGCGGCCAGGCCGGTCGCCGCGATCCACAGCCACAGGGCGCCCGGCGCCGGATCGTCGGCCAGTCCCTGATCGGCGACGTACCAGTGGACGGCTTCGGCTAGGGCGGCTCCGGTTAGCAGTGCCGCTGGTATTGACACCAGCACCCAGCGCCGTGAGCGCCGGCCGATTGCGAGCAACACCGCCGCCGTCGCGAGCATCTGTGCCGACAGCGGTATCCAGCCGTGGGTTATGGGCATCGCGGTGCCCGCACTTGTAGTTTCATGGCGCCGCCGTCGAAGACTCATTTAGTTGACCACCGAAGGTTGGGCAGTCGTCGCGGGCCGCGTTGCCGGCCGCAAGATCCTTCATCCAGCCAAGTGCCGCGGGCATATCGGGGTCGGCGTACCCGGTGTCCGGCGCCGTCTCGATAGCGATGGTGTCGCCCATCTTGCAGGCTCGGTTCAGCGCCCGTTCTGTCCACGCTGCGGGGATCAGCGGATCGTCGTCGCCGTAGATCACCAGCATGGGGGCGGCGGTGGGGCCTTGCGGCAGGTTGGTCTTCTGCAGGAATCCGCGCAGACGGTCCGCTGCTGGGAGACTACTCGGTCGCAGATCGTCGGCGGGGATCTGCTCGGCGACGCTGGCGCGTTCCGGATCCGCGGACCGCTGGCAAGCGGAGAGCACGTCCCATTTGTCGCCGACGACGCCGCGCCTGTAGTCGTCGAGGTTGACGTCCGGGTACTCGTTCTTCAGAGCGGCGAGGTACCACTGCAACGCCAGCTTCTGCTCGGTGGTCAGCGTGCCGGTGACCGCGGCGTCGCCGAGCCCGGTGAGGTCGGCGGCCGGTGACAGACTGACCGCGCCGAGCAGATCGAGTCCGCGTCCGGCGTTGTCGCTCAATTCATTGGCCGCCCAGGCGGCTTCGCCGCCCTGGCCCAGACCCAGGGCGATCCAATGGATGGAGGTCGTCGTCACGAGTCGGCGGGCGGCGAAGACCGAATCGATGAGGTTGACGCCGACGGTGCTGGAGTCCAGGAAGGGGTGGTAGGTGGTGCCCAGTCCCAGGCCCTGGTAGTCGCTGATGGTTACTACGTAACCGGCCTGCAGCAGCGACAGAACCGCACCTTCCGAACCTAGCAATGTCGGGGATTGTGATGGTGCACAGTCGTGCTGGATGCCGGTGGCGGGGTGCCCGAGGGCCACGATCGACCACCCCTGTGGTGGCGGTGCCCCGAGTGGAACGAACACCGCGGCAGTGACTTGGGTTGGGCTGTCGTCGATTCCGGAGCTCGATCTGTAGGTGATCCGCGCCGCCAATGACGACGCCGAACGCAGAGCGGGGTCGACGTCGGGCAGAGTGACGGCGTCGTCGAGCTTGCCGGGACCGGACCCGCTGAGATCGGCGTTCAGCATGGTGGCGTGCATCGGCTGCGTCTGAGAGGTGGCGCATCCGCTGAGCGCAACCAGGAGCCATGCACTGACGAAGAAGAGGACGGCGACGGTCACGAGTGTCGTTTTCCGGTTGGGCTCGGCCCGTCGCGGGCGCCAAACTCGTTGTGCGGGGGCTGGTGTGGCGTGCATCGCGCTGATCCCGGTCGCGTTCGGTGGCCGAATTCGATGATTGTCCGTGTGCAGGCGGATCAGTCGGACAGCGTGCTCACGGCGCAGGCAGCGGAATCGTGGTCGGTCACGCCCAAACGGCTGAGTAGCCAGCGGCGTAAGTCCGGTCCGTAGTCCTCGCGATCGAGGGCGAAGTCGACTGCCGCCTTGAGGTACCCGCCCGGGTTTCCCAGGTCGTGCCGGGACCCACGGTGCACCACGACGTGCACCGGGTGACCCTCCTCGATGAGAAGCGCAATCGCGTCGGTGAGCTGGATCTCGCCGCCCGCGCCGCGGGCCGTGCGCCGCAGGGCGTCGAAGACGGCGCGGTCCAGCAGGTAGCGGCCAGCGGCGGCGTACCGCGACGGGGCGTCGGCCGCTGTGGGTTTCTCCACCATGCCCTTGACCCGCAACACGTTGCGATCGACGACGTCGGGCGCTGGGTCGACATCGAAGACGCCGTAAGCGCTGATCTCTTCAGGCGGTACCTCGATGGCGCACAGCACGGTGCCGCCGCGTTCGGCCCGCACCCGGGACATGATCTCTAGCACCCCCGTTGGGAGCACCAGGTCGTCGGGCAGGAGCACCGCGACCGCGTCCTCGTCTGCGGAAAGCACCCGCTCGACGCACGACACGGCGTGGCCGAGCCCGAGTGGTCGGTCCTGCACCACCGATTCGACTTTGATGAGAGCCGGTGCCCGCCTGACTTTCTGTAGCATCGAGTGCTTGCCACGGGCCTCCAGCACGCCCTCGAGCACCAGGTCCTCCACGAAGTGGGCCACGACGCCGTCCTTGCCCGGTGAGGTCACGATCACCAGGCGCTCGGCGCCTGCGTCGGCCGCCTCGGCGGCGACGAGTTCGATCCCAGGAGTGTCCACAACCGGCAGGAGCTCTTTGGGCACCGTCTTGGTCGCCGGCAGGAACCGTGTGCCTAGACCAGCGGCGGGCACGATCGCTGTCCGGGGCATGAGTATTTGCGGCTTGGTCATGGCGGCACTTTAACGCACGAATATCATCATTGCTCGAATGCGAAGTTAAATATTCCTGCTGCATGTGTTGTTTGCGTGGGCACTACGCTGAACGTATTGCACGGGCCTGTCGGACGTTCGTCCTACAGGATATCTGGCGTGATCAACGTCACCAATCACAACCGACTGGCGGCGCTGCCAAGAGAACAGTGGCGTTGTATAACTGTGTCGGACGGCATCGGGGCCGCTGGGTTCTTTGTTTCACGCGTTGTTGCAATACGTAACGGGGAGTTGCCAAATATTGCTAGAACGTTTCGTCCGCGCAAAAATCAAGCCAAGCACGGCCTAGCGCCCGTCACTGAGCGTAGCGCCCGTCGCTGAGCGTTCGCTGTAAGCGTCCCGCTGGGCAGCTGTGGTGGGAACCCGCGTGTTCGCGCGGGAAATTCCGGCCCGGACACCAAATGGTCGGACGGTTCGGTTGTTTGGTTGTCTGGATCGTTTATTGGAGCACGCGAAATGCAGACATGGACGCGACAACGAATAGCCCGGCAGACAATTCCAGTCATGAACAGGATTAGGCACCGATTGACATCCACAACGCTTATTCAGCCGCGCGCAAGTTCACCAGGTGCCGAAATATACCAGTGGCGATATAGGGGGTGGCGACGGTGAGCAATGCCCGGCTGTTCGTCGTGCGTTTGTTGACGTTATTTGTGGTGGCCTTCGGCGTCACCTATATGCAGTGGCGATGGACCTCAACGATCGCCTGGGATGCGTGGTGGATTGCGGTGCCGTTGGTGCTCGCCGAGACCTACAGCCTGAGCGAATCGGTCGTGTACGGGATCACCATGTGGAATGCCCGGCGCCGTGGCGATCCGCCGCCGGCGCCCAAAGGGCGCTCTGTTGACGTATTCATCGCGACCTACAACGAACCACTGGACATCGTACTGACGACCGCCGTGGCGGCCCGTGACATCAGATACCCCCACCAGACGTGGATTCTCGATGACGGCAATCGGGCGGAATTCGCCGAAGCCGCGCGGCGGATCGGAGTCGGCTACATCGTGCGGGGGCCGGACTGGGACGGGCGTCCACGATTCGCGAAAGCGGGAAACGTCAACAACGCCCTCTTCCACACGTCCGGGGAGTTCATCGCAGTCCTCGATGCCGATCAGGTTCCCGACCCGCACTTCCTGGACCGCGTGCTCGGTTACTTCGACGATCCCGAGGTCGCGTTCGTCCAAACGCCGCAGCAGTTCTGGAACGTGCCGCGCTCGGATCCACTCGGCAGCCAGGCCGAGCTGTTCTATGGCCCCATCCAGCAAGGTAAGGACGGCTGGGGCGGCGCGTTCTTCTGCGGATCGAACGCGGTCCTGCGCCGCGAAGCGCTGATGGCGCTCGGACTGACGATGTTCACCCGGACCGCTGCCGAACGAGTCCGCAAGGCGCTGCGGGACGGTAGACGACGCGTTCAGGCGATCGTCGACACCTCGGCGGTGGTAGATGCGAACGCCAAGGTGATCGGCCACCGTGCCGTCCTGGCGTTGACCGACGCCGAGGCCAGGGTGCGCCGCGGCGACGTGCTGGCCGACGCCACCTTCGACCTGCGAACCTTCGTGAGCAGCCTGAACCGCACGGAGGCCGTCCCCACCGATCTCGCCGAGGCACTCGGCCACATCGTCGAGCGCGCCGATGTCGCGCGCACCAACCAGGCCTTGGCGATCGACCCGATCAACACCGCGTCGGTCACCGAGGACATGGCCACCGCGATGCATCTGCACGCGCTGGGCTGGACCAGCGTCTACCACCACGAGGTGCTCGTCCACGGCCTGGCGCCGGAGGATGTGCGCACCATGCTCTCGCAACGACAGCGGTGGGCGACCGGCACGATGCAGGTGTTCTTCTCCGACAACCCAATGCTGTTGCGAGGGTTAACGTTCGGTCAACGCCTAATGTACGTGTCGACGATGACCAGTTATTTGAACGGCTTCGCCGCCGTCATCTATGTGATCGCGCCGACCGTCTTCCTGGTCACGGGCCGGTTCCCGATACGCTGTGATTCGATCGCCTTCTTCGTGTACTTCATGCCGTTCTTCTTGTGCTGCCAGGCGCTCTACTTGGTCGCCGGCGATGGCGCCAAGGGGCTGTGGCGCGGTCAGCAGATGTCCTTCGCGCTGTTCCCCACTTGGATCAAGGCCACCGTAGCCGGTGCATCCGCGGCCTTCCTGGGCAAGACGCTGTCCTTCGCGGTCACCCAGAAGACCAAGCAGGCGACGGGATCCGGGATGAGACACGTGGTTCCGCAGCTCGTTGCCATCTGTGTGCTCACGGTGGCGGGCAGCTACGGAGCGGTGCAGACCCTTGCCGGTCGGCGACCGGAGTTCGCCACCATCGTCACGCTGCTGTGGGTCCTCGCCGACTTGGCACTGCTGACCGCGATGGTGCGTGCCGCCCGCTATCGCGGCCCGGGTGATCGCATCCAAAGTCCTTTTCCCACCACCGTTGTCGAGGAAGTTCATCAGGTCGTCGCTGACATCCAGTCCGCGGATTCATCGGTGGGGGCGTCTGCGGTGGCCCAGCAGCGCGGCCCCAGCACGGCTCCCGAGCTAGTCGCGGCCGGCCGGCCGGGGCCGTTCCAGGCGCTGGCGGGGAAGCAGCTGCGCGCTGCAGCCCGTTTCGACGCCGTCGCGGCCCTAGACCTGCGCTCGCAGGTTGCCGTTGCGTTGACCGGCCCCTCGCCGATCGTGCTGATCGATGTCTCGGGTGTGCGGACGCTGACTCCATCAGGGGTGGCGGTGCTGGTGGACCTGCTGCGGGTGGTCCGCTCCCACGGTGGTGATCTGCGCATCTTTGGCGCGTCCCGCGGTTGCTTCGCGATGGCTCACGAGATGATGGCGCTGTCCAACATAACCCGGTTACACGTCGACCACGCCGAAGCCGCCTACCCTGCCCAGCGGGCTGGGTGACCGGCCCGGACCAGACCCGTGCCGCGAGACGTGAACGACCTCATGGGAATCCGAGGATCACGGTGCAGGCCGCGAGGCGATCGCGTCCTTGAATGCGTTCTGCGACTGGTTCGTCGAGTTGAATCGCCAGTCGCGCTCCTTGTCCATCTGAAACCAGACCACGGCCGATACGCGGTCCTGACGGGCCAGGAAGTCGAACAGCTGTGTAATCCAGGCGGCCTTGTCTTGGCCGGAACGCGGCCCTTCCGCGCTCGCCGTCTCGGCGATGACGATCGGGTGTGCGCTGTCCAGCGCGCGCAGTTGGTTCAGTCCTCGGGTGAAGATGTCCGACGGGCTCTTCCACGAATGGCCGTCGCCATCGCCCCAGTTGTAACCGTCGAGACAAAGGACGTCGACACTGTCTGGCCCCGGGAATGCCTCCGACACGTCCGCCGAGCCTTCGTAGGGCGCGTCCGGGCACCACATGAACGATACGTTGTGGGCGCCGGCCAAGTCGAACCTGCTACGCGCGTGTTTCCACGCCGCGATGTAGTCCTCGGCGGAGTTGCCGTTCACCCCGACGGACCAGGGGTAATGCTCACTGTTCATTTCATGCCCGAAGCGCAGCAGCACGGGCTGGCCCCACGTTGCGAGATTGCGTGCCCAGGTGTCCAGTTGTTCGTCGAAGTTGCCCGCGGCGACGTGCGACAACGCATAGTCGGGTTGCTCCACCCCCGCTCCCGGCTGCCACGGCTCCAGCGTCAGGATGGGATGCGCACCGGCAGCGGCGATTTCATTGAGCTCGGGGATTGGGGTGCGCTCGTCGATGCCGGCGAAGCGCATCACGTAATGCGGTGGGGACCCAGCCATTGTCTGGACCTGCCACAGATTGCTCGAGGCGGCACCGTCGTCGGGCAGGAACACGCCCCAATCGATGTGGTGCGGCGCAGCAGCTTTCGACGATTCCGGGCGTCCCGGAGCGCAGCCGGTGAAACTCGCTGCTACGAGCGCCGCGACGAGCACCACGCGATGTACCGCCCGCGCTCGGAGCGTCTGAGCGCGTGCCTGGGATCCCCCAGGGGCAACGACTCGACAAGAGGCCCAACCCATGGCACATGATATGCACGACTCCGGCGCCGCCACATCTCTCGCGGATCCGCCCGGCACCGAGACAGATCTGCGCGACGCCGTCGGCGATCAGCCGTTCGCTGCTCATCCGCCCCGACGGCACCACCGGGGCCAGAACGTGATCTTCCCCATCATCGCGATGACGCTCGCCGTCGTTCTGGTGCTCGTCGTCGAACCTCGAATCAAACCGCTGCAGCTACTGCTCGGTCGATGCAAAGTCACCTCGGCGGCCGCGATCGTGCCGAAAGACGGGGTGCTCTTCGGCGTCAACTTGGACTGGAAATCGGAAACTCTGGCCCAACATCAGGCGAACTTGGGGCATTCACCGGCGGTGGCCGTCGAGTTCCAGGACATCCCGTATGACCGGCCGACCTGGCAGCACACCGAAAGCGCTGCGCGCCAGGTCAAGGAAGACGGCGGCGTGCTGTTGCTGACGCTCGAGCCGCATGCCGGGCTGGACGCGGTGAGCCCCGACGTCATCAAGACCTTGGCCTATGATCTGCTTGATCTCAACAACTTTGGCGTCCCGGTCGTTGTCAGGTTCGCGCACGAGATGAACGGCTCCTGGTATGCCTGGGGGCAGCAGCCGGATCATTACAAGGCTGTCTTCCGCGCGGTGGCCACCGCGGTCCACCAAATTGCGCCGGGGTCGGCAATGATGTGGGCGCCGAACTACGGCGGCGGATATCCTTATGCTGGAGGGAAGTTCGCGGCACCACCGGACAGCGAGAGCTTTCGGGAGCTCGACACCAACGGCGACGGCCAACTGACGATGCACGACGACTCCTACGCACCGTACTATCCCGGCGACGAATACGTGGACTGGGTCGGGGTATCGCTCTACCACTGGGGCAATCACTATCCGTGGGGAACCAACGACATCACGGAGCTACACAAGTTCATCGACATGCTGACCGGCAGCTACAACGGGACCGCCGGCGATGACGCCGGAGTGCCGAACTTCTACCAGAGCTACGGAGTTGAGCATCACAAGCCGGTCGCGATCGTGGAGACGGCCGCGATCTTCACCCCGTCACGCATCGGGGAGACCGAGCTTGCGATCAAGCGGGCGTGGTGGCGGCAGGTGTTCTCCGAGGAAACTCACCGGCGTTTCCCGCAGCTGAAGATGATCAACTGGTTTGAGTGGAAGAAGTTCGAGATCGAAATCAACGACTGGGTGGACTGGCGCGCAGCTGGCTCTCAGCCGATCAGGGACGCTTTCGTCTCGGACCTTCCCGACTGGCTACGCTACGCCGACTCGGTGCATGCCTGCTCCTAGACGGGCACGTCCACGGCACCGGCGACGGCACTCCAACGGCTTGGTGAAGACCGTCGGGTGCGCGATCGCGTGGTCCCTGAGGGCCACACGCCGGGCGCTGCCCGCGGATTCGCCGGGCGCACGACCAATGTGGCGGTGGCTACATCTCGTGCACGCTGATGATGCCGTCTTGCAGTGCGCGCGCGACCAGGGCGGACTTCGTCGGCGCGGGTCGTCCCACAGCGGCGTATTTGGCCCGTATCCGTTGCAGGTGGCTACGGACTGTCGCGGGCGCGATCATCAGCTGGGCTGCCACGTGTTCCTTGCTGTGGGTCCTACACCATGCGATGAGCACTTCTCTTTCTCGCGGAGCGAGATTAGGCCGGCCAACACTGCGGTCGATCAGCATTGCGCGCGCCATGCGCGGGCCCACGTAGGGGTCAGGGGTGGATGCGGCACGGATCGCGTTGATCAAGTGATGTTTTCGCTCGGACTGCGTCAAGTAGGTGACTGCACCGAGTTCGAGGCAGGTGAGGATCACTTCGTCGGTCTCCAGGTGTGAATACACGATGACGCGATGACCGGTCTCGAGGATGCGGTCGAGGGCCACGAAGTCGACACCGGTGCTCTCGCCCGCCGGGTCGAAGATCACCACATCGATCCCGGGCTTGGTGACCGACGGATGCTCGCTCAGGAAGTGTTCCGCGGTGAAGTAGGCGCCAGCAAGCAGGATTGGGGGTTCGGTTTGGGCGCACCACAATTCGACCGCGGCGTGAATCGCGTCGCGGCTCGCGATGACCGCGACGGAATCCTCCCCATCCCCTTTGGCCCATTGGGCCAATGCCGACATCCCCCGAGCACCCTCCGTTAACTTTTTTGCCGACCGGTCAGCCGCGCTGTCTGCGCGGCTGTCAGAGCCGCGGCCGGTGCGGCTAACATTGCTATCATCGCCCACCGCGCGCAGGGCCGCGCAGCGACGAGAACGTGTTCTTGTTCGCAAGCGCCACATCGCGANNACGCCGTCGCCCCACGGANTACACGTCGAATCGGCGACGAGCCGATCTTGCCTACCTCGACGGGCTCTTTCGTGGCGAGCCAGTTGATGCCGGGCC
>JGI12053J15887_10001203_pt1 | contig 11800 bp, 5 predicted proteins | sample MedBloCAOM1_O3_FD_15887 | JGI IMG/M metagenome (IMG submission 15887)
CGACATTGTCGCAATTGCAGTTGAAGTGTCTGTTCTAATCCGTTTTCTCTCCCAAGCGCACGGGATCCTCGAAGGTCGATTGCTCGAAGGTCTTTCCAAATTGTTTGCCGAGAACGTACCCGTTTACGCTTATCCAACAGCAGCTTCCGCAATGCAAGATTCGCTCGCCTCCGCATCAGCGGCTGACTGGCAATGGGAAGAAAAGAACGGAGTGATTACTGCGGATGCCTGCGGCCCGGCCCGCCCCTGGGGCATCTTTATTCCTATCTTATAGCCAGCGGCTTTATTGTGCCGATGCGAGACATTCCTTAGGCAATAGACAGGCCATTTTTCCGTCCCCACATCTTCCAAGGAGCCTCTTTTCAAGCGATTGAACGAAAAACCAGTTTGTTATTCGCTCATCTGGATCAACAAGAGCAGGGGTCTAGGACCTGCTAGTTTTGACAGTTCACCGCTCTCGAGTTGGCTACTAGCATCATCACGCAGTGAGCGCTTTGTTGACCGGATAAACAAGCCTACTCAAATAGCGCCATACGCTCACAATTTCCCGTTCCGGAAAACCGGTATTTGCGCCTCGCGGAGCGTGCAAAATGCAAAGGAAGCTAGTGCGATTTGGGGGCGTCTTTTCAACTATGTCGACAATTTCCCCGCATGCTGCCACAAGGCAGCTGCACGCTTTGGGCGTGCTGATAGTGGCACTGATTATTTGCGTTGGCTGTTCCTCAAACGCTGAAAAGCCAGCTCCTCCACCTCCTGGTGTCACGGTTACACCTGCAATTCAGAAGGATGTGCCCATTCACCAAGAATGGGTCGGAACGATGTTGGGCAATGTGGACGCCGATATTCGGCCGAAGGTGGACGGATTCTTGCTTAGCCGGCTCTACACAGAAGGTTCATACATTGAGAAGGGCGCGCCAATGTTCCAGCTTGACAAGCGCCAAGCCCAAGCGGCTGTCGAGCAAGCCCAGGGAAACCTTGAGCGAGCCCGTGCTTCTCTGGGACAAGCGCAGATCGATGTACGTCGGTACACACCCTTGGTGGCCCAGAGGGCTATTAGCCAAGCCGAACTCGATAAAGCGCTGAGTTCGGAAACTGCAGGGAAGGCGGGGGTGGATGCAAATCAAGCGGTTCTTGACAACGCCAAGCTAAATTTGGGCTGGACAACAGTAACCTCGCCGATTTCCGGAATCGCCGGAGTCTCCAAAGGCCAAATCGGGGACTTAATGACGCCGATCACCGTCATGACAACCATTTCAAGCGTAAATCCAATCTACGTGGACTTCAACGTCGCAGAGCAGGACTATCTCCGATTCGTCCGCGAAAAAACAGGCCGTTCAGCGGGCCAAGATCTCGAGCTGATTCTTGGAGATGGTACGGTTTACCCCCGGCGTGGTCATGCTCTTTTCGTGAACCGCGAAGTGGACTCACGCACCGGAACAATTCAGGTGCGCGGAGAGTTTTCCAATCCAGGCAACGTTATGCGTCCCGGACAGTATGCCCGCATTCGCGCCGTCACCGAGTTGCGCAAAAGTGCAGTCCTGATTCCCCAGCAGGCGGTCTCCGAACTTCAAGGAGTCTATCAGGTGGGAGTGGTTAGTGCGGATAACAAGGTCACGATTAAAACCGTGAAACTCGGCCCACAGTCTGGCGATATGTGGGTGGTCGAGTCCGGTCTTCAGGCTGGAGACAATGTTGTGATTGATGGACTGCAGCGCATCAAGACTGGCATGACCGTTGCCCCAACGCCCTTCAAAGACACGCAGACCACTGCGCCGACTGGCGGGATATAGCTATGTCGAAATTCTTTATTGACCGGCCGATCGTCGCCATAGTCATTTCTATCCTCACGGTGGTTGTAGGTCTTGTGTCGATGGCCAAGCTTCCCGTAGCCCAGCTCCCCGATATCGTGCCTCCGCAAATTAACGTGTCGGCCACTTATACCGGTGCGGACGCACTGACGATCGAGCAATCTGTTGCCACGCCACTTGAGCAGCAAATGAACGGTGTGGACAACATGCTCTACATGATGTCCACGAATGCGAATGACGGAACGATGAACCTCAAGGTCACCTTTGATGTGGGGACTAACGTAGATATCGACCAAGTGAACACGCAGAACCGAGTGTCCCAGGCTAGCCCGAATCTCCCAACGTCAGTCAATCAGTACGGTGTGACCGTCAAGAAACTTATGGGGCTTCCCCTGCTTGTGCTGTCTGTCTATTCGCCAAAAGAAACCTACGGCGGACAATTCTTGGGTAACTACGCAACCATCAATATTAACGATGCCCTATTGCGCGTTCCCGGAGTTGGACAAGTTACGAACTTCGGCGCTGCGGATTATGCAATGCGCATATGGATAAAGCCAGATCAGCTGACCAAACTCGGTCTCACTGTTTCCGACCTTAGCAATGCTGTCCAACAGCAGAGTGCTGTAAATCCAGCGGGACAGATTGGTGGTGAGCCTGCTCCCAAGGGCCAGCAGTTTACTTACGCAGTTCGCGCCCCAGGTAGGCTCGTCAATGCGGAGGAATTTGGAAAAATCATCGTTCGTCAAAATCTCGATGGATCAACGGTTAGGTTGAAAGATGTCTCGCGGATCGAATTGGGATCACTTGTTTATCAGCAAATCGGACGGTACAACGGGAAGCCCGCAGTCATCATTGCCATTTACCAAGCCCCCGGTTCCAACGCATTGGCTGTGGCGAAACAAGTCAAAGAGCAGATGGAGGATCTGAAAACGAGGTTTCCGCAGGACCTGGATTACATCGTTTCAATGGACACTACGCTTCCTATCACGGAGGGGATGAAAGAGATTCTAACTACACTTTTCGAGGCCATCGTCCTCGTAATTATCGTAGTGTTCTTGTTTTTACAAGGTTGGCGTGCAACTCTCATTCCCCTGGTTGCCGTGCCAGTGTCACTTATAGGCACGTTTGCCATCTTCCCCTTGCTCGGTTTTTCAATCAACACCCTGTCTCTCTTTGGACTCATCCTTGCCATTGGGCTCGTAGTGGACGATGCAATCGTCGTTGTCGAGGCAGTTGAACACAACATCGAGCATGGATTGACGCCTAGAGAGGCAACCATCAAGGCGATGGAAGAAGTTACAACTCCGGTCATTGGCATCGCGCTCGTTTTGTCTTCCGTATTTATTCCCATGGCCTTCATGGGAGGCATTAAGGGCCTGCTAAATCAACAATTCGCCATTACCATCGCCGTGTCCGTTCTCATCTCGGCCTTTAACGCATTGACACTCTCACCGGCGCTCTCGGCCCTTTTGCTTCGTCCACGGAAGGAATCTAAGGGACTTGTCGGCAAGTTCTTCGCCGGGTTCAATCGGTGGTTCGGAAAAATGACGGGAGGCTACGTTAGCTGGAGCCACGTTCTCATTCGCCGATGGGGAATTGCGCTGCTCTTGCTCTTGGGCATTTCGGTTATCGCGGTGACGATGGGCAAGAGCCTTCCTAGTAGCTTCGTTCCGGAAGAAGATCAGGGATATGCGTTCATTCAGCTCCAGCTTCCGGATGCTGCTTCTTTGCAACGCACCGACGCCGTCATGCGCAAAATGGATGACATTCTGGCACACACTCACGGGGTTCAGGGATACGACGCGATCGTCGGCTTCAGCCTTTTGTCCAATACTTCTGCCAGCTACACCGGTTTCTATTTCCTTCAGTTCGATCCGTGGCACGAACGGGAGGGTTTCGAACTCTCCGCAAATGGTTTGATGCAGACTCTGAACCAGAAAATGCGCGCGGAAATTCCGGAAGCTATTGGATTTGCCTTCGGACCGCCCGCCATTCCTGGTCTCGGTACAGCCGGCGGCTTCAGCTTTATGTTGCAGGATCGGTCTGCTGGAACCGTTCAACAGCTTTCGGAGACTCTTGACAAGTTGAATCAGGCCGCGCGGAAGCGCCCAGAAGTTGGTTCACTCGTAGCTACCTTCCGCCCTTCGGTGCCACAGCTTTTTGTCGATATTGACCAGGATCGAGTGTTAAAGCAGGGTCTACAGTTCGGGGACGTCTATCAGACGTTGCAAGCCTTTTTGGGCGGCGCCTACGTCAATCAATTTAATCGGTTTGGTCGTCAGTGGAAAGTCTACCTTCAAGCAGAGCCGGAATACCGCATCAGCGCAGACAGAATTAACAGCTTTTACGTCAGAAANTCGAAGGGCGAAATGACGCCGCTGGCCTCCATGGTTACTGTGAAACGCGTTTCGGGACCGGAATACACCAACCGCTTCAATCTGTTCAGAAGTATCCAGATTAACGGCTCACCCGCCCCGGGATATAGCTCAGGCCAGGCCATGGCCGCGATGGAACAAGTTGCCGCAGAAGTCTTGCCTGCCGGTATGGGAAATGCCTGGAGCGACATGTCTTATCAGGAAAAGAAAGCTGAAGGCGGACAAGCGATTGTTTTCGGCATGTCGATCTTCTGCGTATTCCTGATCTTGGCTGCACTCTACGAGAGTTGGTCTCTGCCCTTCAGCGTACTTTTGTCGGTTCCTGTGGCCGTCCTCGGGGCAAATGCCGGACTGCTATTACGCAAGCTCGATAACAACGTCTTTGCTCAAATTGGACTCGTTATGTTGATCGGACTCACTGCCAAGAACGCAATCTTGATCGTCGAGTTCGCAATCCTGGAAAACAAGAACAATAAGAAGGGACTCGTCGAAGCTGCCCTCGAAGGGGCCCGTCTTCGCTTACGTCCTATTCTGATGACATCCTTTGCCTTCATTTTAGGATGTGTTCCTCTTTGGACGGCGAAAGGCGCTGGCGCAATTGGCCGCAGAGTCTTGGGAAGTTCTGTCATCACTGGAATGACTGCAGCGACCGTCCTGGGCGTCTTTCTCGTGCCTGTCCTGTATGTGGTGGTTGAGCGCATTGCCGGTAAAGAGAAAAAGGAAGCAGTGGGAATTCCCAGAACGGCGGCACTAGAGGGAGGACACGACTGATGCGAAAAATCATCGCAGTCGCGCTTCTTCCAGTCCTCTTCACGGGCTGCGCGGTTGGCCCCAAGTATGTGCGCCCAGCAGTCCAGCCCCCGGCCAGCTTTTACGCCGAGCAGCAGGCAACGGCGAATTCCGCCGCTGATATGGCCTGGTGGGATTTGTTTAAGGATCCCGTTCTTCAGGATCTCATCCGCGAAGCGCTGAAAAACAACTATGACTTGCAGTTGGCGGTGGCGCGCGTCGAGCAGGAAAGAGCCCTGCTCGGCGTCAGTCGTTCACAGTATTACCCCCAAGTGGGATACGGAGCGAACATTTCGGGACAGCAGTCCCCTACGGTTCCCAATCACACGTACTACTCCTTCAGCTTTAGCGCCCTTTGGGAGATTGATCTCTTCGGACGCATCCGAAAACTGAATGAAGCCCAGCGCGCGGCATATTTCTCCAGTGAGGAAGCCCGCCGAGATGTCCGGCTCTTGGTCATGTCGGACGTGGCGCAAGGGTACTTCCAGTTGCGGGCGCTCGATGAGCAATTGGCAATTGCTAGTCGAACGGTCCAAAGCTTTCAGGAAACTCTCGATTTGTTTCAACGCAAATTTCAAGGTGGAGCAGCATCGGGACTTGAAGTTGCCCGCGCTCAAGCGGCGCTCTCGAACGTGGCTGCAGTAATCCCGGATTTCGAACGGCAGATTGTTGCTCAAGAGAATGCACTGACCTTACTGCTTGGCCGCAATCCTGGCCCGATCGCCCGCGGCGCTGCGCTTGCCGATCAATACGACCCGCCGNACGTACCTGCGGGTTTGCCCGCGACTCTATTGGAGCGGCGGCCTGATCTGCGCGAAACAGAACAGAACTTGATTGCAGCCAATGCGAATGTCGGAGTTGCTAAGGCCAATTTCTTCCCCACAATTTCCCTGACGGGTTTACTGGGCGGTGTGAGCCCTGAGCTGTCTGAGCTTACGGCCTCCGGAAAGGCCTGGAGCCTTGCTGGTAACTTGGCAGGGCCCATATTCACCGGAGGCCGTTTGAAGAACGAGTATCGCGCATCGCTTGCTTTGCGAGACCAAGCCAAGATCTCTTTCGAGAAAGCGGTTACACGGGCCTTCGGCGAGGTTTCCACATCCCTCTCGGCACATCAACAACTAGCCAGGGCCTATCGTGAGCAGCTGAAGGCCGTGGAGGCCTACCGCGACTCAGTCCGGATGTCTTTCATACGGTACGACAGTGGACTTTCCAGCTATTTCGAGATTGTTGATGCTCAAATCCAACTGTATCCGGCGGAGAGCTCCTCGGTAGCATACGACCTCGGCCGCAAATTGGCGATGGTCGACCTCTATCGCACACTCGGCGGCGGGTGGAATCTGAGCGATGCGCAGTGGACTAGCACAAGTGGGGTACCAGGTTCGACTCAAACCACTCCCTGAGTTCGACTCCACGTGCCCCGCTTGGTGAAGGCTCGTCCACCATAAGAACGCGGATGAGGAATGTAACCAAGACAGTTTCCGTCTCTGCGATTTGGGCGCGTTTGTTTAGGCAGCGTGCGATGAGGCAGCTGGCGTCATAGGCTTGGCTTCCGCGGTAAGCTCTGTACCAACACCGGGACCCGACTTGACCCGCAAGGAGCCACCCACCATTCGGAGCCGCTCCCGCATCGCGGCCAGGCCAATACCATTAGCGCGAGCAGTAAAATCAAATCCCACTCCGAAGTCCTTAATTCGCATCCACACCTGTCCTCCGGAATCACCAAGCTTAACTTCGACACGTGTGGAGTGGCTGTGTTTCACCGCATTGTTTAGGGCTTCCTGAGCGACGCGGTAGAAGCATAGCGAGAGATCGTCAGGTAATTCCGAAGGNAGCTCACCTGCCTGTAGTTGAATGTCGAGATTGTGTTGGTGTGAAACTTGTTGGCAAACTTCTTTTAGAGCCGCCTTGAGGCCGAGCAGCCGCAACTTGGAGGAATGTAGGCGGTGGGACAGGTTGTGGACATCGCCCGTAAGTTCTTTCACGTCGTTGCCTAACTGTTGCAGCATTTGGTGAAACGACGTTCCATCGGCCGAGCTTTCCTGATCTAGTGTGTCCAGGCCTAGTGACAGTAACGACAAGCGCTGTCCAAAGTCGTCATGCAGCTCCCGGGCAACTCGCTGGCGTTCTTCTTCGGCTGCGTGAATTAGTCGGCNACTCAGTTCCTTCAACATTTTCTCTGACGTTCTACGTTTACGTGCTTCGACGAACAGCGTGACAATAAGCAAAGATTCCAAAGTCATTGCAGCTAAGGAGCTGAGAATGTACCACTTGTAGCTTTGCCAAACGCTGGCCTCGCGGAACCGCACAACAGTTCCCGCGGGCAATTGCTTCTCGTCGAGTCCCCAGCGCTGCAATTGTCGCCAATCGATCATAGGAACCGTTGACTTGCTCACCTGGACGGGAAGATCTTGAAGGCGCTCTCCCCGCAAAACGCGGAGGGTAAGTTGCGCGGTCTCGCGGCCTAGTGATTCAGGATTGAAAACAACCCCGCCAACAATTCCCGAACCGACATGGGTGCCACCCTGGTTGTAGACGGGAACCCGTGCCTCTTTTGTGATCCGCGCGAGCACTTCATCGCTGAGTAATTTGTTTCCTGCTGAATCTTGGTACACGGAGAGAAACAAAATCGCCGTTCCGTCGGGAGCCCGTGCGACGGTTCTCACGAGATCCTCCACGCTACCGCCATCCAAATAGGTCAGGTTTACCCTTTTCTCGAGTTGATCGAGCTGGCGTCGAGCAATAGACTGGAGCCATTGATCGCTGGGGGAGGCTCCCGAAATAACAAGGATTTCCCGGACATTAGGCTGCAAGTGCAGTATGAGTTCTACGGTTCCCCTTAAGTCAACCTTGCCGAGGGTGCCCGTAATGCGGCGCCCTGGTTCCCAGTCGCGAAGAGCGTCCGAGTCTCCGTAAACGACGATTGGAACACCTGGAAACAGTTCTTCACCGTATATACGCATGAAATTGATTGCCGGCCGGGCGACCGCAATGATCACAGTGAGTTTTCTTTGCGCATACTTACGGCGAAGGAAATCGCGAACTGTAGCTTGGGCCTCACCTTCCGGCCATCTCGCCGTATCAAGAAACTCTGCGTAGAAGTCCAGACGCGTGCCTAGCTCGCGCTCTAAAGTCGATCGGATGATTTCATCTACTATGATGTTGGCAGGTAAATCCGGCCTACTACCATACAGCGCCAACACTACTTCCTGACGTTCAGCGGCAGGCGCTTCCAACACAAAACCAGTAATAAGCAAGAACATCACCAGGCAAAACAGCGAGCTGCGGAAAAGCCTCCTTTGTACCTGCTGTAAACACATGCTAGAACTCCACACGTGAAGCAACTTGAAAGGCCCTGGGACCGCCAGTCCCGAATGCCTGGCCTGCGCGGGCACTTGGCTGACCGTAGTTCGGCTGGTTCAGCACATTGCTATACCCGGTCAGATTTGCGACGTTAAAGAGATTAAAGACCTCGCCAATCAAGGCCAACGTCACCTTTTCCTTAATATAGAACTTTCTAGTCAAGCGAACGTCCTGGGAGATGAAGCTGTCGCCGGACGAAATCTTCCCGGGAAGCACGATCGGCCTGATGATCTGATTGAATGGCGTCCGCGGCCTGACCACGGTTTGCGTACCATCGGGATTGGTAATGGTTCTCGTACGCGCTTCAACCATCGCGTTGTATTGCGCAACGAGAGCTCGCAATTTGGATTGGCTCAGACCTTGTCCAAGCAGATTGTGTCTGTTGATTCCCAGTAGCAACGTCGTGCTGATNCCGTCACCGTCAAGATCCAGGCCTGACAACATGGTGTCAAGCGGAGGCGCGCTGTCAATTTCCGAAATAAACGCGACCGTCCAGGCGTTCAACAAACCGCGCAGAATACGCGATTGCGCATGAACGTCAGGCATTTCATAGACGCCGCTAACGATCAGCGAGTGCCGTGGGGTACCGACATTGCCGTAATTGAGGGCAGGATTGTTGTATTGCGTGACCGCAACGAAACCGGTGTTTTTAGCTAACGCGTAACTGCCAGTGAACTGCAGTCGTGAAGACAATCGCTTCTCCAGCTTTACCTGGAGCGCTTTATAGCGGTAGCTTGCATCACCGCCATAGACAGTGATTGCTCCGGTAGAACATTGGTCCTGGGGGTTAAGTGCGGCGGCTTGGTCCGGGGTGCAAAGGGGAATTACAGGATCGCGAACAAACGAGACAATGCCGGTATTCGGATCCACCCCGGTGACACGCGGGCGATTGAACTGATTTCGATCAACGAAGAACACACCTTGAAAGCCGCCCTGGTGCACGTAACGCCGCATGACGTAATCAGCAGTGAAAATCAGACTTGGCGTCAGTTCCTGTTGGATCCCCGCATTTACGTGAATTGCGTAACCGGTCGTGTGATTAGGATCGAACAGCTGGTCAGCCTGCTTGATGACCTGGACCGTGGTCACGGTCGGGTCGGTGCCATCGCCCAACTTGGAGGCAAGCGTGGAACGTATACCCGGAAGTATTGAAAGCAGATCTTGGCCCCGGAAAGCCGTAGGCGTGCTTAGAAAACTGAGTCCAACGACTGAACCGTCTACCGGGACACGCTCGTTGCCGGAAGGTCCGAGCGCGCCACGCTCGAGAAGGGGAACAAAGAAATCGATTTTGTCATGATAGATTCCGCCGCCCCCGCGGATAACCGTTTTGCCTTTGTTTCGCACATTCCAAGCCAGACCGGCGGAAGGATCGATCACGCTGGCGCCACGATGCGGCGGTCGCAGGTCACCACCGAATATGGGAGCGAGATAAGCAGGTCGCTTCAGATCCTGGTTATAGACGTTTGTCTGATACGAGTAGGCGGCGCCATAAGTCAGAGTCACGTCACGCCGCACAGACCACGAATCTTGCGCATGGAATCGCCACAAATTGCTGTGTGACGCGCTATCCGAATGGTACGGGCCGGGTAAGCTGACGTTGCCAATTCCCGTTGTAAAACTTCGTAGCGGAAGTTGCAGAATTTCCTCCAGTGTGGGAGGCGGCGCTGTGGGATCTTTCAAGCTAGCTGGCAAATCGTTATAAAGCGGCGATTGCAGCAGGTTTGTCGGTCCCCACAAGGTCATTTGAGCCGGTTCATAGACCCCTCGGTACCCGTGTAGAGAAACGTGCTCCCAGTCTCCTCCGAGGCGAAGCAAATGCCTATTATGCTGCCAAGTGAGTGTATCTAGCAGCTGGTTGGTGGTCGGAAATATAGCGAGCGGAGCGCTTGCTCGATTGCCAATACGAAAGCGGGGATCGTCAAAGACCTGAATCTCAGCCCCCCCCACACCAATGCAAACTGTTGGATCTCCGCATTGCTGGGAATTAATAGGATCAATCTGACTGCGCAAATAACTATAGGCATAGCGCAGATCATTCACGAGGTGGGAGTTGAAAACTGACGTTTCCCCGCCTTCAATCTGCAGAGCGGAATTGCGACTCGACAGCCAATTGGAGGGCATGAAGATGCCGGTTGGCGGACCTACTGTATTGTTTTTGTCTTGGCTGACACGGACGAATGCGGTGTTGGTCTCGTCGAGTTTTCCATCAACGCGTAGATTGAACTGGTTGAACGTGAGAGGGCTGGGATAGATCAAGTCCAGCTTGGAAAAGATGGGGTGATTGTTTTGTACTGCGAAAGCGGCGGTTTGCCAGTTGTGCTCCAAGTTCGTGAACCAAAACACTCGGTTTGTTTTTAAAGGGCCACCAGCTCTGAAACCTGATTCTTTCCGCACAAAGAACGGGTTAGGATTCTTAGGATCACGGCGAAGGCCTGGATTGGCGGCCATATTGTGATCGCGATAGTAGAAGAATGCGGCTCCGTGAAGCTCATTGCTGCCACGGCGGCTAACAACGCTGATTCCGCCGGTTCCGCTCATCGCTGATGCAGGGTCAAAACTAAATCGGTCAACTCGAAACTCCTGCACGGTTTCTTGCGAGAAGTTTTGCGCGGTTCCGCCATTGATGCGGTCATCTACTGTGACGCCATCGACCGAGACCTGTGTCAGCAAAAACTGAGCTCCTGCAATCGAAACACGCGAGTAGTTGTTTGCGAAGGCACCGGGGTTTGACAGCGACACGACGCTTACGCCGGGCTCGAGGCGCGCGAGGTCAAGAAAGTTGCGACCATTGAGCGGCAGGTTCTGAATTTGAACCTGACTCACACTGCCGTTCACGGCAAACTCGCTGGTGTTAATGCCAGACGTTTGACCGCTTACCAGGATTCGTTCGTCGACCGATCCTGGTCGCAGTTGAAAATTGACCGTCAGGTGGTCTCCTACACGCAGCGTGACATGCTTCACTTCCGTGTTGAAGCCGGGGGCGAAGGCCTCGATCTCGTATTCACCTGGCTCGAGATTAGTTATGTGGTACTGGCCGTAATCATCCGTCCAAACGATGCGGCCGCCTCCAAACTGCGGCTGAGTGACTCGCAGGCGCGCTTTGACCACGAGCGCGCCAGTGACATCGTTAACTATTCCTCGAATGGCTCCCTCAGGAGCTTGCGCCAGGAGACTGTCTTGGACCAGAACGAACAATGTAAAAGCAATTAGGCGTGCGAGAGGGTACAACGATGAACGCAGGCAGCCGCATCGATCTTGCAACGATCGCAGCTGAATCGAATTCGACAGGGACAAAAGCATTAAAACGATTCCCTATACAGCTCGGCAGAAACTTGGACAGAGCTCCTGTGCTAACTGATAGCCCCGTAGTGTTCCACTGTCAAAACTGACAGTCCTAGTACCAGGTCTTACCCGGCGTGCCTATCGCCAGTGAAACTGCGCATCGCGCTTCCGATACAACACTAGGAC
>JGI12053J15887_10001205_pt1 | contig 11795 bp, 14 predicted proteins | sample MedBloCAOM1_O3_FD_15887 | JGI IMG/M metagenome (IMG submission 15887)
TCGGGCGTGCGCAGTCCGTGGTCAGCCAGACGCTGGCCAATATGGAAGGGCAGCTGGGCATAAAGCTTTTCGACAGGAGCGGGCGGATCCCGGTGCTGACCGAGGCCGGACGCGCGCTTCTGCCTGACGCGCGTGCGGTCGCCGGCAATATCGATGCCTTCAAGGCCCGAGCGCGAAGACTGGCAGGAGGCCTGGAAGCGGAACTCTCGGTGGTGGTCGACGTCATGCTGCCCACACCCGTCCTGACGCATGCGGTCGCCGAATTCTCGGCGCGCTTCCCGGACGTTCCCCTGCGCCTCTACGTCGAAGCGCTCGGTGCCGTTCTCCAACTGGTGCTCGACGGAACTTGCGCCTTCGGGATTGTCGGCACCTTGCCCGATGTCCCTGACAGCGTCGTTCGCGAGCGCTTGATGGAAGTGCAGATCGTGCCGGTCGCCTCGCCGTCGCATCCGCTCAGTGCCCGTCCCGTGCCGTTGACGATCGACGAACTCTCGGGACACATCCAACTCGTGCTGACCGATCGATCCAGCCTGTCAAGCGGCACAGAGATCGGCGTCGTGTCGACAAAGCCCTGGCGGCTGGCCGATTTGGGGGCAAAGCATGCCTTCCTGAAGGCGGGCATGGGTTGGGGCGGCATGCCGCTCCATCTTGTCCAGGCGGATATCGACTCCGGTGCATTGGGTATCCTCGACGTCGTCGAAATGCCGAGAAGGGGTGCGTGGGTGCCGTTGTCCGCAGTGTTCAAAGCGGACGCGCCGCCTGGCCCGGCCGGCCGATGGCTGATCGAACGAATCAAGGCGAGGGCTGAAAAGGAATGACGCGGCGTCATTTCCAGTCGAGCATGTTGGCGCGCGTCGGCGACAAGTGGACCGTGGTGGTGGTCGGCGTGCTCGCCCATGGACCGATGCGTTACAGCCATATGCGATGATGATACATTAAACGAAACGCTCGGTTTCGAATTGGTTCAAGAAGGCAGCGTTACAAATAAGGAACCGACGGCCCCGGACGGGTTCCAGATCCCTGGCAGTCAGAATCCATCCCTTTTAGGACTAGGATGGAACCGAGCCTGCCCTTAACGCCTTGTTTGGAATGACCGATTCAAGCAAGGCAGCCTATGAAGATCACAGCGCATTCTGAGAGCCATATCGTCGAATTGGATGACGGGACGAAGTGGCAGATCTTCCCCGGTGATCTCGACGTCACCCTACACTGGAAGCCTGAGACCGATGTCAAACTTGTGCGCATTGACGACGACATCAGCCCTCAAGCCTTGATCAGCGAGGGTGACGACGGCCGTGTACGCGTCCGGCCAGTGGGGCAAAGTTGGCCCCCAAGCGTCCAAGCGGCGATCGGAAAGACAAGGCGCGGTCAACGCAGGACCGGCAGCGGCTGANGTCCAAGATGCGCATCTCGATGACGATGAAGACCCAACCCACGGAGNGGCGAAATACGCCAGCACCCATGGGACAGGCGCCGTCGAAGANATCGAAGCCTGCGCGGGCGGCGCGGCCGGTTTATTCTCAGGCTGAGGCGGAAGCCACAAGACAAAGCTCACTCACGGCATGATCAGACTGCCTTCTCAAANGCGCTCTAAAACTCGAATGGACAATGAATAGCTGGATATGAGACGAGGGGTGCGCTCCACCATCGGCTCACCGGTCTTCCCCTATCNCTACAGCGTCCGGATCGACTTTCCACGCCCGGGCGAGAACATTGGACCCGGATCACCCCTCGGGGGCAGCCCACCTCTGGACACTAACATCCGCCAGCGCCTCGAATATAGCCGGAGTGCGTTCCAGGCGGGCGATCGTTCGCGCGCCTTCGAGGGCGGCTACCAATGCGGCTGCGGTAGAGGATGCGCGCGCGGGAGCGAAACCGCACCCCCTAAAATGCTCCGCAACAATCTCGGTCGAATCAACAAATCCGCGCGCTACCCGTTTGGTCAGCTCAGCGTCGAGCGCGGGCAGCTCATTCGCCAGATTTTGCATTAGACATCCATACTGGAAATCGGAGGCGACCATTTCGGCCGCGAATGTGCCGAAAATCTGATGAACAAAATTCAGAGCATCACCCGTCGTATTCGCCGAGATATTCCGCAATACAGCAATTCTACTCGCAACGTAATGATCGATTGCTTCTTCTGCGAGCTGTGTCTTGCCGCGTGGAAAGTGAAAGTAGAACGATCCTTTAGGCGCGCCGCTTTCTTCAAGGATCTGGATCAATCCGGTCGCAGTGTAGCCTTGGATGCGAAACAGTCGTTCGGCCGTGGCAATCGCGCGAGCGCGGGCGTCAGTCTTACGTGGCATGCCGTGAACATAACACGTTTCGCTTGACGTCGCTATGGCGATCGACATACTATGGTGGTCGCCATAGAAGGAGTCCAGCGATGCCCCTCTACCGAATCCTAAGCCAAAAAGGTTTGTTCAGTGATGCGCAGCGTACCCAAATTGCGGCAGGAATAACTAGAGACGAAGCACGCGGGTTTCCTGGTTCACCCTATGCCGAGCGTTTTCGTTTCGGGGCTAATCGTCCTCGATTGCCCGGCCGCCGTGTGAATTGTTCGTCGCGTGCGTTGTCGCTGAAGCTGAAGAGAGCGCTTGCACGCGGACGGTGCGTTTCGTCATGAGGCATCCAGTTAGTTTCAAGCCATCGGCGTCCCGACGAGCCATCTTAGCGATGGGCGCGGCCAGCCTGGTTGCGGCTTCACTTCGACCGGCCCGCGCAAACCCCATAGGAGGAACTGATTTGACCACATCATCATATGGCGGGGGAACGCTTCCCAAGGGGGTCCGCTCGCGCATGATCCATGGGGTCAACGGCCTCGATGTCCATATTCTCGAGGCCGGTTACGAAAGCCCCGGCCGGCCGCTCGCGCTGCTTCTGCACGGCTTTCCGGATTTGGCTTACGGCTGGCGACACCTGATCCCAATTCTGGCTGACGCCGGGTACCATGTCGTGGCGCCCGACCAGCGGGGTTTTGGCCGCACCACCGGTTGGGTGAACGGCTATGACGCCCAGCTAGAGCCCTTCAGCCTCTTGAATATGACGCGCGACGCCCTCGGATTGGTTTCGGCATTGGGGTATCGGCGTACGGCGATGCTCGTCGGGCACGACCTCGGCTCGCCCGTGGCGGCCTATTGTGCGCTAGCCCGACCTGACGTCTTTCCCTCGGTGGTGCTGATGAGCGCACCGTTCCCCGGTCCGCCGGCGCTTCCGTTCAACACCGCGGAAAGCGAGGCATCGTCGGTTCAACCGAACACTGAAAATCAAAAGTTAGCGGCCGCGCTGGCGGCGCTCGATCCGCCCAGAGAGTATTATCAACAATACTTGAGCACACGGGAGGCGAACTATGACATGTGGCACCCCCCTCAAGGCTTACACGCGTTTCTTCGTGCATTTTTCTACGTCAAGAGCGCTGACTGGCCGGGAAATAAGCCGCATCCGTTGAAGGCGCGAACCGCCATAGAACTTGCACAAATGCCCACCTATTACGTCATGGATCTCGGCAAGACGATGCCCCAGACCGTCGCTCCATTCCAACCTTCCGCCGCCGAGGTCCTGGCCAGCAAATGGCTCACCGAGCCGGAACTTGGAGTGTACACGGAGGAGTATGGCCGCACTGGGTTTCAAGGCGCCCTGCAGGCTTATCGCGTCTATTCCGATCCTGACCTAAACGCTGAGTTGCGCCTGTTTTCGGGCAAGACGATCGATGTCCCGTCGCTCTTCATCGGCGGGAAGAGCGATTGGGGTACCTATTCGGCGCCGGGCGCGGTCGATCTTATGAGGACGAAGGCGGCGACGAGGATGGGTGGCATCGAGCTGATCGACGGCGCCGGTCACTGGGTCCAACAGGAGCAGCCGGTTCGGCTCAGCACGCTCCTGCTCGCCTTCATCAAGGAGGTAGGTGGGGCGGATCACACCAGCCGTTAGGTCGGGGAATGCCTATCGTCGCTCTTGAAAATATTGCCCGGCGTCCAGATCACCGTCCCGTCAGGTCCGTCACGCTTCAGTGAAGCGCTTGGGTTTGGTGGTCCAGGTCCGGCGTTAGCTTCCGGCTTCGCTGCCCCCGATCGGGGGCAGCGAAATCCTTGCCCCGGCAAGATATTCCGGCGGGGTCAGATTACCAAGAGCCGAGTGAGGGCGGCTATCATTATGGTCCCTCCGCCAGGCCTCGATCGGCCGCCTAGCCTCGGCGATGGACCGGAACCAGTGGATGTTCAGGCATTCGTCGCGCAGCGACCCGTTGAACGTCTCGATGTAGACGTTGTCCCTTGGTTTCCCCGGGCGCGATCAGGTCCCACTGGGCGTCGGTCAGATCGGTATCGTAGCGCCGCCTCACAGGCGGCTTCCTTTTCGGCATCGGGCGTCGGCTCGCGTCGTTGGTCCGACGCCCTGTGAATCACGCCAAAGCCGCCTTGGGAATCCTTCTCAAACGCGCTCTAAGCCGATTTCTTTTTGATCACAGGACTTGGAGTAGATGGAGATTGCCCGTTCACCCGCAGCGGTCCATACCGCCCACGACGTATTGCCCCGCTTTACAGAGCGGATGATCGCTTCGGCGACCTTCTTGCGAAATTCGTGCTTCTCGCCATCGGGTCGACGCTGACACACGCGGTCGAGCGCAACTTCCATGTTGGCACGCGTCCTAATCGATCTGTCATGGTTGACCCCAGCGTTCATTAAAAGTTTTACATTCAACCACGGCTGGCCGCATCTCGCTGTCCACGCTCCCTGCAGGATCTCGATGCAAGTGCGAAATGCTCAGTGAGCGTCCAGAACATGGGCAACGTCATAGAGATGAGGATCGATTTGATCGGTCAAGTCGTCAAACTCACCCCAGGCCTTGCGAAAGTCCGGCGATTGGTGGGCGGATTTCAGGAGTTCGCGGTTTTGCCATTGGATGTAATTGACGATGCGCCGACCATCGAGGCTTCGATGCAGGGTGATTGAGACAAAGCCCGGCTGGCGTGCCATGAAACGTGCGCGCTCTGCCATCAATGACAGGACCTCACTCTGCTTTTCCGGCTCGGCGTCGATAACGGTGATCTGGGTGACCATCTGGTTACCTGTCTGGATGTGGGGCATGACATCACTCCTTCCTGGATTCGGTTCTGCAACTTGGCGGCACGAAACGGTCCCGCCGTTTCCATGGTCTCATTTCCCGGTGCTCATCGATCGATCTCCCCGAATACGATATCGAGCGATCCGATGATGGCGGAAACGTCGGCCAGCAGGTGGCCGCGCGTCATGAAATCCATAGCCGAGAGGTGCGCGAAGGACGGTGCGCGGATTTTGCATTTGTAGGGCTGGTTGGTGCCGTCGGAGACGAGGTAGACGCCAAATTCGCCTTTGGGCGCTTCGACGGCAGCATAGACTTCGCCGGCTGGAACGCGGTGTCCCTCGGTATAGAGCTTGAAATGTTCGATGATGGCTTCCATCGAACGTTTCATTTCGCCCCGTCGCGGCGGAACAATCTTGTGATCCTGGGTGACGACGGGTCCCTGTCCATCTGCCTCTCGAAGCTTTCCGATACATTGCTTCATAATGCGTACCGACTGACGCATCTCCTCCATGCGCACGAGATAGCGATCGTAACAATCGCCGTGCTTGCCAATGGGGACGTCGAAATCGAACTCGGGGTAGCATTCATAGGGCTGCGCCTTGCGCAGGTCCCACGCTGCGCCGGAGCCGCGTACCATCACGCCCGAAAAGCCCCAAGCCCATGCGTCGGCAAGTTTGATCACTCCGACGTCAACATTGCGCTGCTTGAAAATGCGATTGTTGGTCAAGAGTCCTTCGAGATCGTCGCACACCTGCAAGAACGGATCGCAAAACGCCAGGATGTCATCGAGCAATCCGGACGGCAAATCCTGATGTACGCCGCCAACGCGAAAGTAGTTGGCATGCATGCGTGCGCCGGAAGCGCGTTCATAGAATACCATGAGCTTTTCGCGCTCTTCAAAGCCCCATAGCGGCGGCGTCAGGGCGCCGACGTCCATCGCCTGGGTGGTAATGTTGAGCAGATGCGAGAGCAGCCTTCCGATCTCGCAGTAGAGCACCCGGATGAGCTGGCCGCGCCTGGGAACCTTGATGCCGAGCAGCTTTTCGGTGGCCAGACAGAACGCATGCTCCTGGTTCATCGGTGCGACATAGTCGAGCCGATCGAAGTAGGGCAGCGCCTGCAGGTAGGTCTTGTGCTCGATCAGCTTTTCGGTGCCACGATGGAGCAGGCCGATATGGGGATCGACGCGCTGAACCACCTCGCCATCAAGCTCCAGCACGAGGCGTAACACCCCGTGTGCCGCCGGGTGCTGCGGTCCAAAATTGATCGTGAAATTGCGGAGCGCAGCTTCGGGCATGCATACCTCGTATCGCCATCGATGCTGCTCCTAAAACTCCCTCTGGCATCATCGGGTTCCAGGCCATGCACCAATCGCGAACGGCCAGGCGGCATGAATGAGTAAATTTGTCAGGTTTGCCGGTTGGCGGCCTGGGAACCTTCGGCGCCGTTTTGATTTGCCTCCACAGAAGCGAGGAAAAGCAAGCCAATTTTGCGATGATCGACAGGAACGGGCTGCCGCCAGCGCCTTATCCGGCTGAGAAGGCCAGGGGCGGCGACATCATTCTCCGCACTCCCTTGCGCCGCGCGATCTTTATCGCAGGGTTGGCGGGAGCCGTGGTGTTGGCGCTGCTTCTCGCCTTTGCGCGATTTGCTCAATGAACTGGGCCGTGCATCGGCAGTCCTGGGCCAGGCAGTCCTGGGCCAGCAGGAGATCTGCATGGGCAATAGTTGACTCACAATGCAAGGCGGATATCCAGCCATGACGATGACAGCGCCAGTCGGGAACATCCATCCCTATGCCGACCCGCAAGTTGGCGCGGACGATCATTTCTTTCGGGAGGTGAACCACGAGCTGTCGGACCGGGGTTTTCTGGTCACATCCGCAGACAACCTGATTACCTGGGCACGCAGCGGCTCGTTGATGTGGATGACCTTCGGTCTCGCCTGCTGCGCGATTGAAATGATGCAAATGTCGATGCCGCGCTACGACGCCGAACGCTTCGGCTTTGCCCCGCGTGCGTCGCCGCGGCAGTCCGATGTGATGATTGTTGCTGGCACTTTGTGCAACAAAATGGCGCCAGCATTACGCAAGGTTTACGATCAGATGCCGGAGCCGCGCTATGTGATCTCGATGGGATCCTGCGCCAATGGCGGCGGCTACTATCACTACTCGTATTCGGTGGTGCGCGGTTGCGATCGGATCGTCCCGGTCGACATCTATGTACCGGGCTGTCCACCCACGGCCGAGGCGCTGTTGTACGGCGTTATGCTCCTGCAAAAGAAGATTCGGCGGACGGGCACGATCGAGCGGTGACAAGCTTCGGGACGGCCGCCGGGTGGGTCTGGATTTCTCGATTGGAGACGCCTCATGATGCGAAAAGCGTACCGCTGGTAAGATGCGCCTTGCTATTCTCGCTGCCTCTATCCTTGCGATCGGAATTATCGGAATCGGCACAGCCGCCTGGTTGGTCGGATCGCGCGTCTCAACGTGGAACGAATTGTACTCCTGGTACAACCCGGTGGTTGGCTTTCATTCTGCCGCCCTGCCGGTGGGCTTTGAAGATCTTGTGGACCGCGTCAAGCCGACCGTTGTGGGTGTGCGCGCGAAGGTAAAGCAAGATGCCGACGAAGAGGAACGGCACCCCGGTCGTGGCGCGCTCCCGAATCGTTCTGATTTGCCGAAGGGCGGTCCCGGCATGCCGCCGATATGCCGACGAGCAAGCCCCGCAGAGCGGTCCAGTCCAATTGGGTCTCATCAGCGCGACTAGACGTGCAGCAAATCCTGAGAACCGAGTCGCTGGATGACTTCGGACGCATTCGCTCACGTCAGCTGCTTGGCTGCTCAGACCTTGATCAACGCGTAGGGCCGACCGCTCGGCTTCTCGATCGCCGCCGCCACGTTGTAGACCGGCGCGCCGCGCGACGTACGGCCGAGGTACCGGCCATGATGGGCGTGGCCGTGTACTACCGCACTCACCTCGAAGCGGTCGATGGTTTCGCCGAGCCGCGACGAACCCAGAAATGGGAAGATCTCCGGTGGCTCGCCTTCAACGGTGTCCTGCACCGGCGCATAATGCAATACCACGACCGCGCGCTCACAGTGGACCGCGCGCATTGCGTTCTCGAGACACATCGCTTCGCTCATGGCCTCGGCCACGAGATTCTTGACGACGGGTTCGCCGAACGACGCGAGCATACGATGGCCAAAGCCGCCGAGAAAGCCCTTCACGCCGACGAAGGCGACCCCGTTGCGCTCATACGATTGGCCGTTGAGTACGTGCATGCCGGCAGCTTTCAAGATGTTCTTGACCTCCTCGACCTGACCGGATTCGTAATCGTGGTTTCCGAGCACGCCCACGACCGGGATCGAGCAGGCATGTAGATCTTCGGCGAGAATTTCCGCTTCGCGCGGCTTGCCGACATCGGTGAGATCGCCACANAGAACAAGTACATCGGCCTTGGTCGAGATTTCAGCGAACAGCTCCCGCAGCCGCGACGTCCGCTCCTCCCTGAGCACTTCCTTAACATGGAGGTCGCCGATCGCCGCGAAGGTGAGCAGGCTGGATTTGGCGCGCATCTCGTCACTCATGTCGCTCACTGACATCGGCAAATCCCCATTCCTCGACCGCCGGCGCATAGTCGATCTGCGATAGCATCCGGCCGCGACAGATCTTCCAACGCGGTGGCGGGAGATCGAGCTGCCGCTTCAGCCTGTCGAGCAACTCGTCCATGAGCCATCGCGGCACGTGCTCGCGCTCGCTCGGATAGGCCCAACGAAAGTTGACCACGTGCTTGAGCAGGATTTCCCAATGCAAGTCCATGTAAGCGAGCAGCTGATGCCAATCGATCCGATCATGCTGCTTGAGCATGAGATGGACGATGTCGGCGCCGTCGTAGCGATGGCGGAGCTGCACGAAAGCCTTGGACCAGATCAATTCGGTCGGCGCGATCACTTGTACGCACGTGCCGAGCACCTCCATATGCAAGGCATGGTCGAACCATTGATCGCTAACCGGTGCCATGCCATGCCACGAGGCGAAGATCAGGTCGAAAAAATGCTCACCGCAGAAGACTTTACCCAGCCAACGTTCGTCTTCGACCTCAATCCGGTAGCCAAGGCTCTTGAAATGGCCGAGGATGCGGGCAAAGTCGCCCGGCTTGCAGAAGATATCCAGGTCTTTGGTCGTCCGAGAGACGCCAGTATGGGCGCTCAGCGCATAAGTGCCAGCTAGCAGGAATGGCCGTCCGAACTCCGAGAGCTCACGTATGGCCTTTGCGTAAGAGGCCTCGGCCTGCGCCGATGGCGCAGTCGGCTTGGCCGCCACATCGACCGTGTCGACAGATGTGGTGGGGTTCGGATCTCGCCCGCCATGCATCGAATGCCCTGTATATCTGGCCATAGGTTTGATTGGACAATCAAGCACTCGGCGGAAGGTTCCATCTTCGGTGCAAGCTGACGCCGCTATTGCCGCAGGAGTTCCTGCTGCCTTCGGCCGCGGGCCTACATTGATCCCGCGGGTGTGGCGGCTAAGAGCGGTCTTTCGGCCGGGGGGTCTCGACGATGAGCGTTCCGAAGAGCCATCACGGATACTCGCCAACAGCTACTGGCAACAACAGTCAGGCGGCGGCCTCGAATAGCAATATGAGATGGTTGCAGGNCCCCGATGTGAACCTGCGAAATCTGAGCCGAACTGAATCCGACGTTAGCCTGGCGCTTCACGATACGAACCNCANCGGCAGGAGANGGAGGAGAGTTGGTCTGGCCACGGCGATTGCGACGCTCAGGGGCTCACGAAATGCCTCACGCAAAAGATTGGANGAGGTATCGCGGGTTCGGCTGCCCGAGAGCGCCGATCCAAACTGTTTATGGAATCGATCGTTGCTCTTGGGCCAGCGAGCCTTCGACCGACATCGTCAGTTGCCAAGCTTTCTGCACTCGGCGACGATTTTCCTCCAGATTGCTTACTCGCTGGAATCAAGCGGAGCCCCGCTTGGACACTGCTGGCCAGCGTGCTCAGCCTGGCGGCAGCCGTCTAGGGCGAGACACGCAGTCCGCTCAAGTCTTGTTCGACGGTGCTTCGAAGAAGCCCGTTGCCTGAACGAGTCGGCCATCGGTGCCAAAGCGGCCGAAGCTGCTCCCCTTCACGAAGGCCCGGCCATCCTTGTCGTACATCGTCCAGAGGAAGAGTCCTTGGTCGTGATGCTCGAGAAAGCTGTCGTTTCTGAAGTATGCGCCCGTGAACTTCTGCTGCGATTGCGCGATGCGGACCATGAGTTCNTGTNGACCATGGGTCTGCGACGAAGGATCCNTGTACAAAATATTGTCGCTAACGCTTGATCGAAGCAGCTCTTCGCGTTCCGTTTCATGGATCGGCCCCCAAGCGCGCTGATACGCATTCCACGTTTTCAAGTGAATCTCGCTGTTCACGTGGCTTCTCCGCTTCGCTTGCTTGCGCGTCTTTGACGATATGACATAATCAGTAATAATGTCAGATCGCCAATTTGACAACCTCTTTCGAAAGAAAGGTGCGAGAAGATGTCTATTCCCGGCAGCAAGCATCAGCGCGTCGTCGAACGCGCGACGGAAGTGTTCTGCAGATATGGTTTTGCTCGCACCACAATGGGCGACATCGCGGAGCGCTGCGAAATCTCTCGGCCGGCGCTCTATCTGCTGTTTCCGGACAAGGAGGCCATCTTTACAGCGGTGGTCGAGCGGATGGACCAGGATAAGCTGGCCAGCATCCGTGCGGAGGTGGCGCATCTGAAAGATCTGCNTGGNAAGCTGCNTNACGCCTGCCTGTCATGGGGATGTCACGGCGTTGATCTTGCGGCCGCACACCCGGACGCCGCGGACCTGTTCGATCTGCGGTATCCCGTCGTTCAGCAGGTCTATCGAAATTTCCAGGGCCTCGTCGTCGAGCTCATCTCCGAGCGCTTCCGCACTGCGCGTCTGAAGATGACGCCGGAGCAGGCCGCGCGTGCGCTCGTCTTCAGCATGAGAGGTCTGCGCGAGACCGCGGCTGACAGGCGCGACATGCAGAATCTCATCACTTCGCTTGTCGACATCTTTGTTCGGGCGATCGAGCGCTGACCCCCGACTGAGAACGGAAATGTCCGCGGTTTTGAATGCAATTGGCGCACCCGACACGATTCGAACGTGTGACCTTTGCCTTCGGAGCAAGATAACGTGCCCATCCGAAAAATGCGATGGGGCACGCTATGCTACGCTATCAATCTGAAGCATCTGGATATTCTCGAGGGAAATGGACGTACCACTACGTTTCCGGAGATGCTATTAATTCGGGTTTATGGCACCATAACGTCCCGCGGTGCCCGCCAATAATGGTTGGATCTGTCCAACTGTTTTGACGTCTCATCTTGTTCTAACCCGACTCTCCAACGTGGGAGGCAATTGTGGTAGGCATCGTCAGACTCGCGCTCCGGCGTCCTTACACCTTCATCGTCATGGCGATGCTGATCATGATCTTCGGGGTGGCGTCCGCTCTCCGCACGCCGACCGACATCTTCCCCAACATCGACATTCCGGTGGTCAGCGTCGTCTTCAGCTACACAGGCCTGCCGCCCGACGACATGGCGGGGCGCATCGTCACCTTCTACGAACGCGCGCTCACCACCAGCGTGAACGACATCGAGCACATCGAATCGCAGTCGATCCCCGATTACGGGATCATCAAGATCTTCTTCCAGCCCACCGTGAACATTAATGCGGCGC
>JGI12053J15887_10001206_pt1 | contig 11786 bp, 12 predicted proteins | sample MedBloCAOM1_O3_FD_15887 | JGI IMG/M metagenome (IMG submission 15887)
GGACAAGCAATTGCTGCCGGAGGCACCGGTCGGCCACCGCCAACCGCGGGCCGATCAAGTGCCCTCGGAGAAGAACCTGATGGGTGATCCGAACGATCCAATCAATCGCGAGAACGCGGCGCTTGACCGCATGGTCAAAGGCATTTGCCGCGGTTGCTAATACCGAGAATTAGCCCTGGGTGAACCCGACAGGGACCCACTCAAGTTTCGGGCACTGGCCGCGCGCATTTGGTACCTCAAGACGAATAGGCCGCCAACTGAAGCGGGCTCTTTTGTCAGATGCCCCTCCATGACTCTAGGAAGGCCGCTGGTGCGGGTGGGGATTTGCGGGCTTCAGGTTGCCGGTCGATCGACGCAGCCGCACGGCTCGCCGGCGCTGCGATCTCCAGTTGCGCGAGGCGCCCGCGCGAGCAACCAGGAGTTTGTTTCGCGCCACGAAGGCCGCGTCCGCTGAAGGACACACATTGGGGGAAACGCAAGCTGAGCGAGATCAATAACCCTCAGTCCCGCGCCAACCTGTAGACAGCTCGCAGCTCTGCTTGGATTTGCGCGATCCGCTTGGCGAGCTGAGGCTCGGCGTTTCGATAGCGTTGAGACGTAACCACTTCCCAACCGTCCTCCCCCGGAACAATCGCAATCGGAGCGCGTTTGAAACGGTCGCCAAATGCGACAGCTTCTCCGGAAAAATCCACAATAGATCGGTGCTCGAAATCTTGGTCTTGGCCACGGAACGCCTCTCGACAAACAGCATTACTGACAATGAGTGGAGAGGGCGGCAACAACGAACCGATCTTAACATAACCGGTCAACCTTACCTGTAGAGGCGAAGGGGATGACAACAGTCTGGATCTACGTCGACACGAGCAAGGACGTCGGGGACCGCGACCATCTCAAAGTTTTCGAGAGGGAGGCAGCGGCGAACGAATGGCTCAAGCCAATGACCCGGAAGGCGTGGCGTTTGAGTATGATGTTTGGGATCGCCATCCGGCTGGGTCACGCGCTAGTTCCTAAGTCANGCAATCGTNCGGGTTAGTTCCAGAATTAACCCGCAGCACCGACATCAAGCTTAACGCGTGAGTTTCGTTGTGGCGCCGTGAGAAAGGATTACAAAAGCAGNATCAAACCACAGAAGTCCTCCGATGAGTGTATTTGACCANCAGGTAGACGCGGTGAGGTGTCCCAACTGCGCCCTGGTCGGTATTGCCAGTTTCACGAATGAAAAAGCATCTGCAGCGAAATTCCGGCTGCCAGAAGGATTCAAGGTTGTCGCCACCGACGAAGGCGACAGAATTTACTGTGCTGCCTGCAACCGGCTGGCAATAACTCTCACCATCGATCCTTAATCTGATTGGGCAGTCCGAACTAAAGCCCGCCGGCGCTAACCGGCGGGCTTAATCGCATAGAGAGGGTTAAATCAGGCGGCCGTTGCGGTCATGCTGCTGAGGGCGGCAACAGCGCTGTTGAGCGCAGTCATGTGCCAATGCTCACGCGGCGCCAATCGTCTCCCATCGCGTGACATTCGCGTCGGGAGTTGCGACGGGCTTTGCTAGATCACTTGAGCTAGTGGTGTTGCATTCTCCGAAGTGGGCAGACAGCTCGGCATCGGCTAAATGCTCCCAGTATTCCGCTTCAGCCAGGAGCTTCCAACGTTGATCTGGATTGTAGGCGGCCCGTTGACGGCACAACAAACCCATCGCGCGCAGGCGCCTAACTTTTTTCATTGCAACCTCCTAGCCCTGTTGTCCACAAGCTTATTCCCCTCCTTACGTCAGAGTCATTATGGTTATGCGTTAGAACTACTTTTGGCGGGGGTTCCGATTACGGAACCGGCTTGGCAGTTCACAAACAGAGTCAAAGGCTCCGAAGGGCGACCAGTGGCTGCTTGAGATCAAGTACGACAGCTACCTGTGGCAAAGCTCTCGCTCTCCTTTAGCTGCCCTGCGATCATCTTGGGGCGATAAGTGGTGGCCCGCAGAAAAGGTCCGCGGGCTGAAGGGCCAGGCGGAATCCTTCCCAAGATAGCGCCCAACAATCCCGACCAAGGCAGACGCTCCATTCTGAACCCAAGGCTAACCTTTTGATCTGTCTACGGGTCAATCTCCGCTAAAATTCAGAACGGGCGTTGATATTGCTAGCGGTCCTGCCTGATTTAGATTCCGCCATTCGGAGGTAGCCAGCCGGTCTGTCAACTTAAGATAGATTACACTATAATCGCGGAAAGCCTGCAAAATAGGGCCTTCTCGCGGTCTCCAGACTCCGAATTGCCACAACCTTAGAGAGAAATTGCCGAAGGTCTCCGGCCAAATTCCCCATATTCCCGTTTTCGGGAGACTTTTCGCGGAGACGCGGTTCGATCCGCACTGAATGGTAGAGGTGGCAGTGAGTTTCCGTCTTCGTCGGCCGGCTTTCAGGCGGCTGAGCAGTTCGATGCAATGTGCGGCGGCAAATTCTCGCTGACCTCCTTTCAAGAAAGACCGCCTGGACGGCAACCCAAGCCGCCGGCTGATCGAGGAATCGGGCATCGAGGCCCTCGGCGCGCCGTTTATCCCGGAGCATTTGTCCGACTATGCCCGCGGCTGCATCGAGATCATCCAGCAGAACATGCCGTCGAGCATCTATTCCGCGCTCGACAGTTTCATTCTCGCTAGCCTTCGGCACCGCCTGGGCGATCCACAAGAAAGCGACGCTCGTAATCAGCGATCTGCACCTCGTTTGGATCGACAAGAGCAAGCGTGGCGCCGGAGTTGAGAGCGCGTGGATCAGGATTGCCAGGCAGCAAGCGGCATTGATGGCGACACTCGGCGATCGCCTCGGATTGGATCCGAAAAGCCGTGCGGCGCTAAAATTGCCGGATGCGAAGCAGCGGAAAAGCAAATTCGAGGGACTACTCGGGCTCAATCCTGGGTCGACGCCCAACCTTAAGAACTGAGGAAGGCACGCTCGCCTATTAACGTTCATCGGTAGGGTTAAACGCGAGATCTATTGGACTCATCAGTCCCTAACTCGGTAGAGCTTTGACTTTGCCAAGGACTATTCCAATGACGAAAGAATCGCGTCAATCATTAGAAGAAGTTATGGGCATAGCTAATATCACCAACGCCCTCGTTGTTCAGATGGCCGAATTGCTCAAGTTGCGAGAAGCGGTCCAAGAGGCCGAAGAGGCATCGGCGCGCAAGACGGCCGTGCAACGTCACCACGGAATCATCTCCACCGCTTGCCGCAGTTGTTCGGACCCACGAGCATCGTGAACTTTAAGAGGCGAAGTTCACCATCCCGTACGCCCTCGAAATCCATCGATCTCTAGCTTGCTAACAATCATCTGCCCCCGGATGCAGCATTTCGCACCCACAGGCGCACATTTGTCGCGGTTGCGGTTTGTTACGAACGGGCGTCCGCCTTTACGTCGCTGCGTCCGATCCTGTCCCAAGCCTCGCAGAATGCAGCAACTGACTTCGCGCGCAGGTATTTCTTACATTATAACACAATTTTCGGTGAGAGGATAAGGACGAGGAAATGACTAAGCAGAAAATGAAATCACCTGAAGAACTGAAGGATGATGACGAGCGCACGAATTCCATGGGCCTATTTAATACGGCCGAGGCATATTGGCTTTCGGCAATGGCTCTTGAAAAGGCCAATGTGAAGAGCGGACACGCGGACAGTCCTGTGCGGTTTCTTTATTATCATGCGCTCGAACTGTATCTCAAAGCTCTGCTTCGACAGAAGCACAGCGTCGATTTGATAAGGGAGAAATTTGGCCACAAGACACGGCGGCTTGTGAAAGAGGCCGAGAAGCTCGGGCTTGTCGCTGATGATGAGGACCGCCAAGTTTTCTCTCTCATGGGTGACACTGACGCGGTGATCGAAGCCGTCGCCCGCAAGCTCCGGCGCAGTTACGTTTCGCGATGGACGCAGTTGGTAACGGAGGCGCAAGGCACCGGCGTGCTGGCGGGTGAACCCGATCCGCGCCTGCTGCGCGACCTCATCCTCGGCGCGCTCAACGCGGTGAGCCTCGCCGGCCAGCCCTCGGACGACATTGCTGCCGCACTCCAGGCGCTGCTGGGGCTGGTTCCAGGAAAGCGAAGCGAGCGGCACGGGCGCTAAAATAATGTCCTTGAAGCCTCAAAACGCCGGTGCTATTATTAGAACGGTCAGCCGGATTATTTTAGACGAGCCATCGAAGACCCCACGTGAGGGGCTGGGCGGCTCGCGCCAGCCAAACGGGAGATGCAGCGATGAACGTCGTGCCGCGCGCGTCACAGTGGGGCGAATTGATCCGGCCGGATCGGGTCCATGGCTCGCTCTACAGCGATCCCGCGATCTTCGAAGCCGAATTGCAAAACATCTGGTATCGCACCTGGGTCTATGTCGGGCACGAGAGCGAAGTGCCGAAGGCGAACGACTACGTCGTCAAATCGATCGGTCCGCAATCCGTCATCATGACCCGGGACGAGCAGGGCAAGGTCAATTTGCTGCTCAATCGCTGCTCACATCGCGGCAATCAGGTCTGCTCCTACGACAAGGGTAACGCGCGCTCTTTCACATGCCCGTTTCATTCCTGGACCTTTGCCAACGATGGCCGCCTGGTCGGCTACGCCTTTCCCGACGGCTATGAAGGCCAGGACAAATCCAAACTTTCGCTCGGCCGCGTGACGCGGGTGCAGTCCTATCGCGGTTTTGTGTTCGGCTCGTTTGCGGCCGAAGGCCCGACGCTGGAAGAACATCTTGGCGGCGCCGCCGAGACCATCGACCGGCTAGTCCGCTTCTCGCCCGAAGGCGAGGTCGAGGTCACCGCCGGCTTCCTCAAGCACCGCGTCAAGGCCAACTGGAAATTCATCCTGGAGAACGAATGCGACGGCTATCACCCGGCCTTCGTGCACTCCTCGATCTTCGGCGTCGCCGACAGCGCCATCGGCAAGCTCTATGGCGGCGCATCGACCGCGGTGACGCGCGACTATGGCAACGGCCACACCGAGATCGACCTGCGGCCCGAGTTCCGCAAGCGCGGCGCGCCGATGAGCTGGTTCGGCACCACCGAGGAACGGTTGCCGGACTACACGGCGCGGATGAAGGCCACCTATGGCGATCAGCAGGCGCGCGAGATCATGGTCGACGGCACGCCGCATGTGATGATCTTCCCGAACCTGTTCATCGCCGAAATCCAGATGTTCGTGATCCAGCCTTTGGCGGTCGACGACAGCGTACAGCACGTTACCGCGCTGCAGTTCAAGGGCGCGCCTGATATGAACCGGCGCTTGCGCCAGCAGACGATGGGATCGGTCGGCCCTGCCGGATTGTTGCTGGCCGATGACTCCGAAATGTACGAGCGCTGCCATCGCGGCGTGCTGGCGCGCAATCCCGAATGGATTTTCCTGGGGAGAGGCGAAAAGCGAGAACGCCAGGACGAACTCGGCTTCAAGGTCGGCCATGTCACCGACGAGATTCCCTCGCGCGGCATCTGGCGCCACTATCGCAGCCTGATGGAGGCTAAGTGATGCTGTCGCGCGAGAGCAGCGCTACATTAATGAGCGCGGTGACCGCCTTCATCTACAAGGAGGCGCGATTCCAGGATGAGCACCAGTATGAGGCCTGGGAGGCGCTGTGGACGGATGACGGTATCTATTGGGTGCCCGCCAACGGGGCCGACATCGATCCCGAAAAGGAAATGTCGATCATCTACGACAACCGTTCGCGCATTTCGCTGCGCATCAAGCAACTCCTGACCGGCAAGCACCACACCCAGACGCCGCAGTCGCGGCTGCGGCGGCTGGTGTCCAATATCGAGCTGCTGGACGAGCAGCCGGGCGGCGATATTTCGGTCGCCAGCAATAGCCTGATATTCGAGTCCAGCCTCCGCGACGACACCATCTGGGGCGCCCGTAACGAATATCGGCTACGCTATGTCGATGGCGAGCTGCGAATGGCGTACAAGAAGGTAACGCTTGTCAACAACGACAAAGCGCTGTTCACGCTCTCATTCCTGATTTAGCCGGCAAGAGGCGGAAAGTTTGCGATGATTGACAAAGGCCCCGTTCTACTCGACATCGCCGATGGCATCGCGCGGCTGCGGCTGAACCGTCCGGATGCTTCGAACGGCATGAGCGCCGAGCTTTTGCGTGCACTGTGCGACGCGATCATGGTTTGCCACGGCCAGCCGGACCTGCGCGTGCTGCTTTTGAGCGGCGAGGGGACGAACTTTTGTGCCGGCGGCGACGTTCGGGCCTTCGCCTCCAAAGGCGAGAAGCTGCCTGATTATATCAGGCAGGCGACCGCCTATCTGCAGAATGCAGTAACGGGATTGCTGCGGCTCGAAGCGCCTGTGATCACTTGCGTCCAGGGCTTTGCCGCGGGTGGCGGCGGCTTTGGCCTCGTCTGCGCTTCCGATATCGTTATCGCCGGAGAGTCAGCAAAGTTCCTCGCGGGCGCGACGCGCGTCGCGATGGCGCCCGACGCCGGCGTTTCCGTCACGCTGTCGCGGCTGGTCGGCTTGCGCCGCGCGATGTCCATCCTCTTGACCAATCCGGTGATCTCGGCAGGCGAGGCGTTGGACATGGGCATCGTCACCAAGGTCGTTCCCGACGCGGAGCTTACCGAAGCGTCGATGGCCATGGCGCGGGAACTGGCCGCGGGCGCGCCGAAGGCGCTGGCAGCGACCAAGCGGCTGGTCTGGGCCGGAACCGGAACCAGCATCGAGCAGTGCCTGTCGGAGGAAGCGCGTACCGTGTCCGAACTGTCGGGCTTGGCCGACGCACGGGAAGGACTTGCCGCCGTGATCGAGCGGCGCAAACCCATCTTTACGGGACGCTAGGCGTGCCGGCCTCCTTTGCGCGGCCTTTCGGACGGCTCGACGGCCGCCACGCTTTCGTGTCGGGCGGCGCGCAAGGCATTGGTGCGGCGATCGTGCGGAGCTTTGCGGCTGCCGGCGCCAAGGTCGTGATCGGCGATCTCGATATCGCCAACGCGTCAGATTTGGCGGCGCAAGTGGGTGCGACCGCAGAAAAACTCGACGTCGGCGATGCCGGCATGGTGCAAAAGATCATGTCGCAGTCTGGCCCGTTCGATATCGTCGTCAACAACGCCGGCGTCGATCAACACGCGTTCTTCACCGACACCACACCGGAAGACTGGGCGAAGTTGCTCGCGGTCAATCTGGTTTCGGTGTTTGCCTGCACCCACGCCGCGTTGCCTTCTATGCAGGCGGCCGGCTTCGGGCGCATCATCAACATCACCTCCGAAGCGGCGCGGCTGGGCTCGAAGGGCGGAGCGGTCTACTCTGCCGCCAAAGGCGGGGTGATCGCCTTCACCAAGAGCATTGCGCGCGAGAATGCGCGTTTTGGCATTACGGCTAACGCCATCGCGCCGGGACCAATCCGTACCCCAATGCTGGAACAGGCGGTCGCTAAAGGCGGCGACAAGATTTTGCGCGCCATGACCGATGCCACTCTGTTGCGGCGTCTCGGCGAGCCCGAGGAGATCGCCGCTGCGGTCTTGTTCCTCGCGTCCGATCAGGCGGCTTACATCACCGGCGAGACCATTGGCGTTTCTGGCGGCATGGGATTGGGCGGCTAGCATGGCGCGCGCGGGTGAGGATATCGCGACGGCTCCGATCGATCTCGCGATCGAGCGTATCCGCGTGGCCTATCGTAGTTGGAACCGCGACACGTCGGTGGCGCAGATGCGCAGCGATTGGGATACCGCCTTCGGGAGCTGTACGGTACCGGTTTCTTGTCAACACGTCTCCGCCGGTAGCGTCGATAGCGAGTGGATCACGCCTGCCAATGCGCCACGGGATAAGGCCATTCTCTATTTCCATGGCGGCGGCTTTCGCATCGGATCGGTGACGTCGCATCGCGAGTTGATCGCGCAGATCGCTGATACCAGCGGCTGTCGCGTGCTTGCGATCAACTACCGCCTGGCGCCGGAGCATCGCTTTCCCGCGGCGCTGGATGATGCGCTGGCAGCGTATGACTGGATGCTCGATCAGGGATTGATACCCGAGAATATCGCCTTTGCCGGCGATTCCGCCGGTGCCAATTTGGCGCTCGCAACCATGCTGAGCCTGCGCGAGCGCGGCCTGCCGCTACCGATCGCGGGCGGGCTGATGTCGCCATGGACCGATCTCGCCGCGGCCGGCGCGAGCTATGTGACCCGCGCCGACGCCGATCCGATCCATCAGCGGCCAATGGTCCTGGCGCTGGCAAGAAACTATCTGGGCGAGCTTGGTGACCCCTTTAATCCGCTGGCATCGCCGCTCTATGCCGACCTCAAGGGGTTGCCGCCGCTGCTGATCCAGGTGGGAGATCGCGAAACCGTGCTGGATGACTCCACGATATTTGCCAACAAGGCGCGCGACGCCGGCGTTGATGTCGAGCTGCAGGTGTGGGACGGCATGATCCATGTGTTCCAGATGTTCGGCGCGGAACTTGCCGAGGCGCATCAGGCCATCGCCTCGATCGCAAATTTTCTCAACCGGCACCTTCACATCAAGGCCGAGAGGGGCCCACAATGAACGTTATGGCAGCCAGTCCTCGCAACACCGCCGACAGCGAATTTCATTTCTCGGAGCAGCCTCAGCTTTCCGAGGAATTGCGGATGCTGCGCGAGCAGGTCCGCCGCTTCGTCGAGAAAGAAGTCGTGCCGCATGGCGAAGAGTGGGAGCGCGACGGCAAGATCCCGCGCGAGATCTACCGACGCATGGGCGCGCTCGGGTTCCTCGGCATGCGCCACGCGGCCCAATATGGCGGGACCGATATGGGGCCGCTAGCGTCGATGGTGTGGGCGGAAGAATTGGGCCGCTCGACCTTCGGCGGCTTTACCTCGTCGGTGCTTGTTCATACTGACATGTCGGCGGTTCACATCACGCTGCGCGGCACGCCGGAGCAGAAGCAGAAATATCTGCCACCCATTATTCGCGGCGAGACGATTTGTTCGATTGCGGTGACCGAGCCTGATGCCGGCTCCGATGTCGCCGGATTGAAGACCCGCGCCCGCCGTGACGGCGATTTCTGGGTCATCAACGGCTCAAAGATGTTCATCACCAATGCCGTCTATGGCGACATCCTGATCGTTGCCGCGCGTACCGATCCCGCTGCCAAAGGCAGCCGGGGCATCTCGCTGTTCATCGTCGAGCGGACGACGCCCGGCATATCCGTGACCAAACTCGACAAGCACGGCTGGCTCTGCTCCGACACCGCCGAGATTGCCTTTCAGGACGTTCGCATCCCCGCCGGGAACCTGCTGGGCGAGGAAAACCGTGGCTTCTACGGCATCATGGAGACGTTTGAGAACGAGCGCATCTGCATCGGTGGCATCTGCGCCGGCGAATCCGCTAAGGCGATCGAGCTCACCGCCAATTATGTGAAAAGCCGTCGGGCATTCGGCGGTCCGCTATGGGACCAACAGGGAGTGCGGCTGAAGCTGGCCATGCTCGCGACCAAGGCGGCGGCGGCCCGGGCGCTCGCCTATCATGCCGCGGAACTGGCCGAGGCCGGCATACCCTGTCCGCGCGAAGTATCGATGGTGAAGGCACTGTCGCCGGAAGTGCTGCACGAGGTCGTGCATGGCTGCCTGCAACTGCATGGCGGCAGCGGTTTCATGCGCGGCACGCCGATCGAGCGGATGGTGCGCGACGCACGGGTGCTGACCATCGGCGGCGGCGCGACCGAGGTCATGCTTGAGGAAGTCGCCAAGCGGATGTGAGGGCTGACCGGCGCGTGATGCGCCGGCCAGCACGTCGTCGGTAGCTTAGTTCACCGGTTTAAAACTCAGCGTCGAGAATTCGGACTGCATGATCTGGAGCTTCTGGTTCGAGAAGCGGACGCCGGGACCAAAGCTGATCGGTGCCATGATGCCAGTTTCCACGTTCTTGGTTTTTTCAAGTTCGGCAATGGTGCAGGCCCAGGTCGGTTCCTTGCCGCAGCGCGCGATTGCGGCGATCAACACCTTGGCAGCCGCATAGCCGGTCATCGAATAGCGGTTGATGCCTTTCATCTCGGCTTCCGGAAGCAGCCCCTTTGCCTTTTCAAGGAAAGCTTTGCCCGCTGGACCCGCGAACGGCTCGACATAGTCGACGGCGAAGATGCCGTCGCCGGCCGGACCCATCAATTTGAGTACAGGTTCAACCCGTCCGGGCCAGAAGATGCCAACCACCGGCTTGATGTTGAGCTTCTCCAGTTCTTTCATCATGGCGATGTTCTCACCAATGATGCCGCCGGCCAAAAAGACTTCGGCGCCGGAATCCTTTAGCTGCAGCATATCGGACGAAAAGTCCTGCTGGCCCTTCTTGTAGTTGCCGCTGTAGACGACGTTCAGCTTCTTGGCCTTCACGACCGACTCAAAACCATCGCGCACGGTGATGCCGTAATCGTCATCCTGGGTGATCAGCCCCCATTTCTTGCCGGGGTTTTTCTCGGCGAGATAGGTGACCAGATAAATGATGCCTTCCTCATAGGATTGGCCGACCACGAATACGTTCTTGCGTGCGGGCTCCCAGAGGAATTTGACGGGCGCGACGTCAATCACAGTCGGAATGCCTGCTTTCTCCAGCACCGGCATCACGGCGATGGATTGCCCCGAGCCTGAAATGCCGAGCAGGGCGAAGACCTTGTCGACGTCGATGACCTTGCGCACGCCCTGGATGGTGCGGGCGGTGACATAGCCGTCGTCTTCGAGCACGTATTTGACCTTGCGGCCATTGATGCCGCCAGCATTGTTGGCTTCCGCGATCGCGAGCTTGTGGCCGATCGAGGCGGCGACGCCGAGCAGCGCCGGCGGTCCGGTCAGGGGTTCGACATCGCCGATCACGATCTCGGTGTCGGTGATACCAGGGTCGGCGGCGAGCGCTTGGCCGCTGGTGAGATACGCGCCCGCGAGTAGCAGCGACGCGGTTGCAAGATACTTGATCATGAATTCCTCCCTTGGGTCTTATTTTCGATTGTTCGTCAGTAGCGAAGCGGCCAGTTCACCCATAGCCGCCTGATGTCGTGCCACGCGCCGACCAGGCCACGTGGTTGAAAGCGCAGAAACAGAATGATGACGAGCCCGTAGAGCATGCTCTTGAGTTCCTGCGCGCCGGTCGAGAACAGTGCGTCCATCTGCGCGCTGAACAGGCTGAACACCATTCTTGTGGCTTCCGGCAGCAGCACGATCAGGATGGTGCCGAGCACGGCGCCGAGCGCGGAGCCGAGCCCGCCGACAATCAGGATCGCCAGCGCCTCGATGCTCAGCAAGAACGGAAAACCCTCGACGCTGACAAAGGACAGGTAGATTCCATACAGCGCGCCGGCGATACCGGTAATGAAGGCCGAGGTGACGAAGGCGAACAGCTTGTAGGCGTGCAGGTTGATACCCATGACGCGGGCCGCGGTGTCGTTGTCCCGGATCGCGACGAAAGCCCGACCGACCCGGCTGCGCCGGATGTTGAGCGTGGCGAACAGCGTCACCATCGCAAAGCCGACGCAAAGATGGGTGAAGGCCGCGTCGCTATCAAAATTTACGCCGAAGATCTCCGGGCGCTGCACCGAAATACCGCGGGCCCCGTTGGTTAGCGTTCGCGCCTCCAGGATCACAGTATTGATGATGAAGGAAAACGCCAAGGTCGTGATGGCAAGGTAAAGCCCCTTAAGGCGTAGCGACGGCGCGCCGACGAGGAGGCTGGCCAGCGCCGGGACGATACCGGCGGCCAGAAAACCGATAAGCGGCGGCATGCCGTATTTCGAGACGACCACCGCATAGGCATAAGCGCCGGTGACGAGGAAGCCGACATGGCCGAGTGAGATCAGGCCGGT
>JGI12053J15887_10001207_pt1 | contig 11785 bp, 12 predicted proteins | sample MedBloCAOM1_O3_FD_15887 | JGI IMG/M metagenome (IMG submission 15887)
CGGCGGATTTGGCGTTCCTACCAGCGTTGCGGCGAGTCCGTCGTAGGAACGTCAAATCCAAAGCCGCACTAGAATCATAGAGTTGCTGGTGTCCCATTTGGTTCCGACGCTTGTAAACGGGCGTGCTGCAAAGGGGTACAAGCGTCGGAACCGGGACACTAGCGCCGGCACAACCTCGTTGGAGACCGCGAATGGACCGACGTCAGTTTCTGGTTGGCACGGGCGCCCTCGGGGCCGGAACGGGTCTCGCGTCCTTGTTGCAAACGCTGCCCGCAGCCGCCGAAACCGATACGTTGATCGTGGCGATCGGCGACACCATCACGACCCTCGACGTGCACCGTACCGGCTTGAGCCGTGCGAGCTACCAGATCTCGGTCAACGCCTATGATCGGCTGCTTGGCTTCGGCACCAAGACCAATCCCGACGGCAGCGTGAACTACGATTCCACCAAGCTGCATGGCGAGCTCGCCGAAAGCTTCGAGGTCTCCCCCGACGGCCTGTCGATCGTCTTCAAGTTGCGGCCGAATGCCGTTTTCCACGACGGCTCGCCGGTGACCGCCGACGACGTGAAGTGGTCGTTCGACCGTGCCATGCTGATCGGCGGCTTCCCGCCCGCCCAGATGGCGGCCGGCAGAATGGAGAAGCCCGAGCAATTCGAGGTTGTCGACGCCAAGACGATCCGCCTGCGGCTGGCGAAGCCGTCGAAACTGACGCTGCCCGATCTCGCCGTTCCGATCCCCGCGATCTTCAACTCCAAGCTGGCGAAGGCGAATGCGACCGCGACCGACCCCTGGGCCTCGGAGTACCTGCATCGCAATGAAGCCGGCTCCGGCGCGTTCAAGGTGGAGAAGTGGGAGCCGGGGCAACAACTCGTCTACCTGCGCAACGACAAGTGGACCGGCGGGCCACTGCCAAAGGTTCGCCGCATAATCATTCGCGAGATTCCCAACCAGTCGACACGGCGCTCCCTGCTGGAGCGCGGCGACGTCCACGTTGCCTTCGATATCCCGGGCAAGACCGCAAAGGAGCTGGTNGAGGGCTCCAAGCTGAAGGTCATCGGGCAGCCGATCGCCAACACCCTGATCGTGCTCATCCCGAACCTTAACTCGGAGCCGCTGCGCGATAAGAACGTCCGGCAGGCGATCGCGCACGCCATCCCCTACGAGCAGATCTTCCAGCAGGCCGCGTTCGGACGCGGCACGCCGATGTTCGGCGCGGCATCTGCCAAACCGACCGACGTCACATGGCCGCAGCCGTTCCCCTACAAGACCGATCTCGCCAAGGCCAAGGCGTTGATGGCGCAATCCGCCTACAAGGACGGCTTCGAGACTCAGCTCGCCTTCGACCTCACGGCGCCGTTCGGCGAGACGACCGCGCTGCTCGTCAAGGAAGGGCTCGATAGCATCGGCATCCGCTGCGGCGTCGAGCGCGTCGCCGCCGCCAACTGGCGCACGCTCGCGCTGGTGCAGAAGAAGTTCCCGCTGATGATCGAGAATTTCGGCGGCTGGCTCAACACGCTCGACTACTATTTCTTCTTCGGCTTCAGGAAGAGCATCTTCAGCGCGGCGGATTACGAGAACCCCGAGCTGAACGCGCTGATCGCGAAGACGATGGACATGGCCGAGACCGATCCGGAATACGCGCCGAGCGCCAAGCGCATGCTGGAGATCGCGTTCGAGGACACGGTTCGCATCCCGCTCTGGCAGCCGTGGCTCGAATCCGCGATGCTGCCTTCGGTCACGGGCTATCAGAACTGGTTCCATCGCGGCGTCGAAGCGCGGTCGCTGGCGTCCACCTGATCCATGACGAGCCGGTCGATCCCGTCGCTCGTCCTGCGCCGTCTGCTGCAAGCGGTGCCGGCGCTCGCCGGGATCGTCGTCGTCACCTTCATCCTCACCCGCGCGCTTCCCGGCGACCCGGCGATCCTGTTCGCCGGGCCGACCGCGGACGAAAAGACGATCGCGGAGGTCCGGAAAAACCTCGGTCTCGACAAACCTTTGGCGGCGCAGTTCGTCTTCTACGTGAAGTCGCTGGCGCACGGCGATCTCGGGCGGTCGATCTCGACCGGCCAGGGCGTCGGCGAGGAGCTGGTGCGCCGGATTCCGGCGTCGCTCGAGCTGACCCTGGCCGCCCTGATGCTGTCGGTCTCCATCGCGGTGCCGCTCGGAGTCATGGCGGCGACGCGGCCGAACAGCTGGGTCGACCATCTCTGCCGGGTCACGGTCTCGTGCGGCGTGTCGCTGCCTCCATTCTTCACCGGGCTCGCCTTCATCGCGCTGTTCTACGTCTATCTCGGCTGGTCGCCGGCGCCGATGGGCCGCCTGAACATCCTCTACTCGGCGCCGCCGCACGTCACCGGCCTCTACGTCATCGACGCGATCCTCGCGGGCGACGGCAAGACCGCAAGGGCGGCGTTGCTCCAGCTGCTGCTGCCGGCCTGCACGCTCGCGCTGTTCACCGCCGCGCCGATCGCGCGCATGACCCGCGGCACGATGCTGCAGATCCTGCAGAGCGATTTCGTGCGCACCGCGCGCGCCGCCGGCCTCGCGCGCCGCACGGTGCTGTGGACCTACGCCTTCCGCAACGCCATGCTGCCGGTGATCACAACCTTCGGCATGGTGTTCTCCTTCACGCTCGGCGCCAACGTGCTGGTCGAGAAGGTGTTCTCCTGGCCAGGGCTGGGCTCCTTCGCGGTCGACGCGCTGGTCAGCTCCGACTACGCCGCGGTGCAAGGCTTCGTCCTCGCCATGGCGGTCATTTTCGTCCTGCTCAACCTCGCCATCGACATCTTCTATACGATCGTCGAGCCGCGCCTGCGGATCGACGCATGACGATGAGCGTCCTCGCGGGGAGGCCCGAGCGCCGCCGGCACCCCGCCTTCGGCCTCGCACACATCGTCCTGTCCGATCCGCTCAACGTCGTGGCCTTCGCGCTGCTTACGTTGATCGTGCTGATGGGGGTCTTCGGCCCGTACGTCGTGCCGTACGATCCGCTGCGCAGCAGCGCATTGGAGGCGCTGCTGCCGCCCTCGGCCGCGCACTGGTTCGGCACCGACGAGCTCGGGCGCGATGTCTTCTCGCGCGTGGTCGTGGCGACGCGGCTCGATCTCCTGATCTCGGTTTCCGCGGTTGCGTTGTCGCTCGCCGTCGGTTCCACGATCGGGCTGCTCGCGGGATATTACGGCGGCTGGTTCGACCGGATATCGGGACGCCTCATCGATACCATCATGGCCTTCCCGCTGTTCGTGCTGGCGATGGGCATCGTGTCGGCGGCCGGCAACACAGTCGCCAACGTGGTCTATGCGACGGCCATCATCAACCTGCCGTTCTACGCGCGGCTGGTGCGCGCGGAGGTCCTGGTGCGGCGCGAGGCCGGCTTCGTGATGGCGGCGAGGCTGTGCGGCAATCCGGACTGGCGGATTCTCGCGTTCCACATCTTTCCCAATACGCTGCCGCCGCTGATGATCCAGGCCTCGCTCAACATGGGCTGGTCGATCATGAATGCCGCCGGCCTTTCGTTCATCGGGCTGGGGGTACAGCCGCCCACCGCGGAGTGGGGCATTCTCGTCGCACAGGGGGCGAACTTCATCGTGTCGGGCGAATGGTGGATCGCGCTCTTCCCCGGCGCGGTGCTCATGGTCTCGATTTTCACCTTCAATCTGCTGGGCGACGTCGTGCGCGACCTGGTGGACCCGCTGCGGCGGGTGTGACAACCGAAATTAGTGCGGTGCGTCCTGCATCATCTTCGCGGCCGCGCTGATCGACCGGACGATGTCGCGATAGCCGGTGCAGCGACAGAGCACGGCGGAAATCGCCTCGCGGATCTCGGCCTCGCCGGGAGACGGCGACCGTCGCAGCAGGTCCTGGGCGACGGCGAGCATCCCGGGCGTGCAGAAGCCGCACTGCAGGCCGTGGTTCTCGTGGAAGGCCTGCTGCAAAGGGGTCAGCCGCCTGCCCACGGCGAGGCCTTCGATGGTCTCGATCTCAGCGCCCTCGGCCTGGACCGCGAACAGCGTGCACGAGCGCGCCGCCTCGCCGTCGTAGGTGATCGTGCAGACGCCGCAGACGCCGTGCTCGCAACCGACATGGGTGCCGGTCAGACCGAGATCGTCGCGCAGGAAGTCGACCAGGAGTTTGCGCGGCTCGCATCGTGCTTCCACGCGTCTGCCATTGACCGTCATCGTTACGGGGATGAGCTCCGCCATGTCACCTCTCGGGTGTCGTTCGCGCAGCGCAGAGCGCGCGCTTGACGAGGACTTGCGTCAAATGCCGCCGGAAGTCGGCGGATGCATGCAGGTCCGATATCGGATCGACCATCTCCGCCGCGAGTTCCGATGCCGCCTCGATCGCCTCGTCGCTCGGACCGCTGCGCTCGACGATGCCCTCCGGCGCGAACAGCCGGATCGGCACCGGCCCGACGCCGGCGGCCGCGATCCGAGCCTTGGTGCAGCGCGCCCCCGCGCGTTCCAGCATCACCGCGACGGCGGCGATGATCGGAGCGCCGCGCCGCTGCGCAAACTCCTGGAAGGCGAAGCCCGCGCCGGGACGCATGGCCGGTACCCGCAGCGCGACGATCATCTCGTCGGCGGCAAGCGTCGTCACGAAAGCCCCGCGGAAGAAATCCTCGACCGCGATCGTCCGGCTCCTGGTCGCACTGCGGGCGAGAATCTCTGCGTCCAGCACCTTCATCACCATCGGCAGCTCGGCCGCGGGATCGGCATGCGCCAGCGAACCGCAGATCGTGCCGCGCGAACGCACCGGCAAGCTTCCGATCCATCCGATGGCCTCGCGCAGCAGCGGCAACCGCTCCCCGATGAGCGGCGCATATTCCGCCGCGCGCTGGCGGACCATGCAGCCGATGCGGATCGCTCCATTCTCGGCCTCGATCCGGTCGAGCCCGGGGATACGGCCGATGTCCACGAGCGCCGCCGGCGACACGGCGCGAAAGTTCATCAGCGGTATGAGGCTTTGGCCGCCGGCCAGAACGCGCGCCTCACGACCGCGATCCGCCAGGATGTCGAGCGCTTCATCGAGCGCAGACGGCGCGAAATAAGCGAATGGCGCAGGCTTCACGTGTCACCCGCGCGAGAGCAAATCAAATGATCAGGCATGCGCGGGCGAGGTCGCTTGCGCAGGAACGGCTTGCGCGAGAAATGCCATCACGGCGGCATTGAACCCAGGCGGATTGTCCTCGAGCACCATGTGCCCCGCCTCCGGGACCTCGACCCAGCGGGCGCCTGGAACCGCGGCGGCGACGCGCTCGGCCATCTCCGCAGTCACGATGTCCGACACTCCGCCGCGCACCAGCAGGGTCGGGCAGCGGATCTCCGCCAGCATCGACCAGGTCCGCGACGGCGGATCGGGGGTCATGCGCGGATCGAAGATGGCCTCGTCGAGCCGCCAGGCGATCTGGCCGGGCGCGGCCTCCTTGAGCATCCATGCCAGGCGGGTGGCGATATGCTGCTCGGAGGGGCGCACGTGCAGCCGCCGGATGAAGGCGCGCGCCTCGTCCCAGGACGCGAACGTCTTGGGCGTCGCCCCGAGCTCGCTGCGAATACGGTGCAGCCCGCGCGGATCGAGCTCGGGAGCGCTGTCGACGATGACGAGGGCCGCGACGCGCTCGGGATAACGCGCCGCAAAGTTGATGGCGTTGGTCCCGCCCATCGAGTGCCCGATCAGCGTGAAGCGATCGAGCCGCAACTGATCGACCAAACCTGTGAGATCCGCGACATAGGCATCGGTGTTGTAGACGCCGTCCTTGGCCCAGTCGGAGGAGCCGCGACCGCGCTGGTCGAGCGCAATCAGCCGATAGCTGCCTTCGGCCACGTCGGCAAACTCGTCGAACCAGTGCCCGTAGGCGCGAAGCCCGTGCAGCAGCACGACGGGCGGGCGGTCCGCCTGCCCCCATTCGACGTAGTGTAAGCGCAATCCGTCGACGACGGCATACCCGCTGGTTCCGCTGCTCACGGTTCGCTCCGTTGCGGGGCCGCCGGGGCCGGAAATACGACCGGCTTTTTGGCATAGTGCGCCTTGAGCTCGATCGAGTAGCCGTCGGGATCGGAAACGTAGACCGAGGTGCCGAAACCGGTCGCGCCGTAAACCTCCATCGGGCCCATGTCGATCGCGATGCCGGCCTTCTGAAGGGCGGCCGCGACCTCGTCGATATCGCCCTGGATGTTCAAGCACAGATGCTCGATGCCACGTTCCGCCGGGGCAGCAAGGGTCTCGCTCGGCCCGAGCGGCATGATGTCGATGAGATTGCGGCCGCAGCGGACTTGGTGAAGGTTGATCTTCTCGAAGATTCGCTCGACCGTGAGGCCGAGCACGCCGACGTAGAAACCCAGCGTGCGTTCGAGATCCCGCACCCGCAGAACAACATGATCGATGCCGCCGAACTGTGCCGGAATGGCCATGGCATGCCCACCACTCTGGTTGCCGAACCCTGGACGCGAAGCATACCGACCCGCATGGAGGGACGGCAACGAATGTTCGTTTGCAAATAAATTCAGTTTTTCTGACGCAACGCCTTCCACCCGCCCGTCGCGTTCGGGGCCGGATGACGGGTCCTCCCCCCGAAGCTCAGAAAAGCTGACGCTGTCGGGCGGCTAATCCGAATTGTCGGTCCCAAGCGGCGCTCGCTAAGCTTTGCGCGAAGCTCAAGGATGACCGGCGGTGATGAACGCATTGTCGACGCCAGCGGATCCAGCGATTGTGCTTGCCGACTTCGCGTCGCGGCTTCGCTTCGAGCGTGTTCCGAAGGAGGTCATCGCGCAGACCAAGCAGGCCGTGCTCGACACCCTCGGCGTAGCGCTCGCCGGCTCGGGGCTGGGCGAAGGCGCGCGGGAGATTTCGCGCTTTGCAGAGACCCAGAGCGGTTCGCCGGAGGCGACGATCTGGTCGACGGGCAAGCGCGTTGCGGCCGGTGCGGCGGCGCTCGCCAACGCCGCCACCGCGCGCACGCTCGACTATGACGACATTCTCGAGAGCCCGCAGGTCCACGTCTCGGTCTGCGTCGTGCCGGCCGCCTTTGCCGTGGCCGAGCGATTGGCGGTGCCGGTCGACGGCAAGGCGTTTCTCGCCGCGCTCATCGCCGGCTCGGAATTGCAATGCCGGCTGGCCGCCGCCATCCGCGGCCGCGGCGCCAACACGTTTCCCGTCATGCTGTCGACCCAGGTGTTCGGCTATTTCAGCGCCGCCGCGACCTGCGGGCACCTGCTCGGGCTCGGGCCGGAGACGATGCAAAGCGCCTTCGGTCTCGCGCTCATGCAGGCGGCGGGCACGCAAGAGATGGTTGTCCACAGCCCGCGCAGCGTCGGCAAATGTATCTACGCGGCGTTCAGCAACCAAGGCGGCCTCTCGAGCGCCGTCATGGCGCAGTGCGGCGTCGTCGCGCAAGGCGCGGTCTTCAGCGGCAAGGCCGGCCTGTTCAAGGCCTATTACGGCGGCTGTTACGACCCCGCGCGCCTCATCGACGATCTCGGATCGTCCTATCTGTCGACCCGGCGTTGCATCAAGGCATGCCCGGGCACACTCGTGAGCCACGCTTTCGTCGAGGCCGCGCAGCAGATCATGGAGCGCGATGCGCTGGAGCCGTCCGCTGTCGCCGACATACGCGCGCATGTCGGCCCGTGGGGCCAGGCGATGTGCGAGCCTTTGGACATGCGCCGCAAGCCGCCGTCGGCTTCAGCCGCCATGAACAATATTCCCTTCATGGTGGCGAAAGCAGTCGCGAACGGGACCGTCGCCCTCACCGACTTCGAGCCCGACGGACGCAGCGAGCCCGAGGCGCTGCGGATGGCGCAGCGATTCAACTATGTCCTCGATCCGTCGCTGGCCAATCCGGACGGTCTCGAGCCCGGCATCCTCGATATCATCACCCACGACGGCCGCGTGCGCAGTGCGCGCATCGATCATCCGCGCGGCCATCCCGCCCGCCCGCTGACGTTCGACGAGGTGGCCGCAAAGTTTCGGGCCAATGCGCGCTACGCGGCGGCTGCGCCCTCACCCGACGACGTCGAGGCCATCATCGATCGCGTGCGCCACCTCGAGGATATGCCGGACGTCGGCGTGCTCGTCCGCATGATTGCCCCGCGCAGGCCGGATCTGCAGTCAGGAGAACCGTGATGCAGAAGGATATCGACCGCCTGATCCGCCGCGACGCCGTCCACCGCGACGTCTACACGGACCCCGAGATCTTCGCGCTCGAGATGGAGCGGATATTCGGCCGCACCTGGGTCTACCTCGGGCACGACTGCGAGATTTCGCAGGATGGCGACTACAAGACCACCACGATCGGCACGCACCCCGTCATCGTCGCGCGCCTGGCCGACGGCAGCGTCACCGCCCTGCTCAACCGCTGCCGGCACCGCGGCGCCACGGTGTGCCAGCACGAGGTCGGCAACAGCCGCTTCTTCCGCTGCGCCTACCACGCCTGGACCTATGCCAATGACGGCAAGCTCATCGGCGTTCCGATGCCGGCGGGCTACGGTGCCTCGTTCAAGCGCGAGGAGCATGGCCTCGCCAAGGTTCCTCGGGTCGCGAGCTATCGCGGATTCATCTTCGGCAGCATGGTCGCCGATGGTCCGACGCTCGACGAGCATCTCGGCGGCGCCAAGAAGCTTCTGGACGACTATTGCGCGGTGTCGCCGACCGGCGAGATCGAGGTATTCCGCGGCTATCAGAAATGCGGCTACGACGGCAACTGGAAGTACCAGCTCGAGAACGGTGTCGATCCCTACCACGTCGGCGCCCTGCACCGCAGCGCGGTCAGCGCGGAGGCCATGAAGATCTACAAGGAGGGCAAGGGGCGCGTCATCGACATGGACGGCCACGGCGTAACCGACCATTCCGACTGGGGGCCGATGCCGGTCGACGCCGGGCTGAGCGGCGGCTTCAATCTCGTGCTGTTTCCCAACCTGATCCTGCTGCGCAGCCAGATCCGCATCGTACGTCCGATCGCGGTCGACCGCACCGAAATCTACACCAACGTCGTGCGTCTCAAGGGCGTGCCGGAGGACGTCAACCTCAAGCGCATGCGCGACCAGGAATTCGAGTTCGGCGCCGCCGGCACATTCTATACCGACGACATGGAAATCTTCGAGCGCTCGCAGCGCGGCCTCAAGAGCAGTGCGGTCGACTGGGTCGTGTTCGCCCGCGGTCTCGATCGTGAGCAAAGATACGGCGGCTATCTGACCAGCGAGATGTCGGACGAAACGCAGCATCGCGGCATCTACCGACGCTGGAAGGAAATGATGACTGCGGAAGCGGCGATGGCCGCGGAGTGAGCTCGTGACCATGGATCAGCAGGCGATCGAGCAGTTCGTCTACAAGGAAGCCCGCCTGCTCGACACGCGGCGTTTCGAGGACTGGCTCGCGCTGTTTGCGGACGACGCGGTCTACTGGGTGCCGGCCGGTCACGACGACATCGATCCGACGCAGCATGTTTCGATCATCTATGACACCTTGCAGGGCATGCATCAGCGCGTGGCCCGCCTCAACTCGGGCTTCGCCTACGCGCAGGACCCGGCCTCGCGGACGCACCGGCTGGTGTCAAACGTCGAGGTAGTCAGCCGCGCCGCCGACGCTATCGAAATCGCCACGATGATGCTGCTGGTCGAGCTGAGCCGCCACAAGCAAACCATCCATTCCGCCCGTTGCGAGTTTCTGCTGCACCGCCACGGCGACGACTGGAGGATTGCACGCAAGAAGGTCAACCTGCTCAAGAACAACGAGGTGCTCGAGAGCACCCCGTATCTGCTTTAGGCAACGCCGTGAAACGATCGGACGCGCGATTGGTCGGCAACGGCTGGGTGCTCGCGAACGAGTTCGCGAATGTCCGTCTCAGCATCGACACCCAGGGAAACGATCCCCGGCTGCGGATCGAGGACCTCGATTCCGGCGCGACGATCTGTCTCGATGCCTTCGTGCTGGCGGCGCTGATTGCAGTCGACGACGAGACGCTCGCCGCACACGTACGTTCGGATCTGTCACCGTAGACGGGCCGGCGGCAGCCGACTTATTGTTGGAGCATGATCTTTTCCGAAAACCGGTATCCACTTTTCGGGATCATGCTCTATGATCGCTTCGGCCAGAGCACGCCTTGATAGCCGCGCGCGATCGAGCCGAGGCCCTTGTAGACGAACTTCTGCAGCCGCTTACCTTCGTAGGTTTCCGTCGTGTACAGGTTCCCTTTGGAATCCGACGCGATGCTGTGCACGCCGTAGAACTGGCCGGGCTGGCGTCCGCCGTCGCCGAACGAGGCGATCTCCTCGAGCGTGTCGCGCACGATGATGCGCACGCGCTCATTCTGGCCGTCGGCCAGCATCACGAACTTCTGGTTGGGATCCTTGGAGAACGTGATGTCCCAGACCGAGCCGGAGCCGCGCGTGTTCTTGGCGTAGAACGCCTCCTTCACGAAGGTGCCGTCCGGCTGGAACACCTGCAGCCGATCGTTGGCGCGGTCACACACGTAGACGAGCCCGTCATTCGAGCGCTCGACGCAGTGCACCGGATTGCGGAACTGCTGCGCCGGGGGCGCCGATGGATCATAGGCGCCGAGGTTGGTGTCGTCGGGCTTGTTGCCGTAGGCGCCCCAGTAGCGCTTCATCTTGCCGGTGTCGGCGTCGATCACGGCCACGCGCTTGTTGCGATAGCCGTCGGCGATATAGGCCTCGTTGGTTTTCGGATCCACCCAGATCTTGGCCACGCGGCCGAAATTCTCCGGATCGTTGCTGCCGCCGCCCTTGTCGAAACGCCCGACCTGCAATAGGAACTTGCCGTCCTTGGTGAACTTGAGGATGTGGGCATCCTTCTCGCCGTTGCCGCCGATCCACACATTGCCTTTGTAGTCGACATGGACGCCGTGATTGGATTGCGGCCACTCGTAGCCCTGGCCCGGGCCGCCCCAGGAGCGCACCAGGTTGCCCTCCGGATCGTACACCAGGATCGGGGGCGCGGTGCGGCAGCACTCGGCGATCGGCGGACTGAGCTCGGCGCCGCGCTCGTTGTTGTGCAGGCCGCCGGCGCCGCGATGGATGATCCAGACGTGGTCCTGCTCGTCGACCCAGGCGCCGATGGTCCAGCCCAGCAGCCAATTGTTAGGAAGCGGCTTGGGCCAGAGTGGATCGACCTCATAGATCGGGGCCGTCACGCTCGAGCCCTGCGCCTGCGCGCGCTGCTGCAACAGCGCCTGGCCGGCGCCGAGGCCGATGATGGCCGCGGCGAATACCGCACCGAAGACAAGTTTACGCTTATGCTCGAGCTTGATCATCGTCGCCTCCCGTCGGAAGCATCCTGCGCACGGCGCGGATGCTTCTCCTTTGCTTNCGGTGATTATAGGCGATCGGATCGCCCCTGTAAGNGCAATTGCGGTCTGGCTTCCATGCGTCGGACGCGGTTTTCTAATGCNCAAGACGCTATGCTGTAGCGGCGGCCGGGAGAACAATTCGTGCACCAACATGATCGTCTCGAGCGGATGCGGCGCGTATTCGCGGCAACGCTGGTCGCCGCGCTGGCGTGGGGTGCCGCCGCGCACGAGATCCCCAACGACGTCAGGATCAATGCCTTCGTCAAGCCCGACGGCAAGAAGCTCGAGCTGTTGATCCGCGTGCCGCTCGCCGCCATGATCGAAGTCGACTTTCCCACGCGCGGTCCCGGCTATCTCGTTCTGTCGCTCGCCGACGACGCGTTGCGTCACGCCACCAAGCTCTATCTCACCGACAACATCGCGGTGACCGAAGACGACACGCCGCTTCCCCCTCCCCGCGTCGTTTATGCGCGGGTGTCGC
>JGI12053J15887_10001209_pt1 | contig 11778 bp, 12 predicted proteins | sample MedBloCAOM1_O3_FD_15887 | JGI IMG/M metagenome (IMG submission 15887)
GAACGATTGCCGCATCCTCGGCGCGGTAGGGCATCTCGATGGCGATCACGTCCGCGCCATCGTTCATCGGACGATTGTTGAAGATGTCCTGGACCAGACCGGGCCACGGATCATACGCCTCGGGGGTCGCCGCAGGCGCAAGGCGCGCTCCGCACATGACGCTCAGAAGGCTGGCGATGCAGAACAGACGGAAACGATATCCGGGCATGGTCACGCCCTTCGCAACGAAGCTGTAACGTGACCAGCATACGGCATCGTGCGGCCTATTCCCATTCAATTTCGGAAAATGCTGCAGTCGCGTTGCGCGCATTGTAGTCGTCGAACAGTTGCCATCGCGATCGTTCGGAGGCCGCGGCCGTATCGGCGGCGACCGTGATCGGCGCGCCACGGCGCACCAGCGCGCGAACATCCGACGCCAGCACTTCGAGGTAGCGCCTTTCCTCGGCGAGCGCCGCCGGCCATTCGCTCACAGGTCCGTGACCGGGAACCACGCGCTGCGCGGGCAGGGTGCCGAGTTCGTCGATCACGTCCAGCCATCCACGAAGACTGCCGTCCAGCACGGGGATGTGGGTGAGGAACACAAGGTCGCCTGCGAACAGGGTGTTGGTTTGCTCGTCGAGCACGGACAGATCGCTGTCACTGTGCGCGGCCGGCCACGCCCGCAAGATCAGGGTTCGTGAGCCGAGATCGAGTTTGGTCGTGTCGTCGACGAGGAGCGTCGGCGCTACCATGCGCACCTCGTCGATCAACTGGTCGCCCATGATCCGGCGAAATGCATCGATATAGAATGGCCCGCGCGTGGTCAGGGCGCGCGGCAGGTTTCTATGGCCCACAAATTCCGTTCCATCGCGCACGAAGGCGGCGTTGCCGAAGGCGTGATCCGGATGGCCGTGCGTGTTGATGACGTACCGGATCGGCTTGTCGGTACGGGCGCGGATCGCCGCAAGCAGTTGCCGTCCCTCACGAACGCTGCCGCCGCTGTCGATCACGGCAACAGCGTGTTCGCCAATAATGAATCCGATATTGGCAATTGCGCCGTCGTTCTCGCGTGTCATGAGCGCGGTCTGGCCGTTGTGCACGAACAGGCCCGGAGCGATCTCCGTTACGGTCAGTTCTTGTTGCTGCGCCCGCGAAAAGGTTGATGCGCCGAGGATGGCAAGCACGGCAAGAATCCAAATCCGATGCGCCATACTTCCGCCTCCGTCTTACCAAGAAGCGATATCGAGAGCCTCATCTTCTATCGTCGCTAGTTTGCGCCGCAGCACGGAAGGCAATCCATCACGCAGATTATTCCTGTTGCATGCCAAGGCTCACTGCGCAATCTATGCACACCGGCCAATTTATCGATCGAGAGGAGAGACGGCGATGATAAATGGCGCGCAACATCGCTGCCTGCTGCTCCCGTTGATTGCGATCGCCGCCACGCTTGTCGGCAGTGGCCCTTCTCGGGCGCAGACGAATGATAGCACCGATCTGTCGATCGAGCTCGTCGATCCCAAAGTATTGCGAGTATGCGCCGATCCGCGCAATTTACCGTTCTCGAACGAGAAGGGCGAAGGGTTCGAGAACAAGCTCGCCGAGTTGTTCGCCGAGAAGCTTAATAAGAAGCTCGACTATATGTACTTTCCGCAGGCGACCGGTTTTGTTCGGATGACGCTTGGCGCCCATCGCTGCGATGTCATCATGGGTTTTCCGCAGGGCGACGAACTTGTCCAGGGCACCAATCCCTACTACCGCACAGCCTACGCGCTGGTTGCCAGGCCAGGCAGCGGCCTCGACGAGGTCACGACGCTGGAAGACGAGCGCCTGAAGGGAAAGCACATCGGTATTGTCGCCGGCACGCCACCTGCCACCAACATGGCGACCAATGGTTTGATGGCGAATGCAAAACCTTATCCGCTGATGATCGACACGCGCTTCGATTCCTCCGCGGAAGCCATGATCGGCGATCTGGCAAAGGGAGAGATTGACGCCGGCGTTCTCTGGGGACCGATAGCGGGCTTCTATGCCAGGAAGGCAAACCCGCCGCTCCATGCCACGCCGCTTGTCAAGGAAACCACGGGACCTCGGCTCATCTATCGTATTGGCATGGGCGTCCGGTCGGCCGACCAGAACTGGAAGCGGCAGCTCAATCGTCTGATCCAGGAGAACCAGCCGGCCATCAACAGGATACTGCTCGACTTCGGCGTTCCCTTGCTCGACGAGGACAACCGGCCGATCGGCGCGGAGGCGGTGACGAAGTCGCCATGATGCGCAACCTCGCGGGCCTGACGCTTGCGGCGTTCGCATTTGCGGCTCCGGCGCCTGCACAGGACAGCGTTCCCGAACCTGACGGATACCGCACGGAAAACTATCGGACGCCTGTTCCCGCAACCCTCGCCGGCGCTCGCGTTCTCACGACCGCAGAGGCCGAGGCGGTATGGCGCGCCGGGACGGCTGTTTTTATCGATGTGCTGCCGCGTGCGCCAAAGCCGCCAAATCTGCCTGCCGGCACGATCTGGCGCGACAAGCCGCGGCTCAACATACCCGGCAGCGTCTGGCTGCCGGACACGGGTTATGGAGCGCTGGCGCCGGCTACCGAAGATTATCTGCGCCGTGGACTGGCACGCGCGTCCGGCAACGGCAGCGCAAAACTGCTCGTGATCTATTGCCAGGCCGATTGTTGGATGTCCTGGAACGCCGCGAAGCGGGTGCTGTCCTATGGCTATCCCAACGTGGCCTGGTATCCGCTAGGCACCGATGGTTGGGAGCGCGCCAACCTGCCGATCGTGGAATCGCAACCGGAGCCGCGGCCCGACGAGTAGGGGAGTCCTCGCGCTAGCGGCACAGGATATCGGCTATTCCATCTCCTGCTGGATCACACGGCCGAGCGCGAACAGCCGTTGGTCGATCGCGGTAGGCACCTCACAGACGAATTTGATCACGCGCCGCCGGTCCTCGAAAATCCGCGTTTCCCAGATCAGTTGATTGCTTAGCTCGTCGATCCTGGGCTGATCGGGCGGGGACGCATCCTGCAGCGCCTGCAGGGCGAGGGTATCCGACCGGATCCTGTCTGCCGCCCCGCGCTGCTTGCGGGTCACCCGCTCGAGCCCGCCCATGACCGACGAACGCTCGGCATTGAGCCTGTCGAACAGGCCGGCGAACAGCAGCTTGCCGGTTGCGCCTTTCTCAGTCGCCGAACCGGCCAGAAATTCCGTGATTGCCTTCTCGGCTTCCTCAAGAGGAGTCCGCCGGGCGGCCAATTTCGACACCAACGCGCTTACTCTGGCGTCATCCTTCCACTTGTCCGCGGCGTCGTCGAGCGGTGGGCCGGCCCACACCGCGGCCAGCGAGATTTCCGGCACCTTGGCTTGAGCGCACGGCCAGTCGGGATAGCGCGGATCGGCGGCGAAGCCGAATTCAGCCGATGCTGTGACGACGAGCAATGCTCCGATCGCAATGCGCAGTCTCATGTCTCGCCTCCGGCGGGTCCGCGGCGGATCAGGCCGCGCGACGGATCATAGGCGTATATCGCGCCGATCATGAAGGCCGCCGCGCAGCCGCCCACGACCGCCAGCGAAATCCAGTTTGCCTGCCCGTACAGCGCGAAGCGTATCAGTTCAACCGCGTGGGTGAATGGATTGAACAGGCACACATAGTAGAGCATTGGGCTGCTCTCCTGCACCCGCCACAGCGGGTAGAGTGCAGACGAGGCAAAGAACATCGGGAAGATCACAAAGTTCATCACACCCGCAAAGTTCTCAAGCTGCTTGATACCGGAGGAAATCAGCATGCCGAGCGCACCGAGCATCAACCCTGACAGGATCAGCGCAGGCAGCACGGTGAGATAGCCGATCGGCGGCGGCGCGATATCCCAGAACCAGGCAATCGCCAGGAAAGCGTAGACCTGGAGCAGCGAAACCGCGGTTCCTGCAAGAAGCTTGCAGAACAAGAGATACCATCGCGGCAACGGGCTCACCAGCAGGGTGCGCATATTGCCCATCTCGCGGTCATAGACCATCGAGAGCGAGGATTGCATGCCGTTGAACAGCTGGATCATCGCCATCAAGCCGGGCGCGATATAGACCTCGTAGAGAATGTAGGTTTCGTAAGGCGGGATAATGGAGATGCCGAGGACCTGGCGAAAGCCGGCGGCGAAGATGAACAGCCACACCAGCGGCCTGACCAGCGCCGAGACGAATCGTTCACGCTGGTGCAGGAAGCGCAACGCCTCGCGCCACACAATGCCGTTGAGGCAGGTGACATACGCCGCGAATGGGAAGCCGCTTCGGCTATGATTGACGGCCGCAGAGCTCATGGCGCAGGGCTCCCGGATTCCGTTGTGGCTCCCGTGAGGCGCATGAATGCGGAATTGACGTCATGGGCTCCGGCGTCGGCGATGACGCGTGCGACCTGGCCGTGCGCAAGCATGCGGCCCTGATGCAGGACCACGAGGTCGTCGCGGGGCGTTATCTCGTCGAACAAATGCGTGGCCCATAGCACGCCGATGCCCTGATCGGTGACCAGCTGACGGACGTGGTTGAGGATATCGGCGCGCGCCTTGACGTCCAGCCCGACGGTTGCCTCGTCGAGCAGCAACAGTCGTGGGCGATGCAGCAGCGCGCGCGCGATTTCCAGCCGCCGCATCTGACCGCCCGAGAGGTCGCGAACTTTTGAGCCGGCGCGATCGTCAAGGCCGATGCGTGCGAGCACGTCATGGCTGCGCAAGCTTGCTTCGCGCCTGACGATGCCGTGCAGCGCGGCGTGATAAAGCAGGTTCTGCCGGACCGAGAGGTCGAGATCGAGCGTGCGCGGCTGGAACACCACGCCGAGCAGCCGGAGCGCTTCGCCCGGCACAATGCCGATGTCATGGCCGAAAATGCTGATACGTCCGCTCTGAATCCCGAACAGCCGCGTGATCAGAGAGAACAGTGTGCTCTTGCCGGCGCCGTTAAGGCCAAGCAACGCCGTGAAGCCCGCAGGGGCAACGGTGAAGTTGATGTCGACGAGAGCGCGCCTCGTGCCGTAGGAGTGACTGACGCCGTCGATCGACAATGCGGGTATTTCGGCAGGATCATGGCGGGGATGGAGATCCCGCGAAATGTCGCCGGCGGTGGGTCTGTCGGTGGCGTTCATTGCTGCGCAATCGTGATGCCCCAGGGCAACTCGCCGACCTGGATTGTCTTGATCACCTTTTGGGCGGCGACGTCGATCACGGAGACGTCGTTGGATACGCCATTGGTCACCAGCAAATATTTTTGGTCCGGCGTGAATGCCATGTGCCAGACCCGCTGGCCGACGAGAAGATACTTTGTGACCGCATGACTTGTGCCGTCGACGACGGCGATGCGGTTGGCCGGGCCGAGCGCAATGAAGGCGGTCTTGCCGTCTTTGGTGATGCCGATGCCGACGGGCTGGATTGCCTCGCGCCGCAGGCCGGGAATGTTGAAAGTGATCTTGCCGGTAACCACGCGCTTGACCGGGTCGATGACCGATACCGTGCCGCCGATCTCCGACGATACCCACAATTCGGAACCGTCCGGCTTGAATTCGGCAAAGCGTGGACGCGCATCGACCAGCACATTGGCGACGATCTGGCGTGTCGCGGTATCGATGAAATGCGCCATGTTGGTCGTCTCGGAGGTATTGATCAAAATCTTGCTGTCCGGGCTGATCGCCATGCCCTCAGGCTCGACACCTACCTGGATGTCGCCGACGCGGACGCGCTTTTCGAGATCGATGATGGTTACCGTGTTGTCGTTCTCGTTGGCGACATAGAGGATCTTGCCGGCGGCGTCCTGGGTGAACAATTCCGGATCGGGACCGGAGGGCAGGCTGTCCACCACCTGCTGGCTCGCCGCGTCGATCACCTCGATCTTGTCGTCATCGCCGACCGCGACCAGGACGAACTTGCCATCCCTGGTGAACTCGATGCCGCGCGGCCGCTGGCCCACCTTGATGGTCTTGGTGACGGTCCATTTGTCGGTATCGATGACCGAAACGGTGTTGCTCTTCTCGTTCGATACATAGGCGATGAAGGCCGAGGCCGGTGTGGCGGCCGAAAGCCCTGTAGCCAGCCACGCAGCCATTCCGGAAAGCAGACAACGACGCCACATGCGCGATCTCCGGTTCTTCAATACAGGTTGCTTCAATGCAGCTTGCATTTGGTTTCGGGCCGGTCGATGCCGAGCGTATCGAGTTCCGAGAACTGATGCAGGAACCCCTCCTGCGGCGAAACCGAAACGACCATGCGTCCGTCGACCAGCAGGATGGGCTGGCGAAGCTGCAGATTCCAGTCCCGCAGCGTCAGCCGCTGGCCTTTGAACGCGGCAACGGAAAAATCCGGCCGCTTGAGAAAATCAAATACTGATTTCGGGTCGCCGGAATTGGTGCGCGATGTTGCCTCGCCGATCATGCGCACCGCGGTCCAGGCCTGCATGTCCAAAGCCGTCATGCGCCGCGAATTCAGTTTGACAAAACGGTTCTGCATCTGAATCGCACCCCACTGGTCCTGCGCCGCGTCCCAGCTTGTCGGCACCAGACCCGCCGAGCCGGCGACCGGCCGCGGGTCCCATGTGCGATAGGGCAGATACGATGCAAAAACCTCGCTTTCGTCCGCCGCGACGAGAATGTCATAGGCCGGGGCCTGCTGCGTCAACACCGGCATTTGGCGCTGGATCTGGGTTACGCCGCTGTCGGTCCGGCGGGCGCCGCCGGTATCCTCGAATGTTCGCTCCTGGACAATTTTGGCGCCGAAGCGCGCAGCGGCGCGGCGCAGCGCCTCGGCGTAAAGCTTGTCCTGATCGTGCGAACCGACCACCAGCATCCAGCGTTTCCACTGCTTCCACACCAGATACTGGGCGAGCGCGTCGGCGAGCATCGAGCGGGTCGGGGCGACATGGATCACATTGCTGCGGCAATCCTGCTCGCGCAACCGGTCGTCGATCGAGGCGGCGTTGAACAGCACGGTCTCGCGACCGCGGAGCGCGTCGGCTGCCTTCAACAGCGCTTCCGCGGGAAGATCGGCGATAATGAAGCCATTGCGGCTCGCCAACGTCACGGCCGCGTTAGCGACGTCCTCGCCCTCCTTGAGCCTGACCTCTTCCAGGGTGAAGCGCTGGTTGAGGAACCTGCCGGTCGTGTTGTTATCCTCGATCGCGAGGCGCGCGCCGGCGATACCGTCATTCTCCGAGGGCTGTTCGACCAGGGACAATTTCGATTTGACGCCGGCGTAACCGAGATAGCCGATTCCGATCTCGACCGGGCCGGCCGCGAGCGCGTGGGCAGCCACGACGCTCAAGCCGATCGCCCCGACCAACCATCGAACCATGACTCCTCCCTGAGGTTCCTCGTCGACTGAACCGGCGATGCGGGGACTGCTGGCTTGAAACATGACGGAATTGTCTTAGCTTGCAACCCCGCATTTTGCCGTTGCGGCGTCCTGGATTTCACGGGTCACGGTCATGAGAGCGTTGTTCGTCTTCACCGCACTGACGCTGGCGATCGCAACGCCGGTTCGCGCCGATCCACCGAAACTTGCCGTATTCGATTTCGAGCTAATGGATACTAGCCTCCAGGGCGAGCTAGACGGACCGCGGGCCGATGAGCGCGATCGGTTGATGCGGGTCAGCGATCAGGTGCGCAAGGAATTGGCAGAATCCGGCAAGTTCCAGCTTCTCGAGATTTCCAAGGTCAATGCTGCGGCGCACGGCAGCAATTTACAGGCTTGCGGCGGCTGCGACGTGCAATACGCGCAACAACTCGGCGCCGATCTCGCCATGACCGGCGTGGTGCAAAAGGTCTCGAATCTCATTCTCAACATCAACATCTACTTGCGCGACGTCCATACCGGAGCGCTCGTTACCTCGATGAGCGTGGATCTTCGTGGCAATACGGACGAATCCTGGTCGCGCGCGACAAGCTATCTGGTGCGCAACAGGTTGCTCGCGCCCAACTACGGCAGGCCCCAGCCACAATGACTGCCATGTCGAGGTCGGGAGCGGTATTCATGTCGATATTCCTCGGCACGCGCGTTGGAAGCGCGGGGTTCTGGCAACGCGCAGGCTATCACTCGCTGCGGCGAGCCGGTGCAACGTCAATTGTGGTTAAGAATTTTCGCCCAAAGAGCCGCTATTGCGGAGGGCCGCGGGCGTTTGCAAAATTGGGGGATGATGAAGGTGTGCCGCTGATTTGCCCGACGTGTCAAGTATTGCTCCAAGCATCCATGCTGGCGGCTGCCCGCTACTTTGCATGGGGTTGTTTTCGATATTTTTGGTTGGGAAGGCGGGGACCTCAGCGCAGCCGGCGCCGCGGGCACCGGTTTTTGTCCGAAACGATCACGCTCGCATTCGCGGGGCTGCGGCGGCTCTGGTCTGATCGGCTGCGGCTATCGCCGTTGCCAGACAATTCAGGCTTTCAGGCGGGCGGCGTGCCAGCGCAGATGGTCGTTCATGAAGGTGGAGATGAAATAATAGCTGTGATCGTAGCCAGCCTGGCGGCGCAAGGTGAGGGGAATGTCCGCCTTCTCGCAGGCCGCTTGCAGCAATTGCGGGCGCAGTTGCTCGGCCAGAAACGGATCGGCGTCGCCATAGTCGACCAGAAAATCGTAAAATCTGGCGCCGTCCTCGATCAGCGCAACCGCATCATGCCCGCGCCAGGCCTGCTTGTTGTCGCCGAGATAGCCTCGCAGCGCCTTGATCCCCCACGGCACTTGCGAGGGCGCCACGATCGGTGCAAACGCGCTTGCCGCGCGGTAGCGATCAGGATGGCGCAGCGCCATGGTCAGCGCGCCGTGACCGCCCATGGAGTGACCGAAGATGGACTGCCGCCCGGCATCGACCGGAAATTGTTCGGCGACCAGCTTTGGCAGCTCTTCCGTCAGATAGCTCCACATGCGGTAGTTGCGGGCGAACGGCTGTTGAGTTGCATCGACGTAAAAGCCGGCACCGAGCCCGAAATCGTAGGCGTTCGCAGGATCCCCCGGCACGTTCTCGCCGCGTGGACTGGTGTCCGGCGCGACCAGGACCAGTCCAAGTTCGGCGCATGCGGCGCGGTATTCGCCTTTTTCGGTCACGTTGGCGTGGGTGCAGGTCAGGCCCGACAGAAACCAGACCACCGGCTGCATCACGCCATCCGCGTGCGAAGGGACATAGACCGAAAAGGTCATGTCCGTTCCGGTTTCACGACTGGCATGCTTGTAGACGCCTTGCATGCCGTCATGCGATTTGTTGAGGGAAACGGTTTGCATCGTCATGACTTGAGGCTCGAGACTTGCGGCTCCGGCGCCGCGCGGCGGCATTTCAAGCCACGCCGCTCTTGATAGCCAACAGCACCAGTTCGGCCGACGTGCGCACCCCGAGCTTCTGGCGCATGATTGAGGATGTATTGGCAACCGTTTTGTAGGAGGAATGGATCAACCATGCGATCTCTGAGAGATTTTTGCCGGCGCTGAGCAAGCGCAATATTTCCATCTCGCGTGACGTCAGTTTCGACAACGGGCTCCTCGCGAATGCAGGCCCCGCGAACGCAATGCTCCGCGCGAGCGCCGGCGGCAGATACGTTCCGCCTTTGCCCACTTCCCGGACGGCTTCCATCAGGTCGCAGGGATCTCCGGTCTTGGAGACATAGCCCTTGGCGCCGACTTCGATCGCGCGGGCGGCAAAAATCGGATCATCGTTCATGCTGAACATGATGATGCGTGCGGCGCCGTCGCGGGCGAGGATGCGCCGCGCCAGCTCGAACCCGGATACGGTAGGCAGGTTGATATCGAGCACGCAGACGTCCGGATGCTCGTCGACAAACGCGCGCTCGCCGCTCTCGGCGTCGGAAGCCTCCAGTATGACAATGTCGGGGTCGTCGCCGAACAATGCGCGGCAACCCGAAGCGACGATGCGATGATCATCAACGATCAGAACGCGCATTGGCACTGGTCCCGCATACCGGCATCAATCCCTTTGTGCACCGCGTCAGGCTGCGGCTGCCACCNTGCCGGGGCGAGGCTTGCCTTGGCTCGGTNATGCAACNCGAGCGATATTGCTGTACGCTTCAATTAGATAGCCGCGTCATTTGTCTGTCAACGCTCCTGTTGGGTGGAACCGAAGGCGCTGCGCTAGTGGACAAACGCCATGTGGCAAAAACTTTCCTTGCGCGCCCGCATCAACCTGCTGCTCGCGCTGATGCTTTCACTCGGCCTGGCCATCAACATCGCGCGGTTGGTGCTGGAGGCTGCACCCCGTGTTCAGGCCGAAGATCAAAGCGTGATACGGCTGGCCCGCGAATTCATCGACACGATCGTTGCGGGACTGAACGAGGCGCCGGACCCCGATGCGCGGTTGAACCAGATTGTCAGCGATCTCAACCGGCTGCGCCACGTCAGCATCACGCGGGAGAATGCTGCGGTCGAGAAATCCGGAAGGACCGAACGCGCCGACGACAATGACGATGCCCGTTCGCCACCGGCGTGGTTCGTCGCGCTCGTCCACCCGGAAAAGACCGCCGTGAGTGTCCCGATTTCCATCAATGGAAAACCGGAAGCGCTGGTGATCACGTCGCATCCGAATGACGAGATGGCCGAGATCTGGGATGGAATCCTCACCCAGCTCGAGATCGGCTCTGCCATCGGCATAGCTCTTCTTCTGATTACGATGATGGTCGTCGGTCGCGCGCTGGCGCCGCTTCAGGCGCTTTCGAAGGCCATGACGGATATCGAGGCCGGATTCTACGACGTGCGTGTCGAGCCCGGAGGCGCGCCCGAACTGGCTGCGATCTGCAGCAAGCTCAACCACGTCACGGCTACCCTGGGCGACACGGTGGAGCAAAAGCGGCGTCTCGCCGAACGCGCGGTCTCACTCCAGGATCTGGAGCGCAAGGAGATCGCGCGCGAGCTGCATGACGAGTTCGGACCGTATCTTTTTGCGCTGCGCGCGCATGCCAGCGCTCTGGTGCGGCTCTCGGACGTTCGCGAACAAAACACGGAGGCATTGCAAAAGCATGGCAGCGCCATCCTCGAACAGGTCAACGCGCTCCAGCAATTCAACCGCCGAATTCTGGAAAAGCTGCGGCCTGTCGGATTGGCAGAACTCGGGCTTCGCGAGGCGCTTGGGGCTTTGCTGCGGTTGTGGGGTGAGTCCCATCCCGCCGTGGCCATCGAGACAAGGATTTCAGGCTTGCTCGGTGAAACCGGCGAGACCGCCGATTTGACGATTTACCGCATCGTCCAGGAAGCCCTGACCAACGTGTTCCGGCACGCGTGCGCGACCGCTGTCAGCGTCACGATCGAGCCTGCCGATCCACCGTCGGCAATGCGTGGAAGCCGCAGCTTCGCGCGGGTGCGAATTCGCGACAATGGCCGCGGACTGGGTCCGGACCACAAGCTCGGCCTTGGATTGATCGGCATGCGCGAACGGATATTGGCATTGGGTGGCACGCTCACCGTTGGCTCCGGCGACGGCGGTGTGACGGTGGAAGCTGTTATTCCCAGCGGCCTGAGTTAGCAGGAGCAGCCTATCTCCGGCGGATCGCGTGTACCGCAACGCCGGTCCGGGAATTTTTCCCGAACCTGCCGGGAAAAAGGACACCGTCCCGACCGGACCTTTTGCAAGTAGCGCATCCCTGCCTGCTCATTAGTATCGTCCATACCGAACCGGCGGACTTCAGACCAGCCGAGGCGGAACGGGATCAGACGGATGGGCGTTCGGGCTCTGCTTATCGTGTCGATATCGGCAGGCCTGGTCCTTCAGAGCGAATTCAGCCACGCCCAGGACGCTACCACCAAAGACACCGCGCCAGACGCTACCACCA
>JGI12053J15887_10001210_pt1 | contig 11777 bp, 14 predicted proteins | sample MedBloCAOM1_O3_FD_15887 | JGI IMG/M metagenome (IMG submission 15887)
TTTCTTTGCCAGGTTCGTAAGCGTGGCGGCCACGCGCGCCTCAAACTGGGTTGTCGCGTCAGTATTCTCGCCTCTTCGAAGTTCGTTGTCGCAAGCAGCGAAAATGAACGCTTGCTCGGAACGGAAGCCCCTATCCTTCGCCCCTTTGCGTACCCGCTCTCGGAACTCTTCGCTCGGAAAGAGGAGACTTCGTTCGGTTCTAGGTTTTGCCATGCGTTACCCCGATTTCCAAATGTGCCACATTGGTGCCACATTTCCGGCGAAAGTCGCCACATGCTCCCGCTCTACAAAATATGCAGTTACTTGCAAAAAACCGCGCAGCGTCGCCACAACCCTTTATGTTCCAATACCCGTGTCTTTCGCACACGATCCACATCCATTTCTTGCACGCTGCTCCTATTCGCGTTGAAAACAGTGAAATCGCGAGAACACTTGTGAAACTACGTGAAAAGGCGTGATTCGTCGTGAGAATGAGCGAACTAACGCAGACAATTTGTGAATTCCTGTGAAACCTGACACTTTTGGTCCTTTACATTCGTATTTCATGGTGCTATATGTACAGCAGTATAGGGTCTTATGTCAACACAAAAACACTACCGCCGCTGTCTAGAACGACTGGCAGCCGACCCTCCCAAGAGAAGAGTGGCGCTTATTCGCACTCTTCTTCCCGAAATAGAAGCGGCGGTGACCTCAGGGCAGAATCTCAAAGATATTTGGGAAGCACTCCAAAGCGAAGGTCTGGAGGTGAGCTACCACACGTTCTACATGGTTGTATGGCGCGCAAGGAAAAAGCCAACCGCGGCCAGCAGCCGGGGAAAACAGTCCGAACCCTCTGGGGCCCAAGCTTTGGCAAAAAAACAAGTGGAAACAGTTGAAGAGCGCGACCCGCTGGCAAACCTAAAGCTATTGGAAGAAAACAGGCCTGGTTTTCATTGGCGGGCTGCAAAGAGTTTGAATGCGTTGGTGCATGGAACGGAGGACTCAAATGACAAGAACAANCGNTAANGGNNNCGGCGCGACGGCGNTCCANATTGCGCTGCAAGGCAAAGGTGGTGTTGGAAAGAGCCTGGTATCCGCCATCCTGTCGCAGTATTTGTCGTCAAAGGGGCAGGATGTANTTGNNATTGACGCGGACCCGGTCAACCANACGCTGGCNGAGTACCGCGGATTGGCGGTGAGCAAGCTGAANCTTCTGAAAGAGGGCAGCGTAGACCAGCGTGAATTCGATTTGCTCATGGAACGATTCCTGACAGAGAGCGGCACGTTCATTGTGGATACGGGCGCGTCCACTTTCATTCCGTTGTGGCACTACATATTGGAGAATGATGCGCTCAAGTACTTGCGAGAGAAAGGTAAGAGCGTGTTCATCCATTCGGTGATAACAGGCGGCCAATCGCTGAACGATACACTCAGCGGGTTTGAGCAACTTGCGGAAACGACGCGCGAAAAGAATTTGGTTGTGTGGCTGAACGAGTATTTCGGCCCTGTGTTGCACCACGGAGCGCCATTCAAGCAGATGGTGGTGTATAAGAAGCACGCGGATAAAGTCCATGGTTCGGTGGCGATCGTGCGGCGCACGGCGGACACATTTGGCCGGGATGTGGAAGAGATGATTCGGCAGAAAATGACCTTTCAAGAAGCGCTGAATGACAATGGTTTCACGATCATGGCGAAACAGCGTTTGCGGGTAGTCCAGCGCGAGCTCTTTGCGCAGTTGGATGCAATTCCATTCGTGCAATGAAGGCGCCCGCGCGTGGTGGGAAAAAGTTCTAGGGGAAAAGTCCGATGAAGAGTGCAGTCGTGCTGGACTTCAAACGGATAATCGCGGAAGTTGCCGCGCGTCATGGAATGCTGGTTAGCCAGGATGATCCCGCGATGCTACTGGTCACGATGAATGAAGTCGTGTTGCAGCAGGTCTTCGGAAAGATAGAGGCTCGTACAGAGGAAATCGTTGTCAGCTTGGAGGCGGGTTTCCGTTCGGCCCAACGCGAAGCGTTGGGAAGCGTTGAGAGGGAGGCGCGGAAAGCTGGGATCGCCGTGCGTGAGGAGATTCAGAAGGATATTGACGCTGGGCGATTGCACGCGAGAGAATTAATTGTAGAATTGAACCGTGCTTACACGCGATCTGCGGTCCGCCGTTGGGTTGCAATCGGCGTGGTTGCGGCGAGCGGCCTTGTGATGCTGGGTGTTGGTTTAGGAGTGCTGCTTGCGAGGGTATTGAAATGAGATCTTGGCTTGCGATGTTGTTTTACATTGACCATAAATGCACCACGCAACCGGGTTTTCGAAAAACGTTCCTGGTGTTAATCCTGATTTTTGTATTCCTTTTGTGGTCGCCGTGGCGCCCTTTGCTCTGCCCGGTATTCGGCGTTTGCCCTGCTCCCGTTGTCCGGGCTGATACTTCTGCCCAGCCTAAGGCGCAAGGTACGCGCGTAAAGCGGTCCAAACGCCTCGCGTCAACTCCTGCTCCGGTTCAAATTCCCGCAGAGCTGTCGGTTCATCCTGCGGCTCACCCATAGACTCATCGACAAAACATTGCCATGGTCGTCCGGAGATCGTTGGTCAAGGTCGTCGGGCCATTCGAGATTAGTTTTGCTTTCAGTGCAAAAGATGGCTGAAGGTGTAAGGGGTGAGGATAAGTTGAGGTAGAATACGGACGAGGAGTCGTACATGAATTGGTTCAGTGGTCACGTATGGCTAGCAACGTGGCTAGCTTTTCTCTTGAAAATGGGTGACTACATCATCTCAATAAAAAAAGAAATGCTCACGCACGCGAACGTTTAGCGAAGATTGATTGTTTTCACTTCGTAGTGCCCGATTTTTCGAACGAGGTTTTAAACCGCACGCGGTAAACAGTAACCTTCCCGTTCACAACATTCGCCACAAACCAAAAGTTTCGAAACGTTAAGCTCAAACCCATTAAGCCTGTTTCTTTTTCCTGTCATCGAGATCGCGGATGATGAGCCCCAAGACTTTCTCGGCGATTTCGGCTTCGGCGGAGGCGACTTTCTGTTTCGATCTGATTTCGAGGCCAGGATGAATCAAGTTACGATAATCTCGAACACCATGTCCGAACTTTTGAGCCGCCACGTCGATAATCTTGAGTTCGACCGCGACATCCAGCATTGATCCTAACGCCCATTGATCCAGTGGCTTTACGGCCTTAGTTCGATCCTTCGGGGCAGTTGAGGCCGCGAGAGCAAGAGGTTCGACTTCTTTCAAAGCGTCGAGTAACAAAGCTTCGATCAGACCCCCGGCAAGTATCATTCGAGATTTCACGCCGTCACGAATGCGCGAGAGTTCTGCATAGTCTCGCTCAATTATGGCTCGCAGCTTCGGTACATGTAGGAAACTGAATTTCGTTAGTTCGGGCAACGACGAAACAGGTGGAGGGATTCTCGCTTGCCGAATAACACCAAGGCGTTCTTCTTGAGATTTAAGAGAATCTATTTCGTGTTGCCATGCGGACTGAACATCTTCAAATCCTAGAATTTCTGACTTCGGCGTAACTGAAAAATCTTCAGTTCCTGGTGTCCCGCCCCAGCCGGTGATTAGCCCCAAGAACTCGCAGCAAAGAACCATACCGACCTTGACCATTTCATTCTCGACCAGGGAATGTTGGGATTCGACCGCCGCTCGGACATTCGCAAACCCGAATGCGGTAGAGGATTCGCTTTGGTCATATAGCAGTTTCAGGCCTTTCAACACGACATTGGTGCAGTTTTCGGCATATTTCCGCAATTTAGGATCGACATGCTTAAGAGCATAAAATGTGGGGAAATACTGATTAGTTGGGTGCCGCGAAGCCAAACGCTGCCGTTCGAGCTGTCCGAGTAGTTCGTTGCTCCCGGCGAATCCTCTCTCAACCGTTCGAACAGGAGTTCCTTCTGCCTTCTGAATGAATCGTTCGGCTATGGCGCGGCCTGCGTCCTCTACTGTCCATTTCTCGTGGCTCATCTTTCCCCGCGTTGCGCAGATCAGTTAGAGTTCGACCCCGCACTCGTGTTGCGCCTGCGGTAGACCTTCGCCTCCCCATCGACCACAACCGCGACGTAACGTCCCTCAATCAAGAACTGCATCACCTTCCTACCTTCCCGTGCCAATGCAGCCCACCGGGACTTGGTGTCTGGGTTCTGCTCAAGTCCGCGAATCTCTTTGCCTTCGACTATAAAATCAACTTGGCTCAAGTGTAGAGACCTGAATCGAAAACGCTCTAAATCCACTTGTTCTAAGTAAGATCGTAACGGCAGGCAAAAAATCAACGGCTATTTCAGTCGCTTATAAGAAATATCTCTAAGTGGTTGTCCGGTTCAAATGACACCACTACCTTCGCGTTATCCTTTCTCATCCCCGCGTGAACTGAGATCGCTCTAGCTGCGCGACAATCAAGCCGATGATTGAATTTCTTCGCGGCGCGAGCGGAGTAAAAGTGTTGCCGGGGGGCGCCGATTGAGGTACAAGTGAAGTCCGCAAAGAGTTTCTTCCGGAGAAAACAATGAAAAAGACAATCTGCGTTTTTGCCGTTGGACTGACACTACTGTTGGCCGAGTCCGCGAACACCCAGCAGATTTCGCCTGCCGCCGGCCTGGGTCTCACGCGCCTGGTCATCGCAAAGCGGCAAGTTGTTTTCGGAGGAACGTCCTTCGGCACCGCGGGACAATATGAACTCTTGACCGGAACGGCGTTCGGCGAGCTTGACCCGCACGCAGCGGGAAATGCAGTGATCGTCAATATGCAGAATGCCCCGCTGAACGCCAAGGGCCACGTTGAATACAGCGTCGACATCGCGATTCTCAAACCAGTGGACACCGCGAAAGGAAACGGAAGGCTGCTGTATGACGTCGTCAATCGCGGTCGAAACACCGCGCTGAATCATCTCAACGATAGTGGCGATACCTTCACTGCGAGTGACACCGGCAACGGATTCCTGATGAAGCGCGGCTACACCGTCGTGTGGAGCGGCTGGCAGGCCGACATTCCCAGCAATTCGCCTCTTCTGAAGGCCAGCTTGCCGGTCGTGATGCGCGATGGAAAACCCCTCGTCGGGACGAGCCGCGAAGAGTTTACGGACGTTCCTGCAGGACCGACATTCACGGAGCCGCTGACATATCCCGCGGCATCTCTCGATGCGGGCGGCGCCACGCTCACGGTGCGTGAACGGGAAGCCGATCCTCGCAAGCCGCTTCCCGCATCGAGTTGGCATTTCGTGGATGCGCGGCACGTGGAAATTACGGCCGCGCCAGGTTTCGATCGCGGCGCGCTATATGAATTGATTTACCCCGCGACGAACGAAACCATCACGGACATTGGCCTCGCCGCCGCGAGAGATTTCGTCTCGTTCCTGCGCTACGCGGATCAGGATTCCACCGGCCAAGCAAATCCCGTGCGGCAGCCGGGAACAACGTTCAAAGCCGCGCTGGCATTCGGTGTTTCACAAACAGGGCGTGCCTTGAAAGATTTCATTTACCAGGGCTTTAACGCCGATATTTCCGGGCGCATGGTCTTCGACGGCGCGTTACCTCTGCTTTCTGGTTCGCGCAGGACTTTCACGAATTTTGAGTTTGCCCAGCCCGGCCGCTTCTCCCGCCAGCACGAAGATCATCTCTATGGCGGCGACCTGTTTCCATTCTCCTACGCGACAACGAAAGATCCGATCAGTGGAAAGACCGATGGACTTCTGCTCGAGTGCACGAAGTCCCACACTTGCCCGAAAATTTTCCAACTCGATAGCGATACGGAATTTTGGCAGGGACGCTTTTCCCTCGTTGTCACGGACACTAACGGCCGCCCACTCGCACTCCCGGACAACGTCCGCGTTTACATGATGTCAGGACATCCGCACAATCCCGCACCGGACTGGCACACGCACGGCGTGTGCCAGGAGTTGCAGAATCCGCTCAACTATTCGACATACGCGCGTGCGTTCTTTGTCGCGCTCGATCGGTGGGTCACCGAAGGCGTTGCGCCGCCTGCGAGCGCGTTTCCAAACTTGAAAAACCNCACACTGATCGCACTCGAAAAAACGCAAGCGATGTGGCCAGCCATTCCGGGCGTGCCCTTCAGCCCCCAAGTTAACCAAGTGCGCTTGGTCGATCCCAGGAGTATGCCGCCCGAAGCGTCCGGACCCAACTATCCCTTGCTATACCCGCCGCTGAACGCAGATGGAAATCCAATCGGAGGCATCGAAGTCCCCGACGTCGCCGTCCCGATAGCCACCTTCTCCGGCCGCAACACGCGCGCCGAAGGATTCTCGCCCGGCGAATTGTGCGGCCTGTCCGGTTCCTATATCCCCTTCGCCGCCACAAAACAAGAACGCCAATCCAACCGCGATCCGCGGCCGTCGCTCGAAGAACGCTACAAGAGCGCGCAAGACTACGCCGACAAACGGAAACGCGCCGTCGATGCGCTCGTGCAACAGCGCTACGTTTTGCCCGAGGACTCGGCTGCGCTCGCAGCGAGCACACCCCTGCCCGGCACGACACAGGGCAAACTCTAGGGATTGTTGTGGGATAAGGATCGTGGGACGGCTTGGGCAAGGTCCAGGACTGAGAATCCTGCCGAATTCGCGGCTTGGGATAGCCTCAGGTCCGCACAAACAAAGACTCTCCTCGACGGACGCCGTTCGCACCAAGTCAAGGATGCCGCAAGTTGCAAACTATCCGCTGCTCGCAAGGAATATTCATCCAGCAACTGCAGCGACAGTTCTCGAAGCTGATCGCCGGGAAGTATTTCCCTCCATCCACGGCCCAGCAGTTGCAAGCGGGCAGCCGCTCCTTTTCTGCCGGCGTCCGAGATCTGCCTCTCCCGATGGAGACGGCAAATAGCGCTGTGAACTTCCACTATGCTTCCCCACCAAACGACAGGCGCATATTTTCTCAAGTGAGACTGAGCAGAGCGGCTTGCTGCTTCGTGAACACACAACGGAACAAGTGCGCTGGCATCCCAGAACGCGGTCACTCGTTTCACGGTTCCTCTCTGTCGTCGACAACGGCTTGAACTGCTTTGTTTCCTGCAACGCTGCCCGTCGGAATCTTTAGAAGAGCCTTTATATCGAGCCGCGCCTTGGGGAGGCGCAGTTTCCCCGCCGCAACCAGCATGAGGTCCTGATCATCGGCATCTTCCGCAGAGAACGGAACTAGTTTCGCTACAGGTAAATTGCGGTCTCGGATCACTACTTCTTCGCCGCCTCGGGCGAATGTAAGATATTTGCTCAACTGGTTCTTTAGTTCCGCCACATTCACAGTACGCATGCGACCTCTCTTTTCTCATGGCTATTATAGCCATGATTCAGTCCGATTGGAAGAGGCAGTCCCAGGAACCAAAAAGATGTGCCTCTGCTTGTACCTACATGCGCAGAAGCTCTTCTTCCCATCCAGGGCTGTCTAGTGGTAGAAATTTGGCCTGTGTAGAGGCGAGGGGGCGGACTCGTGAGTTTCTTGGAGAACGGGGGAGTTGTGCGAAGACTGCGACATCGAATCCCTGGGATTCTCTTCATCTATGCCGTTGAAATAGCTATGTCCATGGTAGGTCACTTACGATTGCCGTCGAAAGCCGTGGCCGCGCCGAAGAACTCTCAAAGCGGATCAGCGACGGACACTCAAGTGGACGGCCTCCAGCGCTCCTACAGGCTTGACAGTTACCTGGTGCTGGGGAATGAGGGCGCCGCGCGCGGAGAGAATATCTATAAATATAAATGCTGGGTGTGCCATCATCAGTATCAGAAAGCCGGCCCCGACCTCAAGGACCTGTACAAACGCTCAAACCTCATGTCGGGCGCGCCCGTTGACGACGAGGTCGTATCCGCGCAAATCAAAAATGGCGGCCCGGGAATGCCGTCGTTTCGCACAACCCTATCCGATCGAGACGTAGCCGACCTAGTGACCTACTTGCGCAGCGGGACATGCTGCCGGGAGGAGCAACATCCGGCAGCGAATCCCTGGTATCGCGCGGCGGCGCAGAAATGGCCGGTCCAAAGCGGCCTCTCGGGTGGTGCCCGCGGAGTGGTGCGGACCGCGAAGGGAGAATTGGTCGAAGGCGTTGGAGTGCAGTTGATCGCGCCGAACAACGTAAGAACCACGGTCTATACGAACGACAAGGGAAACTTCGAATTTCCGTCGATGCAGGCGGGGATGTACACATTGCGAATCCCATCGCCCCGGGAATTCAAGCCTTACCGGAAAGACGCGGTCCGAATTGATGGCGCCACAAAATTGGACGACATCGTGGTGGAGTCCGCGTCCGGGTCTGTCAGCGAAACTTTGCCGGCCACCCGCGAGATCGAATCCCAGTTGAGCGGGGCGGAGTTGTTGTGGAACCTGCCGGGTACGGCAAAAGAAAAAGACGCATTTCGCAAGGGATGCGGCTCCGTGGGATGCCATTCTTATCAGCAGATTTTGAAAAATCGGTACGACGAAAGGAGCTGGCGCGTAATCGTGCAGCGGATGCTTCACCACGGCGGCGGGCCGATCATCAATCCAGAAAAAGGCGGGACGGCCCTCACAGCGGAAGACGCAAGCATCGTGAAATGGCTTGCTAAAGTGCGCGGACCCGAATCCGTGGATGACCCTCTTCTTGTTTTCCCTCGCCCGCGAGGAGCTGCCACCCGCGTGATCGTGACGGAGTTCGAAGTGCCGCGCCTTTTTATCACCGGGCATGATGTCGCGGGTGACGGCAAGGGCAATATCTGGTACACCAGCCACATGACCAACCACATTGGGAAGCTGGATTCTCACACGGGTATTGTAACGGAGTATGAAATTCCGTTGACCCCTGGCTCTCTGCCGGGAACGCACCGAGTGCAAATAGACAAGAAAGGAATCGTGTGGCTCTCCGAAAATTGGTCGCACAATCTGACGAGTTTGGACCCGGAAACGGGAAAGTTCACGCAGGTACACCTCGATCGGACGGACGTACTCCCCAATTCTCCCGGCCTAGGAAATATGGAACTGTCGCCCGATGGGTTTGTGTGGTCGAACTTGAATGGCAGTCCGGGAGGAGTAAAAAAGATCGATCCGAAGACGGGTAAGGTCCTGCAACAATTCCCTTTCGATGGCGCGAGCTATGACAGCCTCATCTCCGCGGATGGAAATTTCTGGGCAGGAGGTTCGCCGGGCGGACCGAACGGGAATTACGCGGAGATCCTGGACATCCGAACGGGGGCAATGCTGCAATTGACCACGGGCGCTCACCAATCCGCTCCGAAGAGAGGTGGATTTGACTTGAACGACAACGCCTGGTTCGGCGGCACGAACGGCACACTTGTAGAGCTCGACGCGAAGGCGCGCCAAATGCGCGAGTACTGGCCTCCGACTCCCTACAATCCCTATTCCGATTTCTACGATGCGATGCCGGATAAGCATGGAGAAGTGTGGGCCGGAGAAATGCATGGACGCGATATTGTCAGGTTCGATCCCCGCACGGAACGGTGGCGCGTTTACGAAATGCCCGAACCGTTTGCCCACGATCGGCGGACGTGGATCGATAATTCGACGGATCCAGTTTCCGTGTGGTATATCGATAGCAGCGGCGGGTACGTCGTGCGCATCCAGCCTTTAGAGTGAGCCGCCGCGCGCAGGAAGCGAAGCGGACGTCAGCATTTTCGAGCTGCGCGACGGAAAGTTTGAATTCGAGGATAGCGACGGCGGAAAGCGCACCGGCCGGCAGATGCCGGTCAATAAGGCCGTTGTGCGCCGCGGCCAAGTGATCATAAATGCTGCTTGAAGAGGAGCGAAATTCGCTGTCTGGCTCCTTTTCATATTGCGTGTTTCCCTACCCACATTCACCCTCCTGAAATCAGGGCACGCTTCGCGGATTGCTGCACAAAGCAACAATATTTCTTGACTGAATTGAATCCTGAAGAGTATCAGCCGCCATTCCTCCAGAGATTGAATTTAGGCCTAGGCCGAGGCGAAGCGCTGTTCACGGAGAGTTTGTGCAGCGGCTGAAGGCAGAATAAGCCGCCCAACATGATCCGTTTCGGCGCTGATTTGCGCTTAAGTTAAGTGGGAACGATCACGCGAAGTCCTGCACAACCCTAACGACAAAGCGAGACATTCGGTGTCAATTCGGCCCTGTCGTTCCTTGTCGCTTGTGGGACTTCTAGATGCCTCGTAGTGTGTCGCAAGCAATTTCGGGAACCACAAACGAATTTCCAGGAGAGACTACGATGAAAAATTTGAAGAAAAGGAGCATTGCCTTGAGAAAAAATCGTACGTTAAGGGGCTTAGTGTTCGCGATCTTGGTTACTTCCTTCCTGCTTCCGGCGGCTGCACACGCGGCGAACGCCACCGTGGGCTGTCCCGGCGGAAGTGGGGGGACATACCCAAGCATCACTGCCGCGCTCAGCACTCTTGATCCACACGGACCCAACACCATCACAGTCAGCGGAACGTGCGTGGAAAACATCTTCATCGACAAACACGAGCGCCTTTTTATCCAGTCCGCCTCGGGCCAGACAGCCACGATTACAGCGGCGGATGCATCTGGGATCGTTCTACAGACATTCCAGTCCACAGGAATTCTGATTAGCGGTCTGGTCTTCCAGGGAGGATCCACCGGCGTGCTGCTGAATCAAGGATCCAACGTGACCATTGTCAACTGCACAATGCAGCGAAATTCCGGTGATGGGCTGGGTATGCAGATGGCCTCCACCTTGGTCATGGAGAACAGCACGCTTCAAGACAACCAGGGAAACGGTATGTCGGTGGGCGTCGGCTCCAACGCGACCATGGCCACTAACCCCAACGAAAGAATTCGCGTCCTGCGTAATGGCGGTGACGGCATTGACGTGGATGGGAGCTTTTTCCAAGTCAATTTCGGCACTCTCGACGTGGAGAATAACGCAGGTGCAGCGATACTTCAGACTGGCGGTCGCCTGATCATCTTCGGTGGTCAGGGGGTTGGCGGCGGGAATCTGTTTCAGGGCAACGGCGAGGGCATCGACATCTTCCAGGCGGGCTCGGCGCAGTTCGTCGGCAAAAACACCATCCGCAGCAACGGCGACTTTGGGCTACAGGTTTTGGGTAGCTCCGTAATGTTTACCGGAGGGGGCACGCTGCCGGACGGAACTCTCAATGCTACGGTCATCGAAGGCCATGCCACGGTCGGCGTGAACGTTGTGCGATTGGGCGAACTCACAATGAACGGGCCGCACCAAATCCAGAATAATGGCACGGCGACGGCTGACCCCACCATGAGGGGAGGCATCCGCATGAATCGCGGCTCACTCACTCTCGTAAGGGGTGTGCAGATCAGCAACAACGTCGGCCCCGGTATCCGCGCAGACCAAAACACCGGCACTTCAATTAGGAACATCACCGTCAGCAACAATACCGAAGAGGGCGTGCGGGTCGGGCGGCAGTCGGTGTCGGGCTTTTTCCCGCCCCTCGCAATTACCGGCAATGGCGTGGCCTCGATTTCGTGTGACAGCACCTCGCTCATCTTCGGCGACCTGACGGGAATCTCGCACATCGAATGTAACCGGATCGAGCGAGCACCCGAGCGCCCGCGCTCCGAAAGAGTTCTCGACTAGCAGTTCGAAGTTTTGGGACTGGAGCGAGTGACAATACGCCATCCCAAACGGTCGGTTTCTGGGGCGATGCCCCAGTCTTTGCGCGAGAAAAGGCTGGGGCCTCTTCTCAGATTTCTTGTTGCGTTTATCAGGCGTAGGCGCTGCACCGTTACAAATACCGCGAGGAGGACAAGGAAGGACACCGGTAAGGTCACGTCTATAGCTCGTCCTTCCAAGAGCCCGCCGATACAGCAGCCGTATCGGCGGG
>JGI12053J15887_10001211_pt1 | contig 11773 bp, 14 predicted proteins | sample MedBloCAOM1_O3_FD_15887 | JGI IMG/M metagenome (IMG submission 15887)
AGGATCTGCACGTCGCGGGCGCGCACGTCGCGGCCGTTGATACGATAGACCGAGCCCGCCTCGCGCTCGATCCGGCGCGAGATTTCCAGCGTCTCGCGATCGTTCACCGCCGACGGCGCGGTACGATCGGAATTGTCGATCGTCATGACAACCTCGGCGTGGTTGCGCGACGGACGGTTGCCGGAACCAGCAAAGATTACGGCGTCCATATCGGCGGCGCGGAGCGATTTGTGCGAGGTCTCGCCCATCGCCCAGCGCAACGCCTCGACCAGATTAGATTTGCCGCAGCCGTTCGGCCCGACCACGCCGGTTAATCCGGTTTCGATCACGAAGTCAGTGGGTTCGACGAAGGACTTGAACCCATGGAGGCGAAGGCGCGTGAGTTTCATGGACACGATTCTCTGTTGGCAGGGCGCGAATCTCTCTGCCGGGACAATACCATAGAAGGCAATGTCGGTGGTGGGCGAGTCGCATTTTGCGGCTCTGATGACCCTCGACAATGGCGAGGCCGGGGCCGGAGGGCAACCGGCGCGCCGGGCTTTTCCCAAGGCTTTTGCAGGGCTTACGGGATTGTATGAAGCCGGCTGGCCAGCACCCAAATCAGCTCTTTAGAAGCGAATTGATCCTCTTATCGAATTCCTCGAACGAGGTCTCGCCCTTGACCATTTCGCCGTTGATGAAAAAGGTCGGCGTCGAGTTGACCTTCAGCACATCGCTGGCGAACTTCTGGTCGGCGGCGATCTTGTCGAGCAGCGCCTGGTCCTTGAGGCAATCCTCGACCGCCTGCTGGCTGAGGCCCGCCTGCTTGCCGATCCGGGTCAGCGTTTCGGTGGTGTTCTTCGCCACCCAGTCGTTCTGCTGTTTGAACAGCATGTCGACGACCGCAAAATATTTGCTGGAATCGTCCTTGGCGATGCAACGCGCCAGCATCGAGCCCGCCGCCGCCTTGATATCGAGCGGGAACTCGCGGAACACGAAGCGGATCTTGCCGCTGTCGATAAATGCCGATTTGATTTTCGGAAATACGGTCTCGGTGAAGGCCGCGCAGTGCGGACAAGTCATCGAGGCATATTCCGTGATCGTCACCGAGGCATTGGCGGGGCCGAGCGCCATGTCCGGCAGCGATACCGGCTTGGCCACATCGGACGCGCTCTGCGCCATCGCGTCCGCGATCAGACGCAACGACGAGAACCCTACGAGGGCGGCAAGCCCGGTCAGCGACAGGGCGGCGGTGAACGCGCGGCGCGTGATGATCAACGGTTTGCTCCTGATCGGCGCGGGGACACGCCTAAAACGATAGCCGTTCGCTAGCTTGAAACGACAATTGTGGCAATGGCGGGCCGCGATTGTCAGACCTGGGAGGCTCAATTTCGCTTGATCGAGGCCCCGAGTCGCGCCAATGCGGCCCGCAATTCGGCGTCCTCGACCGACGACAGGGTTTCCGCGACTTTCGCCACCGACGTCGCGTCCGGGGCGCGGGAGATCGTCGAGGCATTCCGACGCGACAGCGGCGCCTGCCGCAGCGCCAGCCGCCCGACCGCGCTCCAGCCGAAGAAGCGGTTGACGCGCTGCAGGATGACGTCGGAGGCGTGCTGGATTTCCAGCGCCATCGGGCCTTCCACCCGCAGCACCAGCGTGGCCGGTTCCTGCGGCTGTCCCTGCACCGGCCGCGGCCACTGGATCTTCAGGGGCTCGGAATGGGCGGCGACTTCGGGACCGGCGATATCCGCCCAGCGCGTGACCAATTCGCGCGCGGCGAATCCCTGCTTGGCGTAGGCGTCGGAAAACACGTCGCTGAGCAGGACGGAAAGCGGCTTGGCGCTGATCGGGCCGGGCTTGGACATGGTTTCTTATAACACCGGCCGCTCGACCGAAACACGCTTAAGCGGCGCGCGGCCGGATCGTTTTGAGATCACGGTCGATCTCGCGCCGCCGCTGCATCAGATCGTAGTCCATCTGCAGGCCAAGAAAGAACCCTTCCGACAGGCCAAAATAACGCGCGAGCCGCAGATCGGTGTCGGCAGTGACATCCCGTTTGCCAAGCACGATCTCATTGATGCGGCGCGGCGCAACGTGAACAGCGCGCGCCAGCGCATTCTGGCTGAGGCCCATCGGCTTAAGGAACTCTTCAAGCAGGGTTTCGCCGGGATGTGGATTGGGAAGTAGCCCGCTTCTAGGCGTGGTAGTCGACGATTTCGACATGCGACGGTCCTCCTTCATCCCATACGAAACATACGCGCCACTGATCGTTGATGCGCATCGAGTGCTGTCCTTGCCGATCAGCCCTTAATGCCTCAAGGCGATTACCGGGCGGTACACGAAGGTCGCCCAGCACCCGGGCCTGATTCAAAAGACGAAGCTTTCTCAGAGCGACGGTTTGGATGTCTGCCGGCAATTTCGAATCCGGCGTCCGGACCAGATCAATTCCGCTTCGGAATCGGCAAAGCCCTGAATCATGATCGGCTATAACGCGACGCGTTATAGTTTGCAATCCCCAGGGCAAGCCAAGCTTGCTGGTCATGCTCCGATTCTGATTCTAAAATGGGATGTGCGCCCGTCATTAACAGCCATAAAAAAGAAGCGGACCCTCGCAGAAGACGGTGCCGGCCGCCCGGCGCTGTTGCTGGCCTGGTATGACCGGCATCGCCGCAAACTGCCTTGGCGGCCGCTATCCGGCGAACGCGCCGATCCCTATCGGGTCTGGCTGTCGGAAATCATGCTGCAGCAGACCGGCGTCAAAACGGTCGGGCCGTACTTCGAGAAGTTTCTGGCGCGCTGGCCTGACGTCGACGCGCTGGGCCGCGCGTCACTGGATGATGTGCTGCGCATGTGGGCCGGGCTCGGCTATTATTCGCGGGCGCGCAATTTGCACGCCTGCGCGGTGGCGGTGCGGGGCGATCACGGCGGCGCGTTTCCGGACACCGAGCAAGGCTTGCGCGCGCTGCCGGGGATAGGGCCCTACACCGCAGCCGCAATTGCCGCGATCGCATTCGGGCGCCGGACCATGCCGGTCGACGGCAATATCGAGCGCGTGGTGTCGCGGCTGTTCGCAGTCGAGGAGCCGCTGCCGCAAGCGAAGCCGTTGATCCAGCAACTGGCGGCGACGCTGCTCGGAACGTCGCGCGCCGGCGACGAGAGGTCTCGCGCCGGCGACGAGAGGTCTCGCGCTGGCGACGAGGAATCTCGCGCCGGCGATAGCGCGCAGGCGCTGATGGACCTCGGCAGCTCGATCTGCACTCCGAAAAAGCCGGCCTGCGCGCTGTGCCCGCTGAACGGCGATTGCATGAGCCGTGCGCGTGGCGATCAGGAGACTTTTCCGCGCAAGGCTGCAAAGAAATCAGGTGCGCTGCGCCGAGGTGCGGCGTTCGTGGTCACGCGCGGCGATGAGCTCCTGATTCGTACGCGCGCCGAAAAGGGCCTGCTCGGCGGCATGACCGAAGTGCCGGGCTCACACTGGCTCGCCGCGCAGGACGACAAAGCGGCGCTGAAGCAAGCGCCGGCGCTGAAAACCATCGCGCGCTGGCATCGCAAGGCAGGCGTCGTCAGCCACGTCTTCACGCATTTCCCGCTGGAGCTTGTGGTCTACACCGCAACCGTTCCCGCGCGCGCACGTCCGCCAGAGGGAATGCGCTGGGTGCCGATTGCGACGCTGAGGGATGAAGCGCTGCCGAATGTCATGCGCAAGGTGATCGCGCACGGGCTGGGCAAATGAAGCGCGCGCCAACGCTCGGCGGCGCACGCCTCTCTTGGGATTACTTGGACGATGGAGGCGACTCGACGGCGAATGCCACGATCCGCCGCACCAGCGGAAGCACCGCGAGCAAAGTTGGAAACGCCACCAGCCACGATAGTGCCCATGCGGCGGGCCACGTCGTGATGAAGGCGGGCGTCGGTCCGAGACTCCTCAACGTCGAAATCGCGGATACGACGAAAGTCATTAGCACCGATAGCACAAGCGGCATGAGGATCGCCGCGTAGCGCGCGGGCAATTTTCCGCGACGGCGCGGATCAGAAAACGTAGTCATGATATCAGTCTTTTGGGTTCGGTCGGTCGATCACGAACGGCGCATGGTGCATTCCTCCGGGGTCGAGCCGACCGGTTGAATGCGTTGCCTGACGTGAGACGCTTACGGTGCGCGAGCGCAACGGTAATTGCATAGCGGCGTCGTAGCATCGGCGCAAGATCGAATCCGCCGCTCAAATTTGGAAGTCGTCAAAATCGGCCGCCGAACGACCCGACGCGTGGCGCGTGCCTGAAGCCCCGCGCAGCGAATAGCGTCGCGATGCGCATCCTGCTGACACCACGCTGTCAGGAGGCCTGCTGTAAGCCATGGCCAAACGGAGGCTGCCATGATCCGAACTGCGCTTGATCGTCTTGAAGTCCCGCCATGTTCGCGGCTGCTTGGCTGGCGCCTTCTCGATGCACGGCCTGAGCAGGGATGGGTTCGGATCGGCTTCGACGGCAAGCCGGAGTTTTGCAATCCGGCGGGCTTTATTCAGGGCGGCATCCTCACCGCCATGCTTGATGATACCATGGGTCCGGCCGTGTTCATCATGACCGAGGGAAAACTCTATACTGCGACGATCTCCATGACCGTCAATTTTCTTGCGCCGGCAAAGCCAGGACCGATCGTCGGCGAGGCCGATGTCACGCAGATTGGCAAAACGATTGCTTTCGTTGAGGCGAGATTGACGGCGCAGGACGGCGTCGTACTCGCGACATCCACCGCGAGCGCGCGATTGGTCGAGACGGCGAAGGTGGTGAGATAGCGACGGATGCCTTATAATCGTCATGCCCCGCGCAGGCATCCAGTACGCCGCGACTTCAATTTGAATCGAGAGGTTTCGGAGTACTGGATCATCCGCTTTCGCGGATGATGACTTCTTCTTCATCACCGCGCGCTTGAGACCTGGCTTGATGCCGGCATCGTCACGATCGGCGGCTTGGCATTGAGGCCTTCGACCTGAAAGCCGGCGACGCGCTTGTAATTGGCGGCGATGTCTTCCAATTCCGTCAGCGACAGCACGTCGGTGACGACCTTGAATCCGTCCGGCGCGCGTTCTTCGACCAGTTGCATCACCTGCTCCGGCCCGTTGCGTCGATTGAGCATGACGAGATCTGACGTGGCGGGCCGGCGCTCCGCCTCATACGCCATCAGCGCGGTGTTGGTGGCGCCGTGTGCCAGAATCTCGCAGGTAATGACGCGGGCATCGAGGATCGCCTGCGAGGCGCCGTTGGAGCCGACCGGATACATCGGATGCGCGGCGTCGCCCATCAGGGTGGTCAGCCCGAATGTCCATTGCGGAATCGGATCGCGATCGACCAGCGGATATTCGTAAGCCCGCCGGCAGTTGCGGATCAGGCCGGGCACGTCGAGCCAGTCGAATTTCCAGTTTTCGAACCATGGCAGAAAATCTTCGAGTTTGGCGGTACGGTTGTAATCCTCGCGGCGCCATTGGTAGGTCGGCGGCATCTGCTGCTCGGCTACCCAGTTGATCTGGAATTTGCCTGACGCGTCCGGCTCTTTCGAAATCGGATAGCAGACGAATTTGAGGGTTTGGTGGCCGGCCATGATCATGGTGCGGCCGGAGAGAAACGGCTCTGACGCGGTGATGCCGCGCCAGAGGATGCGTCCGTTCCAGATCGGCGGGCCTTCTTTCGGATAGAGTTTTTCGCGGATCGCGGAGTGAATGCCGTCAGCCGCGATCAACAGCGCGCCGTCATGGCTGCCCGCCGGTTTGCCGGTCGCCTTGTCAATGAAATCAGCGCGGACGCCGCTCGAGGTCTCCGACCAGTCGTTGAGATGATGGCTGGTGAGAATGTTCTCTGGCCCCAGCCGTTCGGTCGCGGCATCGAGCAGGATCTGCTGCAGCGTACCGCGATGGATCGAGAATTGTGGCCACTTGTAACCGGCCTCGATGCCCCGCGGCTCGCTCCAGATCGGCTTGCCGTGCTTGGAGAAATACGCGAGTTCCCTGGTGCGCACGGCCGAGGCCTCGAGCTCGTTGAGCAGGCCGAGATCGATCAGTTCGCGCACGGCGTGCGGCAGCACGTTGATGCCAACGCCGAGCGGCTTCAATTCGGAGACGCTCTCGAATACTTTGGCGGGAACGCCGATTTGATGCAGGCTGAGCGCCAGCGTCAGTCCGCCGATGCCGCCGCCCGCGATAAGAACGGTCATGCTATGCCCCTCACTGATGGCGTCATGGCATGAGCAGCGGCAGCGGGCAACTGCGAAACGTCGCTGCAACCGTCCTGCCGCGACTTACTTCTGAAGTAATTGCCCTTCTGATCTCATCATCTAAGGTTGCTCGCCATGACCGTCCAAAATCCGATTTTGCACGACGTCGCCGCCGGACACTTCAGCAGCTTGCTGAGGCATTGGCGAAATGTTCGCCGCCTTACCCAGATCGAACTGGCAGGCGATGCAAATGTCTCGGCCAGGCATCTCTGTTTTCTTGAAACCGGACGCGCGCAACCGAGTCGCGAGATGGTGCAGTTGCTTGGAAGTGCGCTCGATCTGCCGCTTGAGGAGCGCAATGCGCTGCACGTAGCAGCAGGCTTCGTGCCACCTTATGGCGATCAGGGCTTGGCGGCTGATAACTTGCAGCATGTGCGCCAAGCGTTCGATTTCATTCTTCGGCAACAAGAGCCATACCCCGGGATCGTCATCGACGGACATTGGGACGTTCGCATTCGCAATGAAGCCTCCCGACGTTTGTTCAAGGCCTTTCACGAGTCGTACGAAATGGAAGCCGACATCACGGGTAACGCCATGCACGTCGTTTTCCATCCAAAAGGTCTGCGGCAGTTCATCGTGAACTGGAACGAGTTCGCCGGCCAGATGATCCAGATACTTCATCGCGAGGTCGCGCAAGGCAGCGGCGTTGCGGCGCAACTGCTCGACGAAATCATGACCTATCCCGGGCTGTCGGCTGAATGGCGGCGTCCCCGCAATTCGGCTGCATCGCCTCCGGTGATGACGATGCAGCTTGCGAAAGGCGACTTTCGCCTCGCTTTCTTTTCCACGTTCACGACCCTCGCCATGCCGACAGACGCCGCGCTACAGAAATTGAAGATCGAATGCTTTTATCCCGCGGACCGCGCGACCGCGGAGAAAGCCCGCGAACTCGCACTGTGACAAATTTCAGGAGATGAAAATGCAACTTGCCTCGCGCAGTTATCAATCAGCCGAGATGATGAACGTGTTACGCGCGTTGAACGCGCGCTTCATCCACAATTTTGTGACGAACGACGTGCGCTCGCACGACGCCATTCTTCATCCCGGCTTCATCAATATCTGGCCCACGGGTCAGCGGTGGGATCGCGTGACCTATCTGAGATATTGGGCAACTGCCTTCGATCCCCAAATCATCGTTTACTGGGATGTCCGCGACGAACTCATCACGATCATCGGTGATGTTGCACTTGTGCGCGCCACCAACAAGCACACGCGCCGCCGCGATGGGAGAGAAGTAACCGGCATGACAATGTACACCGATACGTATTTGTTCGAGGACGGGGTGTGGAAGTGTATTCAAGCCCAGCTCACATCGGTCGCTCCCGAACACCAGCCCGCCGACGACACGATCATCAGCGTTTACGTCGAAGGGAAACGTCAGGAACAAGTTTCGTGACAAATCATGCGGGCCAAACGTTGGGAAGCAGCTGCACGGACAGCGGGCAGAGACGCCACCATCAACCAAGAGCGTTGATGAACCCGTTCGTTGTCCTGGTTCGGAATATTCTCTCCACCGTTCGAATTTGGCGGGCGCGCGCGCTCTCGCGACGAGAACTCGCGGCGCGGAGCGAGCGTGAGCTGCGGGATATGGGAACCTGCTGGTCGTCGATCGCAGATGAGGTCAGCAAGCCGTTCTGGCGGGCGTGAACAAGTCCCGCGCCGAATGCCGCCCCAACCGGGCAAGTTGTCTTGCGACAACAAAATAGCTTCGGCGTAGGATTGCAATGAAACCGCCGGACGCTTCGGCTGATCAAGCTCGCGCCGGTTTCCAGCATCAGCTTCCGCAGCCAGATCGAGGCGGGATCCTACTGCGCCCGCGTCGGGTAGAACATGAATTGTTCGTCGATGCCGGGGTCGAGCGCCGGCGTCAGTCCGCCGATGCCGCCGCCGACGATGAGAACAGTCATGATAACGCCCTCGATACCAGGCATCGTCATGGCATGGGAGCGCGGCCGTGGGCAACCGCGAAAACCCTTCATCGTCGTCGATGGCCCAGCTCCCGAGGGTGGACGGCGGGAGGACGCGCCGTTAGTCTCCGGCTTTCTCAAGAGGGACGGAAATGCTCAAGCTCTATTATGCCCCCGGTACCTGCGCGCTCGCCTCACATATCGCCCTGCAGGAGGCAGGCGCCCCCTACACGATCGAGCGGATCGACTTCAAAAGCAACCAGCAGAACAGTCCGGAATATCTCGCGATCAATCCGAAGGGGCGCGTGCCGGCGCTGGTGACGGATCGCGGTATCTTGACGGAGACACCGGCGATGCTTGCATTCGTCGCGCAGAGTTTTCCGCAGGCGAAACTGGCGCCGTTCGACGAGCCCTACACGTTTGCGCAGGTGCAGGCCTTCAACAGCTATCTGTGTTCCACGGTGCATGTGGCGCACGCCCATAAGATGCGCGGCTATCGCTGGGCCGCCGACGAAGCTTCCTTTGCCGACATGAAGCGCATGATACCGAAAACTGTCGGCGCCAGCTTCGCTCTGATCGAACGCGACATGCTGAAGGGGCCGTGGGTGATGGGCGAGACCTTCACGATTTGCGATCCCTACCTATTTACGCTGGCGCAGTGGCTGGAAGGTGACAGCGTCGATCTTTCAACGCTGCCGAAGGTGAGCGATCACCGCAAGCGCATGGCGGAGCGGCCGGCGGTGCGTAAAGTCATGGCCGAAGAGCAGAGCTGAGATCGTAGGGTGGCCAAAGACGCTCTTGCGCCGTGCCCACCTTTCTTTTTCTAACGCGACATCCATAAGAAATCCGGAGGGCGGCGGTGGGCACGCTTCGCTTTGCCGATCCTAGGCAACTTTGCGCTTGTCGCGGTCCAGTTCGCGTCCGGTATCCAGCACCAGCTTGCGCAGCCAGATCGAGCCGGGGTCCATCTGGGCGCGGGTCGGGTAGAACATGAATTGTTCGTCGATCCCGGGATCGAAGGGCGGCGGGATCGTCGTGAGCGACAATTGCTTCGACAGCGCACTGATCAGGCGGCGTGGCACGAAGGCGACGAGATCGGTGCGCGCGGCGACATGCAGCGCCTCGATATAGCCGGGCACGACCAGCGCGATCCGCCGCTCGATGCCCTTACTGCGCAGCCAGCCATCGATCAGATCCTCGTTCTGGCCGCGTATGACGACAGCGACATGCCGCGCGCTTAGGAACACATCGCGCTTCTTCAGTTTGGCGCCAGCGGCATGACGCCGTCGCACCGCAAGCGCATCGCTGTCGGTATAGAGGCGCTGGCGGTGAAATCCCCTGAACGCATCGCCGATGCTGATCACGAGATCGATCGTGCGCGCGAACTCGGCGGTGAAGATCGCGGGGCCCCGCCACGGCACCACGTCGATGCGGACGTTCGGCGCGAGCCGCGTGATTTTTTCCATGAGTGACGGCATCAGCAGTTCGACCGCAAGGTCCGGCATCATCAGCCGGAACTGCCGCTCGCTTCTCGCGGCATCGAAATCATCCGGGATGAACAGCCCGCGCACCTGATCGAGCGTCTGCGCCAGCGGCCCGCGCAGCGCCTGGGCCCGGGGCGTCAATTCCATTCGTGAGCCGACGCGAACCAGCAAGGGATCGCCGAGCATGTCGCGCAGCCGCTGCAGCGCGTGGCTCGCGGCCGGCTGCGACAGCCCGATCCGCATCGCGGCGCGACTGACATTTGCTTCGTGCAGCAGCGCGTCAAGCGCGACGAGCAGGTTGAGGTCGAGCGCGGATAAATTCATGGGCCGAATATATATCATATCAACTATCGATTGGAAGAATGATATGCGTCGCCCGATGATGGTTCATCAACCGATTGATGGAGTATTCGGCATGAGCGCGAACGAGAACAAGAAACTGATGGAAAGCATCTTCGCTCGTGTCGCGGCGGGCGATCGCGCGGCGTACGTCGACTGTCTAGCTGATGACGTCACGATGCGCGTAACGGGCCAATATTCGTGGTCGAGGACATTCAAGGGAAAAGCGGCGCTCGTGCGTGAGCTTTACGGCTATCTGCACACGCTATTGGCGGACGGGCGGCGCACCATCCCGCTTCGGTTCATCGCTGACGACGACCACGTCGTGGTCGAGGCGCGCGGGAACATGGAGACGAAGGCGGGTGTCCGTTACGACAATGAATATTGCCTGATCTACCGCCTGAAGGACGGCAAGATCGTCGAGATCAGGGAATATTGCGACTCGGCACTAACAGAAGCGGTACTCGGAAAATTTCCAGAACCTGCGAAAGCGGAAAACTAGCAGGCCACGGTCTTCATCAACCCAAAAGCCAACCGGGATGTTTGTCATGAGTTCTGCTGAGAACAAAAAACTGATGCAGGAGATTTTCGCCGGCCTGGCGAACCGGAACGGAACGCTGCTGATCGAGTGCATGTCGGAAGATTTCCGCTGGATCAACATCGGCACCAACAAATGGTCGGGGACGTTCGACGGCAAAGAGGCCGTGCTTCGCGATTTGCTGGCGCCGTTGCGGGGAAAGCTTATCGAGCGATCGCGGACCGTCGCGCATCGCTTCATCGCCGACGACGATTACGTGGTCGTCGAGGCGCGGGGCGATAACGTCACCAAGGCCGGAAGGCAATATAATAACGAATACTGCTTTGTGTTTCGCCTGTCGGACGGAAAGATCAGGCAGGTGAAGGAATATTCCGACACCGCGTTGATCGATACCGTGCTCGGCGATCCCAAGGAGATGCCGGCGGCGGGGTGATTCCGGGAAGGTGGGCAAAGCCAACGGGTCGCGCGAATGCGCGCCCGATGATAAACTCCGCGTGCCCACCGAAAACTTAGGGGTCTCATGCACCCATCATATTTGGAAGGAGTGGTGGGCACGGCGCAAGAGCGCCTTTACCCACCCTACGATCTATCGCGGTTGCGGTCATGCCGCTTTGGTCTTGAGATGGCCGAACATGATGGCGCGCGCCTCGTCGTCCATTTCGGCCTTGAAGGTGAACTTGTCCTTCAACGCGATCGCCCGCGGCGCTGCCGGCCTTGCCGAGACTTCATCGACCAGCCGTTTCACGTTCGGATATTGCGTGTGGACGTCGTCGCCGAGCACGAATGGCGCTAGCCGCGCCCAGCCCCAGAACGCGATGTCGACAATGGTGTAGGTATCGCCGACCATGTAGCGCCTGTTGGCGAGATGATCGTCGAGGATCTTGTAGTGGCGATGCGCCTCGTACTGATAGCGGTTATGGGCGTATTCCAACTCCTTCGGCGCCACGGTCTTGAAATGCACCGCCTGGCCCGAATAGGGGCCGACGCCGGTCGCGACGAACATCAGCCACGACAGCAATTGCGCGCGGTTGGCAGGCGTATTGGCAGGCAGGAACTTGCCGGTCTTTTCGGCCAGGTAAAGCAGGATCGCATTGCTGTCGAACACGCACACGCCGTCATCGTTGATCGCCGGCACCTTGCCGTTCGGATTGACCGCGAGGAATTCCGGCTTGAACTGATCGCCCTTGCGGGTATCGACCGGCACCAGTTCGTAAGGCAGGCCGGACTCTTCCAGAAACAGCGCGACCTTGTTGGGGTTCGGCG
>JGI12053J15887_10001212_pt1 | contig 11769 bp, 8 predicted proteins | sample MedBloCAOM1_O3_FD_15887 | JGI IMG/M metagenome (IMG submission 15887)
TCAGAACCATGCCGAACTGATGTTGCAGAACCTCGGCTTCGGTAAAGCGATAAAAGGCCGAAAGGATCTGCGCGACAAGCGCGTGGTATTCGTCGATGACGGCACAAACGAATACCGGACGATGTGTTTCACGATCGCCGCCAAGATCGTGCGAAAACGCGGCGCCGAAGTGGAAAATGTAAAGCCAGAGCCGGGCGAAGCACCCCACGCTAAAGTGGTCGANGTAGGTAAACCCGAACGGCCGAAGCCCGGTCGATCACCGGGAGCGTTGCGACGATCGCTGCGTGAATAGCCAGCGCTGCGCGAATGGCAGTTAGCAGATTTGGTTAAGAGCTACTGAACCGGTTGTTCGTTCCCAACCGGCGGAACGTTCGAAGACGAAAACTTTTGCAGGTCGCTGACCGTGTCGAGATCCATCGCGCCATTCGGCCAAGGGACGGAGATCAGATTATTTGCACGTTTGATTAGTCGGCGAGCGCCCTGATCGCCACTCAGGCAAAGAAGTTCCTGGAACCAGCTGGATCCAAACAATACCGGAGTACCCAGGACCTCCGAGTAAGCAGCGGCGATTACGCGATCAGTCTCCCCATTAAATTCTGCGGCGAGCGTTTGCAGGATCTTCGTATCAATCCGGTACTGATCTACTACCATGAGTAGGACCGCTTGAGCGCCGGCTTCATCGCTCTTTTTGACTCCGAGCCGGATCGAAGAAGCAATCCCCTCCTGCCAATTTGGGTTCTGCAGGAGCGCGAGATCCAGTCCAGCAAGCGCTGCTCGACACTCCTCGCTCTTGTACCCAAGGATCACCGTCAGCGGAAAAACTTCGAGCGCGATGCGAGCGGTTCGCCGGATAAGCGGCTCTTTGCCAATCTGAATGAGCTGCTTGGGGAAGCCCATCCGTTCCGATGATCCGGCTGCTAAAAGCACTCCACTCACGCTGGCCATCGCCTTTACTCCCCTATCCCAGGAAATGTTCAGGTCGAATCGGCAGCTGACGGATTCGTTTACCAGTTGCGTGAAAAACCGCATTGGCAATCGCCGCCGGCGTTCCACTAATACCGATTTCGCCGATGCCGCGAGCGCCGATAGAATTGAATTCGAAATCCGGATGGTTGAGAAACTCCACCTCGACGGCCGGAATGTCTGCGTTGGTCGGAACTAGGTACTCCGCGATGTTTCGGTTAGCGATCCAGCCACTTCGGATGTCATACCGGGTCTCCTCCAAAAGAGCCATCCCGATGCCAAACACGATACCTCCGACGATTTGGCTGCGGGCCGTCTTCCCGCTCACCACGGTTCCAATATCCATGACACTCGAAATACGGTTCACCCGCACCTCGCCAGTCAGGTCGTGCACCTTCACCTCGCAGAATTGCGCGCCAAAAGAGTCGAAAGCATATTTCTCCTCGTCCTCGTCGCTTAGGGCAGCCGAGCCGGTCGCCTCGATCGCACTTCGATCAAGCGTGGCGAGCAACTGTTCGAAGGACAACGATTTACCGTTACCATGAATTTCGCCATTGGCGTACGAGAGTTCCTCTAGCTTAGCGCCATGAAAGGGAGACTTCTTCTCCTTCACGGCAACATCGATCAACTTCTTTTTGATCGAGTCAGCGGCAGCAACAACAGCTGGACCAACGCTGGCCGTGGACTGAGAACCTCCGGCACCGGGCGCGGGCGGTAAGCCAGAATCGCCAAGCACTGCGCGAACCCGCTCGTAGGGGATTCCGAGTGATTGGGCTCCGACAATTGCCAGAACAGTATACATGCCGGTTCCAAGATCATGGGTCGCGCTAGAGACCGTGACATTTCCATCGGCCTGCAATCGTATTTTCGCCGAAGCTTTACTGCGATGCGCTGGATAAAGGGCAGTCGCCATTCCCTGTCCAATCCACCAATCGTCATCCTTGGTCATTCGCGGCTTCGGATTACGCTGAGCCCAACCAAACCTTTCCGCGCCTCTCTCATAGCATTCCAGCAGATGCTTGGACGACCATCGCACATTCCTACCCGGATAGATTTCCGCATGGTTCTTTAGTCGCAATTGAATCGGATCGATCCCCAGCTCCGCTGCCAACTCGTCCATGGCCGATTCCAAACCATACATCCCAGGAGCGACCCCCGGGGCTCGGGTGAAAGTGCCGGGCGCGATATCAAGTGGTACCAGGTAATGGCTGACTAAGATATTCGGCGACTGGTACAGATAGCGCGAAGTTCGATGAGCCGCTGCCTCGACGAATTCTCGAACTGCTGAGGTCGATGAAATTACTTCATGTTTCAGCGCGCGAAGCGGACCATCCTGAGTCGCGCCGAGTTCGATTTTCTGAACCACCATTGGACGATGACCGGTCGCGGTATACATCTGCTCTCGGGCAAGGATCGTCTTCACGGGACGGTTTAACGTCCTGGCGGCTGCTGCGGTAAGCGGCGAGTGCATCCACATCGCACCCTTGCAGCCAAACGCACCCCCCACAAAAGGGCAAATGACGCGCACGTGATCTTCATCCACGCCAAGCACCGCCGCCAGATTTCTACGCTGGCCGCCTACCGATTGGGTAGCATCATAGATGGTCAGACGATCTTCTTCCCAGACCGCTACCGTCGCGTGCGGCTCCATCGGGTTATGATGCTCCACCGGGGTCGTGTACTCTTGGGCAATCGACACCTCCGCATGTCGAAGAGCATCGTCGATCGACGCTACTCCCGATTCTAAGATGCTCACGGTAGCCGGCATTCCCCTCACACTTTGCGGCTGATAGGCCTTCGCCATTCCGGCGGCCAATGTAACGGTCGGTGGTTTCGGTTCATAGATTACCTTGACCAAAGCCGCGGCATCCCGTGCTTGCTCGAAGCTTTCGGCTACAACCAGTCCGATAATCTGACCGAAATAGTTTACCTGCGTATCCTGAAGCAGAGCGATCACATCGCCGCTATTAGCTCCTTCATCGAAACTGAGCGGACGATAGAGCTTAAGCGAATCAAACGGAGTGAAAATTCGAATTAGCCCAGGGCTTTCTTGGACAGCACTCAGATCGAAAGCACGGATTTCTCCGCGGCTGATACTGCTCTGGATGAGATAGGCAAAGGCCAGGCCAGGCAGATCGTGATCACCGGCGTACATTGCTTGGCCAGTGACTTTCAACTTCGCGTCGAAACGGTCTCGATTTAGTCCTTGGAAAACCGCGCTCATGCGAAAACTAATCGTTATGCCAACAAATGCTCCGGACGAATCGGCAACTGCCGAACTCGCCTACCGGTTGCGTGATAGACTGCGTTAGCGATGGCCGCAGGAGTTCCGGTAATCCCGATTTCACCGATTCCGCGAGCACCGATCGAATTGAACTGCAGATCGGGACGGTTAAGAAACTCTACATCGATTGCGGGAACGTCCGCATTCGTCGCCACCAAATACTCCGCAATGTTCCGATTTGCGATCCAACCGGTTCGAGCGTCGTACTGAGTTCCCTCCAGGAGCGCCATACCGATGCCAAACACAATTCCTCCCATGATCTGATTGCGGGCGGTCTTTTCGCTCACCACCGTTCCAACGTCCATGACGCTGGAAAAACGATTCACTCGTATCTCGTTAGTGAGCGCGTGTACCTTCACCTCACAAAATTGCGCACCAAAAGAGCTAAACCCATACTTATGCTCTTCGTCACCTGGAGCGGATGAACCAGTCGCTTCGATCGCGCTTCGCCCGAGTACACCGAGCAATTGATTGAAGGATAAGGATTTACCGTTACCGCGAATTTCGCCGCTGATATAAGAAAGCTCCTCTGGTTTAGCGCCCTGGAAAGGAGACTTTTGATCTTTCGCCGCGACTTCGATCAGCTTCTTTTTCGCTAAGTCGGCAGCGANCACTACCGCTGGACCGACACTTGCCGTGGATTGCGAACCTCCGGCTCCTGGCGCCGGCGGTAGAGCCGAATCGCCGAGCACAGCGCGAACTCGTTCGTATGGAAGATCGAGTGACTGCGCTCCCACAATCGCCAGGACCGTATACATACCGGTTCCCAAATCCTCCGTCGCACTCGATACCGTAACGTAACCGTCCGCTTGGAGTCTGACCTTCGCGGAGGCTCCGGCGCGATGCGCCGGGTAAAGGGCCGTCGCCATTCCCTGGCCGATCAACCAGTCACCATCTTTGGTCATTCTCGGCTCCGGAACACGCTTCGCCCATCCGAACTTTTCCGCACCTCTTTGATAGCACTCCAGTAGGTGTTTGGACGAGAACGGTACGTTCTTTCCCGGATAAATTTCCGCGTGGTTTTTTATCCGTAATTCAATCGGATCAATCCCAAGCTTTACCGCCAATTCATCCATCGCTGACTCCAGTGCGTACATTCCGGGAGCCTCGCCCGGTGCTCGCATGAAGGTGCCAGGCGCAATGTCTAGCGGAACCAGATGATGGCTCACTAAAATGTTCGGCGACTTGTACAGATAGCGAGAGGTGCGATGCGCCGCTGCTTCGATGAATTCCTTGGTCGCTGCGGTTGACGAAAATACTTCATGCTTGACGGCGCGAAGCACTCCGTCGCGAGTCGCTCCCAACTCGATCTTCTGCAGCAAGGCGGGACGATGTCCAGTAGTCGTGTACATCTGCGCTCGCGTGAGAATCGTCTTCACCGGCCGATTCAAAACTCTCGCAGCGGCTGCGGTAAGCGGAGAGTGCATCCACATCGATCCCTTGCAGCCAAACGCACCGCCGACAAAAGGACAAATCACGCGCACTTGGTCATCATCGATGCCGAGCACCGCCGCCAAGGTCCTCTGTTGCCCACGCACCCCCTGCGTCGCGTCGTAGATAGTGAGACGATCCTCCTGCCAAACCGCAACCGTGGCATGCGGCTCCATCGGGTTGTGGTGCTCAATCGGATTTGTGTATTCCTGAGCAATAGACGCCTCCGCTTGTCGAAGAATATCGTCAATCGAAGATGCCCCCGACTCTAAGATGCTCCAAGTCGGAGGCTGTTGATCTACACTTTGCGGTTGATAAGCCTTGGCCATCCCCGATTCCAACGTAACTACTGCCGCTTTTGGTTCATAGTTCACTTTGATTAGCGCGGCCGCATCTCGTGCTTGTTCGAAGCTATCCGCCACAATCAATCCAATCGTCTGACCGAAATAATGTACCTGCGTATCCTGAAGAAGAGGAATCACATCTCCACTGGCGCCCCCCTCCTCGCGACCAAGCGGATGGTAGAGCTTGAGAGAATTGAACGGTGTAAAAATCGCAATCACGCCCGAACTTTCTTGAGCAGCGCCCAGATCAAAGGACCGGATTTGCCCTCGGCTAATGCCGCTTTGGATGAGATAGCCGAAGGCCATGTTAGCGAGATCATGATCTCCCGCATACATTGCGCGGCCGGTTACCTTCAGCTTGGCGTCGAATCGGTCCCGATTGAGTCCTTGAAATGCGGTGCTCATGCCACACCTCCTACCTCGCTCAGCGCGCGTATAATGGTCTTCTTGACCAACGAAACCTTGAACCCATTTTGACTCAGCGGCCGTGCTCCTTCTGTCGCGTGCTCCGCCGCAGCGGCAAACACATCGCGATTTGCTGTCTTTCCCTTGAGCGCTTCGGCTACAACCGGAAGAGACCACGGCTTGGTTCCAACTCCGCCTACCGCAATTCGGACATCCCGAATAGTCGAGCCATCAAGGTCAAGCGCGACCGCAGCTGAAGTCAGCGCGAATTCATAAGATTCGCGGTCTCGAATCTTCAGATAACCGGACCGACTGGTCCAAGCATTGCGCGGAACAAAGATTTCGGTGATCATCTCACCTTGCCGAATGTCGTGCTCTCTGTCTGGGGTATTCTCCGGTAACAGATAAAAGTCTTCCAACTTTACCTCGCGAACGCCTTGCGGACCTTGCAGCTTGAGCACCGACTCGAGCGCGACCAACGCGACAGCGAGATCGCTCGGATGAGTTGCGCAGCAGGAATCGCTTACTCCGAAAACTGCGTGCATCCGATTCTCGCCTTCCAGCGCCGGACAACCACTACCCGGCACCCGCTTGTTACAAGGGGAAACCGCATCTCGGAAGTAGCCACACCGCGTTCGCTGCATGAGATTTCCTCCCATGGTTGCCATATTACGGATCTGGGCCGAAGCGCTTTTCAACAGCGCTTGGGAAATGACCGGATATTCCTTTACTACGCGGGGATCTTCTGCCACTTCGGCCATTTTCTCGAGTGCTCCGATGTGAAGCCCATCGCCGTCAACTGTTATACCACGAAAGGACAATGGACCCAGGTCGACCAGCCTCGCAGGCGCAACGACATCCAATTTCATCAGGTCGATCAGGTTGGTTCCACCTGCGATAAATGCGGTGTCCGTTCCGCTATTCGCAGCGTCTCTTGGCGAACCAGCTGTCTTAAATTGAAAAGCGCGCATTAGCTTACCGCTCCTTTCATTTCGGTCGCAGCTTGTTTGATGGCTTGCACGATGTTGGGATACGCACCACAGCGACAAAGGTTGCCAGACATAAACTCTCTGATCTCGCTGTCCGAACGGGTGTGGCCTTCTCCAATGCAACCAACCGCAGACATGATTTGGCCAGGCGTGCAGTAACCGCACTGAAAGCCGTCACAAGTCACAAAGGCCGCTTGCACCGGGTGCAGCTGATCTCCATGGGCAAGCCCCTCGATCGTGGTGACTTCCTTGCCTTGAGCCATCACCGCTAGAGTTAAACAAGAAAGAACTCGCTTCCCGTCGACTAATACCGTGCAGGCGCCACAAGCACCATGGTCGCATCCCTTTTTGGTGCCGCTCAGGTTGAGGCGATCGCGAACGGTGTCCAGCAACGTCACCCGAGAATCGACCTTCAGCCGCTTTTCCTGACCGTTCACCTTGAGAACGATATCAATGAGGGATTCCGGTCGTTCCGGATCCGAAGCCTCGGGATTGGAGCGTTCTTTCGACGACGCGGCTCGTGCTCCCGGCACGGCGATCGTCAAACTGGCAGACAATGCGGCCAATTGACTTAGAAAATGTCGCCGGGAAGAGTGCGTCTCTTCCGGACACCTATTGGACTGCGACGCGCCGTCCTCATCTCGGAAATGCATAAAACCTCCTGTTGAAAAATATGTCTTGCGGGAGGATGAACCACTTGTTCACTTCGCCCGCAGTTCGCAATTAGTCCTTTGCTAAGGAGTACGATAATCAAGAATTTGGAATCTGCATTGTGATTTCGATGCGAGATTAATTTGTTCCTTAAATTAAATTCGTTTGTTGGTCGATTTGGGCCGAGCTATCCGTTCTTCTATGAGCACTCCTTCCCGGGTCGGGGTTATCGGTCTCGGCATCATTGGCGCTCGCGTAGCCAAGAATCTGCGAAAAGCCGGATTTGACGTCTATGTTTGGAACCGGACGCCTAAAGATGAACCACAATTTGTTCAATCTCCGCGAATTCTGGCGGAAACGTGCCAAGTTCTCCAAATCTTTGTCGCTAATGATGCAGCGATTTTAGAAACGATAGAAAACCTGCTTGCTGCGTTAACGCCGCAGCACCTTTTGATCGCGCATTCGACGATTTCTCCAGAAACCATCAGCGAAATTGCTGCGAGAATTGCTCCAAGCGGCGCGCACCTGATCGACGCACCGTTTACCGGGAGCAAAGGGGCGGCGGAAAAAGGCCAATTAGTTTATTACGTGGCGGCAGACCCAGCCGATTTGGAGCGAGCAAAACCAGTTCTGGAAGCAACCAGCAGGCATATTGTCTACTTCGATAACCTGGGAGACGCGAGCTTGGTAAAAATTGCGACGAATCTGATCACCGCCAGCATCGTGCAAAGCCTATCCGAGGCGGCTGCGATCACCGAGAAAGCCGGAGTCGATCTGAACAAATTGGCCGAAGCGATCGAGTATAACGCTTGTCGGTCCGGTGTCAGCGATATGAAGCTCCCAGCGATTATCAAAGGAGACTTTGAACCAAACTTTTCTCTGACGAATATGCTCAAGGATTCACGCCTGGCGCTGCAATTGGCGGAAATATTTAAGCTCGAACTTCCGGTTACCGAAACCGTGAATCAGATTTTAGCGCGAGCCGACGAAAAGGGCTGGGGTGCAAAAGACTTCGCGATCATTTCAGAGTTGGTGCGGGGCGAGGTGGTTCTCGGGCACCGCAAGCGGCGCACCCTCCGAGTTTAGAGTACCAACGCCTTTTGATCAGCACGCCACGCCAACCCGGGACTTACAACCGGGAACTCGCGACCTGTAACTCTTACCGGAACACGTACGCTTGTAACGTCACCAAAATTCCAACTAACGATGCCAAGGCGATACTATGAAAAAACACGAAGCGAAGAATATCGCCTTCGTGACCGTACCAACGGGTAGCGGTTGAAGCGACAACGATGCTCTGGGCATCGATCATCTTGCCCATCACTCCACCACTACTGTTTGCCGCCGCCATCAAAACCGGATTCAGCCCGAGCTGCTGCGCGGTTATCTTCTGCAATCCGCCAAATAGCACGTTGGACGCCGTATCAGATCCAGTGAGAGCAACGCCTAACCATCCGAGCAGAGTGCCAAAGAACGGATAAATAACGCCGGTCTGAGCAAAGGCCAAGCCCATTGCCGCATCAGTACCCGAGTACCGAGTGACGTAGCCCAACGCGAGCATACAGGCGATTGTCACCAGTGAAAACCGAACCAGCTTGAGAGTTCGCCAATAAGCGCGCAGAAGGTTGCCGGCCGAAAAGCCCATGACCAGCCCACCGACAATCGCGGCCAAAAGGATCCCTGTGCCGGTTGCTGAGAGTATGCCAAACGAATAGACGGCGGCTTCCGGACTAGGTTTGGCCACCACTGGCGGCATCTTCTGCACCAGCTTGTCAAGGCCCGCGACGGGAAACTTCGGTCCGAAGAACCCATCGAGAAACGCTTTGAATTGCGGGACTCCCCAAAGAAAAACACAAACACACAGAATGATCCAGGGCGTCCATGCTTTGATCGCATCACTACGACTTGGGTGCGACGTAGGCGGATCGATCTCAGACTGAGCAATCCTTGCCTCAATTTCAGGAGCATCGATCGCACTATTTTTTCCAGGACGTTCGGTCGCCAGCCAGAGCTGCTTCGGATGCCATATTTTGAGGAACAGGGTGAGCGCAGCCATCGAAACGACAGCCGCGACAATGTCGACTAACCAGGGTCCATGGAAGTTGGAAATGAGGAACTGCGGCACCGCAAAGAAGACTCCGGCAATCAGAACCGCTGGCCAAATACCAAGCATACCGCGGAAACCGGCGAATGCCCAGATCAGCCAGAATGGTACGATCAAAGAGAACCAGGGAAGCTGTTGGCCGATTTTGCTCGAGAGCTGAAATAAATCGAGCCCAGTAACTCCGGCCAGCGCAATCACTGGCGTACCAAGCGCACCATACGCGACAGGCGCGGTATTAGCGATGAGCGAAAGGCCCGAAGCAGCTAACGGCCGAAAACCGAGACCGATCAGAATCGCTCCGGTAACTGCAACCGGAGTCCCGAACCCGGCGGCGCCTTCGAAAAATGCGCCGAACGAGAAAGCGATCAAAAGCAGCTGTAGCCGCCGATCACGGGTAACCGCTCCGATGCTGCTTTTGAGGATATCGAAATAGCCTTTCTCGACCGTCAGTTGGTAGAGAAAAATGACATTTAGGATGATCCATCCGATGGGCATCAGGCCATAAGCAGCGCCAAACACAGCTGATACACCGGCCATTGGCGAAGGCATACCAAAGACGAAGATCGCCACCGCTAATGAAGCGATGAGGCCGAGCAAGGCTGCGACGTGCGCCTTGATGCGCAGAAAGGCGATCGCTCCGAGCAAAACAATTATCGGGATAGCCGCGACCAACGCGGACAGCAATGTGCTGTTGAGCGGATTATAGATTTGGGAGAACATGGGTTGGGGAGATTTAGGGGGACGACGACTGAGCTGGAAAAAGCTAGTCTCGTAAGGAATTGGAAGAATGCATACCGGAAACTGACGCGGCAATCAGCAAAAAAATTCCGGAACTGAGACTCAGAATTCAGAAATGGGGATTGCGGAACGCGCTACAGCGAAATGCCACGGATGGAGGCGTCGAGCAACTCGATGAAGTGGCGAACCGGCAGCTTTCGCCCTGCGCGAGCCAGCGCCGACTGGAGCTGCAGCAGGCAGCCGGGGTTGGCGGACACAACGATGTCCGCCTCTAGCGCGGCGATGTGACTCGCTTTCCGATCGCCAAGCTCCGTCGCCGCTTCCGGTTGGACCAGGTTGTAGATTCCGGCGGAACCGCAGCAGATCGCGGCTTCGGGGATTTCCAGCAATTCGAGCTGCGGGATGCGTCCCAGCACTGTCCGCGGCTGCAAACGTACGCCCTGCGCATGCTGTAAGTGGCAGGCGTCGTGGTAGGCCACACGCAGCGGCAACGCATGGCGGGTGGCGCGCGGCTTGAGCTCGGAAAGGAATTCGGAGACGTCGCGACACTTCGCCGCAAACGCTTTCGCGCGCTCGGCATACTCCGGGTCATCGCGCAGGAGGTGACCATACTCTTTCACATTCGAGCCGCAACCCGCGGCATTGACGATCACCGCATCCACCTGAGCCTTTTCGAACGCAGCAATGGTCTGACGCGCGAGCTGCACCGCCTGCTCCTCTTCTCCAGCATGCACCAGCAAGGCGCCACAGCAAGGTTGCGCCTTCGGAGCCACTACCTCGCATCCCTCCGCGGCAAGCACGCGCGCCGTGGCTGCATTGACCTGTGGGAAAAGCACGCGTTGCACACAACCCAGCAGCAATCCCACGCGCCGTCGCCGTTCGCCCTGCGCCGGGATCAACTCTGGGAGCGTTTCCTGCGCGGGCACCTGCGGCAACAACGCCTCCATGGCCCGAAACCGTGCTGGAAGCAATTTAGGAATGCCCGCGCGCCGCACCAAGGACTGGAGCCCGGCTTTCTGATACAGACGCAACGGCAGCAACAGCGCATGCAGCCGGTCTGGGCGCGGGAAGATGCTGAACAGAAGCCGGCGAAACCGCTTTTCCGCAGCTGGTCGCGTATAGCGGCGCTCGATTTGCGCCCGGGTCGCTTCTATCAGCTTTCCATACTCTACGCCGGAAGGACACGCGGTCACGCAGGCCATGCAGCCAAGACATGCGTCAAAATGGTTCACCCAAGTCTCGTTGATGTTCGCGGTGCCATCGGCGACCATCTTCATCAGGTAGATGCGGCCACGCGGCGAGTCCATTTCTTCGTTCCACAGGACATAGGTTGGACACACAGGCAGGCAAAAGCCGCAGTGCACGCATTTGTCGATTAGTTCGTCCGACGGCGGATGATGCGCGTCGTACCCGTTTGCGCCTACTGGAGTTTGTTGCTGGGCCATTAGATACCCCCGATGAACCGGCCGGGATTCAGCGTACCCCGCGGATCAAGCTGCTGTTTCACACTCAGCATCAACGGGAATGCATCGCCCCCGCTGCCCCACGCGTCAATCGCCGGCATTGCCGCGGGTCGATGGAGCACGACCAGCGAGCCTCCCACCTGTTCGAGCTCGGGCCGCAGCGTTTGTAGCACCTGGTGGATGGCAGGGGCGCTCGACGCCTCCAGACGCAGCCAGCCCAACCCTGTTCCCTGTACAACGGCACACCACTGTACGCCTAGAGAATCGGCCAAGAGGCGAATGCGGCCGCACGTCTCTGCGACCGACGCCGGAAGAACGCTGAATTTTGCGATCGCTGCCGCTTCCGCCGAACACCACAGTTCTTGTCGCGCCTGCCAGACCGCATCGCTGGTCGCGG
>JGI12053J15887_10001213_pt1 | contig 11769 bp, 18 predicted proteins | sample MedBloCAOM1_O3_FD_15887 | JGI IMG/M metagenome (IMG submission 15887)
GGAAACTGCGCTACACCCCTCTGGAGGACATAATGAACAAGATAGCAATCTCTCTCGCCGTGGGCGCAACTGCGCTCTTCGCGACGGCCGCCACTGCTGCACCGCTCACTGCCACACTATCGGTAGTCCCCGACAGCAACATCCAAAACGTCCGCATGGTATGCGACGAAAACGGCCGTTGCTGGCGTCAACGCGGTGAACGCCGCGTAATCATCCGCGACTCCTACGGTTACGACGCTCCCCGCGAGCGGTATATCGAGCGCCGTGGCTATGAAGAACGTGGTGGCATCGGCTTCCGCGCCCCCGGCGTGAGCGTGGGCATCGGCACCGACCGCTACTGAGGAAAACCGCTACTGAAGAAAGAGGTCACGGGCAAAAGGCCGTGGAGGAAGTCCGCGGCCTTTTTTGTGGTTACGCTAAGTGCTGAACCTCGCATGCTTCAGACGATTCGAGCGGATCCTTGCCCCGTGCCTGCACGGTAGGGGCGTGAAACTTGAGCCTCGCCTTGTCAGTGCTGACCGCGGCTAAACAAACCGGAAAACTTTCATGACCAGTCCAGCTGTTCGGAATGATATTCAAATCGACCGCGTTTGTAGTGCCGCCATCTGCGAGGAAATAGGTGATCAGCTGCGCATCATCCTGGCGGGCGAGCCCAGCCGATTGCCGCAACATATGACGATGCTGGTCGAACAGCTTCGATTGCGTCGGCCGTACTTAACTTAGCGCCAAAAGCGAAACCGCAGTAAACTGATCAAATTTAGACAGACAATAGCAAACCAACTTGTGATGCTGCGTTTGAATCAAAATGCGAGGTGACACAATGAATATGTCGAGTGAAAGCCTGTTGGTCATTCTATTTGTGGGCCTCATCGCAGGCTGGTTGGCCGGTCAAATCGTCCGCGGGACCGGTTTTGGGATCATTGGGGATATCATTGTCGGGGTTTTGGGCGCCTTTATCGGAAGTTGGTTGTTGCCGCAGCTGGGCATCCATCTCGGTACCGGAATGATCAGTGCAATCGTCAACGCTACCATCGGCGCGGTATTGTTGCTCCTCGTCGTGCGACTCTTCCGCGGTGGCGGCGGCTGGGGAAACAGATGGAGCGGCGGCTGGGGTCGGCGGTGGTAACGCGTTCCACGCGCAGCGCGGCCTGTCATTGCACTATTGTTAAGCCAGTCGGGATCATATCTGCGAGGAGATGCTTATCCCTGTACCCGCAGCCGTTCTGAATTGTGGCACGGGTTGATTTCTTTCGCTCATTTTCGAAAGCGCCCGTCATGATGGTCCTGGAAAACTCCGTTGTCCCCGCAGTCGTTCTCGTCGTCGAAGACGAGATGCTGCTTCGCATGCGCGCGGTCGATATGGTGGAAGACGCCGGCTATACCTCGGTCGAAGCGGTGGATGCCGACCAGGCTGTTGCAATCCTGGAATCCAGATCCGACATCGCGTTGCTATTCACCGACATCCAGATGCCCGGCAGCATGGACGGCTTGGGACTTGCGCGCTCCGTGCATGAACGCTGGCCACCGATCAAGATCATCATGGTGTCCGGTCAGTTGAAGTTGGCGAGCATCGATATTCCCGCGGACAGCCGGTTTTTTGGAAAGCCGCTCGAGGCAGGGGAGATGATTGCCGAAATGCGGAGCATGATCGGTCACGCCTGATGCCGGCATTAGCAGGCTGGATATTCGCTCGATTGCGGCAGAAAACCCCTCCATTTGATATGAGCGGGACCCGACTTATGGTGGTATAGTCGGTGATGTTTGAAATCGATGGTCATCAAGACCAACGCCATTTGAGCGTTGGCGGAGCGCCTCCGCAGGAGTTTCTGGCGGCGGAGAACGTCAGTCTTCGGCTGCTTTTGGCGCAGGCGGAAATCAACGCCCAGGGGCTTCTCGAACAGGCCGGCATCAACGCCCGCGAGCGCGAGGCGTCCGACAAGCTGCAAAAGCTGATCCTGGAAGAACTGCACCACCGCATCAAGAACACCCTGGCCACGGTCAGCGCCATTGCCTCCCAAAGCCTGCGCAACGTGCCGGGCGCCGAACACGCGCAGCACGCTATCGAAGGCCGGCTGCTCGCGCTGGGGCGGGCGCACGACCTTCTTTTGCAGGCGAGATGGGCCAGTGCCGATCTCGGAAAGATCGTGCGCGGCGCTACCGAAGCCTTCGACAATCCTGATGCGCCTAAATTCACGATTGCGGGACCTGATGTCCGGATGACGTCGGGAGCCGTGGTCGCGATTGCGATGACGCTGAACGAACTCTGCACCAACACTACGAAATTCGGCGCATTGTCGGTACCTGCCGGCAGCATCGACATCGCCTGGATGCTCGATCCCGCGACGCAGCGTCTGCATCTGAAATGGACTGAGAAGAACGGCCCGGCGGTTCGAGCTCCGGATAAGCGCAGTTTCGGCACGCGGCTGATCGAGACCCTCGGCAAGCAATTAAAGGGCGACGTCCATTTGAAGTATGAGACCAGCGGCTTGGTGTACGCTTTCGACGTGCCCCTGGCATCCCTGACGTCGACAACACCTACGTAGTCTTGAGCGAGTTCTCTTTGTAGGAACATGTGGCTACTGCAGACCGCGTGGCGAAGCTGCGTGGCTTGCCCTGCGGGTTATACCATTTTGCGAGACTGTAGTTCCGCCAACAGCGATGTTGACGGCTCGCTGCTTGAGAAACTTTTCGACAGACAAAGGGCATCCTCGCGCAAAAGTCGCGCACGGTCTCTACGGGGAGGACACCAACTAGTCGAACGCGACACCGACCCGCTTGTCGCTGCTCCAGATCGGGTGGCAGCGGCGGATGAGCTGATCGGCCTCGATCACGAGCACGAACGACGGCGGCAGACGGATGCTGCTTGCGAGGTCGAACGCAGCGCCTTTCGATGACAAATTGCGGACGGTGCACGGCACACCGTTGCCGTCGAATGCGATCGTCCCGCCCTTCAGCACTCTGTGTCGCCGCGCCGCTCTCTTCTCGATCGTGTTCTCGCTCATCATCGTGGTCCGCATTGCCAGTTTATCTTGCTGAGCCCTACCACGGCGAAATTGCGGATTGATAAATCCGACCGGTTCTAGCAAGGCGTGCAAATTTACGATTGGTTTACGATGAGGCGCTGCAATTACGCGGCTATTCCGCCGCGCACGCTCACAGCATCGCAAAGGCGCTTGATACGATTGCCACCGGCTTGTTGTCGGTGGCGCCCGACAAGGTGACGCGGCCGAAGCTCATGGTGCGTCCGAGGCGAACCACGCGCGCATCGGCCAGCACGTCCGACGAGGTGACGGCGCGCATGAAATGCGTGGTTTGATCGACCGTCGTCATCGGCCGGTACCCGCGGTTCGCCGCAAGAATTGCGATCACCATGGAGGTGTCGGCGAGCGCCATCAGCGCCTGGCCGCAGACGATGCCGCCATGCCGGCACAAGCGTTCGGAGAAGGCCATGCGCAGGACCGCGCCCGGCTGCCAGTCGGCCGCGGCGCCCGGCGGCGGTGCATATTCGATGCGCTCGATCGACAGCCCGAGATCCTGCACCCACGGCGCAAACACATCGCCAAGGACGCGCCTGGCTTCCTCGATATCGAATTCCTCGGCTCGTTGCTCGTTTTGCATGAACGGTGGTTTCTCGCCCGACATTGGTCCAGCGCGCATTCTAGAGTGCATTTGGCGCAAAAGGACACTCGCCCTGCGCGGCTTGAAAATGCCTGACTTGAGGCCGTATGATAGGGTGTGGGGAGTAGGTGGGGACCATGTTCCGGCGATTGGCACTGATTATCGGCATGGTCGCCCTGGGCGTCGCGCTCAGTGGCTGCACCAAATGCGGTCCGATCTGGGACGATTGGATGCAATCGCCGAAATCCTGCAAGTCGGACCGTTTTTAGGGCATGATCCCGAAAAGCACGCCCTCGGGCTGCGACCCGATGGGTGGAGACCGGTTTTTCGGACAAGATCATGCCCAAACAAAAAGATAAGCGACGAATCTGGTCCAGCGAAGCTGGATCAGACTAGAGCGCGCAAGCGGGCGCGCTTGGCGTTGTGGTCTGCGCGATGGTATATTGCAGGCAAAATGCAGGGAGCATTCCATGAGAGTTTTCCGCTTGGCGGCTGTTATCGCGTTGCTGACAGGGCCGGCCTACGCGCAAATGCAGACTCCCAACGTCAATTTGATCCCCGAGCTCGCCTCCAAGACACCGGAGGAAAAGGAGCAGGAGGCAGCCCAGCAAAAGGCCTACAAGGAATCGCTCAAGAAAATACCGGACGCCAAAGCCCCTTCCGATCCGTGGGGCAATGTGCGCGGNGCGGAGNCGCCGAAGACGTCAGCCCCCGCAAAGCCGCGGACCAAAACCGGNAGTACGGCAAATTAAAGCGGGGAGACGCTGCNCNGCGCGCGTCCGCCCTGAGCCGTCAGGCCAGCATCGCCGATTGATCCACCAGCGTTTCGTAGCACTCGCACGACATCCGCATCAGCGCCGGCCGGTCGAGGATCTTGATGACGCCGCGCGAATAGGTGATCAGGCCCGCGCTCTGCACCTTGCTGGCGACTTCCGTCACCGACGTGCGCCTCACCCCCAGCATTTCCGCGAGAAACTCCTGCGTCAAATTGATGGTGTCGCTGGCCGCCCGATCCGCGCTTTGCAGCAGCCAGCGGCAAAATCGCGCCTCGATCGAATGCAATGCATTGCAGGCGGCGGTCACCCGCGCCTGCGACAATAGCACCTCATTGTAGCGGATGCAGAGATTGCGAACAGGATCGCTGGTGGCGGCGGCAGTCCTGAAATGGGTGGCGGCGATCTTGCTGCAGGCCATCGGCATCTGCACGACGACGCGAACCAGTGACTTGTACAGGCCGAGCCCGGCCATCGCGCCGACCACGCCTTCGCGCCCGACCGTCGCGGTCTCGATCGCCTTGCCGTCGCGCAGCACAGCGAGTAGGGACAGCATGCCGTAATGCGGGAAGTAGATCTGGTCGACCTCATCGCCGGCTTCAACCAACACATCTCCCTGGGGCAAGGAAACCGTCGACAGATGCGGAAGCAGCCGGTCGAAATGGTCGCGCGGCAGCGAAGCGAGCAGTTTATTGTCCAAGGGAAGACTGGCCTTCGAAACGGATACTTGCACTGCGATATCCTGCCCGGTCGGTCGGGCCGATTTACCGCAGGGGGGAATGGACGCTCCGAGAGGGCGATCCGCGGAAAGCTTGTATATAGGGACACGAGGGGACGCTGTCGGTCCGGTAGCCGTCATAGCGTCAATTCCGCTTAGGCCTGAATCGCAACGGTTTGGGCAGGGGCGTTTTCGGGATCGAAATTGATTGTTGGAAATCCGACGTGGCAGTGACCGATGTCGATTTTCTCTTCGATCTACCCGACTTCGCTAATCAACCGGCGCCTTTTATCGGTCCTTGGCGCCACCGCTGTATCGCCAAGCAGCCGATCAAATTCCAGTCTCGATATATCATAGCATTCGCAGGCGCGCTGCCGCAGCGCCTCGTGATCGAGGATCGTGACGTGGCCGCGCCGATAGCGAATCAGCCCGGCCTTTTGCAAGCTCCCCATCACATCGGTGACCGTCGTTCGCCGGACGCCGAGCATCATTCCGAGAAACTCCTGGGTGAGCAAGAAATCGCCTGAAGGCATGCGGTCGCGCGTCATCAGCAGCCACCGGCAACAGCGCTGCTCGACCTTGTGGAGGTGAGCGCAGGCCGCCGATTGCGCGACCTGGTTGAAGAAGGCATGGGCGTAGCGGAGCATGATCCGGTTCAATGTCGGGCTCCGTTCGAGTTCGCCGTGGAAAATGCGGGCGTCCAGCCGGAGCGCCGTTCCCGGCACCTGGACGTAAACCGATGACGGCGCATCGGTGTCGCCGAGACAGACCGGCAGTCCCACCATCCCTTCGCTGCCGATGGTGCCGACCTCGGCACCCGTGCCATCGGCGGTCGTGATCACGAGCGAGGCAACGCCGTCGACGGGGAAATACACATGCTCGATCGGACGCGATGCCTCATAGAGGCTCTTTTTATAATCGAACACGACATGCGACAGATGCGGCCGCAATCGCTCGTAATCGTCATCCGATAACAGCAACAGCAGCCGGTTGGTCCGTCGATCGCGTTCGGGCATGGCGTGTTGTTTCCCGTGCATAATGGCACCTCCAGCGCCGACGGCTGTAAGCCAATCAGAGAGCGCCCTGGTCGTCCGACCCGCCATTTCGAATTGAGGCTACCTGGCCTTCCGGCGCGGCGGCCCGTGCGGTGTATTCATCAGCGAGCTTGAGAAGACCGTCGCGCAAGTCGGAATCGGTGCAATCGCGGGCGAGGCGGCGGCAACGCTCGGCCTGTTCGCGAAGGTTGAAAGACTGCGCCATCGGACTCACTCTACGAGACGGGAGTCCCCTTCGGGGCTCTCAGTCGCCGGCGCCTGAGGCTCATTGCCGGCAATGCTCGAATAGTATCGGTTTTATGTCCGGTCTGCGACTCAATTCCTCGCTTTGACCTCCCGCTTTAACCTAGGCTGCAGGGACTCGGGATTGGTGCTCGCAAGCGCTATATTGAGCCGGTCGTTATCAGTGTTTGGAGTTTGCGACATGGTCTCCCGCCCACGCGACCTGGCAGACCGGATGGCCGGCCGGCGGAAGCTGGACGACGGCTATCTGCGCGAGACCTTCACCCTGCCGCGCGACAAGGCGCGGACCAAGGCGCGCGATTTTCTCACCCGCTATCCCAAGGCCGCCTATATGAGCGGGGTCGAAACCTGGCGCGAACTGCCCGATGGCAATATCGAATTCACCATGCGGCGGCTGCCCAGTGCGGACTAGCCTGGTCGGATCGGGATACCAAGATCTATGGAAACGATTCTGGGTGTAGCGGCTATTCTCTACGTTAACTTCTTTCGATAAGACGGTATTTAGGTATTTTCGCTAACGGTTCGCCCGCAAGGGAAACCATGGCGCGACACCGCAAAGACCTCGGGGCCCGCAAGAAAGTCCGGGTTGATCTGTACAAGCAGGGATTTTTGATCCCGGCTCCGGATGCGCCATGGATCGAATGCCTGATCATCGATGTCTCCAACAACGGCGTCTGCCTGGAAGTCGGCGCGCTGGCGGTGCCGGAGCTTTTCGGCCTCGCATTCACGGCGGGTGGCGAGGTTCTTCGGGTGTGTTCGCTGGTCTGGCGCCGGGGCGAACTCATCGGCGCCCGCTTCGTCACCGCCAAAGAGCTTCGGCAGGGATTCGCGGTGACAGATGATGCCGATCCGAACCGCCCGAAGATGCCGGTCGACTGAAGTGAACGACCATTATGTGCGGTCCCTGACAATGTGATCGCAAGCTTAGCAGCGCAAGATCCTGATGAGGGCCGCCAACTGAGGCGGCCCTATTCCGGCTTGCGATCAAACCTGGCTATTATGCGGTCGCGCTGCCAAAGCTCAACTTCGTGGCCGTTGACAAAGTGCTTTGCGCATTCAATCGCCGCGTTGTCATCGGGGCAATCAAGCTGGATCGCCTTAACGAAATGGCCGTCGCTGCCAATGACGTAAACTCGATAGTCGGTCATCTGCGCCACCCCTGTCGCAGGAAGTCCCACCCATTATGCGTCCACAAGAATTGTAAGGTGTCTGTTCGGTCCCGGACTCAAAAATCGAATTACAACAGGAAAGGCGGCCTTACTTCACTTCGTGTCCTTCAGGATGCGATCGATCTCATGTTCAGCCTGTTTGATTGCCACCGCTCGACTTACGGGAGTTACGCCAGATTTGCTTTTGCCGTCGGCCAATCTGACGTCCCATCGCCAACCACGTCCTTCAGTCAATTGAACAACGGAGTATTCTACTCCTTTGTATTCCATAAGATTCTTCCGCGTGCGAGCGGGGTGGACATACGCCAAACTGACTGCCCAGTATGTTCACTTGTGTACTTAACGTTCTAGGCATGACGCTGGATGGAAGGCGCCAGCACCGGGTCCTTGGTACTGGTCGAAACAGGCCGTTCGATTCAACACAGGCCACTCAAACACGAAAAACCCGGCTCGAAGGCCGGGCGATCGCAAGTATCTAATCAGGTGATTGAATACCGGTAGCTAAGCTAAAGTCACCCGCCCCGTCTGTACAACTTGTAACACTGGGACTCGTTAATTTGGCAAGGCCGGGCCAGCTCTTCACCGAGCTGGGCCGCTTCTTTTGGGCGCACAGCCAATTGAGGCGGCCTTACTTAGGCGGAACGCTCCACATCCGGCGGCTGAGGGCTGGGGTCAGGCGGCATTGTCTCATCAATCTGGGATTTGAGCTCGGCCGCCTTCTCGACCAGAGCAGCCGCGAGCCGCGGGTCTGAAGTTGATTTTGCGAATTTGAGAAGTGTCGTCGCCTGACGCTGGCCGAAAATTCGTTCCGGGGAAATGTACGAAAGTGAACATAGTGGCTTCGGTGCCACACTGCGTCGTTCTACTGAGAACCAACGGGGACCACTGCTAACATTCAAATACGGTCAGCACCCTACGGCAGGTGCTGCCCGTATTAGGACGCCCGCCCTGATGAATTAGGACAGTCTGCTTGGAACTGGTGCCGGGCTGTCGGGTTCTAGAATCGTGCCGGAGCTTCCGGCATGCAAAAGGACAGACTTTCGGCCCCAGCTGGTCCCACCTCTCTGGGGCCGTTTCTTTTGAGGCTATTTGGCGATCCCCCGGCCAAAGGGCGGCGATTTGACCGCAGGCGCTCCCAATATCCTCGAGCCGCCGCTTAACAGCGAACGCAAGCTTTGGCTTGGACTTCTCGAAGGCAGTTTTCAAACTGATCTATAAGGCAACAATCCCCCGCCTCCCGGCGATAAGGAATATCAAAAAGCGAAAAAACAACGTGGTGGATTGAAAGAGGCCGCCAACTGAGGCGGCCTTACGTTGTCGGCGTCCCGCTGTTGAGAAGCTGCGACACGGCGGTGACAAGCTGCGCTGGCGCGAACGGCTTGGTCAGGAGGATGCTGTTGGGAACGCCGTGAGAGGGCCATTGGTCGGCATGTGCAGCGGTGATGTAGAGGATGGGAAATTCCGGGTGGATCTCTCTGGCTCGCTTCGCGACTTCCCAGCCATCGATCCTGCCCCGCAGATTGATGTCGGTAATAAGCGCGCGATACTTGTTCTTGTTTCCTTTGAGAAGGGTGACCGCTTCTTCGCCGGAAGGCGCGATAGCCGGTTCAAAACCGCCATCAGTAAGAGCGTCTTCAACGACGATCTGAATCGGTGGGTCGTCTTCAATAACCAGGATAACAGGTTGATCTTCCAATACTCCAACTCCCCCTACTATCCAGCGCCAAATACCTTACGCGGAAGTCGGGGATTCGTTCCGGAAGAAAGTACAAAAGTGAACTTAGGGGCTTCGGTGCCACACTCTGTAGTTCTACCGAGAACCAAAAGGGATCATTGCTAGAATTCTAAAGGGACCATTCATCTTCTCAGGGGACGGGAAAGGGGGCAGCGCCGCGGAGTGGGGTAACCGTTAAGAGGACTGGGACCAGCCAGAGGCCATCAACTAAAGGGGCAGTATTGCAGGAACCTGCAATGAAAGAGGCCAAGTGAGGCGGCCCTCTGGTTTCGTTCAACTGATGTTATTCTTGGCTTTGCACGCCCTGTATTTGGCCAAGGCTTCCGGAGAGCCGTCGCGCCATGAACCGTCTGCAGCGATCGGCATGCCCGCCGAAACTGCGCATCGTTTTGCGATATCATGACGTGCTTTGCCGGTCTTGTTGCCTTTAGAATCTACGAATTGAGCAAGGGCGAGCGATGGGGCCACCAGGATTGCGGCCAAGAGAATTGCAGAAAGAGATTTGGTCTTTTCTTCCCCTATGATTGCTATCAAAATTGATCAGCGTGCCGAGACTAGCTTCCGAATTCGGAGCCGTCTCCGGGGTTCTACCGAGAACCAAAGGGGACCACTGTTAAAATCAAAAGGGACCATTCACCTTGTCAGGGGATGGGAAAGGGGCCAGCACCCGATGCGAGGTACTGGCCGATCACTCGCAGATCCAAAACAGGCCACTGTGGGGTAATAGCCCAAATGGGTTACTGTACTCGGGAAGACTTCTGAGATTAAATTCTTGAGTGCCAAGTCGCCTTGGCACAACAGCCCCCGATAAGATGGCCCCAGCTTGTCCCCAGCTGGGGCCGTTTCTTTTGGGCGCTCGCAGATGCGCCTGCGTCCCCGCAGGGAAAGGTTAAGCTGATGGACGGAGAGCGCATCGTTTTCACTGAAGAGTCGAATCCGCAGAATTACTTGAAGCTGATCGCAAGCGGCGATGTTGACGAAACGATGCTGGAGGCGCTTGAGGACTATGTGAAGCGCCAGAAGAAACGCCTCGCGCCGAAGGCGGCGTCACAGGCTGGATACAAGATCGATCTCGACGACAAATGAAAGAGGCCGCCAACTGGGGCGGCCTCACGTCATTTCGCGGGCGGCGGCTCAATGTCCGGCGCTAGAGGACTGAGGTCCGGTTGCGCGCCTGGTTCGTCCACCTGCAATTTAAGATCAGCCGCTTTCTCCATTAAAGCGGCGGAAATCTTGGGGTCTTTGGTTGCCTTGGCGAACTTAAAAAGAATCGCCGCTTGACGCACGAAGTACTCTCTACCGATCACCGTATTTACCCCGTGGTATCCCAGCGCCAACGCCATTACGCGGAAATTGTGGATTTGTTCCGGTCGAAAGTACAAAAGTGTACTTAGAGGATTCGGCGCAACACTCCGTATTTCTATGGAGGCGTCACCCGAATACTTCATAAACCTAAGAGTGTTCCATAAGTGGAACACTCGGTTCGCGTAACGTTCTTCCCTTTGAAATCAGGCCACTAACAGATTCAAATTGGGCCAATGGGGGGTTAGAGGGTCAGCCCGACGGCAGGTACTGGCCCCTTTAGCCCATGCTGCGACGCAAAAGGGGCCAATGGCCATGAATGAAAGGGACCACCCCGTGCTAGAGATTTTGGCCGATCAGGAAGATAGCGCGCCAGAAGAGGCCAAGCCGAAATATCGGGTTACATCAAAGAGGCCGCCAACTGAGGCGGCCTTACCTACTCTATGGTTCCACTGCACGATCGCACGAAGCGCAGTAAAAGTTGCTGCCGACAATCTTAAAGCCTTCGGGAACGCTATTTATCTGTATGTCCCACGAATATTCATCCGTTGCCGAAACCCGAGCTGCGCCGGTCTTTCGGCAATGAGGGCATCTAAGGTTCTCAACCCAGCTGTCGCGGGCCATCCATAAATACGCGCTCAATCCCGAAACGTTCCTATGTGCGGATGATGCATATACTGAGGACCCAGACGCAGCCGACGGTGTTTTCAAATGAAAGAGGCCGCCAACTGAGGCCTCTAGACCTCCATCATGATCTAGTTTTTGCTTGTCGTCCCGGACCACCCCGCTTGACGCATTCATTGATTTTATTGTCCATAAGCTCGACCTCGGCGTTAGCAGGTATATTGCAGTGACTAGTCGGGCTAGGAGGGAGCGCCATCCGGCAATCAGGTCCCTTCATTTCCGCGCGGACGGCGGCGCGGCATTGATAACCCAGTGACTCCGCCCGCGCTTCCGCCAAGGCGGCTCCATTCAAAGCTGCAAAAGCCATACAGATTGCCGAACCTGTGATGAAACTCCTAGTTGAGAGAGACTTCATGGGCGTTGCCTCCATCTTGTTGTGAGGCTGTGAAACCTAAGCCCAAAATCAAACCAGGCCACCGTTAACTTCAAAACCGGCCACTAGGGGTCGAAACAGGCCAGTACCCGAGGCACA
>JGI12053J15887_10001214_pt1 | contig 11769 bp, 6 predicted proteins | sample MedBloCAOM1_O3_FD_15887 | JGI IMG/M metagenome (IMG submission 15887)
CTGCCGCGCCTCCGCCGTGGGCGCAGGGGCGGCCCGACGCGGCCATCGCTGCCCAGCTCGCGCCGATCGCGCCGCCGCCCATTCCGACCGCCGCGGACAAGTTGCCAGTCGACAAGCTCAAGGTGCCGAAGGGCTTCAAGATCGAGCTCTATGCGGCGGGCGTGGGCAATGCGCGCACGCTGCGGCAGGGCGACAAGGGCACGGTGTTCGTCGGCAGCCGGCTCCTCGACAAGGTTTACGCCATCGTCGACCAGGGCGGAAAACGTGAGGTCAAGACGATCTACTCGGGGCTCTACCGGCCGAACGGCCTCGCCTTTAAGGGCGGCACGCTGTACATCGCGGAGCTGTCGAGAATCTCCAAGGTCGAGAAGATCGAGGACAATCTCGACAACCCGCCGAAGCCGGTCCTCATCTACGACGACCTGCCGAAGGATGAGCCGCACGGCTGGAAGTTCCTGACCATCGGGCCCGACAACAAGCTCTATTTCCAGGTCGGCGCGCCCTGCAACATCTGCATGCCGTCGCCCACCCATGCGCAGATCCGGCGCATCAACACGGACGGCAGCGGCGCGGAAGTCGTTGCACGCGGCATCCGACAGATCGTCGGCATGGACTGGAACCCTACCACCAAACAGCTGTATTTCACCGAGAACAGCCGCGACTGGCTGTCGGAAGACATCCCCGAGGACAAGCTCAATCGGCTGACCCAGCCCGGCAATGACAATTTCGGCTATCCGTACTGCCACCAGGGCAACATTCCCGATCAGGAATTCGGGTGGGGCCGCTCCTGCGACGAGTTCACCAAGCCGATCGCCCTGCTAGGACCACATACAGCCCCGCTCGGCATGCGGTTCTATACCGGCAACATGTTCCCGGCCGAGTATCGCAACGCGATCTTCATCACGCGCCATGGATCCTGGAACCGCAGCAAGAAGCTCGGCGGCGACATCGTCGTGGCGAAGCTCAACAAGGACGGGACCGTGAAGTCGATCAAGCCGTTCCTCGCCGGATTCATCGAGAACAACAATTACGTCGGACGGCCGGCCGACGTGGAGATCCTCAAGGACGGCTCGCTACTGGTGTCCGACGATTTCAACGGGGCGGTCTACCGTATCAGCTATGGAACCGCCCGCGTCGCCGGGCATTGAATTGCCATGGAGGGCGGCTCCTGCCGTCCTTCTTTCCTCGTCTCTTGCGATTGGGCGCAGATAGTAGCGTCCTGGGGTAATGTCCGAATCGGGTCAAAGGCTGACGTGACGTCCTCGAATTACAGTTTCGGCTGATCCCCCGAGAGCGGACATAATTCGGGACGCACCTGATGTCCGGTTGGTGCCACTTCCGGACTCATGCACCGCAGCAAATGGACCGTTATTCAAGCATCTCGTCGGCGCGGATAAGAACTGCTTGCCGAGCCACCGCCACGCATGCGCGCCTGTCGCCGCGCTTCTTGGCAAGCCTCAGGCTACAAACCTTCAAGCTGCTGAACCCTCGGAAGCGGGTGAGCATGATAATGGCCGCCTCGCAAAGCGGATGACGGACGTCGCCGTCTCTTGTCTTGGAGATGTGGCCCAGCACGTCTATCGACGTGCCCGATGCCAGCGGCGCGACGGCAGCCCGAGATAGGCACCCCGGTCTTCGAGTCGCGGAACCGTTGCGGGTCATCGATCGCTGTCTTGAAGGCCAGGCGCTGATCGGGCCGACGCCGAGAATGCCCATGAAGCGTTGACATAGCTCGTCGCGTCGCGCGACCGCGAGCACCACTTTGTGCAGGCACAAATACTCCCGCCACAGCGCCACGCGGCGCGCAGCATGCAATCTGTGAGCCCGGCGATCAGGCCTGCGACGAGCTCGCGGACGGCCCGCCTCAGGCCGCAGGTCTAGCAGCCCTTCCTAGGCTTCCCTCAGCATGGCGGTCGTCTTGCTTTTGGCCAACCCGAATATGGACCGGCCAACGTGTCTTGCTCCCGCGTTACGCGCCCGGCTCAGCCTCATTCGAACTATCTCCAGACAACGCCGACTCACTTGACTCCCTGGTGGCAAGCTGTGTTCTATATTTGCTATCCCACAGACTGTCCGTGTGAGGAGGGTCACATGTCGCGCGCGAGCCTGAAGAACATCTGGTCGCAGCTACCGGCCTGGGGAGCGCTCATGGTGGCTTTCGGGGCGCTGCTTGCGGGGGACGCCCGAGCGGATAGATCGCAACTCCAGCCGCCGGAGGCGACACCAGAACCGTCGAGACGATTGACTTCGAGGTTAGACGAAGTAGCGATCCGGATTGAAGGCGAGAATATCTACATTTCCCAGCGTGGGAGCGCGTTTGAAGAGTTGTGCTTGGGGGATACGCCCGATGCTGCGCATTTGAGGAAACTCTTGCGGGATGCGGGGGCTGTGGGGCAGTCGGTTTCTGTTCCGATCGGCTCGATGATAGTCGCGAGCGGTGGGGGGAGCGGCAACGGTGAAAAACCCAAACAAAGGACCTCGAAGGAAACGACCGATGGAAAGGGCAAATGATTCCGTTGCTACAGCAACGCGATCTTGTCCCTAGAACATTGCTGTCGTCCGTGCAGGGTCCAAATTTCGCCAGCTTGGCCGAGGGTCTCGACGGCCCGGTTCTGAAGGTGTTCAAGCGTGGCACGCACCGGACGATCGCGCCCGATGACACGCTGGCTCGCGTTGCGCCCAAGGCGCGGCAAATCGGCGTCACCCGTCTGGGCAATGTGACCGGGCTCGATCGAATCGGGATTCCAGTCACCGTCGCCGTCCGCCCGAATTCACGCTCGTTTTCCGTTTCGCAAGGTAAAGGGCTCGGTCTTTCCCAGGCGCTCGCATCCGCCTTGATGGAGGCGATCGAGTTGTTCCATGGGGAGAGCCTCACGGCACGTACCGTGGTGACGAGCTTCCGGGAGCTATCGGCGGAGAACTGCGTGGTACCCCCGAGTTCGCTCTGCGGAACCGGGATTCCGCTTCCGGACCGAACCAGGATTGCATGGATAGAGGGATACGATCTCCTCGGCCGCGAACCCTGTTGGGTTCCCTGGGAGGTTGTGCATACCGACTACACGCTGCCAACCAATCATAGTGGCGACCACTTTCTCTCCGGCACCAATGGAATAGCCGCTGGCAATCATCTTGTCGAAGCGGTCAGCTCCGCAATTTGCGAGCTTATCGAACGCGACGCCGTCGCCCTATGGCATGCTCGAGATGTGCACGAGCGCTCGCGCTGCCGTCTGGATGTTGCGTCGATAAACGACGAAGATTGCCGCACTCTCCTTGAATTGTACGAAACAGCGCGAATACCGATCCGCCTTTGGGAGGTGACGTCCGATATTGGAATCCCGGCGTTCGTTTGCGACATTCCGGCTGCGACCGATGACGCGTCCAGCGGGCTGCGACGATTTCGGGGAGCCGGTTGCCATCCTGATCGAGGCATTGCCCTCGCTCGAGCAATGACCGAGGCGGCGCAGATCCGGCTCACCTATATTGCGGGCATTCGCGACGATCTCCCGCCTTCGGACTACACCGAGTCGGCGGAGGAGAAATTGGGTGCGGCCTTACTGGACGCCGTTTCGCAGGCTGCCGATGCGCGCTCGTTTTGGGACGTTCCGAGCCTCGATACCGATGACGTGGCGGTCGACCTGCGATGGGAGCTGGAGCGATTGCGCGCGATTGGAGTTGAGCGAATTATTGCGGTCGACCTCACGCGTCCAGACTTCGGCATCCCGGTAGTCAGGATGGTGATTCCCGGTCTCGAATGGGATTGCAGTCACCCTGATTATATCCCGGGTCCTCGCGCGCGCCGAGCCGGCGGTCACGCCGAATGATCGCCGTCATCTTCGCTGGCCCATCATTGCCGCCGCCCGCCGCAACCCGCGTTGCAGGGCTTGAATGGCGGCCACCGATCCGCCAAGGTGATCTGTACCTGGCGGCATTGTCGGGTCCCGCGATTATCGGCGTGATCGATGGTTACTTCGAACTCGCACCGACGGTCTGGCATAAGGAAATCCTCTGGGCCATGGCCCAAGGCATCCATGTCTACGGTGCCGCCAGTATCGGAGCGTTACGGGCCGCCGAGCTCGCAGACTTCGGCATGAAGGGCATCGGTTATGTTTATCGACAATTCCGCACCGGCCGGTTGATGGACGACGATGAGGTCGCGGTTCTGCACGGGCCTGCTGAGGTCGACTATGTGCAGGTCACGGAAGCCATGGTCAATGTGCGCGCCACGATCGATCGGGCGCTCCAGCTAGGCGTAGTCGAGTCTGCTCTCGCGCCGGCACTTGTTTCCATCGCCAAGTCTCTATTCTACAAGGACAGGACGTACGAGGCGATCCTGAAGACCGCTACCGAGCATGGGCTTGCGCCTGAGGCGCTTCGTCGCTTCGCGAGTTGGCTTCCCCGCGGGCAAGTCGATCAAAAGCGCATCGATGCGGGAGAGATGCTCCAGGCCATCTTGGCGCATCTAGCCGGCGGCGTGACCCCGCTAGAGGTGTCCTACCAGTTCGCTCACACGTTCGCATGGGAGCAATCCCGCCGGCGGACCGAGATGGCGCTGGACCCGGCGGCGAACGCGAAGCAATAACGGAGGAACTGCCTCCGCCAAATTGCCGCGCAGACCCGCTTTTCCTCACGGCTCGCCTGTCAGGAATCCAAGATCACGCAAACATTCCACCTTCCTCGCGGGAATCCCGGACTCAAGATAGTCGAGCACATTGACCTCTCGATCGCGCAGACGAAACCCAATTGTTTGCTTCGGCGTCACATCCGCGAGTACTTTGTACTTGTAGGTCTCGACGGCGTCCTCCTCCGGACGAAGTGACGCAAAGAAGCTGACGAATTCCCTGCTAAGGTACACGTCCCTGATCGCGTCATTTGCAGCGTCGACATTGCCCTTGCGCATTGCGGCCCTCAGTCGATTCAGATTGTATTCGACATCGGGATTTTTTTGCCTGTTGTGGTTTTGGTCGCCGAAGTAGACCCAGCGCGTCATATGCCGGTGAAATCTTTCAGCATCCCACGAAGCACTCAGAAAAGCGTCCTCGAAGCATGCGCTCTGCGGCGGACCGCTCACCTTCCGTCGGGGGTGACGACGGTCGGTGCCATCCGCATTGCTGTCGGCAACCAGTGCATGGCCTAGTTCATGGGAGAGCGCGGCCAGAACCGTCAACGGCGGATCCGGCGGGTCGGCCGATTGCAAGCGCACCAGGTGTCGGCCACCATCCGCAAGGCCCAGAAGCTCACGGATGGTTTGGTTTTCTCCGTCCGCAACTGATTCCTTGCTTGCGTGCCCCAAGTCCCGTTCGGAGATCGCGACGTAAACGCCCTTACCGGGTGGCCGATCTCGGCCCTCCCAAAAACCCCAGGACCCCCAGGGACCCTGGTACGATCGTGTCACAAACAACTGTGTCAATCGACAAAGCTTCGCTTTTACGTAACTCGGCGCGCGGCTGTAGGCCTTTGCCAGCAATTCCCTTTGGCCTTCGGTCACCCGGGGGGATTTGTGGCAGGTCGGAGGCCGGTACAAACGGCCGAAACCAGCTTTGCCTGGATCATAACGCGTGTAGCACGCTCGTGCCGCGAACTTCGTCCCGTCAGGGTCGCTCTCACATGAGCCCTGAAAATGACTGACGGGCGGGCCAGTCGGATCGGGCGATTCGGCGGCCTGCGCCGAATAAGCCACCATGAGAACGACCAATGAGATCAACGCGCTCGATTTCATAGCCACCCCTCCGATCCGCGACGGCAGGACCTTCCCACACAAGGTTGCCGGCCGGACGCGAACGTGCTGTCCTGTCAGCCGACGGCCGCCAAATTTCCGATGATTTCCGGTCGATACCCAACTCCGTGCACTTGGACACCAATGCTGAAGTCCTATTCAACAACTAAGCCGGTTGAAAATACAACTCCAATTTCGCCATTTTCCGATCGCTTGGGCGCATAGACACAGGCCCATTTCGCACGTGCAGGCCTGACCGGGACATGTAGCAGACGCCGATGGGGCTTACGATTCATTCATCGGCGCGGCTGACGACCACCGCCAAGGCATAAGAGACTGCCCGCGGGGATTGTCACTGCGTGAAATTGACCCGGGCCGCCAGGGGTATCGGTCACGCACGAAATGTCCTTCAATGACCACGCTGCTCGCAGGCTCATTTGCGATGCGCGACCGCGCGAAACAGGAGCCCCTGCCCACGGATATGGGCTGAGCGGCGACTGTGCTATCCTTACGTCGTCCAGTTTGTAGGTACGGTATGGAGTGCCCCAACTGCAGCGCAGACGTTTCAGAGCGCGCCAAATTCTGCAGCCAGTGTGGCTCAGCATTGCCGCTCAGGTGTCCTTCGTGCGCTAACAGTAACGCGCCTAGCTCGAAGTTCTGTTACAACTGCGGCACTAGCCTCGCTGGGATAAGTGGAACTCTACCAATTACCGAGTTCGCGCCAAGCATGCCGCCGCGCGCGGTGTTGGCTGAGCGCTGCCACCTCACGGTGATGTTCTGCGATCTTGTCGGCTCAACGGCACTCTCCGTCCATCTTGACGTCGAAGACTTTCAGGAAGTGATCGCCGCTTACCAGAAACGCGTTGCCGAGATCGTGACCCGGTTCGGCGGCTTTGTGACGCGGCGTGTGGGCGATGGCGTCCTCGTCTACTTCGGTTACCCGAACGCCGATGAGGACGATCCGGAGCAGGCCGTGCGCGCCGGCTTAGCTGTGGTCGAGGCGGTCGGGCTCCTGGAAAGCCGGGAGCCGCTTCAGGTGCGGCTGGGCATCGCCACCGGCCTGGTGGTCGTGGGTGATCTTATCGGATCGGGAACCGCCAATGATAAGGAGGTTTTGGGCGAGGGGCCGAATCTCGCCGCTCGACTGCAAGCTCTGGCGGAACCGAACTCGATCGTGATCGCCGAGAGCACGCGCCGGCTGGTCGGATCGNTGTTNGAGNTGGAGGACCTGGGGTTCCGCGACTTGAAGGGCTTTGCCGAGCNTCAACGCGCTTGGCGAGTCCTGGGGGAGAACCGGTTCAAAAGCCGTTTCGAGGCGCTGCGTTCCGCCGAGACGCCTCTCGTCGGGCGCCAGGAGGAAATCGAGCTTCTGCTCCGGCGCTGGGCACAGGCAAAAGCTGGCGAAGGGCGCGTCATCTTGTTCTCCGGCGAAGCCGGCATCGGCAAATCACGCCTGACGGTGGCGCTCAGAAATTTGCTCGATGCAGAGCCGTACACCGATTTGCAATATTTCTGTTCGCCCCACCACCAGGACAGCGCGCTTTTCCCAATCATCAATTTGCTTGAGCGCATGGCAGGATTCGGTCGCCAGGATACGCCCGCAGTGAAGCTGGACAAGTTGGAAGCGCTGATGGTTGAAACCTCCGCGGCCAATCGGGACGTCGCGCTCCTGGCTGACTTGTTGTTGTTGCCGACCGAGCGCTATCCGCCCGTTGAGCTCAACCCGCGACTTCGGAAGGAGGAGACTTTCGAGGCGCTGCAGCGGCAGCTCACCGGGTTGACGCGATCAAAACCAGTGCTGATGATCTTTGAAGACCTGCACTGGATCGATCCGACCACGCAAGAGGTGCTCGATCTCTTTATCCGGCAGATCGAGCAGCTGCCCGTGCTGCTGATCGCAACCTTCCGCCCGGAGTTTCTGGCGCCATGGGCGGATCAGCCGTACGTGACGATGCTTACTCTTAACCGCCTAAGTCGGCGTGAGAGCGAAGCTTTGGTTCTGCAGCTCGCCGCAAAGACCGTGCCGTTGCCGAGCGACCTGATTGAAGAGATAGTCGAGCGCGGCGATGGCGTGCCGCTCTTTCTCGAGGAAGTGACAAAGACAGTCGTAGACGCCGCGCCGGTCCGCCGGTCGGGATCGGCGACGCCCCGCCCATCGCTCTCGGTTCCGCCGACACTGCACGCGTCTTTGATGGCAAGGCTTGACCGGATTGGCTCGGCGGCAAAGGAGATTGCTCAGATCGGTGCGGCAATCGGCCGAGAGTTTTCATACGAGCTGATGGCTATTGTCGCTCAGCGACCCGAGCCGGAGCTCAGGGGGACTCTCGGCCAGTTGGTCGAGGCCGGGCTCGTCTTCCAGCGTGGCGAGTCGCCGCGATCAAACTTTCTATTCAAGCACGGGCTGTTGCAGGATGCTGCCTATAGTACCCTGCTGCGCGGCCCGCGCCGGAGCCTGCACGCCCGCATCGCGCAGGCGCTCGAGCAAATATTTCCCGAAATAGCCGCGAGCCAGCCGGAATTGATCGCGCGTCATCGGACCGAAGCGGGTCTCAGGAAGCCTGCCACGGTCTATTGGCAGCGCGCCGGCGAGCTCGCTTTGCGCCGTTCGGCCGGGAGCGAGGCTCTGAAGCACTTTTCCAGCGCGCTGCGCATTCTGGAGGAGTTGCCTGATGCGCCGGAGAGCTGGCGGCAGGAGCTCGACATTCAACTTGGGCTGGGTACCGCCCTGATCACAGCGCGCGGTTTCCGCTCGTTGGGCCCCGAGATTGCCAAACACTACGCCCGAGCCGTCACGCTCGGGCGAAGGCTCGCCGACGACAAGAAGCTCTTCAGGGCAATGTGGGGGAGCTGGTACACGAATCTGATTACCGGACAGACCGAGCAAGCGCTTGGATTGGCTAACGAACTCGTCGAGGTCGCAGAGCGGCTCGCCGACCCTGATCTTATGCTCGAGGCCTATCACTCGCGCTGGGCGACCTCCCACGTACTGGGGCTCAACTCGATCACGCTTGCTGACACGCAGCACGGCATCGCGCTGTATGACCCCGACCGCCACCACGCCCACACCTACGACTATGGGGGCCATGATACCGGCGTCTGCGCCTACGCGCACAGCGCCATCACGCTGTGGGTCTCCGGCTTTCCGGAGCAGGCGGTACGAATGTCCGTTGCAGCGCTCGAACTCGGGCATCGGCTCGGGCATCCTCCCAGCCTGGCGCACGCAGCATGGTGGTCGGCTACGCTTCGGCAACTCCTCCGCGCGGCCGAGCCGTGCCGCGAATTTGCCGAACTGACGATACGCATCGGGCGCGACCAGGGTAGCAACATGTTCGTCATGTGCCCGCTGCTTCTGGGCTGGACGATGTTCGAATCCGGTCAGGTGTCCGAGGGCCTGCAAGCCATGAAGGATGCGGTCGGGGCCACACGCGAGTCGGTTCGACGCTTTTATTACGAGTACGAGCTTCTGGTATTCGCGGAAGGTCTTCTGAAGGCCGGCGAGCCAGATCGAGCACAGCAGGCTGTGCAAGAGGCTCTCGATCGCATCACGACCAGTCGGAACCGCCTGTTCGAGGCCGAGGCGCATCGTCTGTTGGGCGTGTGCCTCGCGACTGAAGGCGGCGAACGGATCGGCGAAGCCGAGACCAGGCTGTTGCAGGCGATCGAGACGTCCGACCGACAGGGCGCCCTCTCTTTCAAACTTCGCGCTGCAACGAGCCTTGCTCGGGTCTGGCGCGGTCAGAACCGGCGCCGCGAAGCGCGCAATCTTCTCTCGCAAGTATACGACCGGTTCACGGAAGGACTCGATACCCCCGACCTGAAAGACGCCAGGGCGTTGCTGGACGATCTGGAAACGGCGGGCATTTCGCGCCCATGAAGGATGTCTGCCAAGCGCCCAATCCGTGCATCGCTCGTCGCCGCCACATTCGCCGCTGCGTTCCGCAACTCGATACGAATATTGCCCTTCGACACAACCAAGCTCGTGCAGTTGCCTGCCGGTTTCGAACGAGCGCTGCGTTATGAGCTCTAACCGAACTTGCCCCCGTTTGAGGTGTCCCCTTAGATGGGGCTTTTCTTTGGAAAGCGCGCAGAATCCTATTTCGAGGGCGAACTTCGTGATATCGTCCGATTGTGGCGTGGTCCCAAACCTACAGTCTATGTTTAAGGCCGGAGGCGGGCGAAGCGCCCTGCTTGAAGTTTCCACACGCAACGTAAGTCCTAGAAGCTGACGCAAGCTGTTTCTCGATAGACGCCCGGCAATCCTGCGCGGATTATCAGATCAAATCTCCGCAGTGGCCAGCAGTCCGGTTTCCGGCCTGGCTGGTAGATGAACCAAAAACACAGCAATTTTAGCTCACCGATTGGCTCACCAGGGAGGGAACGCCATGTCTCGGAGGAAGCTTTCTCGACGGCAGTTTGTCGCTGCTACCGCTATGTCATCCGCGGCGCTGATGACCGCGCCGTATATTCGAACGGCACATGCGGCCGGCAAACTCACGATGGGCTTTTGGGACCACTGGGTGCCCGGAGCCAACAAGGCCAGTACCGAACTCGTCAATGAGTGGGCCGACAAGGAGAAGGTCGAAGTTTCGATCGATTACATCACCAGCCAGGGCAGCAAGCTTCTGCTGACGATTGCCTCCGAATCGCAATCTAAGTCGGGACATGACATCCTCGCAATGCCGACGTGGTGGCCGCACGCGCAGGCTGACCTGCTCGAGCCCATGAACGACGTTGTCGAGCCGCTCATCAAGCTGAACGGTGAAGTCAATGGCACCGTCAAATATCTCGGCAAGGCAGGAGACAAATGGCTCGCTGTTCCCGCCTGTATCGGCAGCCAGATCAAGGGGCCTTGCTCACGAATCGATCTGATGAAAAAATTCGCTAACATTGACGTTCAGGAAATGTATCCGGCCGGCGCACCGCCCAAGGCCGAGAACTGGACGACGGACACGTTCCTGAAAGCGGCAGAGGCCTGCCATAAGGGTGGCTTTCCCTTCGGCATCGGTCTCGGTCAAACCAGCGACTCCGTCGATACCGCCGGCGCGTTCTTCCTGGCCTTTGGGGCCGAGGTCGTCGATGCCAAAGGCAACGTCACCGTCAAAAACGACAACGTGCGGCAGGTTCTCGAGTACTACAAGAAGCTGATGGCATTCCTGCCGCCAGACGCGCCGGCCTGGGACGATGGTTCCAACAACAGGTGGCTGATCTCGGGCAAGGGCGCACTGATCATGAACCCGCCGAGCGCATGGGCCGTTGCCAAACGCGATGCGCCAGAGGTCGCGGAGCAATGCTGGACTCACGGCTTCCCGGTAGGTCCGAAGGGCCGCTTTGCACCCTTCCTTCCGTTTTTCTGGAGTGTCTGGAATTTCTCCAAGAACAAGGAGGCGGCAAAGAGCCTGCTTATGCATCTGTCGCAACCGGCTTCGGTCGAGAAACTGGTGGCGGCGAGCGGCGGCTATGACTTGCCGGCATTTGAGAAGCTCACCACCCTGAAGACATGGGCCGAAGAAGGACCGCCAAAGGGCACGCTCTTCCATTACCCGAATCCATACAACCACCAGACGCTTTCGATCTCGGCATCGCCGGCGCCGCCGAAGATCGCTCAGCAGATCTACGCCCAGGGCACCCTGACCAAGATGTGCGTGCGCTTCTACCAGGGCGAAGCCATGGAGAAGACGTTGGCCTGGGCGGAAGGCGAGCTCGAAGGCTTCATGCGGACCTGAAGCAGTGGATTCACGCGGCAGCCACGCAATCGGACGCGCGGCCGGGCGCGCCGCTTTGACGGCCGCAGGTGGACGTACGCCACCAGGGCTGAGGTCCGTTCCGGGTCAAACGCGTCATATTGCCGTGCGCCGATCACTTCCGGTCTTCCCCGAGAAGCGGACAATTCCCGAGCCTGCGTGTACCGAAAACTTTATCCGTGTTGATGACGCCCCGGAATCACCTAAGCTGACGGAATGATCGGGCTCCTGTGTTTCGTCGTGGCGGTCTTGGCCTCACCATTCAAGTCGAAGATCCGGCTTGAGGCTGAGAATGCCGCGCTCCGACATCAGCTG
>JGI12053J15887_10001215_pt1 | contig 11764 bp, 8 predicted proteins | sample MedBloCAOM1_O3_FD_15887 | JGI IMG/M metagenome (IMG submission 15887)
CGGGTGGGGTAGCGTGTTTTGGGTTCGCTGGCGTCATCCTGAGGTGCGAGCCTCTTCGGCGAGCCTCGAAGGATGGAGGAGCCCGCGGCCCATCCTTCGAGGCGCGCAAGAGCGCGCACCCAGGGTGACGGCGGTGGGTACCGCAGCGCCGGGCGCCTGTCCTACCCCTTTACGTCCTGCTTTTCCGACGCGGTCGCGGGCTTGGCGCCCTTGCCGCCGACCACGCGCACCTGATCGCCGTCGGCAAGGCCATCGGGCGGCGCTACGATGATGCGGTCGTCGGGCGTCACGCCCGACGCCAGTTCGATTTCGCGGCCGAGGTCGCGGGCGATGGTGACTGTCTTGAACAATACCTTGTCATCCGCGCCGACGGTCGCGACGCGAAGTCCGTTCTGGTTGAAGATCAGGGCGCTTGCTGGAATATGCAGCGGCACCGCGTCGCGCTGCAGGCTGAGCTTTACGCTGGCGTAGCCGCCAGGCATCAACTCACCGCTGGAGTTATCCAGCGCCAGCTGCATCCGCGTCGTGCCTGAACTCACCTCGACCGACTGCGACGAGGATTCCACCGTCGCGGCAAAGGTGCGGTTGGGATATTCCGGCATCGCGATCACGGCCTTGGCGCCGATCTTGATCGCCGGCACGTAATTTTGCGGCACGTTGACGTAGACGCGCAGTTTGGTGATATCAGAGACCACGAACATTGCCGGGCCGGAGCCGCCGCCCGCATTGATCAGCGCACCGACGTCGGTATCGCGCGCGGTGACCACGCCATCGAACGGCACCGTGATCTTCTTGTAGCCGGCGAGCGCTTCCAATCGCTCGACATTGGCTTGTCCCGAATTGACCGCCGCCTTCTTGTTGGAGAGGTCCGCAGTGCGCTCGTCGATTTCCTGGGCCGAGACGAAGTTCGACGCGACCAGCGTTTTGCGGCGGGTTAACGTAGCCTCGGACAGCCTTGCGCTGGCCTGCTGGCTGGTGAGGTCGGCTCTCGCCTGCAGCAATTGCTGGTCGAGATCCGGCGCCTCGATTTCGGCGATCACCTGCCCTGCCTTGACGCGCGCGCCGATATCGGCGCTCCAGCTCTTCAAGTACCCGCTGACGCGCGCAAAGATCGGCGCGCGGTAATAGGCTTCCAGCCGACCCGGCAGTTCGATGGCGGGATTGAGCGCCCGGCCGCTGGGAAGCGCCACCGCAACGGTCGGAACGGCCTGGTTGTCGGTCCATTCCTTTAGCTTCGAGCCCTGCTCCTCGCGCGCGCGTATCCCGGTCGCGACGATCAGTCCCGCCGCAATCACCGCTGCAACCCCGAATATGCCCAGCTTCCGGCGCGAGACCGTCGGGCGCAGTTCAGTGGGCATGCGAAGTCTCCGATGCGGCGGCGGCTTTGGCGCCTTGTTTCTTATGTACCATACTGAACACCACGGGGACAAACATCAGCGTCGCGATGGTCGCGAAGATCAATCCGCCGATCACGGCGCGGCCAAGCGGCGCGTTCTGCTCGCCGCCCTCGCCGAGCCCCAGCGCCATCGGCGCCATGCCGATGATCATCGCCAGCGCGGTCATCAGCACCGGGCGGAACCGGACGAAACCGGCTTCAACAGCTGCTGCGACGGGGTCGCCGAGCTCTTCATAGCGCTCGCGCGCAAAGCTGATCACCAGCACGCTGTTGGCGGTCGCCACCCCCATGCACATGATGGCCCCAGTCAGCGCCGGCACCGATAGCGTGGTCTGTGTCGTAAACAGCATCCAGACGATGCCGGCGAGCGCGGCGGGGAGCGCCGTGATGATCACGAACGGATCGGACCAGGACTGAAAGTTCACCACGATCAGGAAATAGATCAGCACCACGGCGGCCAGCAGCCCGAACAACAGCCCGGAGAACGCGCTGTTCATGGTCTGCACCTGGCCGAGCAGCACCACCGACGAGCCTTTCGGCACTTCCTTCGCGGTGTCCGCAATCGCGGTCCTGACGTCGGCCGCGACCGCGCCGAGATCGCGGCCTTGCGGCGTGGCATAGATCTGCACCATGGACTGGATATCGTATTGCGTCACCACGGCGCTCGATGTCGCGCGCGAGATATTGGCGATACCACCGAGGATCGGCGACTGCGGATTGCCGGTGGCCGTGATCGGCAACGTCTGCAGCGCGCTCAGGGAATCGATCTGGTATTGCGGTGTCTGCATCACGATCGAGTAGGACACGCCGTTGTCCGGATTAAGATAATAGGTCGGCGCAACCTGGGAACTGCCGGCGAGATTGACGACGAGACTATTGGTGACGTCGCGCTCGGTTAAGCCCACATACTGCGCGCGGGTGCGGTCGACATCGATGTTGAAGGTCGGATTGTTCGGCGATTGCTGGATCCGCGCGTCGGCAATGCCCGGGATGCGCCGGATGCGGCTCAGCAGCTTGTTGGCGTAGGCAAAATTGGCTTCCAGATTGGCGCCGCGAATTTGAAGGTCGATCGGCGCCGGAGCGCCGAAATTCAGGATCTGGCTGACGATGTCCGCGGGCAGGAATGAAAAATTCATGCCTGGAAACAGCCGCGGCAACTGCTCACGCAAGACCTGGACGTGCTCCTCGGTCGGCCGGTGGCCTTCCCTGAGCTTGATCTGGATATCGCCGTCCTGTGGGCCGATCATGCCCGTGTTGTTGTAGGTCATGTTGATGCCGGAAATCGGCATGCCGATGTTATCGGCAAGCGTATCGATCTCGCCGGGGATGAGCTTGCGGATCGCCTTCTGGACGTCGGCGAGTTGGTTGGCGGTTTCCTCCACGCGGGTGCCGACCTGGCTGCGGACATGGATCAGGATATTGCCGGCATCCACCGAGGGAAAGAAGTTACGCCCGAGGAACGGCACCAGCAGGAAAGACAGCGCGACGACGGCAAGAAATCCCGTCACGAAAATCGCCCGGTGTCCCAGCGCCATCGACAACAGGTCTCGGTAGCCGCCGCGAAACCGCTCAAACTGGGCCTCGAAGGCGCGCTGGAAGCGCACCAGCGGATTGCGCGAGCGCGGCCGTCCCTCACCTTCATGATGCACGTGCTGCTGCAGCAGATATTTCGCCATGGTCGGCACCAGCGTGCGCGACAGGACGAACGACCAGATCATCGCAAACATCACCGCTTCGGCCATCGGCACGAACAGGAAGCGCGCCACGCCCTGCAGGAAAAACATCGGCACGAACACGATGCAGATGCAGAGCAGCGAGACAAAGGCCGGCGTCACGATCTGGTTGGCGCCGTCCAGGATCGATTGCTCGACGGGCTTGCCCTGCTCGAGATGGTAATTGATGTTCTCGATCGTCACGGTGGCGTCGTCGACGAGGATACCGACCGCGAGCGCCAGGCCGCCGAGCGTCATGATGTTCAGCGTCTCGCCGATCGCCGACAGCATGATGATCGCGCCCAGCACCGAGAGCGGGATCGAGACGGCGATGATGATCGTGGAGCGCCAGCTTCCCAAAAACAGCAGGATCATCACGCTGGTCAGCAGCGCGGCGATCACGCCTTCATAGGCGACGCCGGTGATGGCGCCGCGGACGAACAGCGACTGGTCGCCGATGAAGCCGATCTTCAGGGCTTCCGGCAGCGAGTCCCGTACGTCGATCACCTTCTGCTTGATGCCGGCAATGATATCGAGCGTCGAGATCGCGCCGGCTTTCAACACCATCATCAGCACCGAACGGTGGCCGTCGACGTGGACGATGTTGGTCTGCGGCGGATTGCCGTCGCGCACGCTGGCGACGTCGCGGACGTAGACCATGGCGCCGTTGACGGCCTTGATCGGCAGATCGCCGAGTTCTTCCATTTTGAGCGGCGAGTTGTTGAGCTGGATGGTGTATTCGAAATTGCCGATCTTTTGCGTGCCAACCGGCGTGATCAGGTTCTGCGCCGCCAGCGCGTTGGCGACGTCCTGACCGGACAATCCGCGCGCCTGCAGCGCCGTCGAATTGAGATCGATCTGGACCTGACGCTGCTTGCCGCCGAACGGATACGGAATCGCGGCGCCGGGCACCGTGACCAGCGGCGTGCGCAGCTGGTTGATGCCGATATCGGCGAGGTTTTGCTCGGTCAGGCCCTCGCCGGACAGCGCGACCTGGATGATCGGCACGGTCGAGGCGCTGTAGTTCAGGATCAGCGGCGGCGTCGCCCCGGGGGGCATCTGCTTCAGCAGCGTTTGCGAGATCGCGGTGACTTGCGCGTTCGCGGTGCGGATATCGACGTTGGGCTGGAAGAAGATTTTGACGATACCAAACCCGTTATAGGAATTGGCGACGATGTGCTCGATGTCGTTGACCGTCGTGGTCAGCGCGCGCTGGAACGGCGTGGTGATGCGGCCCGCCATCTGATCCGGCGGCAGCCCGGTGTACTGCCACACCACCCCGATCACGGGAATCCGGATATCGGGAAAGATATCGGTCGGCGTGCGCAGCGCGGCCAGCGGTCCGATGATCAAAAGCAGGAGGGCGAGCACGACGAAAGTATATGGCCGGCTCAGCGCGATGCGGACCAGTGCGATCATAAATCAGGTATTCCAGGTGCCCCGGGAGGCGGGATTGGCTTTCCCGGCCAATTCGTTGGCGCCGATTTAGCCGAATCGAGGCGGAAAAGCCACGCCGCGCGGCGCAGGCGCGCTTCACTTCCCTGGCATAGCTCGGGAACAGGAACGGCCATCAGCGCATCAGCTTGAGCGCATCGGAAAAAAACTCCGGACCGCCGAAATTGCCTGATTTCAGTGCAAGCAGCATGTCGCCGCCCTTGGCACCGACGGCGCGCAACACCGGCACGCCCGCGGCGATTTCCTCGCCGACCAGAAAACCGGGAATCCTCAAGCGATCGACCACCGCGCCCGACGTTTCACCGCCGGCAACCACCAGACGCCGCACGCCGGCCTTGACCAGTCCTTGCGCGATATCGGCCATCGCCTGCTCGATGGCGTGTCCGGCGGCGTTGCGGCCATGGCGAGCCTGCAGGGCCGCGACCTCGTCTGGCGTCGAACTGCTGGCGATCAGAATTGGCCCGCTGCCCAGCCGCTCGACGGCCCAGGCCACCGCGCGGCGCGCTTCGTCGGTGCCGGCGACGACGCGGTCGGGGTCGAGGTGCAAAACCGGCATCGCCTTTTTCGCATTCGCAATCTGCTGCAGCGTCGCCTGCGAACAACTGCCGGCAAGGCATGCCGCCGGCCCGCCGACCGCAGCGCTGGCGGTCGCACTGGGCCTGCTCGCGCCGACCTTGCCGGAGGCCACCAATGCCCGCGCCACGCCAAGCCCGATGCCGGAGGCGCCGACGGAGAGGCGATGATCCAGCGCCACCGCGCCGATTGTCTCGAGATCGAGGTCGAACACCGCATCGATGATGGCGGCGCCAATCCCCTTGGCGGCCAGATCGGCAAGACGCGCCCTCACGGCTTCGGGGCCGCGCGTCAAGAGCGCGAGTTCGACGAGGCCGACTTTGGTCTTGCTCTGACGCGCCAGCACCCGCACCAGATTGGAATCGTGCATCGGGTTGAGTGGATGATCTTTTAGCGGACTTTCGTTCAGCGGCACGGAGCCAACGAACAGATTGCCCTGATAGACGGTGCGGCCGGTCTCTGGAAACGCCGGCGTCACCAGCACGATTGTCTCGCCGCAATCGGCGCGCAGCGCATCCATGACGGGACCGATATTGCCGGCGTCGGTGGAATCGAAGGTCGAGCAGATCTTGAACAGCACATGGCCGGCGCCGCGCCCGCGCAGCCATTTTTCCGCCTCGCGCGAGCGCGCCACGGCCAAATCAGCCTCGATCGAGCGGCTCTTCAGGGACACCACGACCGCGTCGACCTCGGGCAATGCAAGATCATCCGGGGGCACGCCGATCGTCTGCACGGTGCGCAGGCCGCAGCGCGTCAGCGTGTTGGCGAGATCGGAAGCGCCGGTGTAGTCGTCGGCGATACAGCCAAGGGGTAATTTGACGGCCAGCGTCACGGCTTTGCTCCGGCGTAGGGCTTGAACCAGCCAAGCCCGTCGGCGGTCTTGCCGCGCGGATTGTATTCGCAGCCGACGAAGCCGCGATAGCCGAGCCGGTCGAGCTCGGCAAACAGGAACGGATAATTCAGTTCCTCGCCGTCAGGCTCGTTGCGCGAGGGAATGCTCGCAATCTGGATGTGGCCGACCACGGGCATCATCTCGCGCAACCGCGTGGTCACGTCGCCATGGATGATCTGGCAGTGATAGATATCGAACTGCAGTTTCAGGTTTGGGATTTTCAGTTCATTGATCAGATCGTATGCAAAGCCGAAATCGTTGAGGAAGTAGCCGGGCACGTTGCGCGAATTGATCGGTTCGATCACGACATCGAGACCATGGGGCCTGAAAAACTCCGCAGTCCAGGTCACCGATCGACGAAACGCGGCGGCCGCCTTGCGATCGCCTCTATCGGCAATGCCCGCCATCAGATGCAGCCGCTTGACGCCGGTCGCCTGCGCGTAGGGCAGCGCGGTGTGCAGGCTCTGCTGCAAATCGGAAAACCGGTCCGGCAGCGCGGCAAAGCCTTTTTCGCCGCTGGCCCAATCGCCGGGCGGCAGGTTGAACAGCGCCTGCGTGAGGCCGTTGCCGCGCAGGCGTTGGCCGACTTCTTCCGCCGGGTGATCGTAGGGAAACAAGAATTCGACCGCGGCAAATCCCGCCTTCGCCGCCGCTTCGAAGCGGTCGAGGAACGGGACTTCGTTGAACATCATGGAAAGGTTGGCAGCGAAACGGGGCATTGCTGACCTCTGGTTATTCTGTCGCTACTTCGGCTCGCCCGGCAGATGCGTGCCGGTGACGCGGGCATACATCCGCGCCACCGAGGCATCGTCGTCGCGGCCCATGCCGGAGGCCGCCGTCATCAAGAACATCTGCAGCGCGGCGGCCGCGACCGGCACCGGGAATTTGGCTGATCGAGCCATATCCTGGATGATGCCGAGATCTTTTACAAAAATCTCCACCGCGCTGCGTGGCGCATAGTCGCCGTCGAGCACATGCGGCATGCGGTTTTCGAACATCCAGGAATTGCCGGCGGAAGCCGTGATCACCTCATAGACCTTTCTGATATCGAGGCCTTGTTTGGCCGCAAACGCGATCGCCTCCGAGGCTGCGGCAATATGCACGCCGGCGAGCAGCTGGTTGATCATCTTGAACGCGGCGCCCTCGCCTGCGGCATCTCCGAGTTCGTAGAGTTTTGCCGCCATGGCATCGAGCGCCGGCCGCGCCTTTGCGAACGCCGCGGAACTGCCGGAGGCCAAAATGGTGAGCTCGCCCTGCGCAGCGCGCTGCGCGCCGCCCGAAATCGGCGCGTCGAGGTAGTGCCGCCCGCTCGCCTCCAGTTGTTTTGCCAGCCGCCGCGCGACGTCGGGGTCCATGGTGGCGGAAGAAACGAACACGGCGCCCTTGGGAAGGGTTTCGCTGACGCCATTGGCGCCGAACAGGATGGTTTCGGTTTGGGTAGCGTTGACAACCACGCTGACGACGATGTCGGCATTTTTGGCGGCTTCGGCCGGCGTTTTGGCCCCCTTGCCGCCGTCGGCGACGAACCGCGCCACGGCCTCAGTCGACACGTCGCAGCCGGTGACTTCGAACCCCGCGCGCCGCAGCGAGATCGCCATGCCAAACCCCATCGACCCGAGGCCGATCACGGCAATCAACGGTTTTCTGGATTCAGCCATGCCGCGTTCCCTCAACGTCTTATTCGGCCGCGCGCCGGGCGCTGGCCTCTGGGTATCACGGCTTGGCCGCGCTGCCAAAGCGTGAGACAAGGCGGCACGACAGGTATCCGTCATGACCGAAACCAGGCTCCGCGAGGAAATCTGCCGGCTCGGCCGCTCGCTGTTCGAACGCGGGCTGACGCCGGGCTCGTCCGGTAATATCAGCGTGAAACTCGACGACGGCGGCTGGCTGGTGACGCCGACCAACGCCTCGCTTGGCTTTCTCGATCCCGCAAAACTGTCGCGGCTCGGAGCGGACGGCCAGCTAATCTCCGGCGACGCGCCGACCAAGGAAGTGCCGCTGCATACCGCGCTCTACCAGACCCGCCATGCCGCGCGCGCCGTGGTGCACCTGCATTCGACACATTCCGTGGCTCTCTCGATGCTGCCCGAAATCGATCCGCGCGCCGCGCTGCCGCCGATGACGCCGTATTACCTGATGAAATGCGGCGCGACCGCGCTGCTGCCGTATTATCGGCCCGGCGATCCCGCGGTGGCCGACGCGATCAAGGGGTTGACCGGAAAGTATTCGTCGGTGCTGCTCGCCAATCACGGGCCGGTGGTGTCGGGCGATACGCTGGAGGCCGCCGTGTTCGCGATGGAAGAGCTGGAAGAAACAGCAAAACTCTATCTGCTGCTGCGCGGCCTGAACCCGCGATATCTGTCGCCGCAACAGGTGGCGGATCTCGTCAAGACCTTCGGGCTGACGCTGCCGGAGCATGGGCACGATTGACGCTGCACCGTCATTGCGAGCCACCGGGTCGCACGAATGCGCGCCCGATGACAGGCTCCGCGAAGCAATCCATCTCGCCGCGAAGGAAGAATGGATTGCTTTGTCGCTGCGCTCCTCGCAATGACGAACGTTTCCGCTAGAGCGCAGTTCGGAAGGCGGGTTAGTTAGCCGCAGGCGTAACCCGCCGATACGAAAAAGGAAAGATAGCCGCGATGCTTGCGGCCCATCCTTCGATGCGCGCAACAGTTCGTAGGGTGGGCAAAGCGTGAGCGTGCCCACCATTGACATAACGGTGCCGATAGATGGTGGGCACGGCGCGTACGCGCTTTTGCGCACCCTACGAAGCCACGAACCTCACAGCACCGCGAGCTGCTTATTCTGCAGGTCCGTCACCAGCATCAACCCTGGCGCGTGCGTGATCGCGAACGGCAGTTTTGCCGCCGCGATCACCGCCTGCGGGGTGACGCCGCAGGCCCAGAATACCGGAATCTCGTCCGCCTCGATCGGCACCGGATCGCCGTAGTCAGGCTTGTTGATATCGGCGATGCCCAGCGAATGCGGATGGCCAAGATGTACCGGCGCGCCGTGCACGGAGGGAAACCGCGTGGTGATCTGCACGGCGCGGATCGCATCCGCCGGCTTGAACGGGCGCATCGAAACTACCATCGGGCCCGCGAACGGCCCGGCCGGTGAACAGGCGATACTGGTGCGGTACATCGGCACCCGCAGCTTGCGCTCGACGTGGCGGATCGGCAGGCCGTCGGCCATCAGCGCTTCCTCGAACGAATAGGAGCAGCCGAGCACGAAGGCGACGAGGTCGTCGCGCCAATGCGCCGTGATGTCGGTCGGCTCGTCGGCAACCTCGCCGTCGCGCCAAATCCGGTAGCGCGGCAGGTCGGTGCGGATGTCGAGATCGAGCCCGAGCGACGGAATCCTGGGATCGCCGACATCAGACATGCCGATGATCGGGCACGGCTTTGGATTAAGCTGGCAAAAACGGTGAAAGGCGGCGGCGAGCTTTTCGGGGAGGATCGCGAGATTGCCCTGCACATAACCGTTGGCTACACCGGCCGTGGTGGTGGCCATGCCGGCGCGACAATCGAGCCGCGCCTGCAGGCTCGGAAGGATTTTCGCGCCCTGCTCTTTTTTCGATCGCTCGATATTCATCAAAAGCGCTCCGTGCCTCGACAGGTGGTGCGGGACAGTTCTACCATGCTAACCCACCCCTGCGCACCCCGCGTTTTTCGGAAGGCCGAATGACCAAAATCGCATCCAACCTGCAAATCGATTCCGCCCGCCTGTGGGACGCGATCTTTGAAACCGCAAAATTCGGCGCCACTCCCAAAGGCGGCGTGCGGCGGCTGACGCTTGGCCCCGAGGACGAGCAGGTGCGCGATTGGTTCCGCAACGCCTGCGAGGCTGCGGGGCTCGAGGTGCATGTCGATGCGCTCGGCTCGATGTTCGCCCTGCGCAGGGGACGCGACATGTCAAAACCGCCGGTGGGCCTTGGTTCCCATCTCGACACCCAGCCGACCGGCGGCAAGTTCGACGGCGTGCTCGGCACGCTCGCCGCGCTCGAAGTCGTCCGGACCCTGAACGACGCCGGGATCGAGACGGAAATGCCGATCTGCATCTGCAACTGGACCAACGAGGAAGGCTCGCGCTTTGCGCCGGCGATGATGGCGTCGGCCGCCTATGTCGGCGACTTCACCACCGATGATATTTTGTCGCGCAAGGACGCCGACGGCGTCACGGTAGCAGAAGCGCTGGACAACATCGGCTATCGCGGCGCGTGCCCGGTCGGCACACAACAATTTTCCTCATTCGTCGAACTGCATATCGAACAGGGCCCGATTCTCGAGGCGGAGAACAAGACGATCGGCGTCGTCGATTCCGGCCAGGGCGTGCTGTGGTACGATGGCAAGATCATCGGCTTCGAAAGCCATGCCGGCACCACGCCAATGCCGCTGCGCCGCGATGCGCTCGCGACCCTGTCGGAAATCGTGCTGGCGATGGAGCGCATCGCGAGCAAGCACGGCCCGAAGGCCGTCGGCACCATCGGCGAAGCCGTGATCGCATCCCCGTCGCGGAATGTCATCCCCGGCGAGATCGCCTTCACGGTCGATTGCCGCAGCGCGGATGCCGCGATCATGGACGCGCTCGACAACGACCTTCGCGCCGCCATCACGGAGATCGCCGCGCGACGCAAAGTCGAGGTCCAGCTCGATCTGGTGTGGCGAAAACCGCCGACCCATTTCGACGCAAAACTGGTCGACGCGGTGGAAAATGCCGCCAAAAAGCTCGGCTATTCGCACCGGCGCATTACCTCAGGCGCCGGCCACGACGCCTGCAATCTCAACACCAAAATTCCCGCCGCGATGGTGTTCGTGCCCTGCAAGGACGGCGTCAGCCACAACGAGCTCGAGGACGCCACGCAAGCCGATTGCACCGCGGGCGCCAACGTGCTGATGCATACCGTGCTGGCGCTGGCCGGCGTCGCTTCCTAATAATCCCCCAACATTCGGAGAGTTTCGTGCGCGGTGTTTTTGTCGATGCCAATGAATCGCTGGCGGTGATCTTTGAGCGGCTGGAAAAGCCCGGCGATCCCACGGTGCGGATTCATCGGGACCCCGACATCACGCCGGAGCAATACCCTGCCCTGCTCGACGGCGCCGAGATCGCGATCGTCGACCACACCGCGCTGCCGACCGAAATCGCGAAACAATGCACGGGCCTGAAGGACGTGGTGTTTCTGGGCACCGGCGCGCGCAGCTACATGAATCCGGAAGAGCTCGCCGAGATCGGCATCTCGGTGCACCTGATCAAGGGCTACGGCGATACCGCGGTGGCCGAGGCCGCAATCGCGCTGATGTGGGCGGCGGCACGCGGCATCGCGCAGATGGACCGCGAGATGCGCGCCGGCAACTGGCTGCGCGACGACGGCATGCAGCTGACCGGCAAGACACTCGGCCTGATCGGGTTCGGCGGCATCGCCGCCGAAGTGGCGCGGATCGCGCGCGGCAGCGGCATGCGCGTGACCGCCTGGAACCGGACGCCGAAGAAGAAAGTGCCCGGCGTCGAGTTCGTCGAGCTCGACGATCTCCTGACCGAGAGCGACGTGATTTCGCTGCATCTGTTATTGAACGACGAGACTCGCGGCTTGGTCTCGCGCGCCTGCATCGAAGCCATGAAGCCCGGCGTGATCCTGGTCAACACCGCGCGCGGCGCGCTGGTCGACGAGGAGGCGATGATCGAGGCGCTCGCGTCAGGCCATATCCGCCATGCCGGGCTCGACGTCTTCAACGT
>JGI12053J15887_10001216_pt1 | contig 11762 bp, 9 predicted proteins | sample MedBloCAOM1_O3_FD_15887 | JGI IMG/M metagenome (IMG submission 15887)
ACGATTGTGACTCACCTGGCCTGCCTCGTTCTCATTGTTCCTCTCGGGCTGGCCAGGCACTTTATCCCGTTCTTCGGAATCCTCCGTTACGGGATCGCGGGCATGGCCATCTTTGAACGGCACTGGCTCTTTACGAGGACAACGTCCAGTACAGATCTGACGAGCCCCCAGCTCCGATCACGGACACTGCGGAAGACTATCAGGAGTGGCTCAACTATCTCGCGAAGCAGAGTCCCGCCTCCCGCAAACCCGGCAGCTCTCTCAGAGAGGAATACAGCCGCTGGCTCCTCGCACGCGCTCAGAACCGACCGGCGGTTCCTTCAAACGACAGCCACTCAGGCGGGAGATAACGCCATCCGACCAGCTACCGTGCTCATGGCCGTTAGCTAGTCGTGATTCATTTGATGCGATTCGGTTGTTTGGATGGCATATAAAGTAATGCGTCAGTATCTCCGCGACTTCGAGGTAAAGAAGCTCGTAATCTTCGACAATAGGCCCTCCCGTTTCGCCGCGTCCTAAGCAGAAAGCACTTTCATCCTCCGGTTATAGGCGCAAGTCTCAGCAGCTTCAGCCAATGCGTTACGGTGGCCTTCTACCGTGCCTGGGTCTGGTCTGTCACCACAGCCAATGGGCTTGTACTGCTTTTTGAATTTGATCTTTTGTGGCACGCCCATCCCCTTTTAACTTTGGCTTACTGCTTATCCGTGAGTTGACGTAGTTGCTTCCCCTCAGCCGAATACAAAACCGGATTGCATTTCGGGTGGCTCATCCGATTCTCCCTGTCTGTGATGGTTCTTCGTTTATGCTGAGCTAACGGAGGATTCATGGACACGAACCGCATCATTGCTGATATCGACACGGAGATATCCAAGTTGCAACAGGCACGAGCATTGCTATCGAGCGCAGCAACAAAGAAAGGTCCAGGCCGTCCCAAATCCACTGTGCCTAAAGTGACGAAGCCTAAGAAGAGGAAATTGAGTGCTAAAGGGAGAGCAGCTATACTGCTGCGATGAAGGCGCGTTGGGCCAAGGCTAAGAAGGCAGCTAAGAAAGCTACAAAGACGGCGAGTCCTGCTAAGGCTGTTAAGACGGCACCTGTCAGCTAGAGCTAATCCCCACACCGAAATAGATGTCATCGAGCATCACAGAGACGTGAAACTGACCGGCTTCATAGCGTCCGCACACAGGCTACTCGGCGCAGAGAACCGAGAAGGGATTTCTCTTGCCGTCGCCGGTTACCTCAGATACGAGTGCAGTCCGGTCAGCGTTGAACGGGCTCACAATATGGTCGCCCGATTTAGGAATTACCGCGCCCTTTTCATACTCAAGCGAAGTGATTTTGTTGCTGGAAGTGTCTTTGAAGTGAACTGTGACAGACATAGTTTGACTTGCCTCGATTCCAGCTTACTCCTCCAGCAGCTTTTCGATCCGGGTCACGGCCTTCTTCCAGCTCACATGCTGTTCGACGGTCAGACCTTCGAGCGCCTCTATCGCGGCTTGGGGTGCGTGCTGCGTCTTCAAGTAGGCTTTGAGTATGTCGATATCGTCGTCGAGCCGCTTCAGGTTCTCATGTTCGACTGTGCGGATGCGCTTTAGCACTTCATCGGCGTCAAAGGTGGGCTCAGGGTTTGTGAAGGGGTTGGAGGTTCTTGCTGGAGGTTTGCGTTCGACGAAAGTGATTCTTTCGAGAGGCATGCGAAAGCGCGTGAGATTGGTTCCGGGAACGTGGAGGTCAACCTCATCGCCTCCGACATGGACTTTGCTGATTTCGTAGACCATCTCAGAGCGGGCGGGCTTCACCTTGTCGCCGACGTGCGGCATCGGAGGCGGCTCCGGGGCAGCGGTTTTCTTGCGGGGTTTGGCCATGACTCCCGTTAGCTTACTCTTGTGCTTCCGAAGGCATCCTAAATGAGAGCATGAGCAGAGACGACGGATGGATAAGGCACAACTTCCCCCCCGGCGAGGAGCCGACGGTCTACACGGCAGAGTACCGCCTTGCTTGCTACGATCCAGGAATGACGACACCACACGAACCCACCTCACCGCTCCCTCAAAGAAAACTGATTCTTATTCCCCCGCCTGTGAAGCACCCGGACGACCTCCTCAACGCTCGCGAAGTGGCCACAATGCTGAATGTCACGGTTGATTGGGTGAAGAACCACTCCACCCGCCTGATGCCATTCATCCCTTCTGTTAAGTGGGGTGATGGTCCCAAAGGTCCACGTCGTTATCGCCACGTAGACATTTTGCGCTTCGTTGACGACCACATGCAGACCAGGCCAAAGAAGCGGAAATAACCTTCCTATAATTCGCCCCGCGAGTCTGGATCTGGTATCTACCTTCATGCCAGTAGATTCCAAAACTTCCCTTGAACCGCTTCTACATTCCCAGGACGCCGGAATCTATCTCCGTCTGCACCCGAAGACAGTCATAAAAATGGCGCGGCTTAAGCAGCTCCCCGCCTTCGTCTTGGGAAACATTGGCGCTTCCGTGCGTCCGACTTGGCCGCGTGGGCTGCCGAACAGGTACAATCGACTCGCCAGCCGCACGAGTGATGGAGCCATAATGTCCACCACTCGCAATAACCGATATCAGGAAGGTTCAATCGACCGCGTTTCACGCGCTAAGGGCCGCCCTGACGTTTGGGTCTACCGCTGGAGGGAACTCCAAGAAGCTGGACTCCGCGTACAACGCAAGAAGACCATCGGCGACGTCAATCGCTACCCGAAACTAGCCGACGCCAAACGCGCCGTCGAAAACCTCCGTGCCGAAATCAACGCGCAACAGGAGAGGGTAGGGAAGACCACCGTCGCGGACGCATGGGGCCACTTCCAGTTGCATGAGCTGCGTGATCCGGATGTGGACCGCTCTCCCACAACCGTCAAAAGCTATTTGGACTACTTCAAGGTTCAGATCCTTCCTCAGTGGGACGTGCCGCTTGATGAGGTGAAGTCCGTTGCTGTGGAGAAGTGGCTGCGGAGCCTCGACCTCGCCAACGGGACCAAGGCAAAAATCCGCAATCACATGTCGGCTCTTCTTTCCCACTGCATCCGGCACGAGCTATACGACAAGCTGAACCCCATCGCTTCCGTCAGGCAGAGCGCGGTACGACAGCGCGATCCGGACTATCTCACACTGGAGGAGATGACGGCAATCATCACCAAGACGATTGGCTGGCACACCTTCCGGCACTCGGTTGGGTCACACCTTGGCCAGTCCGGCGAGAACGTGAAGGTCGTTCAGGAGTTGCTCCGCCATGCCAGCTCCCGGATCACTCAGGACGTGTACCAGCAAGCCGATCAGGGAGCCAAGCGTACAGCTCTCGGTCGTTTCTCCGGAGTCCTGGCGTTTCCCGCGAAAAAAACGACGTAGTTCACCGAGGGCACCAAATCAAAAAGGCACCCCACTCCGGGGTGCCTTTCTTTTAGGTTGCTGCAGGCATCGAACGACGCTACTATCCGTTCAGTGCCTTTTCAGTGCCCTTAAAATTTCCGTCAGATTCGTGTAAGTCCTTTAGAATCTGGCGGGGACGACGGGGCTCGAACCCGCGACCTCTGCCGTGACAGGGCAGCGCTCTAACCAACTGAGCTACGTCCCCAAGAAGTTTTTCAACAACTTGGCCAAACATCACATAGAACCAAACGTTTCGCAGCTTTCGCTATTTTTCGCTCGCTTCTACTTCGTTGCTTTGGACGAAATTTTCAGACCTGTTTGGACACCAAACAAGATACCCAAACAATCCAAGGCAGTGACAAATCAAGTCTACCAGATTTGGTTTCCCCGTCCCCTCTGACATGACAAAAAAGTGGACTTGCACACGGATCTCACTGCGGATTTCACTGCACCGGGGCTTCGTTTGAGGTCTTGATTATTTCGCCATTTTGAGTGGAACGTCTCCGAGATCAGCAAGGCGGTCAAGACTGGAGCTTATGATCTGGTCGTTCTGGATGTGATGCTGCCAGAGATCAATGGCTTTGAAGTGCTCCGGCGAATCCGAACGAAATCCAATACGCCTGTCCTGCTGCTTACGCCACGAGGTGACGACCTCGATCGGTTCCCAGGTCTGGAGATGGAGGCTGACGATTACCTGCCAAAACCGTTCAATACCCGCGAGCTCTCCGCGCGGGTTCCATTCAGACAACCGGGCGATACCTCGGCTGTAAACAGCGCATCCGTTCCGCGGTAAAGGATCGCATCGGAATTGAACTTAGGGCAGAGTCCTCATCAAGGAAGGCTTGCCTACAACCCACCAACGCTTTCGACGACTCGGCGCGACCGCTCCGAGGGTGTCGTCCTGAGCGAAGCTCTTCAGGGAGCCGAAGGACCTGCATTTCGTAGTTATTTCCGGATCGCCCAACGAATCGGGTCCAAATTAAGGATCTTGGCAGCAGTCGCAGCAGGCTCAAATTGAACGGCTGTACGGTCCTATCGATGGAATCCGCGTTCCTCTGAAATTGCGCGATCCTAGACCGATCATGCCTCGGCTTCGGGTTTGTCGCTCTCAAGGAGCGCATCGAGACTGTACCTTGCGGACGCGGCTGCCTCCAGGGCTTCCTTGATCGCCTTACTTAATTGCGCGATTGTGCTGCGGTCCGGCACGGCTTCGCCAGCCAACTTGCGCAAGGCTGGCAACTGGAGCCACCAAATCAACTCCTCATGGGACTCCTTGACGAAATAGGTATGCCCGTGTGCCTCGTGCACACCGGTTAGCCAGCGGATATCCGCGTCGTGCCACAGGATAGGTGAGAGAGCCGGGATAGCCTTCTTCTGCTTTCCTGGCGCTTTGGCCGGAGCAGCACTTGTAACGTTTGCAGATGCCGCGACGCCGTCAATCGGCACTGTTTCCGCTCTCTTGGGTAGGGCCCTGGTGCTGGAAGCCTCGGGCGCGGACACTCCAGCTTCAACCAGCAGGGCAACCTTGATTCGGGCTGTCGCGCGCCAGCTTTCCTCCCCCTCGAGCCCCAGTGCTGAGAAGGAATGTGCCAAGGGTTCCCGCAAGCGTAATCGATCAAACAGATCGAGTGCCGCGCGCTCCGGCCTCTCTGCGTCGATCGACTCTGCGAGCAGTTCCAGGACACACCAACTGAGCACCGGACCCCAAATGGCGGTGGCTATCAGCTCGGGGCTCAGGCTAGGCAGTAATCGGCGCGCACAGACCTTCCAGGGAGTAGGAAACAGGCTCTCGAGTGCCGGGATGTCCATCGCAGCACGCACACGCTCGCGGAACTTCTCTTCGAGCAAGGCTGGACTCGTCGGTGTGACCGCGAGAGGAGGCTCCCCTTTGCGAGCGTGATACGCAGCCTGCGATTCGCGCAGGAAATCTTGGCTTCGTGTCCATGCTGTCTCAAAGAATTCCTCCTTCTGCTTCTCAATATTCCTCTGCCTCTCCGAACCTCTGGCTCCTCGCGGATGTTCAGCCAATTCGGCGAGTGTCCGTACGAGCGCCGGGTCCAGCAGCCGGCGGAGGGCGTTGTGTGCAGGCCGCAATGCCAAGTTGATCAGTTCATCTTCCAGATCGGGAACGCCGCGACCGTTTAGCTCGTCGCACAAGCGATCCCATGGCTTGTCTGCAGTCGCACGCATCTCGCGCCAATCCAGAAAAACGTGGCATTGGTAGGCCCGCAGCTCGATGCTCAGTCCCTGGTCGGCCGTAGTCCCGGCGCGCCGCAGATACTCCAGCCCTGTTAGGGAATCGCGATACCTGAGAATGATCGCGGGATCGCCGCTCAGACCAAGACCATCCTTCAATCGTTGCTGGCGCAGTTGTCCCGAATACTTGTCTGCGTATGCCGCCGACCAGTCGACCGTCCCTTTTGTCGTGGAATAGCGGTTGTTGTAGAGTACAAGCCCGCGCTGGTCTCCCCGCCGGTTCGAGTACGCGAAGACGTTTTCGTCGACCGCACCGTTGTCGTTGAAGAAATCATAGAGCAGGAAGTTGCTGCTCTCGGCAAAGAGCGCTCGCTGGTGCAGCAAGGGAGCTATTTCGCGCTCATGCCGTTCCACCAGCCAGTGGTTCGGAGTCTCGTCATACCGTGGCCTCCGATACTCCATGCCGTACTTCTCGGTGAACCCGTCTACCTGACCGTGACCGAACATCGGCAATCCCGGCAAGGTCGCCATCATCGCAGTAACGCCGAAGCACTTGTCGCCGTCGCCAAACTGATCGATTGTCGTCCGCTCGTCAGGATTGCTCATGAAGTTTACGTAGCGCTTCATAATGTCCGGGTCGAACTCCAGCGTGTTCTTCAGCACCGACCGATATTTTGCGTTCTCCTCATCACGCATCATATTCATGAACGCGCTGTTATAGACACGATGCATTCCGAGCGTGCGGACGAAATAACCCTCCATCAGCCAGAAGGCCTCGGCGAGCAACAGTGTTCCCGGAACCTCGGCAGCTACTCTGTCTACGACTTCCCGCCAGAACTCATGCGGCATATGTGCGTTGAACTCAGCATTCGACATCCCGTATTCGGCGCGGGAGGGAATCGCTCCGCTACTACCGGGGCCGGGAAACCACAGCCGGTGAAAGTGGCGCTTTGCCAGGGTCATGGCCGCGTCGAAGCGGATCACCGGGAACAGACGTGCCACATGCAGGATGGTCTGGATCACCTGTTCGCGTACTGCGGGGTTCAGGTAGTCCAGTTGGGCGGTATCGTTCCATGGGAAGCTCGTGCCATCATTGCCGTGATAGATGTACCTTGTCTCCCCCGACGCCCGGTCACGCCGCCGAAACACGACTGCCGCGTCGGTCTGCTCGTAGTAGTGGCTTTCGATCTTCATCTCCACACGCGGGTCCTGCGACAGGTCGGGGCCATCAAAGTTGTAAGCGGGATAGGGACTATCCTGCCGCGAGATGAACCAGTCCGGATGCTCTACGACCCACGGCGAATCGATGCCCATATGGTTCGGCACCATGTCGCTGGCCAACCGGATGCCCCGCGCGTAGGCGCGACTCCGCAGGTTCACGTAAGCGGGCTCGCCGCCCAGGTCCTCGGCGATGTTGTAATCGAAGAGCGAGTAGGCCGAAGCCACCGCATCCGGGTTTCCACAGAGCTGCTTAATCGTTTGCGACGCCCGGCTGCGCTCCCAGATACCGATCAGCCACAGCGAGTTCATCCCGCGACGGGCCAGCGTATCCAATTCTTCATCCGGGATCTGATCCAGTCGATGAATCCACCTCCCGTATTGCTTGCTGAGCTGTGCGAGCCAGACGTAAGTGCTCTTGGCGATCAACACGGCCCCCGGCATCCAGGCCACGTCCGGGCTGAACTTCTCAGATTCATGGTTCGCTTCGCCAAACTGCGGCACCTCCGACTGGCTCACCGTCGAAGGCCATTGCTGCTGCCCGCTCTCCCTGCGTCGTTGCGCTGCCGCTGCTGCGACGGCCTCCGCAGTGGCCCGGGCGGCCGCCTCGGTTGCAGCGTCGCGTGGATTGAATTGCAGCCAGATAGCCAGGTCTTCTTCGTGCAGGATCTCGCCTGCTATCGACAATAAGCGGTCGAGACTCTCCCCGATCAGCCGTCTCCACTTTATCCGGATCAGATCAAGCTGCTCCCTCAGCGAACCTGGAGCGGCTACCGCGGGCGCTCGCAACACGTCAAACAGGCTCTGCGGCTCGGAGTCCTCCATCGGCACAAGGGGTCTGGTCGCAAAATACGCCGGCAGCTTCTCCACGACGCTCCGATAGGCGGTTTGCTGCGCCAGGCCCCTGTCCTCGAACAACTCCTCGAATGGCCGGAAGGCCTCATTGCGGTTGGCCATCCAAAGCAGCATCATCTCTTCCAGCGCGACCGCCCGGTGCGGTGTACCTTCGGTGGAGCCTGCCAGCCATTCCTTCGGGGTTTGCAGCGCGCGATAGACGCTGCTGCCCGGAAACTGCTCCACAAAGCTCAGCAGCATCCGGTCCAACTCATTCGATCCGATGTGCCCGGAGAACCAGGTGAGGGCATCCGTCATTACGGCCGGATCAAGCTCTTGCCGATAGCGCTCCAGGAGCACATGACTGGCCTCGTCAATCAAACCCATGGCGTAAAGCGCTCCTGCATGCACGGCACGCTCTGGATGCTTCCGCACATCACGGACCTGATTCATCCGGTGCGCAAACTCACGGCTTGCCGACACATTTGCGAAGACTACGTTGCCCGTAAAGGAAAAGAGATTTCCCGCGAACTGGTAGCGGTCTCGTGCGCCGCTCGAAATGTGAAATTCCATCATGGTGAACTTGTCCCTAATCAAAATCTCGCGTTCAACCCTTGGCCCCCGAGATTTCGCACTAAAGCAATACGGAAGATCGCGCAGGTGANTCAAGCAAGAATGCCACATCACCTCTGCTTTTGGCTTCTANCCAGCCCACCAGATCGACCGTGGTTGGAAATCTTCCGTGCCAGACATTCATTTTAGATCGACCCACTACCGGGCGTTAGACGGGAAACGCTTCAATCACTGCGAATTGCGCGGTAGTCGGGACAACCCGGTTGAGTCGAAAGCCGGTGCTTGCCAGTAGCTCGCGATATTCGTTCATGGAGCGTTCGCGGCCTCCTGTCAGCACGAGCATTGCGATGTCAATGAATTTGCCGTTCGAGGGGACGTTTTCGCCGAACAGATCCCACTCCGCGAGCAGCAGCGCGCCGTCGTTGGGAATGGCTTTCCGGCAGTTGTTGAGGATGATTCGCGATTGATCGTCGTCCCAGTCGTGAATGACGCTCTTCATGAGGTACGCCTTGCAGCCCTGGGGGACGTTCTCGAAGAAGTTGCACGGCTCCATGGTAGTGCGCTCTCCGAGGTCTCCGCCGAGATATCCGTGTTCGCGGGCGCGTTTGAGCACGTGCTCCTGGTCTGCGAGCACGCCGCGCAGCCCGGGATGAGCGCGGAGAATATGCGAGAGCAGGATGCCGCTGCCGCCGCCCACATCCATGAGGCTTCCCCAGGTTCCGAAGTCGTAGGCTGCGGCGATTGCGGGACCGACGAGCTGGGACATGTAGCAGGATCTGGATGGACGCGTTTATGCGCCGCTTGGCACTTCCATGGGTTTCATCGGCTGGGTCGGTTTCGCTTCGACTCCGTACCGGTATGGCCCGAGGCGAGTGAGCAGGATGAGCGTAAGCAACATGGCTCCGCAGAAGCCTGCGAGCGGGACGGCGTAGGAATGAAAGCGGTCGTATCCTGCGCCCATCAGTAGCACGCCCGCCGCTCCGGCGAGCATGTAAGAGGCGAAGGCATGCCCATAGGCGGTGCCGAAGGCGCGCAGGCCGAAGTATCGGCTGATCATGTAACCCATGGTCTCGACCTCTGCTCCCATGCCGCACCCGACCAGAAACGAAGCAACGAGCGCAATGTTTCCGATAATTCCCGCGGACAATATAGCCATGCCCAGAGCGGTTGCGCCATAGAAGAGAATGGCAACGCGGGGGGCGAAGAGACGGTCGAGGAGGTATCCTGAGCAGAGCCGGCCCAAAAGCGCGCCGGCTCCGACAAGCGAAGTAGCTATGACGGCACGCTCCGCGGGGACACCTTTGTCTGTAAAAATCGCGGACATATGAAGGATTGCCCCATGTACGCCCGCGCCGGCGAGAGAGAAGGTGCAGATCATGATCCAGAAGGTGGGGCTGTGCCAGATTTCATGCCAGGTCAAACCCTGCTTGTCCTGTTGTGGCAGTGGTGACGCCGGATTGCTCTCGTCTCCGTCTGGTCGCAGGCCGCGTTGGCTGGGGTCGTTTTGCAGCAAAGCAGCTATAACCGGAAGCGGGAGCAGCAGGACGGCGGCTCCGAAGATCACAAACGTCATGCGCCAGCCGAAGATGGTGATGAGGCGCTGGGCGAGCATCGGAACCACGATGGAGCCAGTTCCGATTCCCATCAGCGACAGTCCGAGTGCCAGACCCCGATGGCGGTCGAACCAGTGTGAGATTACGACTCCGTAGGGAACCGGTGCGGGGCCGCTGGACATTGCAATTCCCAGGACTGCGAATAAAAGATAAAGCTGCCACAGGCCGCTGCCCACCCACCATGCAGAGCATAAGAGCAGGCCGAAGACAAAAGTGGACACAAGGATGACGCGTTTCGCGCCGAAACGATCAATGAGCACACCAGTGCCGGGAAGCCATAGTGCACCTACAAGGTTGAAGAGGGAAAAGGCGAAGGAGACGGCGGCGCGGCTGGCGTGGAAGTCCAGGACCAGCGACTTGAAAAACACGCTGAAGGAAAAGACCATCAATGGCGCACCGAGGAAGAGACCGACGGCACTTACGAAGACGATCAGCCACCCGTAGAAGAGACGAGGCCGCTTGCTGGTCATTTAAACTCCGGCCGCGATATGGGGGGTGGACGCGGCGATGCATGTTGCTGGGGGCCCGCTGCAAGGTAATGGCAGTGGTGTAAAGCTATATGCGGGGTGCTCAGGAGTCAACGAAGCTTCGTGCTCCCGGTAGAGAAGAACGGGATTTTGGTGGACACTCCGGATGGCGGTGCTCCTGACATCTGAGATATCATCGGGGACACCGAATGCGGCTTGCGCGGAGATAATACGAACGGGGGGAGTCCTGGTCGTCGGCGCGTCTCTCTCACGACCATGCGGCTGCCAGTAGCAAACATTTTTTTTATGTTCTCTGGAATAAAGTGGTTCTGTAGGGGAGTCAATGAAGCGTGTGTGCGCATCCTATCTGGCAAATTTGCACCAAGGGGTTCTCGCGGTCCACGCAGCTTCTTGATCACGGCCGATGGCTGGACGAGTCCTGAGACTGAAGTCGGGAGTTGAAAACGAAGGGTCAATGTAACGATTGCTGTGGGAATGATTGGACTGGCGGGTATCGGGTGAGAGGGCTAGGCGGTCGGCAGGGCAAGAGGGCAAGGACGCGGAGTTGGAACGGGTGGTGGCGAGGCATCCTGGTGGGCGTTATTGCGCTGGGCGTTGCGGCGCTGCCTGGGGGGTGGGCTTTCCAGGCGTCGGCGCAGAGGCTGCATTATGCGAAGCGCCCCGATCCGGAGAACGGGGAGAAGGTCTACAAGGGCGGCTGCATTGCGTGCCATGGAGCGGATGGCAAGGGCGCTCCGATGTCGAGCACGGTGTTTCTGCGACCGGATACATTTCCGGACTTCACGGACTGCGCCGGGACGACGCCGGAGCCGGACGGCAACTGGAAGGCGGCGATCGTGCATGGCGGGCCGTCGCGCGGGCTCTCGCAGATCATGCCGGCGTTCGGGGATCTGCTGACGGACGAACAGATCAACGATGTGATCGCGTATATGCGCGGGTTTTGCAGGAACGTCCACCACTATCCGCTGGGTGAGCTGAACCTGCCGCGTGCGCTGGTCACGGAGAAGGCGTTTCCTGAAAACGAAATTGTGGTTTCGACGGCGGCCAGTGCGTCCGGTGCGCCGGCGTGGACTACGGATGTGATCGATGAGCGGACGATCATTGATGCGCGGACGCAGCTTGAGACCGATATTCCGGTGAACTATGCCGATCAGGCGCACAATTGGACGGCAGGTTTTGGCGACATCACGCTGGCGGTGAAACGGGAGATGTTTTCGAGTCTGCGGACGGGGTCGATCCTGAGTCTGCAAGGGGGCGTTCTGCTGCCGACGGGGGACAGCAATCGGAGGTTTGGAACGGGGACGATGCAGTTCGAGCCGTTTGCAGCGTTCGATCAGCTGTTCAAAGAGAATACGTTTCTGCAGACGCAGTTGGGGGCGGACCTGCCGGTGGATACTAGCGTGGCTCCGCGCAGCATGTTCTGGCGGGCGGCCGTGGGGCAGGCTATG
>JGI12053J15887_10001217_pt1 | contig 11761 bp, 11 predicted proteins | sample MedBloCAOM1_O3_FD_15887 | JGI IMG/M metagenome (IMG submission 15887)
GTCGGATTTTCGCCGGCCTGTGGCGTACCGGTCTCCGGCGGTGTTTCGCGGCGGCGGCTCTCACGCTGCGCGCGCACCACGGGGCGTTCCTTGCGGGTGGCGATGCGCAGGCGCTTGACCCGCCTCGGATCGGCATCGAGCACTTCGATTTCGAAATGGCCGGGGCCTGAAATGACTTCGCCACGCACCGGCAGGCGGCCGACATGGGTCACGAGATAGCCGCCAAGCGTCTCGACCTCTTCACCGGCTTCGCCGGTAATAAAATCCTCCCCGATCACGGAGCGGACATCGTCGAGGCTGGCGCGCGCATCGGCGATGAAGGAATTATCCGCTTGCCGCACGATCGCCGGCGGCTCGTCGCTGTCATGCTCGTCGTCGATCTCGCCGACGATCTGTTCGACAATGTCCTCGATCGACACCAGGCCGTCGGTGCCGCCATATTCGTCCACCACCAGCGCCAAATGGATGCGCGAGGCCTGCATCTGTGCCAGCAGATCGATGGCCCGCATCGACGGCGGCACGAACAGCAGCTTTCGGATGATATTGGCCTCCGCAAGCGGCAGCGCGAGATCGACCGCGCGCAGATCGAGCCCGGCGGGGAAAGGCTTCTTGCGCCTGGCCTTGCTTGTATCCGATACGCGCGCCTTCGCGGTCATGAACGCCAGCAGATCGCGGATATGAACGATGCCTTCGGGGTCGTCGAGGGTTTCGTTGTAGACCACGAGCCGCGAATGCGCCGCGCTTTCGAACAGGCTCATCAATTCGCCGAGCGGAATGTCGCGCTTGACCGCGACGATGTCGGCGCGATGAACCATCACGTCGGCGATGCGCCGTTCATGCAGGCCAAGGATGTTGCGCAGCATGGTGCGCTCGATGGCCGAAAAGCCCACCTCGTCCGGCGTAGAGGCATCGAGCACGACTTGCAGATCGTCGCGGACCGATCCCGGCTTCCATCCGAACAGCGTGCGGATCGCACGCGTCAGCCAGTTCTCGGCGGCAGCGGGACGCATGACTTCGCCCGGGGGCACCACGGCCGGCAGGTTGCGCGTGTTGCGCGGATTGTCGTGGGTCGGTTCGGAGTCAGCCATCTCAGTCCATCCGCTCCCGGTCCGCATCGGGATCTCGATCCGTATGCGGATTGGGAATACCGAGTTGCGCCAGGATCTCCGCTTCCAGAGTTTCCATTGTTTCGGCGTCGGCGTCTTTTTCGTGATCGTAACCGATCAGATGCAGGAAACCGTGGACCGCCAGGTGGCTAAGATGGTGATCGAACGGCTTTTGCTCCTCATCGGCTTCCCTGCGCGTCGTCTCATAGGCAATCGCAATGTCGCCGAGCATGCGCGGCGCATCGTCGGGGCCGCCCGGGCCGGTCGGCTGCAGGGCGGGAAACGACAGCACGTTGGTCGGCTTGTCGATGCCACGCCAGTTGCTGTTCAGCGTGCGAATGCCGGCGTCGTCGGTCAGCATGACCGCAAGTTCGGCCTCGCCGATATCCGCATCGGCGATCTCGGCCGCGGCCGCGATGGCGCGGTGAATCACGGCTTCGGCGTCGGGCTNGGTCTGCCAGCAGTCGGCGACGACGAGAACCTCGGTTATGGGAAGGGCAGTTAGCGCCATCGGTCCAGAATTTCTGTTGCGGCCGGAAATCGCCTCCAGCGCGCGCTCGGCGGCAGATTGTCGCATCAGGGCTTGCTGGTTGCCGGCCGCTGCGGCAATCCTTCATAGGCGGCGACGATCCGCGCCACCAGTTCATGGCGGATCACGTCTTCGGCCGTGAATTTCACTTGCGCAATGCCCTCGACGCCATCGAGCAGTTTTGCGGCCTCCGCAAGACCCGAAGTCTGGCCGTTCGGCAGATCGACCTGGGAGGGATCGCCGGTGATGATCATGCGGCTGTTCTCGCCAAGCCGCGTCAGAAACATCTTCATCTGCATCGAAGTGGTGTTTTGCGCTTCATCCAGGATGATGGCGGCGTTGGTGAGCGTGCGGCCGCGCATGAAGGCGAGCGGTGCGATCTCGATTTCGCCGGCCTGCAGCGCGCGCTCGACGATCCGCGAATCCATCAGGTCGTACAGCGCGTCGTAAATCGGCCGTAAGTAAGGATCGACCTTCTCGCGCAAATCGCCCGGCAAAAAACCGAGCCGCTCGCCGGCCTCGACCGCGGGCCGCGACAGGATGATGCGGTCGACTTCCTTGCGTTCGAACAATTGCGCGGCATGTGCCACCGCGAGCCAGGTCTTGCCGGTGCCGGCGGGACCGATGCCGAACACCAGTTCGTGGCGCTTGAGCGCGCGGATGTAGGAGTCCTGGGCTGCCGTGCGCGCCCGCACCGGACGCTTGCGCAGATTGATGGTCTCGAACGACGATTTGACGGTCTTGGCGTCGAATTCGAACAGCGAGCCCTGCGCGATCACAGCGCGGATCGCGCCCTCGACATCGCCTTGGGCCAGATCGTGGCCTTGGGTTGCCTGCGCATACAGCGTCTCCAGCACGCGCCGCGCGGCATCGCAACCATCGCGTGATCCAGCGATCGAGATGTGATTGCCGCGCGAATCGACCACGACGCCGAGCCGGCGCTCGATCAGCGCCAGGTTTTGTCCGTAGGGTCCGACCAGCGCCGAGGCCGCGCGATTGTCATCGAAGTCGATGACGACTTGCGTTTCGGGCGGGACTTGCATGTCGCGGTCAAGTTTGCGGCTGGGAGCGAGCGAAGGCGAATCCGATGCACTTTTTGGCAAGGGTTCAGGCTCCCGTGGTCATTGGAGGAAAAGCAGGTTGCCTGGACCGCTCATGNGGAGAGGGCGCGAGTTGGCCAAGCAGGCTGTAGCGCTCGAGGCTTTCGATCGTAACCGGAAGCACCTGTCCGATGATGTCGGGCGACGCCATCACATGCGCCGGCTGCAGATAGGCGGTACGGCCGACGATCTGGCCGGGATTGCGGGCGGCGCGTTCGAACAGCACATCCACGGTGTTGCCAATCGTCGCCACATTGAAGGCCGATTGCTGGCTGTCGATCAATTCCTGGAGCCGCACCAATCGCTCGTCCATTTCAGCCGCTGAAACCGTCTCCCGCATGTCCGCCGCCGGCGTCCCTGGCCGCGGCGAATATTTGAACGAATATGCGCCAGCGTAGCCGATTTGTGTGACCAGCGCGAGGGTGGCTGCGAAATCTTCCTCGCTCTCGCCGGGGAAGCCGACGATAAAATCCGATGAAAATGCAATATCTTGCCGTGCGGCGCGAAACCGGTCGATAACTCGCCGGTAATCGCTGACGGTATGTTTGCGATTCATGACAGCGAGAACCCGGTCGGAGCCGGATTGCACGGGAAGGTGTACGAACGGCATCAGCGCGGGCAGATCGCGATGCGCTTCGATCAGCGTGTCATCGACATCGCGGGGATGGCTGGTCGAGTAGCGCAAGCGGACGATGCCGGGTATTTCGGCGAGGCGATGCAGCAGGGTGCCGAGCGACCAGGTCCGTCCGTCCGGTCCCTCACCGTGATAGGCATTGACGTTCTGCCCGATCAGCGTGATCTCGCGCACGCCGTTGTCGGCGAGCCTGAGCACGTCATCGACGATCTTCGCGACGGGACGCGACACCTCGGTGCCGCGCGTATAGGGAACCACGCAGAACGTGCAGAATTTGTCGCAGCCTTCCTGCACGGTGACGAAGGATGAGATGCCGCGCGCGCGGATCGCATCCGGCTTCGGTGGGGCCAGGAAGCCGAACTTGTCTTGAACAGGAAATTCGGTCTCCAGCGCGCGGCCGTGGCTCTTCGCGCGCGCCAGCAGTTGCGGCAGATGATGGTAACTCTGGGGACCGACCACGATATCGACCGTTGGCGCGCGGCGGATGATCTCATGGCCTTCGGCCTGCGCGACGCATCCGGCCACGGCGATATTCATCTGCCGGCCGTTGCGCGCGGCCTCGTCCTTGACGGCCCGCAGCCGCCCCAGCTCCGAATAGACTTTCTCGGAGGCCTTTTCGCGGATGTGACAGGTGTTGAGGATCACCAGATCCGCATCATCCACGCTTGCGGTCTCGACAAAGCCTTCCGGTGCCAGCGTGTCCACCATGCGTTGCGCATCGTAGACATTCATCTGACAACCATATGACTTGATATGCAGCTTGCGCGGCGGGTTCATGGAACCTGAATGCTGTGCTGAAACGGCGCCAATGCGGCACAAGGTCAAATATAGGCTAAAGCGCGGAAAATCCAGCGTTGGATCGTCATTCCGGGGCGCGAAGCGAACCCGGAATCTCGAGATTCCGGGTCTGGTCCTTCGGACCATCCCGGAATGACGGCGGTTCAGATCGATCCAGCAAGCCGTCGCAATCGAAAATAAGGAAATCGCTCAGGACTTATCGTCGTCCAGCGGCACGCAATACAATTCCAGCCGGTGATCGACCAGCTTGTAGCCGAGCTTGCGGGCGATTTCGGCCTGCAGCTTCTCGATCTCCTCGGAGGTGAATTCGATCACCTTGCCGTCGCGCAGATTGATCAGATGGTCGTGGTGGCTGTCGCGCATCTGTTCGTAGCGGGCGCGGCCCTCTCGAAAGTCGTGGCGTTCGATGATGCCGGCGTCCTCGAACAGCTTGACGGTGCGATATACCGTCGAGATCGAGATTTTATCGTCGACCGCGACGCAGCGGCGATACAGTTCCTCGACGTCCGGATGATCCACCGCTTCCGCCAGCACGCGTGCGATCACGCGGCGCTGCTCGGTCATGCGCATGCCGGTGGCGGCGCAGCGCGCCTCGATACCGGTGGCCTTGAGCGCGGGCGTGGTTTTCAGTGCGGTCATGGACACTTTCTGCCACCGCGCGCGCGTTACGACAAGTCGCGGCGCATCAGAAGTGCGTTCAATTGTTCCCCGCTGGCCTCCCGGTAATAGCGTTCGCGGCGCCCGGCGATACCAAATCCGGCTCGTTCGTAAAGCCGCCGCGCCGGCTGATTATTTTCCTCGACTTCAAGGAACACCGTACGCACGCCGCGGCCGGCGAGATGGCCGAGATGGGTCAGCAGCAGGTTCCGGGACAGGCCGCGTCCGCGATGGCTGGCGGCGACCGCGATCGAAAGGATCTCGGCCTCGTCCGCCGCCAAGCGCGACACCGCAAAGCCGATTGTTTTCCGCCCCAATCTCAGGCGGTGCACCAGCGTGTTGCGCTCGGTCAGCATGCCCTCGAATTCGGCTTCGCCCCAGCCGCGGTGAAACGAGGCGCCATGAAGCTGGGCGAGTTGTGGCGCATCGCGCAAGCTCGCAGGCTCGACCGACGCCGTGCCGCTGCCCCACAATTCGGAAAGCCACGCCATCATGACGCTGTTGGCTGCGCGGCTTTCGGCAGCGGGTCGTTTGGAAGCTTGGCGTCGGGCGCGCGCAAATAAAACGGGCGGGCGGGCGCGGTATTCGGACTGACCGCGGCCCCCAGCCACGCCACCCAGGCAATGTCCGGCGCCGGTTGCGCATCGACCTTGAACGGCGGCAGCGCCTGCGACGGCCAGCGGTCGGCCAGAATTTTGGCGGCGTTGCCGACCAGATGCGGTGCGCCGAACCGCGAGGCGCCAAGTGCCTCCTCGATCGGCGCAACGCGCGGCCGGATCAGCGAACCGCCATTGCCGCTGACTGCCTGAAAATACACCTGGTCATGCCGCGCATCGATGGCGGCAATCACCGGCTGCTCGGCATTCTGGCTGACCACGGGCGCGGCATAGGCCGTCAGCGTGGTCAGCCCGACCACCGGCTTGTTGGCGGCCAGCGCAATGCCGCGCGCGGCGGAGAGCCCGACCCGCAAGCCCGTAAAGCTGCCGGGGCCTGTCGTCACCGCGACACGGTCCAGCGAAGCGAACGCGATGCCGGATTCTTTCATGACGCGCGCGATCAGCGGCATCAGGGCTTCGGCATGCCCGCGCTTCATCGCTTGCGATTCCTGCGCGATCAGCTTGCCCGCGTCGGTGTCGAGTACGCCGGCGGCGCAGGCGTCGAGCGCGGTGTCGATGGCGAGGATCAGCATGGGGCGATGTATAGCAGAACAAGGGCCCGCGTCTTGCCCCGAATCCGCCAACCGTCATGCCCCGCCAAGGCCGGGCATCCAGTCATCACCGGCACATCCAGTAAACGCTAATAGCGGTGTTTACTGGATCGTCCGCCTTTGCGGACGATGACCCCGTGCGCCAATCAAACCGGGCGGACTTCGACCACGTCGGGCACAAAGTGCCTGAGCAAATTCTGGATGCCGTGCTGCAGCGTCGCGGTGGATGACGGGCAGCCCGCACAGGAGCCCTTCATGTTGAGGTAGACGATGCCGTCCTTGAAACCGCGGAACGTGATATCGCCGCCGTCGTTGGCGACTGCGGGGCGTACCCGCGTTTCGATCAGGTCCTTGATGGTCGCGACCGTCTCGGCGTCATCTTCGTTGAAGAATTCGTCCGCTTCGTCGGCCACCTCGTCGCTTCCCACGCTGCCGTCGGCCAAGAGCGGCGCGCCGGACATGTAGTGCTCCATGATGGCGCCGAGGATCGCCGGCTTGAGGTGCTGCCAGTCGCTGTCGTCCTTGGTCACGGTGACGAAGTCGGAGCCGTAAAATACGCTGGTGACGCCAGCCACGTCGAACAGTCGCTCGGCGAGCGGCGAGCGCGCGGCGGCCTCGCGGTTGGCGAATTCCATGGTACCGCCGTCGAGCACGGAGCGGCCGGGGATGAATTTCAGGGTGGCGGGATTGGGCGTGGCTTCGGTCTGAATGAACATGGTTTTCTCCGGCGTCGCCGGTTCAAGGCCGGCGCGTGAGCGATCCCTAGCAGATGGCGACGGCCGATGCACGATCAAGGGGCGGGCAAGGGGCTGGCAAGGGGCTGGATAGCTCCCATGCCGGCCGGCGGCGCGCTCGCCAGGAGAACTGTCCCTAATGTGACGACTATTCCCTACGATAACGCGTCGATATCCGCGTCGCTGAGTTCCCCGGGCACGATGGTGACCGGTATCGGGAACGAGCCGACCGCGCTGGCCATCAAGGTGACGAGCGGCCCGGGGCCTTCGGCCCCCGGATTGGCAGCAAGGACCAGGATCGCGATGTCGGCGTCCTTGTCGATGACGTCGAGGATCTGGTCGGTCGGGTCGCCCTCCCGGATCACGCGCTCCGGGGTAATCGCGGCGATGCCGTTGGCGCGGCCGGCCGCGCGATCGAGCGCGGCATTGGCGGCCTCCTCGGCCTCGGCGCGCATGATGTCGGCGACCCCGAGCCATTGCTGGTTCTGGTCCTCGGTCTCGATGATGCGCAGCATCACCACCCCGCCGCCGACCCGGATCGCCCAGCGGCTGGCATAGTAGACCGCGCGGTCCCATTCCGCGGTCTCGTCAACGATAACAAGACATTTCGGCTTGTGACCCGTCTCGTAGCTTCGTCGCTGCGTGGTCATGCATGTCCCGATGCTGCGCCAATCAGGCCGCATGCTGCCACGGCGCGGCCATCCTCGACAAGCCGCAGGGCCAAGCTGGTGCGCTGCGGCAATTATGGCAATGCCATGGAACTAACGCTTGCGGACGAAACCGACGATGTCCTTTGTCGCGGCCATGGTTTCGACCGCGATAGCGCGGGCACGGTCGGCGCCGTCGACCAGGACCTGATCGACATGGCCGGGGTCTGCCACCAGCCGCTTCATCTCGGAGGCGATCGGCGCCAGTTTTGCAACGCAGAGTTCGACCAGTGAGTTCTTGAAATTCGAAAACTGCCCGCCGCCGAATTCGCCGAGCACCTCGGCTTTGCTGCGGCCGGAAAGTGCCGCATAGATCCCGACCAGATTGTCGGCCTCGGGGCGCGTCTCAAGACCCTTTTCCTCCGACGGCAGCGGCTCCGGATCGGTCTTCGCCTTGCGGATCTTCTGCGCGATGGTGTCGGCATCGTCGGTGAGATTGATCCGCGAATTGTCGGACGAATCGGACTTCGACATCTTCTTGGTGCCGTCGCGCAGCGACATTACCCGCGTCGCTGGGCCGGTGATCAGCGGCTCCGGCTGAGGGAAGAAGCTGTCGCCATGGCCGTGCGCGGCGATCGATTCGGAAAAGTCGTTGTTGAATTTCTGCGCGATGTCGCGAGACAGTTCGAGGTGCTGTTTCTGGTCCTCGCCCACGGGAACGTGCGTGGCGCGATAGAGCAGAATATCGGCCGCCATCAGCACCGGATAATCGTAAAGGCCCACCGAGGCGTTCTCGCGGTCCTTGCCGGCCTTTTCCTTGAACTGGGTCATGCGGTTGAGCCAGCCGACCCGCGCTACGCAATTGAAGATCCACGCCAGTTCCGCGTGTCCGGAGACCTGGCTCTGGTTGAAGACGATATGCTTTTTCGGATCGATGCCGGAGGCGATGAAGGCCGCGGTCACTTCACGGGTATTGCGCGCGAGCTCGGCCGGACCGCCCCACACCTCCACCGGCTGCGTCAGCGCATGCATGTCGACCACGCAATAGAGACAGTTGTGGGTCTCCTGCAGCTTCACGAAGTTGACGATCGCGCCGAGGTAATTGCCGAGATGCAGATTTCCCGTCGGCTGGACGCCGGAAAAAACCCGTTCAACGAATGCCATTGTCTTGTTCCCACGTGGCCTGTTTCGCGCCATCAGGCGCTGGCGTCGTCCATTGCCAACAGGCGCCATGCGCCGTCCATTGGCAACAGGCGCTCTGCGCCGTCCATTGCCATGTGGGCTTCAGTCGCGCAAGTCGGGCGCCGTGGTTTGTCGGACAGCGCTGACGGCGTCCGCCCATTTGACGACACCGAACAGGGCCAGCAGCAGGCCGTAAATCGCCATTCCACCGGCAATCAGCAGGCCCAGGAAAACCGCCTGCGCGATGGAATGCGCGCCTGCGGCCGGCGCCGGCAGGCAGGTCGCCATCAGCCACAATAGCCCGCCCATCGTCAGCGCCGCCATCACGATGCGCGGCAGCCGCCGCCACGCCGCGGCATCGACTGAAAATCCAAATGTCGCGGCCCCACGCCGTATCAATCCGACCACGCTGCTCCAGGCCCCGAGGGCTACACTGATGGCGATGCCATCGGTGCCGAACAATCGGCCGAGCACCAGCGCCAGCACGATCGCAACAGCAAGCCCCTGAAGCGCCGCCACCAGCGGCGTCCACGTATCGTCGCGCGCGAAGAATGCCGGCGACAGCGCCTTGACCAGCACGTGGGCGGGCAGGCCGAGCGCCAGCCACATCAGCGCATGGGTGGTTGCCACGGTGTCGGCGGCGGTGAACGCGCCATGTTCGAACAGCGTCCGCACGATCGGCTCGCTCAGCACGATCAGTCCGAGCGTCGCCGGCAACGCCAATCCAGCCGCGAGTTCGAGGCCGCGCGACTCCGCGCGCATCATCGCTTTTCGATCGTCGCCGCGCACCGCGCGCGTCAGTTCGGGCACCAGCACGGCGCCGATGGCGGCGCCGACCATGCCGAGCGGCAGCTCGATCAGGCGGTTGGCGAAATACAGCCACGACACCGCCGATGGTGACGACGAGGCGATGATCGCTCCGCCGACGACCAGCAATTGCGGCCCTGAACTGGCGATCATGCCGGGGATCGCCGTGCCGAGAAAGCCGCGCATCTCGGCGTCGAACGCGATGCGCAGCGGCGTCGCGACGCTGCCGCCACGGCGCAAGACCAGCACAGACAGTTGCAGCAGCCCGGCGATGCCGACGGTGGCGGCCACGATCAGCGCGGCATCATGGGCGTCCTGTCGCCAGCCGAGCAGCGCGATCATCACGCCGATCAATGCGATGTTGAACAGAAGCGGCGAAAAAGCCGTCAGCGCGAAGCGCGCTTGCGCATTCAATAGCGCCATCATCACCGTGACGGGGCCTGCGAAGGCGAGATAAGCCAGCATCAACCGGGCATCGTCCACGGCCAGTCGCAGCGTCGCCTGTCCGGCAAAGCCCGGCGCGAGAACCGTCATGACAAATGGCATCAACAGGCCGATCAACGCGGCCGCCACGATCAGCGCCGCGCTGACGGTGCCCAGCACGCGTCCGGCAAATGCCGCCGCCGCGACCGCGCCTTCGGCCTCGCGCACGCGCAGCCAGGCCGGCACCAGGGCTGCGTTCAACGCGCCCTCCGACAATAACCGCCTGACCACGTTGACCAGCTGAAACGCCACCAGGAACGCATCCGCAACCGGGCCCGTACCGAGCAGCGCCGCGATCATCGAATCGCGCGCGAAGCCAAGCAGCCGCGAGGCCAGCGTTCCCGTCGAAACGGTGAGGAAGGAACGGATCATAAGGGCTTCTATAGCGCCTCGCTTGCTGGCGCGGGGTCGATCGTGATAGCTGCACCATAACCAAACCGAATTGGAGCGGATTTTCCGCGCCATCGCAATTGCCGCAACAGGACTTAGTGAATGACCTCAGCGAAATACGACGTTCTCGGGATCGGCAATGCGATATTCGATGTATTGGTGCGGACCGACGAGGGTTTTCTTAGCCGTCATGGCATGACCAAAGGCGGCATGGCGCTGATCGACGAGGCCCGCGCGACGTCGATCTACCGGGACATGGGCCCGGCGACGGAGATGTCGGGCGGCTCGGCGGCAAATACCATTGTCGGCGTCGCCAACCTGGGAGCCCGCGCAGCCTATGTCGGCAAGGTCAGGGATGACCAGATCGGCCGTTTGTACACGCATGACATCCGCGCCGCGGGGGTCGCGTTCGAGACCATGCCTGCGTCGGATGGCCCCGCCACCGGCTGTTCCTACATTCTGGTGACGCCGGACGGCGAGCGCACCATGAATACCTATCTCGGCGCTGCGCAGGAGCTGATGCCCGATGATATCGACGCCGCGCAGGTCGCAGCATCCGCGATCATTTATCTCGAAGGCTATCTCTGGGATCCGAAGAGCGCCAAGGATGCTTTTGTCAAGGCGTCGACCATCGCCCATGACGCCGGCCGCCAGGTCGCGCTGACGCTGTCGGATTCGTTTTGCGTGGACCGTTATCGCGGCGAGTTTCTCGATCTGATGCGCCGCGGCACGGTCGATCTGGTTTTCGCCAATGAAGCCGAACTGCATTCGCTGTACCAGACCTCGGATTTCGACACCGCGCTCACCCAATGGCGCCGCGATGCAAAACTCGGCGTCGTCACCCGCGGTGAAAAGGGTTGCCTGGTGGCGTCGAAAGACGGCGTCATCGCGGTGCCGGCGTTTCCGATCGACAAGATAGTGGACACCACCGGCGCCGGCGACCTGTTCGCCGCCGGATTCCTGTTCGGCCTGGTGCGCGGCGCCGGCTACGAGAATGCCGGGCGGCTTGGTGCGCTGGCGGCGGCCGAAGTGATCCAGCACATCGGCGCGCGGCCGCAGACCTCCCTGAAGGAATTGGCGCAGCAGAATGGATTGCCGGTGTAGTGCCTTGTTCACCTCGCCCCACTTGCACGCGCCGGAATTTTCCGGGCGCGGCGGTATCGTTAGGGCGCGCGCCCTATTCGGCGCGCGGCTGCCCGCACTGCTGGATGAATTGACAGATGCGCTGGTCGCATGATATCTATCAAAGGTATCTATCCAAGATTTGGAAGGAGGCGGATCATGAGTGCAACCGCCAAACTGTTCATGCATGGCCGCAGCCAGGCCGTACGATTGCCCAAGGAGTTCCGCTTCGAGGGCAGCGAGGTACGCGTCAGCAAGGTCGGCGACAAGGTGATCCTCGAACCGCTGAAAAAGCAGCCTTTCGATGCGGAGGCGTGGTTCGCGCGTCTCGATGAGCTCGGCGGGCGCGATTTCCTCCCCGAGGG
>JGI12053J15887_10001218_pt1 | contig 11755 bp, 15 predicted proteins | sample MedBloCAOM1_O3_FD_15887 | JGI IMG/M metagenome (IMG submission 15887)
GGCCAGTTCCTTGTCGATCTGCTCGATCGACTTGCCCCGGGTCTCGATCCCGAGGAAGTAATACACCGCGCCGGCCATCAAGAACCAGCAGCCGAGATAGACGAATGCCNTCGGAATCTGGGGCAGCGGCACGTCGGGCTTGAGGTAGTTGTTTGAGCCTACGATCAGGGCNAGGCCCAGCGGGCCAATGATCTTGCCGATGCCGCCNAAGCCNTANGCCGAGCCCATGCCCGAAGTTCGCAGGTGCGAGGGCCAGACCTCCGCCGCATAGGGGCCGACAATGGCAAAACCGCCATCGGCGAAGAAGAAGGTCACCGCCAGGATCAGCCAAAAAGCCGATACGCCAAACAGCGTGGCGTCGTAGTACTGACCTGCCACGATGGTCAGGACACCAGCGCCGAAGCCGAGCAGGCCGCCCGCGTTGCGCCGTCCCATCAGTTCCGAGAAGAACGAGAAGGAGAGGCGTCCGATGAAGCCGAACACGCTGAGCAGGATCATCATCTTGGCGGCTTCCTGCGGCGTCACCTTGAGCAGAAGCACGAACAGCGACGGCGCCCAGAGCGTGATGCCATAGACGCCGGTCTGTGCACCGGCATTGCCGAGCCAGGACACAATCAGGCTGCGCGGATATTTGAACAGGTCGAGCCAGTTCGATCTAATGATCGGGCCGGCATCGGCGGCGGTCGGTAACGGCAGCGTGGAAGGCTCCATCTGCAGCGCCCAGGCCAGCGACTTGCGCGCCTCCTCGTAGCGGCCCTGGCGGCAAAGCCAGCGCGGCGATTCCGGTACCCACAGACGAACCAGCAGCACCAGCAACGCGGGCAGCACGCCGACCGCGAACAACAGCCGCCACTCGCCCGAACCTACCAGCGCGCCCATGACGGCACCGAGCCCGACGCCGAGCGGGATGACGCAGGTCACGAGGCCGCCGACCCAGCCGCGCTTTGAGGAAGGCATGAACTCCTGCACCAGCGGCAGATCCACGCAATAGAGCCCGCCGACCCCGACGCCGACGAAGAAGCGCATCAGCGCGAGATAGATCCAGCCATTGTCAGGCGTGAAGTAAAGCAGGCCGGTTGCAATGGAGAAATTGAGCACGGTGCCGATAAAGACCTTGCGCCGGCCGATGCGGTCGGCAAGCCAGCCCCAGACATAGGCGCCGATGATGGCACCGACACCTGAGCTCAGCAGCACGAAAGCCGACTGCCCGAAGGTGAGTTTCCACGGCCCGATCAGGAAGGCGAGCACGAAGCCGATCAGGAAGTAATCGAAAAATTCCAGCGCGTCGCCGATAATGGCCGCGGCGAGGATCTTGATCTGATTGCCGGTCAGACTCGTCCGTCGATCGAGTATCTCGAACATGGCGTTTTCCCCTTTGGCGCATGTTCGTTTTTTAGCGGGCGTCGCGCCTACGCACCGACAATGCCGGTAAAACTACCCTGTCGACGCGACGAACGGAAGCCCGTCGATACGCGGGGCACCTGCGCGAAAATAAAATAAAAAGGCGCGACCAGGGGCGCCAGGACGGTCGGGGAGACGGATCGGCAAGGCAAATCGGGAAAGCAGCAACCGAGCCACTCCAGATTGCGCTGGGCAGCATGTTCACGCGCGACTAGTCCCGCGCGACGTTACCTTGCGGGCAACCTCGTGCCGCCGGGGGCGATAGAGCCACATTCTTTAATGTTTGCCGCTAGGTTGCTCTGCAATTAGGGGCAACAAGGCCGAGGTCGATGGAAGAGAAGCGCAAGTACCCCCGGACTGAAATCAACGAACCGGCTTACGTCTCGTCCGGCGGTTCGGTGATGAGTTGCATCGTGCGAAATATCGGTCCCGAGGGCGCTGCCATTGATGTTGAAAACCCGGCGTTTGTCCCGCCACGCTTTCGGCTGGTGATGGCGAGCGACTCCTCGGTCCGCGAGTGCAGAATTGCCTGGATCCAGAAAAACCGGATCGGCCTGACTTTCATTGACAGGCCGTGAGGACGGCATCATCCGAGCGGCAGCCGGTTTACGCCGGCGGTCGCTAGTTCTTCAAAAGCGATTTGATCTTTTCGTCCAGTTCCTCGAACGACATGGCGCCTTTGAGCTTCTCGCCATTGATGAAGAAGGTCGGCGTTGCATCGACCTTTAGTACTTTGTAGGCGAATTTCTGGTCGGCGGAGAGCTTGTCCAGCAACGTCTGATCCTTCGCGCAGGTCTCGACGGCCTGTTCGCTCAACCCGGCCTGTTTGCCGATCAGCTTCAAAGTATCTTTGGTCTCCGCCATCAGCCGATCCTGCTGCTTGAACAGCGTGTCGATGGCGTCGAAAAATTTCCCGGCATCGTCATTGGCGATACAGCGCGCCAGCATCGAGGCCGCCGCTGCTTTGATGTCGATGGGGAACTCTCGAAACACGAAGCGCACCTTGCCGGTGTCGATGTATTTCGACCTCAGCATCGGAAAAACATTTTCCTCGAACGCCGCGCAATGTGGGCAGGTCATCGACGCATATTCGGTGATGGTCACCGGAGCTTTTGGCGGCCCGAGTGCCATGTCGGGCAGCGACACCGGCTTGGCCACAAGTGCTGCCGTCGCACTTTGCGCCGTGGCCTCGCCGATCAGATGCGGAGGCGCGAAGACGACGAGAGCGGCAAGCCCGACCAGAGACAAAGCGGTAGCGAGGGCGCGGCGAAAAACGATCAATCGATAGCTCCGAAAGCGGAGGCAGTGCGCTCAAATAGAAGCCGTTCGCTAGCTTGTAACGACAATTCTGGCAATGGCCACGGCGCCGCCAGCCGGACTAAACCGGGCGGCGTGAGGTGTGAGCCAGACTATTTAGGCCGGTCGGTTTTTTTGGTCTGATCGGCCTTGGTCTGATCGGTTTTGGGCTTTGCCGCTTCCTGGGCGCGCGCCGCCATCCAGGCATCGTATTCAGGCGTGCCACGCCGCGGCGGTACACCCGCCGGCTCGCCCCCCATCCAATGCGGCATATCCGCCATCCGCTCACCGGCGGTTTGCCCGGCGCAAGACGACAGAAGAACGCACGTGAAGCAGAGCAATGCCGATTTGAGTGCCGGGAAGGGACGATTCATGGCGGCGTGATGCCACCGGAATGTGGCGATCGCGACGCACAAATGTGGCGGGGATGCGATGGCGAGGCGAGGGCGCATCGTTCCGGCGCGGTTATTTTCGCCTCGGCCGACCTTCCAATGCCGTACGCCCAGATCAGCCCACGAGGATGGAACTTTTCCAGGTTCCATCGGCCGGCGGACCGCTTTGCGTCCTCCTCCATGCCCCGGCTCTCATCCAGGATTCCCTAAAATTCCATCCGCCCGCGGCAACGAAACAGCGTGCGGCCAGGGCGGCGACGCGCAGGGAGAGCCGAAGTTTCAGATCAGGCTTGGGCGCTGGCATAGGCGAACACCTTTGCAAAAGGGGTTGCATTCAACGGCGCGAGCGAGCGCAATCTAGAGGCAGAGCCGGCCTCTTGGGAGCGCTGGCGGAAAGATCGGGCAATTTGCCCGGCCATCGCCAGGACACATTCACTTTCCGGCCATCTCATGGTTCGCGCAATATGATGACGAAACGAAGAGGGGTTTGCGACATGCGTCATTTGCTTGTTCCAATGCTAGCGGCCTGGCTGTGTTTGGCGCCGTCTTGCGGGAAGGCCCAGGACGGCGGCAAGAAGGCGCAAGGCGCCGCGATCGCAGTGATCGACTTCGGCTATATCGACAGCTCAGGCGAAGAGCGCGATCAGCGCAAGGAGCATGAAGCGCGGCTCGACAGCTTCATGCGCGCACTCAAGGGCGATCTTGCGAAGGGCAGCTTCCAGCTCATAACACCAGCATGCGTCCCGAACCCTTGCTCGCTCGCGGGCTTGAGCGTCGCCAACCTTTTGGCCGCGGCCCGCGAAGCTGGCGCGGACATACTGCTGATCGGCGGCATCCACAAGATGAGCACGCTCGTGCAATGGGCGAAGATCGAAGCTATCGACGCCAAGACGGAACGCGTCATGTTCGACAAGTTGTTCACCTTCCGCGGCGACACCGATGAGGCTTGGCGCCGTGCCGAAACCTTCATCGCTGACGAGATCACTACGCTTCCGCCCTGGCATCGTGAAGACGAACGCGATCTCAGGCCAGGCGCTGCCTCTCGCTGAACGCGCTTTCATCGGATGGAGAAATGGAGGCACCAATGCGAAACGGAGTTTTCTTGCGCCGCCGCCGGTTGCTCGCCGCTTGCGCCGCTGCTTTGCTAGGGGGCGGCGCGCCCTTGGCGTTGCCGGCAAGCGCCGATCCATCGCCGATCAAAATCGCGGTGTTTGACTTCGAGCTCGACGACTTAAGCGGCGGCGCCGGGATAGCCGGCGACAATGCCGCCGATCTCGAGCAACTGGATCGAGCCACGAGCGAGGTGCGCCGGCTGATCGCCCAGTCCGGTCGCTATGGTCTTGTCGACGTCGGAAGTGCAAAGAGCGATGCCGTGAAGGGGCGCTTGCTGCGGCAATGCAACGGCTGCGAAGCCGCCATCGCGCTAGAGCTCGGCGCCGATCAATCCTTTGTCGGGGTCGTGCGGCGGATCAGCCGGACGGAATACGCAGTGTTGTTCCAGATCCGCGACGCCCACACCGGCGCCATCGTTCTCGCGCGGCAAAGCGATCTTCGCATCGGCGCGGATTATTCCTGGAATCGCGGTGCGGCCGCGCTGATCAATAACTACTTGCTGAATAATCCTTGAGTGCGCCAACCCACCTTCGCGTGCCGATGACGCCTCTCGGGGAGCTCACTGGCAGTTGGATTGTGCGGTACGGCGCGCTTGAAGATGGCGCGCATAAAGATCGGTGCGAAGTATCGTCGAATCGCTTCGTCGCTACGCGCGCGACAAGTCGGCCGTCAAGCATAACACGTGATGCAATTGGCGTTTCCCGACTCGGGCAAAAGTGCTCACCTGTCTGCTACAACGAGTTCAGTCAGGCGGCTGGCGCGATGGCTCACAGAGTGGTCATTCGAGAGGTTGTCGTGTCGACGATCCTGGCGATCGTGCTGGGGATCGCGCTCTCGATGGGCGCCGTGTATCTGGCAAACCGGTACCTTGGGCCCGCGGACCAGCCGGAGGCGCTTGTGGTGGGCTGTTCCGTCGCTAGCATCACCTGAATTGCTGATTCGACAATTTCCCACCCCGCAAAAGCTTTTCGCGCGTATTTTCGCGGATCCTTGTGGTTGCACCAAGCCGGCTCGCGGCACACCCTGGAGGTACCCGCAGCGTTAAAGCCTTGCACTACAGGCCTAGCTACGAGCCCGCCATGGATGCCAGAACCGCGGTGCGAATAGTGGCCTGTTTATTGGCCCAGTCGGCAACCTCCGGCACGAACCGCGACGGCCCGGAAGGCGGCAATTGTCGGGTCGGCTCTGGCTGCGCGGCTTCGGTCCCACTCCTCCCGCTCCGGTTGAGTCAATGACCCCAGCGTATAAGGCAGTGGATTGCGTGGACAGTTCGGCGCTCGGTCACATTGTCGTCAAAAAGCGCATCAAGCGTGAAATCCAGTCGAGTCGAGCGCGTGGGGGGACGTCCATGACTACGATCCAAGCTGTCATCTTTGGGATAATGCTGGCATTGACGCCGAGCATGGTTTTGGTCGCGATTCTGCTTTCGCGAACGGGAAATGGGCTTGGTGAAGCCGACGCCGATTTAGAGTTTGACGATCAACCACCTTATCCCAACGCCCAATAGCCAGATTGATCGGTGAAGGCGGGCCGACGCATCAGCGTTCTACGGTGAACCCGCCTGCGACCTTGTACGACTTGCATTCGAGCCGTGCCCATTTGACTGCTTCGTTATAGTCGCGGCACCTGAGCGACATTTCCTGGCCGCGGATGGCGACGACAACATCGCACTCGGGCACACCGTTGTGACGTCGTACCCGCACTTCTGCATCATGTTCGGCGATCATTGACATAATGAGACCTCCCGACGGCCAGCTAGACCCCTAGCTTGTGGCTTGGTCGAACTAGCGTAAGCAAGACCCAACTGCGGAAAACCGGGTCTTATCCCCAACGCAAAGGCAGGAACCGCCTATCGCGAAAGGATAATGGATTGACAGGGGAAGCGGGGCTCAACATCGTCCAGTTTCCTCGCGACACAGCTTTATTGATAGATTTGGACTCGCCGCGCATCTTGGAAATGCGCAGGAAAGGAACTGCTCGAAAAATGTCAGATGACGACCTGACATGGGCTGTTGAGGCAAGCGCCACCCAGATCGCATTAAGGTGGACTGTTCATCAATGGGAACTCGTGCTCGACGGGTCGAGCAAACCGCTTGATCTCCAGATCGTTCATTTTAGCACCCGGGCTCTCGGTGAAATGTGTGCTGCCTATCCCATTCTGGAAGACGCTACGGAAGAACTCCGATGGCTGACCTATTTCAAGGGTCTGATCGCCGCAAACACGCATCCGCACGATCAAATGCTAGCCGCTATCGATGCGGTGAGGAGGCGGTGGACCCATCCAATCGCGAGATTACCAACCGACTCGGGTGCGGAACTAGCGAATACTGCACCATACGAAGTCGATTCCACTTCACTCGCGGATGCTCTAGCCGCCATCGATCGAGCTTTGAACACAAGCAGCTATGGCGGGGGTGTAGCCAATCCGTGAGCTGGTTTGGCCGGTCGAAATTTGCCGCCTCGCGGGGAGTTTGANACCCGCNCGTGGCCATTCATTGGGGGACGCGGCGCGCAATTGCATTAGCGCTCGGGGTTGCGCTCCGTATCCCCGCTCCTCCGTTACGGGATGGCGATCTTGTTCGGCTGGTCGAGACGGGATCGCGATGGTGCCCAAGAGGCATCCGGCGTTGAATGCTAAAGCGACAGCCAAACCGGAAGCAGCCTCGCAACCCGCTTTTGGTGACGCCTGGTCGAGGCGAAGGCGAAATGACTGGAACTTCCGCCGCTTAAGGAACGTTATTTGAAGTCTTAAAGAACGTTATCGAAAGGGAGGCCTAGAATGATCCTTACGATCGCCGCCGCCGCAGCAATGGCCGCTCACCTTGGTTCAGCACTCCCCAGCGAGAGTAATTTATTGAGCCAAGTTCAGTACTGCGGACATGGCTACGATATTGACATCTACGGCCGCTGTTATCCGAACGGCGCGATACCCCCTCAATATCAGGCTGCGCGGCGAGGCCGGATGTATGGAGCTGGCCGATATCCCGTGCCCTGCGGTAACGGCGCCGACCTCGATGTACGCGATGGGATGTGTTATCCAAACGGCACGGTGCCCTTACGATTTCAGAGTGGCCGCCAGCAATATTATTACGATCGTCCCCGACGCCGCTACTATTGAGCGCGCGAGCCGACGTCGCAGGGGTGATTGCCGGGCTCTCGGGACGGCTTTCGCACAACCGGTGTGGCGTTCGTCCGCAGGTTGCGGCCAGGCGCAAGCAGAAGCCGCCAGGATTTATTGAGCTGCAAGAGTTGACGAACTCCTCCGGGTGCGCGTGGCGCGACTGGCCGGGGTAATCATCAAGGGCGAGTTGATATTGTCAGGCTCACCACGTTCATTCACATACCAACGGCTTCTAAAAAACAGACTTTCCACGAGAAAAGGGAAATTTGCTGTCACATGTCCGGCAGGAGGCTCGATCACGCGAGCGGCTATGCCTGGAAACTTCAGTCGGTAAACTCTGCCAATCCGCAACATCACTAATTCTCCGCATACTCAAAGGACGTTACCACGCCGCTGCAGATAGAACAGTCCTCAATCGCGTCCCAATGGGCCTTTTTTGAGCGGTCGTTTTTGAAGCCACGAACCGCTCGCCAAGCTTGGCGAAGCCCACAGGAGGAGATGCAGCTGTTTGCCGCGTAGAGCCTGCGCGCATCTGGGCGAGGAGGTGGAGCTATCGCGAGCGGAACGCACTTTTTTGGTTGAATGGTATCTCAAATAATGGCGTGATGCGGCGCCTCTCTTGGTTTGCTTCAGGTGGTTTGGATTTTGCGCTTGCGCGAGAAGCGGTCCGAGCGCCAGCGTCAGCTACTCCCTTAGGACTCTTGTAAATGTCGCAAGCTGCGCCAGCTGCTCCTCAGAATTTCCGGCTGCTCTCCTTTATCGCATCGGCGCCACGATCCTGGTTCTGGCTTCTATGCCTAGACGTCTATCCAGTGCTGGTGGCGGCCTCTATCCCGTGGTCAACATCCGCCGTTTCAATTTTCATGGTTGTCTGGTTCGTCGTGTTGCTGCCGACGCTCGATCTGCGCTCGTTCCTTCAATCTTTGAAGCGTCCGGCCAGTTTGCTGCCATTGACGCTCTTCGTGCTGGCCCTTGTCGGAATGTTTTGGGCTGATAGTCCGTGGGCTGTCAGACTTCAGGGTGTGAACCCGGTGGCGAAACTGTTGGTAATCCCATTTTTGCTTTATCATTTTGAGCGTTCCCAGCGAGGACATTGGGTATTCATCGCGTTCTTTGTTTCTTGTGTATTTCTGATGGCATTATCCTGGATTGTGCTTTTCGCACCTGAGTGGAAAATTGCGGCCACTGAGGGGGCCGGCGTTCCGCTAAAGAACTATATCGATCAAAGTCAGGAATTCGCGCTGTGCATGTTCGCAGCCGCTCCGCTTCTTCTGACACTGATAGATGAGAGGCGACCAGCGTTGGCCTTTGCGTGCGCCGTTCTGTTATTGGGTTTCTTTTGCAATATGATGTTTGTGGTGATAGCGCGCACTGCGATCCTCTATATCCTCGTTTTGTTCGTTGTTTTTGCCGTCACCCAGTTGAGCCGCAGACTGGCGATACGCCTTTTCGCCGCCGGCATGGCAATGGGGGTATTGATTTGGTTCACGTCACCCTATCTGCGTTATCGTGTTGAGCGAACGGTGCACGATTACAATTTGAACCGTGATACTGACATCGCCACCTCGTATGGTGAGCGGCTGGCATATTGGCGCGCTTCGATGAAGTCGATCGCGGAGGCGCCAGTGTTTGGGCATGGCACCGGCTCAACCAAGGAGCTTTTTGATCGCGAAGCCGTAGGCAAGAGTGGTGAGTGGGCGAATTCGATCCGCAACCCGCATAATCAAACGCTCTATGTTGCCGTGCAATGGGGGGCATTGGGTTGCATCGTCCTCTTTGCAATGTGGTTCGCCCATCTTTTGCTATTTCGTGGGACCGGTTTACCAGCTTGGGTTGGGCTGGTCGTCGTTGTCCAAAACATCGTGAGTTCGCTTTTCAATTCACACTTGTTCGACTTTCATGAGGGATGGATTTATGTGCTGGGCGTTGGTGTGGCCGGCGGAATGACCGCTGGCGCGCGAAAGGTCGTTCCGTCCGTTTCTTTTCGGACCCCGGTCGATGCGCCCAGCAACCTTGACGGTTAGCAATCATTCCGCACATCAATTGATAGGCGTCGGCGAATTCAGCTTATCGATTGCGATGCCAGTAATTTCTTTTCTAATTGCAAGAGCGTTTTTTCGCGCTCCCTAATTCTCTTTGCAGGCACCCCAGCATAGATACCCCAAGGATCTATATCTTTCGTGATAAGAGACATCGCGCCGACGCTGCTGCCTTCACCTAAGACGGATGGACCGACAATGGTGGATGCGCTCCCCACTATTACATGCTTGCCGAGTATAACTTTCCCGCCTTTGTATTTCGTAAATTCGTGAGGGACGACTTGAGCCGTTAACGCCTCTCCGGAGTAGTCGTCCGACGCGCTGTAAATGACCGTGTTTGCCGCCATGCTCGAAAAGTCATGCAATTCAATTCCAAAGACGCCGCTCAGATGCGAGCCGCGAGCGATGAACACGTAACTGCCGATATCAATATATCCGCGCACGGCGGCAAGAATGACAAAATCATCTATCCTCACGTTGTCGCCGATCGAAATATTCCCGGCACCGTAAATTCGAGCATCACTTGAAATCCTTACATTCCGACCAATGCGTTTGAATCCGAAGTCAGCCAGGTCATGCTCTGTATAATAGAAACTCTGCAGGATTCTTTGTGGCGCCATGACTACAAACTCCTTTGGTCGCGCTGGGCCGGCTAGCCCTACCTCACAACCCCACCGCGAGCAATCCAAGATCGCTAGCTCTGAATCGCACTATCGAGAAATGGGGGATCTCGGCGCACGCCGAGTTGCTCCCCGCCGGTGAACATGATCCGGCCAATGCCTATCTTGATATCAGCGTCATGGACGTGCCAGTACCTGGCCGAGATCGCGCATGTCAAACCATTCGCGGCAGACCAGGCATTTTATGAATGATCTGCCTCGGTCTTAGCCACACCATCAGGATGGCGGCCCGGCTTCACTCCGGGACCTGATATTCGAATGCCACGCCTTCCGGATCGGCCCCCACTGGATCAAGGCGCATCCCACTCTCACGCCCCGGTTGAGCCAAAGACTCCGGCGCCAAAAGTAGCGGATTGACTGTAGTGGACGACCCGCATCGATCCGACAAAAACAAAGGCGCCCAAGCGGGTGTTTGGACGGCTTTGTTGGGAGACGGTAGTAATCCGGAGGTCTGCGTGTTTCGATTGACATCAAGAATGCCCACGATGCACGCTGAGCGTGCGGGCAAGAGATTCGCAGAATTAAGCGCGTGGGGACGCTGATGACTACGATACAGGCAGTCTTTTTTGGGATGATGCTAGCGTTGACGCCAAGCATGGTTGTGCTCGCGTTTCTTCTTTGGCGAGAGGGGATTGGGTCGAACGTCCATTAGAGTTTGACGATCAACCACCATATCCCAGCACCCAACAGCCCGATCCAGCCGCCGGTCGAGACGATAGCGGCGGCGAGAAAGGCTATTTTGAATATGGATCGGCGCATGCGCTTCTTGATCCGACCTCGGGCGTTTGCCTAACAATACAAAAGAGCGCTCGAAGGCGCGTCTCTCTGTGTGCCAATTGAAAAGACCGCAGGACATTTTCCGCCGCCCAAAATGCCCTGCGGCCTCCGGGTGAAAATTGAATGTGTATGAACGCACCAGCCCCGGTTGTGAGAAGCTAATCGAAGCGGCGGAAACCTGTGAGTCAAAACGGCTGTTCCACCAGAGGAACCAGGAGACTGTGACGAAGCGGCCACACTGTTGTTTTTCCCCACGCGCGACCGCCGGTTGAAGTCGCACCTAGGCGCACAAAAGAAAAGCCGCACTGCGGCGGCCTTCTGAATCAATGAGGGACGCGCTCATGCGGCGTTGCGTTGAGCGCCCTCTTTCCGACGATAGGNCATGAAGCCAACCCCGGCAAAGCCCAGGATCATCATCGCCCAGGTGGAGGGCTCTGGAACGGCGGACACGCCGAACGACAGATTGTCGATGGTGAAATTGTCGAAGGTCTGGAGCTCAAGATTAGGGTGCGCGGCGAGCAGCAGGTGGTCGATATTCGGGCCCGTGTTGATCGTCGCAGTCACTGGCCCCTGGGCGAAGTCAAATGTCCCCAGCAAGCCGTTGCTGGCGTCGAAGGCGAGGACATGAAGGGCAGAGGGCGAAGTCGAGCGTGACAGATTCACTGGCACCGAGAAACTCAGCCTGAGATCACCGGCGTCAGTGGCTTGGTGTTGGTTGGCCATAAAGACGTTGGTTGACGTGAAGCCCGCAACGGCCCCGGATGGTCCGGCCGGATCGGAAAAAACTACGCCTAGCGCGGAATAGCGAGTGCTGACATCCGTCGGCGACGTATAACCGGTTGAAGCGACTAGGTTGACGTTTTCATGTTTCGAATCATATCAGGCGGCCTCGGCGAGCTTGTAGGACCATGTATGGATGACGGGATGGCGATTGAC
>JGI12053J15887_10001219_pt1 | contig 11754 bp, 9 predicted proteins | sample MedBloCAOM1_O3_FD_15887 | JGI IMG/M metagenome (IMG submission 15887)
TGATGGACCCGTCGCCGACGCCGAAATTCGACAATCCGAAGATGGACAATTGTCCGGCGCTGCAACTGTTCGGCGCCGGCCGCGAGAAGCGCATCTATGCGATTCCGCCCCACACCTCGGTGGTCTCGCTCGACTTCGAGGACCATCCGTTCACGCGCTACCGCTTTGATGCACCCTGCGCGCTGTGCGGCACTGAGGATTCCTACCTCGACGAAATCGTCACCGACGATCGGGGCGGCCGGATGTTCGTCTGCTCCGACACCGATTACTGCGAGGTCCGCCAGGCTCAGGGTCATCGCGGCAGCGAAAGCGCGGCTCCGCACAAGGAGAGACCGCATGATTGAAAGCAAACCCGCCGTGGCGGCCGATCAACCGCTGCTGGTCGCGGATAGATTGAGCAAGACCTATGGCCGGCTGACCGCGTGCCAGGACGTGTCCTTTGCGCTTTATCCCGGCGAGGTGCTGGCCGTTGTCGGCGAGTCCGGCTCGGGGAAAACCACGCTTCTGCAATTGCTGTCGGCGCAGCTTGCTCCGAGCGCAGGAAGTGTGTCGTACCGGATGCGCGACGGGGTGATGCGCGATCTCGCAAGCCTGGGCGAAGCGGAGAGGCGGTTCTTGTTTCGCACCGATTGGGGGTACGTCCACCAGGATCCTGCGTTGGGCTTGCGGATGGCGGTATCGGCTGGTGCCAATGTCGGCGAGCGGCTGATGGCGGTAGGCTGGAACCACTACGGCAATATCCGAAACACGGCATCGTCCTGGCTGGAGCGTGTCGAGATCGACGTCGGGCGCATCGATGATGCGCCGCGCACCTATTCCGGCGGCATGCGGCAACGGTTGCAGATTGCGCGCAATCTCGTCACCGAGCCGCGTCTGGTGTTCATGGATGAGCCGACCGGCGGGCTCGATGTATCTGTGCAGGCGCGCCTGCTAGATTTAATGCGTAATCTCGTGAGCGAATTGAACCTTGCCGCCATCGTCGTCACCCATGATCTCGCGGTGGCGCGGCTGTTGTCGCATCGCGTCATGGTGATGAAGGGCGGTCGCGTCATCGAGACCGGCCTGACCGACCAGGTACTCGACGACCCCAGTGAGCCTTATACCCAGCTGCTTGTTTCGTCGATTTTGCCAGCGTGAGCGCGCCAATGATTGCAATGATCGACATCAGCAACGCGGAAAAGACTTTCACCATGCATTTGCAGGGCGGCGTGCAGCTCCCCGTCGTGCGCGGCGTCTCCTTTGAGGTCAAGGCGGGTGAGTGCGTGGTGTTGTCCGGCCCGTCCGGCGCCGGCAAATCGTCGATCCTGAAAATGATTTTTGGCAATTATCGCTGCGACGCCGGCCGGATCGGCATCCGACACCAAGGCGCCCAGCTTGATCTCGCCAAAGCCGAGCCGCGCGATATTCTCAGCGTCCGCCGTGCCACCATCGGCTATGTCAGCCAGTTCCTGCGGGCCGTGCCCCGGGTTTCGTCGATCGACGTAGTGGCCGAACCCTTGATCGTCAACGGGATCGCGCGTCCCGAAGCGCGCGAAAGGGCAGGGCAGTTGTTGCACCGTCTCAATATTCCCGAACGGCTGTGGCCGTTGCCGCCATCCACCTTCTCGGGCGGCGAGCAGCAGCGCGTCAACATCGCGCGCGGCTTCATTTCCGATCTGCCAATCCTGCTGCTGGATGAGCCGACCGCTTCGTTGGACGCGGCCAACCGCGCCGTAGTGGTCGAACTGATCGATGAAAAGAAGCGTGCCGGCATTGCCATGGTTGCCATCGTCCACGACGATGAGATACGCCATCTGATCGCCGACCGGATCATCGACGTGACATCGTTTGCCGCCGCGGCATGAGGGAAGACTGATATGACTTCGACGGGGTCCGAAACCATGCTTGGCAATGCCAGGATCGTTCTGGCCGATCGGGTGATCGAGCGCGGCTGGATCGCTTTTGCGGGCGGCCGTGTCGCCGAGTTCGGCGAGGGCAACGCCCCTGCAGGCAGCGAGGATGCCGGCGGCGATCTGATTATGCCCGGGCTGATCGAACTGCACACCGATCATCTCGAGGCGCACTACGTGCCGCGCCCAAAGGTGTTCTGGAATCCGATCGCTGCGGTGGTTTCGTATGACGGGCAGTTGGCGACATCGGGCATCACCACGGTGTTGGACTCTTTAAGGGTCTGGCGCGAGGATGGCGCCGAGGAAGTCGATGGCAGGGCGGGCTTGCTGGCCGAGGCGATCGCGTCGGCGCGCGATGCAAACTTGTTGCGATCAGAACATTTCCTGCACCTGCGCTGCGAAATCCCGATGCCGAGCGTGGTCGAGGAAGCCAAGGAACTGATCGGCCGGCCCGATGTGCGGCTGATGTCGCTGATGGATCACACCCCGGGGCAACGCCAGTTTCGCAACGAGGCAAAACTGCGCGACTATTATCGCGGCAAGGGCGCCGGCATGACCGACGCTGAACTCGACACGCTGTTCGAACGCAGATTTGCCTATCAGAAGGCGCATGCGGCGACCAACATGCGCGAGATCGTGGCGCTGGCGCACCAATACGAGATTCCGCTCGCCAGTCACGACGACACCACGGATGAAAATGTCACCGACGCCATCCGCGACTGCGTTTCGGTGGCGGAGTTTCCGACCACCATGGAGGCCGCGCGTGGACTGCACCAGGCCGGCATCGGCATTCTGATGGGTGCGCCGAATGTGGTGCGCGGCGGTTCGCATTCCGGCAACATCGCGGCGGTCGATCTCGCCCGCGAGGGGCTGCTGGATATCCTGTCCTCGGACTACATTCCCTCGAGCCTGTTGATGGCGGCGCTGCAATTGCCGCAGCGTGTGCCCGCGATCGATCTGGCCTCCGCCATCCGCACCGTCACCAAAACGCCTGCCGAAGCCGTCGGCCTTGCCGATCGCGGCGAGATCGCGGTGGGCAAGCGCGCCGATCTGATCCGCGTGCATGTCGCGCGCGACGTTCCGGTCGTGCGCACCGTGTGGCGGGAAGGGCATCGCGTGGCGTGACGGAAGCGCCGACCATATCGGATCATCGGCCGGCCATGATCGGGCCCGGACGGCTTATCCTGGTGATCGGTCCGAGCGGCGCCGGCAAGGACACGTTGATTGGGTTAGCCAGGGCCGCGTGCGCCGATGACAGTAGTGTCGTTTTTCCCCGCCGCATCGTCACGCGGGAATCCTCGGCTTTCGAGGACAATGAGCAAGTCAGCCTTGAGGTGTTCCAGCAGGCGCTTGCCCAAGGCGAGTTCGCGATGCATTGGCAAGCGCATGGCCATTGCTATGCCTTGCCCCGCGCGATCGATGACGAACTCCGCGCCGGGCGTACGGTGGTCGCCAATGTGTCGCGCACCGTGGTGGACGCGATGCGCCGCGCCTATGCCGACGTGACCGTGGTCTCGATTACAGCCCCGGCCGAAGTTCTCGCCGAACGCCTTGCCACGCGGGCACGAAACAGCGACGGACAAATCGCCAACAGGCTTAACAGAGCCGTCGAGAACGAAGCAGCCGTTCCGGATGTCACCATCATGAACGTCGGCAGCGTCGAACATCATGCTCGCGAGTTTGTGCGGGTCATCACGAGAAGATGACGCGAGCGAGTAGCGCCGCTGTTTTGATTCCGGCTCCGGCAGCACGGGTAGCCGGTCGTGCACTGGTGTGCAAGCGAGGCTGGCGAGAGGCAAGGGCGCGTTCGCGACCAGGGATCGTGGATCACAATTGATCACGTCCCGGAGANTTTGACCGGCGGGGTCTGTAGAAAGTCCCAGTCCTGGGCTTCAGTAGTTTGCCAAGCTTCCCAATTTGACCGTCTTCTCAGTGGCAAAAAAGTTGAGAGATCAATTTATGCTTGCGGATGTCGGCCATATCGTTGTCGTCGATGATGACCCCTCGCTACNGCACATGGTGATCAAATATCTTGAGGATCACAANGTACCAACNAAGGCGGCATCNAACAAAGCGGAATTGAACCGTCATCTTCAAGCAAGCCTTCCCAGCCTGATCATTCTGGATCTGCGCCTGGGTCAGGACGATGGGCTGGATCTCCTGAGGGAAATTCGAGCTCATTCGGATGTTCCGGTCATTATCACGACCGGTCATCGTCCCGACGAAATCGATCGCATCGTCGGTCTCGAACTCGGGGCGGACGACTACATCGTCAAGCCGTTCAGTCTCCGGGAATTGCTTGCCCGGGTCCGTGCCGTGTTGCGGCGGCAGGAAATGGGGCGGGTCGCACGAGCCCGTGATCCGCAACGAGGCGGATACCGGTTCGATGGCTGGCAGCTAGAGCGGCGCGGCCGGCGGCTGCTCGATCCCGGTGCAACGCCGGTCTCGCTGAGCAAGGGCGAATATGCGTTGTTGCTGGCCTTTCTCGAAGCGCCGCAGCGGCCGCTCTCCCGGGAACATCTGCTGCAAGCCACCCGAACTCACGAAGATATTTTCGATCGGAGCATCGATGTCCAGGTGTTGCGGCTGCGGCGCAAACTGGAGATCAATCCCAGTGCCCCGCGCGTGATCCAGACCGAGCGCGGCATCGGCTATGTCTTCGCGCTCGCGGTCGAGCCGTTCTGAAAAATGGTTAGAATATGACGCTCCGGCTACGGCAGTAACGGTTATGTCAGTGCCGGTGATGATCCGGTAGCAGACGATCGTCAGTTTCTCCGCGCCAGTTCACGGAGAATCTCATGTTACCGATACGCCAATTCCCTCCATTGCCTTCGCTGCTCGTCTATCAGCGAGTTGAGTCGCAGGCCGGGTGGTGGGCGACGCCCGACAAGGTTTCCGCAAGACAATCGGCCCTGCGCCGCTTCAATGCTTCACCGCGGTCGGAGCGGATTTGGCGGACCACCATCCGATGGTGCGTTCACGTATTCGTCAGGCTGGCGATCGCGGCGACCTGCACCAGTTCGGCGGCAGCTCGCGAAGCCCAAGTGGAGCGCAGCCAAATCACTAGAGCGTTTTCCAGCGAAGTGGAGACCGGTTCGCGTCAAGAAAACGCGTCAAAACAAGGATCTAGAGGCCCGCTTCGATTCTATCGAAGCGGAAATGGCTCTAGTGGAGCGCAGCGAAATCATTCCTTCGGCGAGCAGATTTCGGGGAAATCTCATGTTCATTTCATCTGAATCAACCAACAAAGTTGCCATACCGCGCGTCGTTCGGAGCCACGAATTACGCTTTGGCCTGCGCCATAACCGCGGCATTGCGCCTGAAAAGCGTTTGTCGATCGAACGATCAAGCGGCCCGAATTGGCTGACCATGGCCTGGAATGCCATTGCAAACCGGTTGCGGAATTGGCATCGCGAACGTGAGATTAGAAAGGCTGCCGCTACCTTGGCGGAATTGGATGACAGGACATTGCGGGATATCGGCATTCCCCACAGATCCGAGATCGAGGAGGTCGTAAGGCACTGGCGAGATTGTTGATCAGGCAGCGGTGCGATCGCCGGAGCCAGCCCCTTTCTGCGCGGAAACCACATCTGCACGAGGTTCACAATCAGTAAAATCAACCCCATATGTGCCGGCGGCGGCGGGGGCCAAGCTAACTGCAAGATGATTGCGTTGACCGGAAATCGGCGACCATGCCGCGCAGAAACGTGCCACGGCTGACCCCGCGCGCTCCATGGGGAATTCGGCCCGCCGGTCGTTGGCGGCGGGCGGCGGCGATTTGTGTGTTGATTCTGGCCAGCTTGCCGCTTTTTTCGGTGCCATTGCAGTCGCTCGAGCCGCCGCCCGGATTGACCAGCCGCCGCCGAAGAACCCATCACTCCGATTCCAGAGCCTCCCGCGATCGATCCGCTGAAGGTCAAACTCGGTGAGCGCTTATTCGGCGATCCTCGCCTGTCTCACGATAATTCGCGCAGTTGCTCATCGTGCCACGATCTCGGTACCAATGGCGCCAGCAAACAGAGCCATGATCTCGGCCTCGATGGTTCAAACCTGCCGCTCAACACCCTCACGCTATTCAATGCTGCGCTCAATTTCCGCTTTGGGTGGGAGGGAAAAATCCCTTCGCTGGAGGCGGATTTCAAAGCTGCATTGCAAAACCCTCAGATCATGGGCAGCAGTGCTTCGGAGCTGACGGAAAAACTCGCGGCCGATATGAGCATGCGCCGGGAATTTGCCGCCGCTTACGGCAGCGGTCCGGACGCCGAGAACATCCTCGACGCCGTCGTAAGCTTTGAGCGAACACTGCTAACGCCGGGCAGCAGGTTCGATCGCTGGCTGGCGGGAGATGCCGCCGCGCTGTCGGCGAATGAACTGGAAGGATATCGGTTGTTCAAATCNCTGGGATGCGTCTCCTGTCATCAGGGCGTAAATATCGGCGGCAATCTTTTCCAGCGGCACGGGATATTNCATCCGCTGGCGTCGCCGAAGCCTGAAATCCTTCGCGTGCCAAGCCTGCGGAATGTCGCGGCGACGCCACCTTATTTTCATGACGGCAGCGCTCTGACGCTCGATGATGCCGTTCGGAAAATGGGCCTTGCGCAATTGAATTCAACGCTGACAGACCAGCAGGTGAATTTGATTGTCGGGTATCTCCAGACCCTGACTGGAAATTATCGCGGCACGCCCGTCGGAGTTTCACCATGAAGTTGACGGCCGGCGCAGTCATCGTATCGCTGCTTCTCCTGCTGCTTACCTGGCTGCTGTTGAGCGGGTTGAACCTGAATTCGGCCCGTTACGATCGCGAGCTGAAAGCGCTCGATGACTTTTCGAGATTCGAGCGCGGGCTTAATCGTGAAGTGCTGGCCGCGCGCGTCGGCTTGTCGCAAAATTACGATTCTTTGGCGCGCATGACCGACCGGTACGCCGATTCGCTGGATCGATTGCGCGAAGCAGCGGGCTCGGGCTCCGAAGAAAGCGTTGCGATCGAGGGCCTGGAGGCGGGCACCAATCGGCAGCGGGAACTGGTCGAGCAGTTCAAGACCAGGAACGCGTTGCTGCGGAACTCCTTTGCCTATTTTGGGATATTCAGTGCCCGTCTTGCGGCATCGGACAACAGGGCGGTCGTCGCAGTTGCCAGCACGCTCGCAACCGCCATGCTGCACCTCACGCTCGACACCTCGCCGGCCGCCGCAGGCGAGGTCCGGCACCGGTTGCAAGAGCTGGCCGTGCTGCAAAGCTCACCCGACGACGGCGTTTCGATCCAGGCAGCGCTCGCACATGGCGGCGTGCTGCATGACCTGCTGCCGGCAACCGACGCCGTACTGAAGGCCTTGACCGCTGCCGCGACCACTAGCGAGCAGGGGGTGGTCCGCTCATTGATCGTGAAGCGCCAGCTTGCCGCGCGGGCCACGGCGCGCGGTTACCGTATTCTGCTCTATGCCACGTCTCTGATGCTGCTCGGCGCCCTGGTGTATCTCGGGTTGAAATTGCGGGCGCGGGCCATCGCCTTGCGGCGGCGTGCCGCGTTCGAGCATGTTATCGCGCGCATCTCGATGCGCTTCATCAACGCGCAGCCGCAGAATATCGATGCAGAGATCGAACGGGCCCTCGCCGACATGGCGGAATGCGCCGGCTCAGACCGGGCATATTTTGTATTGCGCGGCGCAGCACCCCGATTGCACGTCTGGTGCAAGGCGGGGGTGAGTTTTGCGCCGGGCTGGCCGGAGCAGGCGCCTGCGCTTGCGGCTCGGTTTGGCACCGACGTGGATGGAATTGTCCACGTTCCGCGCGTCAATCGTATGCGGCCAGGAGAAAACAAGGACGCTTGCATGGCCGTTGGCCTCGGGGGCTGGGCCTGCGTGACACATGTCGACAAGGACGGTGCCATCATCATCCTGGGATTTGATGCGGTGGGGCGGCCTTGTGTCATGACATCGCCCGGCGAACTCAGTCTGATGCACATGGCCCTTGATACCATCGTTCATGCCGTTGGCCGGCAATCGGCTGAAAAGGAACGCGCAAGACTGGAGTTGCGCTTGCAGCAGGCCCACCGCATGGAGACGGTAGGCACATTCAGCAGCGGGATTGCCCACAACTTCAACAATATTCTCGGCGGGATCCTCGGCCATACCGAAATGGTGGAAGAGCATCTCTCTTCGGATGGTCGTCCGCATCGCAATCTGGATGCGATCCGCCGAGGCGCGGAGCGGGCGCGTGATCTGGTCGATCAGATCCTCACCTTCGGCCGCCGCCGCGAGGGAAGACGCGAGCGGATCTGCATGAAGGCACTGGTCGCGGAAGCGCAGTCGTTGCTCGCTGCATCGCTACCTCTCCATGTCGGGATATCGGTAGACGAGACGTCCGAAATGACCATTGTTTCGGCCGAGCCCGCGCAATTGCAGCAGGTCATCCTGAACGTCTGCCACAACGCGGCACAGGCGATGGATCAACCGGGTGTCATCGAGATTGAGATTGGCGTGCGCGAGGCGACAGACTCGCGGCGGGCTGGACAGATCGGGATCGGCCCGGGCCGCTTCGTTGTCGTTTCAATTTCCGATCCTGGACGCGGCATGGACGAGGCGACGCAGGAGCGGATTTTCGAACCGTTCTTTACGACGCGCCCCGACGGCAACGGTTTTGGGCTCGCGACGGCCCGTGACATCGTCAGGGAACATGATGGTGCCGTGGAGGTGCAGAGCACTCCTGGAGTTGGAACGCGCTTTGAGGTCTGGCTTCCATCTGTCCCATCCAGTGAGCCGATATTTATCCAACATACGTCCGGCATTGGCGGTCGTGGGATAGGGGAAACGGTGCTGGTGCTTGAAAGCGACCGCGGACGCTTGTTGCGGCATGAGGAAATTCTGGCGGCCCTCGGCTATGAGCCAGTCGGGTTCACAAGGCTGCATGAGGCTGCGCCGGCCCTTGCCGTCCGCGCGCGCTTCGACGCAGCGCTGGTGTGCCATCAGCCCGGCGTTCCTTCCGCCCTCGATTTCGCGACCGCGCTGCACGATATGGCGCCAGGCCTGCCGATCATCCTGGCGACGCCCTCAGCGCGGGATCTGGACGCTCCGGGGCTGGCGGCTTCGGGAGTTTCCGAGGTTGTCCATCATCCGCTCACGTCTGCGGAGTTGGCGGGTGCACTGGCGCGTTGCCTCGCGGCCTCCGATGCCGCGCAGCTGCAGGCTTAGCTCGGGGGACGCCGAGGCTATTCGGCGTCAAATAGGGAGCGGTGGGGGCGAAATCCATTATAAAAATATTTAATTGACCCCCGCGGACAACTCGCCAGTTTCTCCGGCAACAAGCGTGCGAACGCGAAATGCGCGGATTTTTCGATGCATCGAATTCAAAATGCCAGGTCCGCAACCTGTCCGGCATCTATCGGACGTATCGCCGAGAACCGAAATTCTCACATGGAACCACGGAACTGCGCACATTGGAGCGAATTGAAACCACGCCACGCGGGCAGTTTGCTGCACGCGCGGAGTGACAATGCAAGCCGAGCCGCCTGCGGCGATGAGCTCCCGGCTCGATTGAGGAGTGCGCCCTTATGAAGGAGCGCCTCAAGACGTTCATCCGCCGACGCGATCTGCTTCGCCTTGCCATGGCCGGTGCCGGAGCGGCTGCCGCCAGCAGCGTCGTGCCGGAAGCTGCCGCCGCCAAACCCGTCGATCTCAACGACAAGCGCAAGGCGCGCTACCACGCCGACTCCCCGGAAGTTCAAAACTTCTACCGCGTCAACAGCTACCCCGCCGCCCATTAAAGGAGACGTCCGTGCTGATCAAAAAGTCGGAGCGTCATCGCAACTCCGGAAGCGCCGCTGCCGGCGTAAAGCCGAATGATGCGGCGGCAGGCTGGATCGGCGTAATTTCCTGAAGCGATCCGGCATCGCTGCCGGGGCACTGGCGGCGCTCGGCAATCTCCCGCTCGGTGGGTTGCGTAAAGCGGAGGCTGGTCCGCCGCCTCCCCCGGGGGCGCCCGTGACGACCCGCAAGAATTTGTGTACCCATTGTTCGGTCGGCTGTTCGGTGATCGCCGAAGTCGCCAACGGCGTGTGGATCGGCCAGGAGCCGGACTATGACAGCCCGATCAATCGCGGCTCGCATTGCTGCAAGGGCGCGGCGGTCCGCGACGACGTGCTCAGCGAGCGCCGCTTGCGCTACCCGGTAAAACTCGTGAACGGCGAATGGGTCCGGATCTCGTGGGACACGGCCATCAACGAGATCGGCGACAAGCTGCTGGACATCCGCCAGAAGTCGGGGCCGGATTCGGTGTACTGGCTGGGCTCAGCCAAATTCACCAACGAGGCCGCCTACCTCAACCGCAAGTTCGCGGCCTTCTGGGGCACCAATAATTCCGATCATCAGGCGCGGATCTGTCACTCCACCACGGTTACCGGGGTCGCCAATACCTGGGGCTATGGCGCGATGACCAACAGCTACAACGATATTCGCAATGCCAAGACCATTCTCCTGATGGGCGGCAACCCGGCGGAGGCGCATCCGGTTTCGCTTCAGCATATCCTCGAGGGCAAGGAGCTCAATCGCGCCAATATGATCGTTGTCGATCCGCGGATGACGCGNACCGCGGCGCACGCCACCGANTATGTCCGCGTGCGACCCGGCACCCACATCGCNACGATCTATGGGATGCTTTGGCACATCTTTGAAAACGGCTGGGAGGACAAGGAATTCGTCAAGCANCGCGTCTACGGGATCGACGAAATCCGCAAGCAGGTGGCGAAGTGGACGCCGCAAGAGGTTGAGCGCGTCACCGGGCTTCCTGAAGCGCAGGTCAAGCACGTCGCCGAACTGTTTGCCAAGGAGAAGCCCGCGACCTTGATCTGGGCGATGGGACAGACCCAATTCACGACCGGCACCGCCAATGTTCGCGCGAGCTGTATTTTGATTCTAGCCACCGGCAATGTCGGTTACGCCGGCGGCGGCGCCAACATCTTCCGCGGACACACCAATGTGCAGGGCGCCACCGATCTCGGCCTCGATGTGACGACCCTGCCGCTCTATTATGGGCTTGCCGAGGATGCGTGGCGGCATTGGTGCCGGGTGTGGGAAGTCGATTACGACTGGATGAAATCCCGCTTTCCGGACAAGACGCTGATGGAAACGCCGGGAATTCCGAGCACGCGCTGGTTCGACGCGACGCTGCTGCCGAAGGACCAGGTCAGCCAGCCCGACAATGTGCAGGCGATGTTCGTGATGGGCCATGGCGTCAACACGATCACGAGGATGCCGGAGGCGAAGCGCGGCATCGAGAAGCTCGAACTGCTGGTGGTCTGCGACCCCTATCCGACGGCATGGTCGGTGCTCTCGCAGCGCAAGGACGGAATCTATCTTTTGCCGGCCTGCACGAGCTTCGAGATGGAGGGTTCGCGTACCGCCTCGAACCGCTCGCTGCAGTGGGGCGAGAAGATCGTCGACCCCGTGTTCGAATCGAAAAACGATTACGACACGATGTACCTGCTCGCGCGCAAGTTCGGCTTCGCCGACCAGATGTTCAAGAACATCAAGGTCGAGAATGGCGCGGTGTCGGCGGAAGATATTCTGCGCGAGATCAATCGCGGCGGCTGGTCCACCGGCTATTGCGGACAATCTCCCGAACGCCTCAAGGCGCACATGAAGAACCAGGCCAAGTTCGATCTGGTGACGCTGCGCGCGCCGAAGGACGATCCGGAGGTCGGCGGCGACTATTACGGCCTGCCATGGCCGTGCTGGGGAACGCCGGGGTTCAAGCATCCGGGTACACCGATCCTGTACAACACCAGTCTGCCGGTGAAGGAAGGCGGCGGCACGTTCCGCGCCCGGTTCGGCGTCGAACGCGTTGTCAAACGCAAGGTGATCGAAAACGGACA
>JGI12053J15887_10001220_pt1 | contig 11754 bp, 12 predicted proteins | sample MedBloCAOM1_O3_FD_15887 | JGI IMG/M metagenome (IMG submission 15887)
CTTAAAAAAGCTGCTGGAGCACTCCGCCTTTGTCGATCTTCGTCGCACTACATCACGTCACGCACTACACCTACGACCGCCCGATCGACCTCGGTCCTCAAACCATTCGGCTGCGGCCGGCGCCGCATACCCGCACGCCGATCCTGAGCTATTCGCTCAAAGTTACGCCGGCCAATCACTTCGTGAACTGGCAGCAGGACCCTCAGGGCAACTGGCTGGCGCGGTTTGTGTTTCCCGAAAAAGCCACCGAGCTGAAGATCGAGGTCGATTTCACGGCGCAGATGACCGTGATCAATCCGTTCGATTTCTTCGTCGAGCCTTACGCCGACAGTTTTCCGTTTGCCTACACCGATGACCTGAAGACCGAACTCGCGCCCTATCTCGCCACCATGGAACCCGGACCGCTGTTCGCGAAATACCTGGCCGGCATCCCGCGCGAGGCGCCGAGCACGGTCAATTTCCTGGTCGATCTCAACGCCAAATTGCGCGACCAGGTCCGCTACATTATCCGGATGGAGCCGGGCATCCAGACGCCCGAGCAGACGCTGGAGACCGGCGCGGGGTCCTGCCGCGACTCGGCATGGCTATTGATTCAAACGCTGCGTCACCTCGGGCTCGCCGCCCGTTTCGTCTCCGGCTATCTCATCCAACTGCGTCCCGACATCGATCCGGTCGAAGGACCACGCGAGGTCGAGAACGATTTTACCGATCTGCACGCCTGGGCCGAGGTCTATCTGCCGGGCGCGGGCTGGATCGGCTTCGACGTCACCTCGGGCATGCTGACCGGCGAGGGGCATATTCCGGTCGCCGCCACGCCGCATTATCGCTCGGCGGCGCCGATCAGCGGCGCGGTCGGATTTGCACAGGTCCAATTCGGCTTCGAGATGAACGTGAAGCGGATTCGCGAAGCGCCGCGGATCACCCGGCCGTTTTCCGACGAATCCTGGACGCGTCTCGACCGACTCGGCGAACAGGTCGATGCCGATTTGAAGGCGGGCGATGTCCGCCTGACCATGGGCGGCGAGCCGACTTTTGTCTCCGTCGACGATCTGGAATCTGCGGAATGGAACATCGCCGCGGTCGGTCCGACCAAGCGCGGCCTTGCCGACGATCTCATCCGCAAATTGCGCACGCGCTTCGCGCCGGGCGGCCTTTTGCATTACGGGCAGGGCAAATGGTATCCGGGCGAAAGCCTGCCGCGCTGGGCGTTCGGACTCTACTGGCGCAAGGACGGCGTGCCGATCTGGAAGAATCCCGATCTGATCGCGACCATCGAAAATCCGCGCCAGGCCAATATCGACGACGCCGAACGCTTCGCGGAAAGTGCTGCGAAAAAACTCGGGGTCGATTCCGAATTCATCCTGCCGGCGTTCGAAGATCCCTCGCACTGGCTGCAGAAGGAAGCCGGCCTGCCGCCGAATGTCGATCCCAGCGATTCCAAATTGTCCGATCCGGAAGAGCGCTCGCGGATGGCGCGGGTGTTCGACCAGGGGCTCAACACGCCGAAGGGATTCGTGCTGCCGATCCAGCGCTGGAACGCCGATGCAAGCAAATCTTCCTCGCGCTGGAAGAGCGAGCGCTGGAAACTGCGCCGCGGCAATCTGTTTCTGACGCCGGGCGATTCCCCGCTGGGGCTGCGGCTGCCGATCGCCTCATTGCCGCATATTCCGGCGGAGGACTATCCCTACATTGTCGAACAGGATCCGATGGAGCCGCGCGACGCTCTGCCGGTTTACGATGGCGCGGCGCCGGCCGAGGCCGCGCCGCATCAGGAGGTACAGGAGCAGCAGCTCAAATCCGGCGGCGTGCGCACGGCGATGTCGATCGAGATCCGCGACGGCATTTTGTGCGCCTTCATGCCGCCAGTCGAGAAGCTGGAAGATTATCTCGAACTGGTGACGGCGGTGGAGGCGACCGCCGAAGAAATGCAGATGCAGGTCCATGTCGAGGGTTATCCGCCGCCCTTCGATCCACGAGTTGAAGTGATAAAAGTGACGCCCGATCCCGGCGTGATCGAAATCAACGTCCAGCCGGCGTCGAGCTGGCGCGAAGCCGTCGATATCACCTTCGGGCTCTACGAGGACGCCGCCCAGACCCGGCTCGGCGCCAACAAGTACCTCGTCGACGGCCGCCACACCGGCACCGGCGGCGGCAATCATGTGGTGGTCGGCGGCGGCACGCCTTCGGATTCGCCGTTTCTGCGCCGTCCCGACCTGTTGAAGAGTCTCGTCTTGTACTGGCAGCGGCATCCGTCGCTGTCCTATCTGTTCTCGGGCATGTTCATCGGTCCCACCAGTCAGGCGCCGCGCATCGACGAGGCCCGGCATGACGGGCTCTATGAACTGGAGATCGCGCTGGCCCATGTGCCGCCGCCCGGCACCAAGGCTCCGCTGTGGCTGGTAGACCGGCTGTTCCGGCACATTTTGGTCGATATCACCGGTAATACCCATCGTGCCGAGATCTGCATCGACAAGCTCTATTCCCCTGACGGCTCAACCGGCCGGCTTGGCCTGGTCGAGTTCCGCGCACTGGAAATGCCGCCCGACCCGCGCATGAGCCTGGCGCAGCAGCTTTTGATCCGGGCGCTGATCGCAAAGCTCTGGCGCGAGCCGCAGCAAGGCCAATTCGTGCGCTGGGGCACCACGCTGCATGATCGTTTCATGCTGCCACATTTCCTCTGGGAAGATTTTTTGGGCGTGCTCGCCGAGCTCAAACAGTCCGGTTACGATTTTTCACCGGACTGGTACGCAGCCCAGCTCGAATTCCGTTTCCCGGCGTTCGGACGGGTCCACCATGGCGGCGTGGCGCTGGAAGTGCGCCAGGCGCTGGAGCCCTGGCACGTGCTCGGCGAAGAGGGGTCGGCCGGCGGTACGGTGCGCTATGTCGACTCGTCGGTGGAGCGGCTGCAGGTCAAGGCCAATGGCTTTGTCGAAGGCCGCCATGTCGTCACCTGCAACGGCCGGCGGATGCCGATGACCGAAACCGGCCGCTCCGGCGAGGCGGTCGCGGGCGTCCGCTTCAAGGCATGGCAGCCGGCCTCAGGGCTGCACCCGACCATTCCGGTCCATGCGCCGCTGACATTTGATTTAATTGATACCTGGAACGGCCGCTCGCTGGGCGGCTGCGTCTACCACGTCGCCCACCCCGGCGGTCGCAGTTACGACACCAAACCGGTCAATTCCTACGAGGCCGAGGCGCGGCGGCTGGCCCGGTTTCAGGATCATGGCCATACCCCCGGCAAGATCGATCCGCCGCGCGAAGAACGCACAATTGAATTCCCCTTGACCCTCGACTTGAGAACGCCGCTCCTGCATTGAGAACAGGCTTTTGGGCAGCGGGAGAGTCGGGAATGGCGGGACATGCCGGCCAGGGAAGCGGCCAAGGAAGCGGTCAGGGCAGCAGTCACGGAAACAAGGCCCGTCCGGCCAATCGGCGCGTGGCGCAGTGGACCCGCGACTATGGCCGGCTGCCGGGAATTCCCGATGAGTACATCGCGCAGGACGGCGCGCCGCGCGAGGTCTGGACCCGGTTCTTCGATGCCTTTGCCACGCTGTCGCCCGCCGACATCGAGCGTCGTTTCGAATCCGCCGACCGCCATCTGCGCGAGGCCGGGGTCACCTATCGCGCCCCCGGCGAGACCGCCGAGCGGCTGTGGCCGCTGAGCCATCTGCCGCTGTTGATCGACGAGGCCGAGTGGCAGCAATTGACCGCGGGCATCGTGCAGCGCGCGCAATTGCTCGAACTGGTGCTGAGCGACCTCTATGGCGAGGGCCGGCTGGTGGCCGAGGGCGCGATCCCCGCGGCGGCGATTGCCGGCAGCACCGAATATCTGCGCTCGGTTTGCGGCATCAAACCGCCGGGCGGGAGATATCTCAATCTGTATGCCGCCGATGTCGGCCGCGGGCCCGACGGGCGCTGGTGGGTGCTGGGCGACCGCACCCAGGCGCCATCAGGAGCAGGCTACGCGCTGGAAAACCGGCTGGTGCTGTCGCGTGCGTTCGCCACGCTCTATAAATCGATGAACGTCGAGCGGGTGGCGCCCTTCTTCGAGGCGTTTCGCGACAGTCTGCGCGCCAGCGCCGACCGCGACGAACCGCGCATCGGACTGCTGACGCCTGGCACGTTCAGCGAAACCTATTTCGAACACGCGACGCTGGCGCGCTATCTCGGATTCATGCTGGTCGAAGGCGACGATCTCGCGGTCAGCGGCGACCGTATCCATATCCGCACCGTCGCCGGTTTGAAGCGGCTCGACGTGCTGCTGCGCCGGGTGGATTCCAACTCGCTCGATCCCTTGGAGCTGGACGCCTCCTCGCAGCTCGGCGTGCCCGGCCTGATCGATGTCGTCAGGAAGAACGGCGTCGTGGTCGCCAACATGCCGGGCTCCGGCGTGATGGAGGCGCGGGCGCTGTTGGGCTTCCTGCCGAGCCTCAGCCGGCGTTTCTTCGGCGAAGATCTGAAGATGCCGCACATCGCCACCTGGTGGTGCGGCCAGAAATCCGCGCGCGAGGAAGTGTTGTCGCGGCTCGACGAATTTGCCATCGAAGGCGCCTACGGCCGGGGTGTTCCCGGTTTCCCGGGCAACGGGCCCGTGCTCGCCAGCGAGCTGTCGCCGAGCGAGCGCGAACGGCTCAAGACCGCGATCAGCGATCGCGGCATCGATTATGTCGGGCAGGAGCTGGTTCGGCTGTCGACGACACCGGTGTGGGACAATGGCCGCATCGCGCCGCGCCCGTTCGTGCTGCGGGTGTTCGCGGCCGCGACGCCCGATGGCTGGACCATCATGCCCGGCGGCTTTTGCCGGATCGCCGATCAGGCGGATGCCCGCGCGGTGTCGATGGGGGAGGGCGCGCGGGCGGCGGATGTCTGGGTGGTTTCCGACAAGGCGGTTTCAGCGGCCACCCTGCTGCCGGCGGGGGATACGGTGCGGATCCGGCGGATCGCCGGCGTGGTGCCGAGCCGCGCCGCCGACAATCTGTTCTGGCTCGGCCGCTATCTCGAGCGCGCCGAAGCGACGCTGCGGCTGGTGCGGGCGCTCGGAATCCAGCGCGATCCCGGCAAGGGATCGCCGACCGTGCTGGCCTCGGTGGAGCGAATCCTGCGGCTTCTGGTGACGTGGGGCGCGACCTCGCAGGCGTCGCGGACGCAGCCCGGCAAGGTCGCGGCCGAAGCTTTGCAGAGCGAGGAAAAATTCGGCTCGGCGCTGTCGCTGCTGCGGGCGGCACAGCGGACCGCGACATCCCTGCGGGAACGTCTTTCGCCGGACGCCTGGCAGGTCATCACCGAGATGACGGAACGCCTCGCCGAGGAAGTCGACGATGACGACGGTGTCGTCAGCGCCGCCGAGCTGACGCTGCAGGAGCTTGCAAGCTTCGCAGGCCTCGCGCAGGAAAACATGAACCGCGCCGCCGGCTGGCGCTTTCTCGAAATGGGCCGCCGCGCCGAGCGCGCCATCAACACCGCGCGCTTCGCGCGCCAGTTCGCCTATGACGAAGCCGGCGGCGACGACCTCGATGTGCTGCTGACGCTGGTGGATTGCCAGATCACCTATCGCTCGCGCTATCTGGTCGGGCCGCTGCTGGCGCCGGTGCGCGATCTCGTGGTGCTGGATCCCTACAATCCNCGCTCGGTGGCGTTCCAGGTGTCCGCGCTGAACGACCACATCGCCAGCCTGCCGACCCTGAAAGAGGGAGGATTGATCGAACGTCCGCATCGTCTCGCCGTCGCGCTGCAGGCGATGCTGACGACGGCGGAGGCGGCATCGCTCGATACCAAGACGCTGTTCGCGCTGGAGCAGGACCTGCTCAATCTCGCCGACGCCATCGGATCGCATTATTTCCCGCATGGGCCGAATGCGAGCCGGCCCGAAAAGCTGACGGGCCTCGCGTGATCTACGACATCCGTCACGTCACCAGCTACTCTTACGAAACTCAGGTCAGCTTCGCGCGATGCTCGCTGCGGCTGGAGCCGCGCAGCGGCGACGGGCAGCAGCTGGTCTCGCATGCCGTCGAGATCAGGCCGCGGCCGGCGGACCGCACAATTCGGCACGATTTTTTCGGGACCCATACCGAGAGCATCGTGATCGAAACCCCGCATCGCAGCCTTCGGATCGATTCCCGCTCGCGGGTTTCGGTTTCCCGCAGCGCGCCCGGCCGTGGCGCGGAAAGTCCGGCATGGGAGACGGTGCGCGATGTCGCGTTCGAGTCCACCAGCCTCGGCCCGGAGTCGCCGATCGGCTACGTCTTCGCAAGTTCGCTGGTGCCGGTGCAGCGGCCGGTCACCTCTTATGCGGCCGCAAGTTTTCCGCCGGGGCGCGGAATCCTCGCCGGCGCGGTCGACCTGATGCACCGGATCCGCACCGAATTCAAATACGATCCGAAGGCCACCGTGATCTCGACGCCGCTTAGGGAAGTGTTCGAAAAGCGTCACGGCGTCTGCCAGGATTTCGCCCATGTGATGATCGCGGGCCTGCGCGGCCTCGGACTGCCGGCGGCCTATGTCAGCGGCTATCTGCGTACCATCCCGCCGCCGGGCAAGCCGCGCCTGCAGGGCGCGGACGCGACCCACGCCTGGGTATCGCTGTGGTGCGGCGAAGGGCTCGGCTGGGTCGGTTTCGATCCGACCAACGACATCCTGGTCGAGAACGATCACATCGTGCTGGCGGTGGGTCGGGATTTTTCCGATGTCTCGCCGGTCGACGGCATCATCGTCGGATCGCGCAAGCAGAAGCTCGCGGTGGCAGTGGATGTGCTGCTGGTGGAATGACGCAGCGATCGTCTTCGAACTTCCATGACGTCATCATCCTCGGGGCCGGGGCCGCCGGCCTGATGTGCGCCGGCGTTGCCGGCCAGCGCGGACTTAAGGTGCTGGTGCTAGAGCAGGCCAGAGCGCCGGGCGAGAAGATTCGTATTTCCGGCGGCGGGCGCTGCAATTTCACCAATTTGCACACCACCCCTGCGAATTTTCTCTCGGTCAATCCGCGCTTTTGCAATTCGGCGCTGGCCGGCTACACCCAGCGCGATTTCATCGCGCTGGTCGGGGCCTACGGCATTGCCTGGCACGAGAAGACGCGTGGGCAATTATTCTGTGATGGCTCGTCGCGGCAGATCATCGACATGCTGCTGGAAGAGTGCCGCAAGGCTAAAGCCCAATTGCGGCTGGGCGTGCGCATCTCCGCGATCTCGAAAGCCGAACGCGGGTTTGTCGTGGTGACCGACCAAGGCGAGTTTCGGTGCCGGTCGCTGGTGGTTGCAACCGGCGGTCCGTCGATTCCGAAAATGGGGTCGAGCGGCTTTGGCTACAAAATCGCCGAGCAGTTCGGTCTGAAAATCGTGCCGCCGCGCGCGGCGCTGGTGCCGCTGACATTCGATGCGGCGCTGCTGGCGCAATTCAAGGAGATGTCGGGCGTCTCGGTCGATTCCGTCGTGAGTTGCGGCAAGGCGCGTTTCGACGAGGCGCTGCTGTTCACCCATCGCGGACTAAGCGGCCCGGCTATCCTGCAGGCATCGTCCTATTGGCGCGAGGGCCAGGATATCGTCGTCGACATGGCGCCGAAGCTCGATGTCCTGTCCGCGCTGAAGAAATTGCGCGGCGATCATCCCCGCCAGGAAATGTCGACCGCGCTGGCTGAATTTTTGCCGAAACGGCTGGCGCGGATCATCGCCGAAGGGGCCGGCGGTCCGGAACGCATCGCTGATTTTTCCGACCTGCTGCTGGCGCGGGTTGCTACTGAGGTGAAACAGTGGCGGGTGCGGCCAAACGGGACCGAGGGCTACCGCACCGCGGAAGTCACGCTGGGCGGCGTCGACACGGCGGAGCTTTCCTCGAAGACTTTTGAGGCGCGATCCGTCCGGGGGCTGCATTTCATCGGCGAGGTCATCGACGTCACCGGCCATCTCGGCGGCTTCAATTTTCAATGGGCCTGGTCGTCTGGAGTTGCAGCGGGCAAGTATGTTTAGGGCCTAGGATGGGTGGAGCGGCCGGCCCTAGTTTTTCTCCGAGGTCCAGGTCTGGTTGCCGCATTTGCATTCGAACATGTGAAACGTCCGCGCTGTCCGCGTGTCCAGCATGCTGTTGGTGAACTTGGGTTGTTCCCCGCATTTCAAGCAGCGCGGCGAGATCGGCGGGGGGCGGCTTTGGGCTTGCATGGCCGCCTCAACTTGCCGGGAAAAAAACCGATAGCAAGTTAAAAAACCGCGTCCTCATTGTGGCGAACCCCGGCGTGCCGTATTGCCTGTAGGCTGGCATTGAATAATCTCGTTCATCTTACCTCAAAGCGGGAACGGTTCACGATGTTGAGGGTTTTGGGCTGGCGGCGGCGTTCGCATCGGATTTTTGCAGCGCAGGGCTTCCGGCGATGTTTTTCTTCTTCTCGAACCGCCTGGGCTGTCTAGGCTCGCTGCTGCTCTCGGCCGTCGTCACGGTCGCGCTGCTTTTCATGTTCGGAATGCTGCGCTTCTGAACCGGGAAGTCGTCGATGCACCTGGTCGAGATACTTCTCCCGCTCAACGACAACAGCGGACGACCGTTCGCCGCGGAAAAGTATGCCGCGATCCGTCAGCACTTGACCGAGCGGTTCGGCGGACTGACGGCATTTACCCGCTCACCCGCCCAGGGTACGACCACGGGCGGCGGCAAGACGGTGCATGACGACATCATCGTGTTCGAAGTCATGACGGAAACGCTCGACGTGCCATGGTGGCGCAACTACCGGCGTCAGTTGGAGCGAGAGTTCCGGCAGGATGAGATCGTCGTCCGCGCCTCGACCGTGACCTTGCTATGAGGGAGGCCCACCACGAAGGACATCGACCGGCTTTTCCGGGATCTTGCAAAATCGACGTTCCGCCGGCGCTTCCGGCTGCGCTCCGAGGAGCTGCGATACCTTGAAAGAAAGGGGCTGAATGCCGTTTTCGCAGATGCGGCCGACCTCGTGTCAAAACGGTTGGGCGCAGCGAACCCTCGCAACGACGGCAAGCAAACTCCGTTCAAGGGACATCCGGTGTTCATCGCGCAGCATGCGACCGCGACGTGCTGCCGGGGCTGTCTCGCGAAATGGCACGGTATTGGAAAAGGACAGGCGCTGCGCCCGGCCGAGTTGACACACGTGACCGCAGTTATCGAGCGGTGGTTGAGACAGCAATCTGCCGGGATTCCAGAAGCGCCCGCCCAAGGCCGGCTTCTATGAGTTGCGTTTGTTCGCCTTGCTCAAGCCGCGGTATGATCCTCCGGCGTCGCCTTGAGCGGCCGGGCGGGATGGTCGATCGCGTTGTGCGGTGCGAACAAAGGAACTTCACTTGGCACGGCGCGTTGCGAAAAAAGGCAATTATGCCTTCATGGAGTGCGCTCATGATTTCGAGATCATTCAGTGCTGCTTTGATCGCAACGGCCGTCCTTGCGGCGTCTCCGGTATTGGCCAAGTCAAAGACGGCGACCTGCACCGACGATGGATTGGCCAAGGCTGACGCGGCCGTTATGAAGATGGCAGATGGCGAAAACAAAACCATGGCCATGCAGGAATTGACGTCGGCGAAGTCTTCAATGTCGCAGAAGGACATGGCCGGTTGCTCGTCGCATATGAGCAAGGCCATGAAGATGACGACGATGAAACCAAAAAAGATGTGAGGCTACGAGAACGCGTTGCGCCTTCAAGTTCGGGAAAGCCGAGCGACCGCGGCCTGAAGAACCCGAACCTCGGCGCGGCCTCGTGATCGACGATCTTCGTTGAATGTCCGCACAAAGAAGGCCCCACATGGGGGCCTTCTCCGAAAAGGTAGATCCGCTCTTTTTACGCGGCTTGCGCCGTTTCCGCATGCTTGTTGACTTCCGACTCCGCGATCTGGCTGAGCGTGCTGTCGGTATTCTTTTCTTCCGTCAGCGTCGCGTCGAGCAGCCTGACGGCGTCCTTGTAACCGAGTTCGTTGGCCCAGGTCTTCAGCGTGCCGTAGCGGGAAATCTCATAATGCTCGACAGCCTGCGCGGCGGCGAGAAGACCGGCATCAAGGGCGGGCGTGCCCTTGTACGCGTCCATGATCTCCTTGCCCTCTTCGATGATTCCCATAATGGCGTCGCAGGTCTTGCCCTTCGGGGTTTCGTCGATCGAGGCGAACACCTGGTCGAGCCGCTCGACCTGACCGTCGGTTTCCGCCAGATGCTTCTCAAAGGCCGCCTTGAGCTTGGGGGATTGCGCCGCCTTGGTCATCTTCGGCAGGGTGGAGAGGATCTTCTTCTCCGCGAAATAGATGTCCTTCAAGGTGTCGAGAAACAGGTCTTTCAGTTCTTTCTCTTTGGCCATGATGCCCTCCGGTTTGAAATGTCATCTTAAAACCGGCCGGGCCTTAACTTGTTCCTGTTGCAACGTTTGGTCGCCGAGAAATGCGCGTCGGTACGTACTGCTTCCGAAATTTTGTTTGCGCGGCTGTGCTCCGTCGGGTTTCCGACCCAGGAACGTTCTGCACTTCACCTTGTTGAGCGAACCCGGTTGCTGGAATTACAGGAGGCTGTCCGTGGTCAGGCCAAGCATGATCGAGATCGTACGCCGCGCCTATGAGCTTTGGGAGCAAGCCGGAAAGCCTGATGGGAAGGACCAGGAATTCTATCATCAGGCAGAACGGGAGCTGACCGAGACCGCGGAAGCGCCCGACAAAACCGATCAAATGCGCGCCGGAGAGTGATGAGGGGATGTGGGCGAACGCGCGGTCCCCGGCCCTTGGAGGATGGCCGGTATACCGCGCGTTCTATGACGGCCTAGGCCGCCAACTCTTTCCGGACGGCGGCCGCGGCGTTGCCGACTTTGTCCACCGCCTTCTGAAGTTGCTCCTTCGAGACCTTCAGATGCTTGGTCCAGTATTGAACCTCGTGGGGTTCGTGCATGTTGATCTTCGAGCGGTCTTGCGCACCTTTGATTTTCAAATTGTCCATGTCCTCCTCCTGTGAGGAGCAAAACACGACCCTTCAGGTTTCGTTCCTGTGTACCATTTTGCACATAACCAACGATGGCAGGGGTTTCTTGAGTCTGAACCGGCTGTCTCAGCGGGCAGCATGCGCCGATCTTTCCGGCATCCTGGGAACACAGATTGAAGTGCGGGGTGACGAAGGGAAGGTGCCGACAACGCGAATCCAGCCCATTGGCCTGTTGCTGAACGAACTGATCACCAATGCGGCCAAGCATGGCGCTGGAAAGATCAACGTCGAATATAAAATCGAGGGTGGTAAGCACGAACTCAGCGTTTGCGATCAGGGCAGCGGCTTGCCAAGCGGCTTTGACGCAGAGCAGACCTCGGGTCTCGGCACGAAGGTGGTGAACACCCTTGTACGGCGAGGTCATGACCGCGCAAGCTAATCCGGGAGGCCAAGGGGCTTGCTTCAAGGTGGCCTATCGGGCCGAGCCGGCTCAGCGCAGTCGGGAACCTTAAGCGCCCGGGCGGGTAGGCGTGAATGACGACCTCTGAACGTGAAAAATAAATGTTAAAGCGATCAATAGAGAACATCGCCACGGTGCCAGTTCTGCTTAGCTTCAGAAGGTTGCCGCAGCCGACCATCCTATACCGGCGTCCTCAGCGGGTTAGCAGCCGCTGAGGCGTTGTACTCGCCCTTCCATTTGTGTCGGATGACCCCGGCCCTTGAGCTTCCAGCGCGTCGCGCGAAGCTTTGTCTGCGAACGGCGCCACACACTCAGCCGTCATCACCCGGCTTGACCGGGCGATCCAGTATTCCACCGCCGCGAGTGCATGGCGGGCGGTCTGATGCTGCTCTGCA
>JGI12053J15887_10001221_pt1 | contig 11750 bp, 11 predicted proteins | sample MedBloCAOM1_O3_FD_15887 | JGI IMG/M metagenome (IMG submission 15887)
AGCCGAACTTGTAGCTCAGCCGGCCGAGGAAGGTGTAGACGTCTTTCGGACGCGAATTGAACGTATAGAGGCCGGCGCCGCCGCCGGGGTTGCCCGAATGGAGGACTGTCATGGACCTTGGAATCACCGGCCGCAAAGCCATCATTTGTGCCTCGAGCCGAGGGCTCGGCCGCGCCTGCGCCTTTGCGCTCGCCCAAGCCGGCTGCGAGGTGGTGATCAACGGGCGGGATACCAAAGCGCTGGAAACAACGGCGGCCGAGCTGCGGCGGGCGACCAGCGCCAGGGTGACAGCGGTCGCGGCCGATGTCGCCACCGCCGAGGGCCAGGCAGCCCTCCTGAATGCCAGTCCGGAGCCCGACATCCTGGTGAACAACAATGCTGGTCCGCCGTTCCGCGATTTCCGTCAGCTCACGCGCGCGCAGATGATCGATGGCGTGATCGCCAACATGGTGGTCGCCGTCGAGCTTGCGCAGAAGGTGATCGATCCGATGGTGAGCAGGAAATTCGGCCGCATCGTCAATATCACGTCCGGCTCGGTGAAAATGCCGCTGGCGGGGCTCGACCTCTCCTCGGGGGCGCGGGCGGGACTCACTGCCTTTCTGGCCGGCGTGGCGCGCTCGGTCGCCGCTTCGAACGTCACCATCAACTTCCTGCTGCCCGGCACCTTCGATACCGAGCGCCTGCAATCGAACATCGCGGCCAATGCCAAGAACAAGGGCATCCCCTACGACCAGGCAAAGGCCGAGAGAATGGCCACGGTGCCGGCGAAGCGCTTCGGCACCCCGGATGAATTCGGCGCAGCCTGCGCCTTCCTGTGCTCCGCCCAGGCGGGCTACATCACCGGCCAGAACATCCTGATCGACGGCGGCGCGTTTCCCGGGGCGATGTGAGCCGAATTCGGCGAGAAGGCCATACGAGGCCCCAAAACGAACAAGGCCGGCTTTCGCCGGCCCCGTCGCACCCCCCGTGAATTCTTTAAAGCCCGGCACGACCCCGAGGAGCGGGCCCCACCATCGTGTCGCCTCTGAACCCGCGTCGCTTGCAGCTTGGCGCGCGGATCAGTTGCATGAGGTAATCCTGTCTGCCGGGAGGCCAAATTGCAAACGTTAAAAACTAATTAACAGGCCCGCTACGAGCGATCTTTTGCGTGAGTTGCAGAGAAGCAACAGTCGAAAGACCAATCGGCCGTTTGTAAGGCACACTTGCGCCCAAACGTCTTGCGATCGGGCCCGAAAGCGGGGATCAGCTGCTTGCTTGCTCGCTGCCGGCGTCCGACGCATGATCTGCGCCCGCCATTTCGGCGCGTCCTACAGGAGAGAACGCTCAATGAAGCTCGTCCGCTTCGGCCCGCGCGGCCGCGAAAAGCCTGGAATCATCGACGCCAAGGGCCGTATCCGCGACCTCTCCAAGGTGGTCGGCGACCTCGCCGGCGAAGGCCTGTCGCCCAAGAGCCTTGCCAAGATCCGCAAGGCGCCGATCGACAAGCTGCCGCTGGTGAAAGGCAATCCGCGACTCGGCGCCTGCGTCGGGGCGGTCGGCAATTTCATCGCCATCGGGCTCAACTATTCGGACCATGCCGCCGAGGCCGGCATGCCGATTCCGAAGGAGCCGATCATCTTCAACAAGGTGACGACCTGCATCTGCGGACCGAATGACGACACCGTCATCCCCAAGGATTCGAGCAAGCTCGACTGGGAGGTCGAGCTCGGCATCGTCATCGGCCGGCGCGCGCGCTACCTGACCAAGGACAAGGCGCTCGACGTGGTTGCCGGCTATTGCCTCGCCAACGACGTATCGGAACGCGTGTTCCAGATCGAGCGCGCCGGGCAGTGGATCAAAGGCAAGAGCTCTGAAACCTTCGGCCCGCTCGGACCCTGGCTCGTCACCAAGGACGAGATCAAGGACCCGCAGGGCCTCAACATGTGGCTCGACGTCAACGGCGAAAAGCGCCAACGCGGCAACACCAAGACCATGATCTTCGACTGCAGGCACTTGGTCTGGTATTGCTCGCAGTTCTTCGTCATGGAGCCGGGCGACGTGATCATCACCGGCACCCCGCCGGGCGTCGGCCTCGGCATGAAGCCGGAGCCCAAATTCCTGAAAGCCGGCGACGTCGTCACGCTCGGCATCGACGGGTTGGGCGAGCAGCGCCAGAAGGTGGTGAAGCTCAAGAAGTAATCACCCCTCCCGCGCTTCCAGCACCGCCTTGATCGAAATGCGCGACCATTGGGCGGTGCGCTCCCGGAAGGCGAGATAGGAGTCGTGGACCTTGCGCGCTGCGGCGCTCTTGCCGGCGAGCTCGCCCACGACGTCACCGGCCTGTCGGCGCGCCGCGGCAATCAGACCCTGCGGAAACGTGCGCAGCTTGACGCCGTGCTGCCCGGTCAAGGCCACCAGCGCCTCGGCATTGAGGCGCTCCATCTCGGCGAGCGCGAATTGGGCCTCGCACGCACAGGCGTGCTGCACGATCGCTTTCATTTCCGAATCGAGGCTCTCCCAGGCCTTGAGCGAGACGATGCATTCGCCGGTGCCGTTCGGCTTGTTGAAACCGGGCGCGTAGTAGAAGGTCGCGACGCGATAAAGCCCCAGCGCGATGTCGGAGCCGGGACCGACGAATTCCGCGCCGTCGATCAGGCCGGATTGCATGCCGGTGAGGATCTCGGCCGGCGACGTGGTCTGCGGGGTCGCGCCGAGCCGGCGATAGATTTCGCCGCCCAGTCCGAGCGAACGGATCTTCATGCCCTTCACGTCGTCGGCGCCGTTGATCTCGCGCCGGAACCAGCCGCCCATGCACACGCCGGTATTGCCGCCCATGAACGGCTTCACTCCGAAAGGCGCGTAGAGCTCGTCCCATAGCGCCTGTCCGCCGCCGGCATCGATCCAAGCGACATGCTCGGAAGGCGTCAGCCCGAACGGCACCGTGGTGTAGAATACCGCAGCCGGCTGCTTGCCCTGCCAAAAGAACGCGGCGGTGTGGCCGAGATCGGCGACGCCCGAGCCGACCGCGTCGAGCACCTCGAACGCCGGCACCACCTCGCCCGCGGCATGGACCATGATCTGCAGCCGGCCGCCGGACATCACAGCGATCCGCTCCGCGACGCGCTCCGCCGACATTCCGGGACCCGGCAGCCGCTTCGGCCACGAGGTAACCATGCGCCATCGCCGCGTCTCGCCGCGCGCGACATGCGGCGCCGCGACTGCTCCAGCCAAGCCCAAGGCTCCGGCACCCGCCAACCCGCGTCGCGTGATCATGGATTTTCCCTCCCTCACCACCAGGCTTCTCACCACCAGGCCTGGAAATGGTGCACCGGGCCGTGGCCGGCCCCGATCTTGATCCGCTCCGATGCCGCTATCGCGGCGGTGACATAGGCCTTGGCGGCGCGCACGGCCTCGCCGAGGCCGAGCCCTTTGGCAAGGCCGGCTGCGATCGCGGACGAGAGCGTGCAACCGGTACCGTGGGTGTTCTTGGTCGCGACGCGATCGGCGGCCAGCCGCGCGAAGGCCGTGGGCTCGATCAGGAGGTCGACGCTTTCGGGACCGCCGGCATGGCCGCCCTTGATGAGAACCGCGCGTGCACCCAGCGCCAGCAGCCGCTCGCCCTGCCTGCGCATCTCCGCCTCGGTATCGGCGATCGGCGCTTCGAGCAGCGCCGCCGCTTCCGGCAGGTTGGGCGTGACGACGAGCGCCCGCGGGATGAGCACGGCCTTGAGCGCGTCGACCGCGTCCGCAGCAAGCAGCTTGTCCCCCGAGGTGGCAATCATGACGGGATCGAGCACCACTTTCGTTTGCTGCCAGCGCCCAAGCCCGGCCGCGATTGTTGCGATGACCGCGCGCTGCGACACCATGCCGATCTTCACCGCTGTCACGTCGAGATCAGAGAAAACCGCGTCGATCTGGGCGGCGACGAAGTCCGCGGGCACGTCGTGGATCGCCGTCACGCCCTTGGTGTTCTGCGCCGTGAGGGCGGTGATGACCGAGGCGCCGTAGACGCCGAGCGCGGAAAATGTCTTCAGGTCGGCTTGAATACCGGCACCGCCGCCCGAATCTGAGCCTGCGATGGTGACGGCGATGGGGGTCGGCCCCATTGTCTCACGTGCCTCTTTTCCCGATCGCCGTGTCGACGATGCTGCGCAGTTCGCGCGCCGCGACTTGCGGGTCGCGCTTGAGCGACAGCGCCGAGATCACGGCGACACCATCGGCGCCGGCCGCGATGACCTCGCCCGCGTTGCTCGCATCGATGCCCGCGATGCCGCACAGCGGAAATTCTGCTACGCGGCGGCGCAGCGCGCCGGCGACGCGCGCCAGACCGGCAGGCCCGATCGGCGGCTTGGTATTGTCCTTGGATGAGGTCGCGAACACGCCGCCGACGCCGGCATAGTCGATGAGCTCGATGGGCGCGGCCGCGGCCTGGTCGACGGTCTTGATCGAAAGTCCGATGATGGCATCGCGCCCGAGCAGGCGCCGCGCATCGGCGACCGCCATGTCGTCCTGCCCCACGTGCACGCCATCAGCGCCCGAGGCCAGTGCAACGTCGACGCGGTCGTTGATCAGCAGGGGGACATTGAACGGCGCCAGCGCCGCCTTGACGGCGCGCGCGCTCTCGACCATCGCGCGCGTATCGCTGCGCTTGTCGCGCAACTGCACAAGCGTGGCGCCGCCTTGCGCGACCAGGCGCGCGAGGTCGGCGAGCGCGTGCCCACCGGCATGCTCGGGATCGACCAAAGCGTAGAGGCGAAGGTCGACGCGCATCATGTCACCCACATCATGTGACCCTTGCCCGCGCGAGAAAGGTGGCGCGATCGAGCTTTGCAAGCGCATCGATGATCTCGACCGCAAAGCTCCCCGGTCCGCGCGCGCGTGCTGCCGCGCACTCGCCCGCGATGGTAAACGCCAGCAATCCGGCGACGGTCGCCCGCCAAGGGTCGGCCTCGACCGCCAGACAAGCCGCCACCACCGCCGCCCCGGCGCATCCCATGGCGGTGACCTGCCCCATCAGCGGATCGCCGTTTTCGATCTTGGCGAAGCGCGCGCCGTCGGTGACGATGTCGGTTGCGCCGGTCAGCGCAATCACGCCGAGGTGCCGGAGCACATAGCGCTTGAGCGCATCGTCCTCGGGCGCGGCATCGGCCAAGGCGGCGAATTCCGCGCCATTGAGGCGGATCGCCCACGGTTTCTTCGCGACCAGCGTCTTGGCAAGGGCGGTGCGCGGCTCCGAGCGGTCGACGAAGACCGGATCGAGCACCCAGGGTCGGCGCTCGTCGCTGATCTGCTCGATGGCAATCTCCGCCGCCTCGCGCCGGTCGCGATTGAGGGTGCCGAGGTTGACAAGCAGCGCATCCGCGCGCGCGACGAACTCGGCGATCTCGACGGGATCGACGGTCATCGAGGGAACCGCGCCCGCGGCGAGCAGCACGTTGGCGGTGAAATTCTGTGCCACCGCATTGGTGATGCAGTGGACGCGCGGATTCCTCGCGCGCAATCGCGCGAAAATGTCGGCGGCAATGTCGGGCAGGTCGGACGTGAGCGGGCTCGATCCAGGCGCGTGCATCTCAAACTCCCTCCGCCGGCATGACCCGGATCAGGTTCGATGGGTTGGCTCCAGCGGCCTCTCAGCCCGACGGCGCATCCGCCGGGCACCCCATTGAGATTGCATCATGATACCTAAACCGGCTGGCGCCGCGACGCAAGCAGGCTGCGAGCCCGAGACGATACGACGCCGGCCTATCGCGACGGCGGCACCGCGATGAGCCGCGCGTTCTTGAACACCTCCAGCGCCGCCGCTCGGTCGGGCACGCCGGGAGCCTGGAAGAACAACGAGAACGACAGCATGACGTCGCGCAGTCCTGCCTCCGCGTGGGTCACGTGGCGGAAGTCCCACGGCCCAGAGCCGGGATTCTTGTCGGTGATCGTGAACATATAGCCGGTGACCTCGGGCCCCTTGACCTCCTCGATCCGGAGCTTGTCCTCGGTCGACTTCTCAAGCAGCCGCTGGCCGGCCGCCTCAGTGCGTTTGCGCAACTTATCCGGCGCATTGTAGCTGCCGTCGCGCCCCTCGGTTGGCGGGACGAGCACCGTCAGCAGGGACAAAACGTCCTTGGTGGTCGCCGGAAGGAGCGACAGCGTCGGACCCGCATTTTCGCGGCCGCCAGGGAACTCGTCCTGCCACGCAGGCGGCATCGTCAATTCGACCGCATCGCGGCTNGAGACCCGGTANGTGCGGATCGTCTGAACNACCGGCGCAGCATTCGCCTCGACCAACCGCACCGTGCGCAAGANCGCGGCGAANAGCTCCTGGTCCTTGGGCTCGAACAGCGTCTTCGAGAGATGGATTTCGATGCAGCTCCCTTCCCTGCCGAGATAAGCGTGCACATGCTTTTGATCGATGCGGATACCCTGGATTTCTCCAATGACGTATTCACTCGACGCCAATTCACTCGAGCCCATGTCGCCGGACTCGGATTGGCGGACATCCCGGTAGCCTGACGCCGCCGGGCCGTTTTGGAGGCGCTGCCAGAACGCATCCCGGCAGGCGCGAGCGCTGTCTTCCCCGGCCGCCGGAGCAATGAAGACCGTCAGAATCATCCCTTCGGCCTGCCGATCGGCCCTGACCAACCTTGCCTTGCCGTCCGGGTAAGTTCGGCTTTCGTTGATGATGAAGTTCTGCAGGCTCAAGCCGACGCCCCAGTTCTTGTCCGGCAGGCTGAACACTGCGAGACCGGGCTCCTGCGCCTGCACGGCGGATCCTGCGAGAGCAAGCGCCAGGCCGAGGGCTGCGCGAACCAATACACGCTGGAGGAACGCGCGACGCACGCGTCGAACATCACGTCGCCCGGAACCGCCGGCCGCGCGCACAAGGCCGGACATCGCCACCTCTTGGGTTGGGACCTGCTCTACGGAATGCCCGCGACGTTCACCCTGATCTTGTAGATGCTGGTGCGGGCGGCGATGTAGAGCGTCTTGTGGTCAGGGTCGCCGAATTCGACGTTTCCCGCAAGCTCGGGCGTACGGATCGTGCCGAGATGCTTGCCCTCCGGAGAGATGATCCACACGCCGCCGGCGGCCGTTTCCCAAACATTGCCCTTGACGTCGACCTTCAAGCCGTCGGTGATGCCGGGAGTCGGATCCTTGCTGATGTCGATGAACATGATTCCGTTTGCCAGCGTTCCGTCCGGCTTGACGTCGTAGCGCTTGACGTATTTGTCGCGGCTGCCGTTGACGTAGAGATATTTTTCGTCGGGGGAGAATGCGAGGCCGTTGGTGTTCGGGATGTCCTTGATCAGCAAGGTCAGCTTGCCGTCCTTCCACATGTAGACGCCGTTGAAGTCCAATTCCTTCTTGAGGTCCTTCTCCCGCAGCCGCAGCCCGCCGTAGGTATCGGTGAAATAGATCGCGCCATCCTTCTTCACGACGACGTCGTTGGTGCCGCCAAACCGCTTGCCCTCGTAGTTGTCGGCCAGCACCGTGCGCTGGCCGTTCTTCTCGATCCGGTCGATCGAGCGGCCGGCCCAGGTCGCGATGATCAATCTCCCCTGCCGGTCGAGCGCGAGTCCGTTCGACCCGATCATGGGGAATTCCTCGAAGGCGGGGTCGTTGCGGTCCTTGCCGTTGGTCTGGATGAAACCCACGCGCCAGATGTCGGGCTTGGTGTAGCCGCTTTTTTCCATATAGATCGAGGTCTTGCCGTCCGGCGTCATCTTGTAGATCACGTTCGCCGGGATATCGCTGAACAGGAGGTATCCGCCGCGGCCCTGCGGCACCCAGATGTTTCCTTCGGTAAACCCGAACCCGGTCGCCAGGCGATCGAGCTTGGCGTCGGGCGATACCAGCGCATCGAGCGCGGGGTCGAGCTTCACCACCGGACTGTCTTGCGGCGTTTGCGCACTTGCCGAGGCAAGCAACAAGCCGAACGCGGCCAAAGTGCAAAATGCCTTCATTGTGGGCTCCCTCCAACCGTCGGTCTTGCGATGACCGACTTGACGCGAGCCTAGCAACGCCGGCCGAGGTTTGCACCTCTTGGCGGGCGGGCGCGCGCGCAACGCCTTGTCAATGCGACGCAATTTTGCTCATTTGGCAATCGAGCTCGGGTCACCTCGAGTCCCGCCGCACGGAGGCGCGCATGGTCCCCTTCTTCGTCCAGATCAAATGCCAGCTCGGCCAATCCTACGAGGTGGCGAACAAGCTCGCGGACGCCGAGCTCGCCTCCGAAATCTATTCGACGGCCGGCCACTACGACCTGCTGGTGAAGTTCTACGTCGACGACAAGACCGACATCGGCCATTTCGTGAACGAAAAGGTGCAGACCCTTCCCGGCATCCAGGACACCCACACCATCATCACCTTCAAGGCGTTTTGAGATCAGTGAATGGCGAGTAGCGAATAGCGAATGGGGATCAAGCCACGTTCTATTCGCTATTCGGCACTCGAGATTCACCGTTCGCCGCCCCCACGAGAATGCCGCGGATTTCCTTAGTCCCGCCGTCGGTGAGGCCCTGGTCGGTGAGGTGCGGGCCGGGATTGCAGGCGAGGCTCTGGCCTTCCAGCGCCTTGAAGGTTCGGTATGGCGGCTGCCATGTGCAGATCTCGCCAGCGGCTTCGACCACGCGCCGATGCTCGCGCGCGACCTCCGCCGGGCCCTTATCGGACAGCAGCCCAGCGACCGGATAGGCGATGCGGGCGATCACAGCACCATCCTTCACCACGGCGATGCCGCCGCCCATCTCGATCACGGTATTGGCGGCGAGCGCCATCTCCGCCGGGTCATAGCCGTAGACGACGAGGTTGTGCGAGTCGTGGGAATATGAGCTGGCATAGGCGCCGCGCCAGCGGTCCCAGCCCTCGATGATCGCCGTCTGCGGCGAAAGATTGCTGCGGCCGTGGCGGTGCGCGACCGTCATGACGCTGACGTCATCGGGCACGACCGCAAAGCCGTCCGCTACTTCGACCTCGATCTCGCTCCATGAATTGAAGCGTGCGCCCTTGATGGTGCGCACGACGGCCCGTCCCGCGGTGATGCCCGGCACGCGCACGCGGAAATCATTGGCGGTGAGACGGCCGAGCTTCATCGTGTCGGTCGGCGGCGGCGCCACCCTTGCAGACGGCTCCTCGAGCATACGACCGCTCGCGGCCACGCGCCGGCCACCGGCATAGACTGCCTCGACCGCGATCTCGCGCAAATCCGCGAGCACGACCAGATCGGCCCGCCGCCCCGCCGACACCATCCCGAGATCGTCGCGTCGCAGCCGGATCGCGCTGTTGATGGTGGCGCAGCGGATCGCCTGCAGCGGATCGAGGCCATAGCGAACGAGCCGCCGCAACACGTCGCTCACGCCGCCCTTCTCGATCAGATGGTCGGGGAAGACGTCGTCGGTGCAGACCGTCAGGCTTGTCGGGATCACCGGCAGCGTGTTGATGGCCCTGACCACCTCGGGTAACAGATAGTCGTGGGAACCGCGGATCTCGATCGTCATGCCGGCGCGCAATTTTTCCAGCGCATCGTCGCCGGAGGTTATCTCGTGGTCGGCCGACACGCCGGCTGCCATGTAGGCCTGCAGCGCCGGCCCGGTCAGACCGCGCGCGTGCCCCTCGATGATCTTGCCCGACGCGAGCGCCTCGCCGAGGATTCCGACCATGCGCGGATGCGCCTCCAGCACCGCGCGCATGTCCATGACTTCGGCGAGACCGGCAATCTCCGGCCAGGAGAGCAGCTCGCGAATCTCCGGCGCCGCGAAATCGGCGCCCGAGACTTCGAGCCCCGGCGCCGCCGGCACGCAGGAAGAGGCCTGCACGATGAAGCGCAGGGGCAGGCCGCGGCTGGCTTCGACCGCGTAGCGTGCGCCGGCAACCCCGAGCACGTTGGCGAGCTCGTGCGGGTCGCAGAAGATCGTCGTCGTGCCCTGCGGCACGACCACGGCAGCGTAATGGTGCGGCAGCATGTGCGAGGATTCGAAATGCACGTGCCCGTCGATGAATCCCGGCGCGATGACGCGGCCGCCCACATCGTGGGTCTCGCCGGCGCCGGCGAAGCGTCCGCGCGGATGGACGCTGGCGATCATCGCACCGACGATTCCGACGTCCGCGTCGCGCAGCTCCAACGTCGCGACGTCGACGATCCGGCCGCCGGCCAGGATCAGGTCGAACGGCGCTTTGCCCTGCGCCGCGGCGATGGCGCGAAGCCTGGTCGAAAGATCGATCGCTTCGTTCATGTCGACATCGGCCGAGCCGTCCTACTCCGCCTTGATGTTTGCGGCCTTGACGATCGCGGAGAACTTTTCGATCTCCTGCGCCAGAAAGGCGGCGAATTCGGTCGGGCTGTTGCCGACCACGCGCAGGCCGGTCTCCGCGAGCTTGGCGCGCACATCCGCCTCCTCCAGCGAGGCGGCGACCGCCCGATGCAGGCGCTCGACGATCGCCGGCTCGATCTTGGCCGGCGCGAACAGCCGAACCAGACCGTAACGTTCACGTTCTTGAGGTCGGAGTGCTCGGCGAGGCTCGGCAGGTCCGGCGCCACGGGCGAGCGGGTCGGCTCGGTGGTGCCGAACACCTTGATGTTGCCGTTGCGGTAGTTCGGCAGCGCCATCACCAGCGGCAGCATAGCGAGATCGATCTGGTTGCCGATGAGATCCGTCACCATCTGGGCACCGACGCGGTAGGGCACGTGCACGATCGACACCTTGCCCTCCATGTTGACCATCTCGCCGGCGACGTGCAGCGAGGTGCCGGTGCCCGAGGTCGCATAGCTGAACTTGCCGGGGTTGGCGCGCACGAGCTTGAGGAGCTCATCCGTGGTGTTAGCGGGAAGCTCCTTCTTGCCGGCGAGCACGAGCGGCGAGGTTCCGATCAGCGAGATCGGAACGAAATCCTTCTGGCTGTCGTACTGAACGGTGGACGGTTGAACGAGCTTGGCGATCGCCATCGTGCTCTCGACCGAAAATAGAAAGGTATAGCCGTCGGGCGCCGCGCGCGCGGCACGCTGCGTGCCGACGATGCCACCGGCACCGGCGACGTTCTCGATCACCACGCTCTGGCCGAGGCGCTCGCCGAGCTTGGGCGTGAGAATGCGTGCCACTGCGTCGACGCTGCCGCCCGCCGCATAGGGAACGATCAGCGTGATGGGCCGCGAGGGATAGGCCTGGCCGAAGACCGCAGTCGCGACGGCGGATGCCGCGAGCGCAAGCGCAAGACAAACGGGGCGAACGTGCACGCGACCCTCCGTTGGACCGGACGACACCGAACAGAGCACAGAGGACAAACAATCAATTACCGCAAATATCCTCCGCTGTCGTCTCTCCTTATGCGCCAGTTGGAGGACCTTCGGCGGCGCGCAGGCGTTGCAAGCCGAGCCGGCGCTCGCGCCAGATCACGAACAATCCGGCAGCGGTGATGATCGCGGCGCCCACGAAGACGTAGACCGTCGGCAACTCATTGAAGAAGAAATAGCCGAGCAGAAAGGCCCACACCATCGAGGTATAGTCGAAGGGCGCCACCAGCGAGGCCGGCGCCCAGCGGTAGCTCTCCGTGAGCAGGATGTGGGCGAGCCCGCCGCAAAGTCCGACCGTCACCAGCGCCGCGAGGTCGGGCCATGTCGGGTCGAGCCACTCCAATCCCCACGTCGGCACGAGCCGGCTCAACGGCCAAGTGGCGAGCCCCGCGAACGCGCAGATCAGCGAGAAGTAGAACACGATCGACGACGTGGTCTCGGTCTCGGTCAGCCGGCGGGTCTGGATCACCGACGCGGCATTGCAGAAGGCGCC
>JGI12053J15887_10001223_pt1 | contig 11746 bp, 7 predicted proteins | sample MedBloCAOM1_O3_FD_15887 | JGI IMG/M metagenome (IMG submission 15887)
TTTTGATCGCCGAGGTCGATGGAGCGCCGGCGGCGTCGCTTTGCGCCATGCCCGCGGCCGGAACCGGCACCGCCGCGCGATCGGCGATCGCGGAAGTGGCCGACAAGACCTGGCTCAATCGTTCCGAACTGGCCGCGATCCTCCGGCGCGGCGCCTATGCGGCGGACTGCTGGGTGCAGGGCGGCGAGGGCGACTGGCTGATCGAGCATGTCGCGACGTTGCCGGAATATCGCGGACGCGGATTGGTGCAGGCGCTGATCGGCCACGCGCTCGCGGCCGGAAAGGTTTTAGACTTCAAGCGGGCGTCGATCTCGTTTTTGATCGGCAACGAGGCGGCGGAGCGATGCTACGCAAAGGCCGGCTTCGCCTTTGCCGAAGAAAAACGCGACCCGGCATTCGAGGCGCTGACCGGCGCGCCGGGTTTTCGTCGCTTTGCGCGTGCGATCTAGGGCCAGATCGAATCCGTTCCCGGCGCCGGAACCGCAAACACGCGAGCCCCGCATCAAGTCGGAGTTCCCCTCCCACACTAGTGTCGCCTAGCGGACATAAAGCCGCGGCATTCGTAGCGGAGACTATTTACGAAGCAACATCGTCGCCCGGTCGCGCGACGATCCTTCTCCGCTCCAATCTCCTTCACTTTCCTTGAGCTGGATCGCCGCAGCGATCCTGCTTGTTCGGTGGTTAATGAAAGCAACAATCGTCTGCATCGCACTCGTTCTATGCACTCCCGCCTACGCCGCCGCTGAAAACGCCGGCGCAGATACAGCCCCCAATCATCGGGTTTCGTTGTCGACCCGTCTGGCCTGCCCGGCGATCCGCGAGGCCGTCAAACTCTACGGTCAGTACGCGGCCGAGCAATGGGCGCGCAGTCACGGCGTCTCGGAAGCGAAAATCGAGCGGGCAAAGCAGTGCCTGAGGTAGCCGGCGCCACTTCATAACGCTGGCCATCAGGCCGTCGCGGTGGCGACATCCTCGAGGCCCCGGTTGCGCGGCTCGACGCCCCAGGCCCACACCGCCACGATCTGAACGAGCACCAGGCCGATCATCAGCCAGACCACGCCCGGCAGCTGATAGGATGCCATCAACGCCCCTACAATGAAGGGCGACACCACGGTGGCGCCGCGTCCGAGCGTGTTGCAGATGCCGTTGGCGCGCAGCCTGATCTCGGTCGGGAACAATTCCGGCGTGTAGACGCCGAACAGGAGCGCGGTCTGCACGTAGATCGCGACGATCAGCACGAATCCGACGCTGAGCACGATCGCGGGATCGTCGCCAGCGTGAAAGCGGGCATAGATGTAGCCCGAGATGATGGTGACGATCGACGCGCCGATGATGCTCCAGCGCCGTCCGATGGCGTCGGACAAATAGGCGCCACACGCGCAGCCGACCAGCGATCCGACCGACAGCACCAGCGTATAGGCAAGCGAATTGCCGATGGTCAGCCCCTGGCGCAGGAAGAACTGCGGCAGAAAAATCACGAAGCCGAAGATCAAGGTATTGATCGTAATCAGCACCCACGAGCCGACCAGCAGGCGTTGCAGCAGCGGCGGTTTCAGCAGGTCCAGTGCGGCGACCTGTGCGACCGGAGCCGGCACCACCAGTGCCGGCAGCGTGCCACCGCCGGCGGATTCCTTTTCGATCAACTGCATCAGGGCTTCGGCTTCCGCCGTGCGGCCCTGCGATTCCAGCCAGCGCGGCGACTCGGGGAGGTTTTTGCGCAGATACCAGACGATGAGGGAGCCGACGCCGGCGATGATGAACATCGGCCGCCATCCGAACGCCGGGATGATCAGATAGCCGAGCAGGGCGGTCGCCGGGAATCCGGCCACCACCAAAAACGCCATCATCGACAGCCAGCGCCCGCGCGTCTTCGGCGGAACGAACTCGGTCAGCGTCGAATAGCCGACCACGATTTCGGCGCCGAGGCCCAGCCCCTGCACGAAGCGGCAGGCGATCAGCTGGTTCATGTCCTGCGCGAAGGCGGCCACCAGCGACGCCAGCCCAAAAATCAGCAGATTGATCTGGTAGGTGAAGCGCCGTCCCAGCCTGTCGCCGACAAACCCGGTAATCAGCGCCCCCAGCGTCATGCCGACAAAGGTCAGCGAGATGAATTGCAGATTTTGCGGTACGGTCGAGAATTTGCTTTGCACCGCGGAGGCCAGCACGCCGCCGGCGATGTAGAGATCGTATCCGTCGAAAAACATGCCGGCGCCGACCAGCCAGAAAATCCGGTAGTGAAACGATGAGACCGGGAGCCGGTCGAGACGTGCGCCGGCGTTGACTGCGTGACCCATTCGAAATTCCTCCCCTGTGTCGCCTTGTTGGCTAATACGGCTTTGCCGGTCGTCTTTGGACGGTTGTTATTCAGTTCAGGCGTCGCTGGCTTGCCGTGTCGCGGTACCAGTCGAATGGCTGGTCGTGCGTTGCGACCATCACGCTCTTGGTGTTGAAATGATCGTCAAAACTTTCGGTGCCGCATTCGCGTCCGATACCGGAATCATCGACGCCGCCCCAGGGCGACGCCGGATCGAGGCGATGGTGGTCGTTGATCCAGACGATGCCGGCCTTGACCGCGGCGGCGAGCCGATGCGCGCGCCCGATGTCGCGGGTGCGGATCGCGGCCGCGAGCCCAAAGGGGGAGTCATTGGCAAGCCGCAAGGCGTCGGCTTCATCCTTGAATGGCGTCACCGAGGTAAAGGGACCGAACACCTCCTCCTGGAAGATGCGCATGCTGGGCTTCACGTCGGCAAACACCGTCGGCTCGACGAAGAAACCGTGCTCGTGGCCCGGCACTTCCGCCGCGACGCCGCCGGTGACCAGCCGCGCGCCGTCGTCGCGGCCATATTGCGCATAGGCCAGCACGCGGTCGCGCTGCCGCGCCGAGATCACCGGGCCGAGTTGCGTGGTGGGATCGAAGGGATCGCCGATTCGAATGCTTTTGGTCTTCGCCTCCAGCTTCTCGACGAATTCGTCGTAGATCCCGGCCTGCACGATGTGGCGCGAGGCGCAGACGCAGGTCTGGCCGGCGCCGATGAAGGCGCCGAACGCCGCGTAATTGACGGCGCGGTCGACGTCGAAATCCTCGAACACCATGACCGGCGTCTTGCCGCCGAGCTCCATGGTCTGGTGCGCGAACACCCTTGCGGCGGCGGCGCCGGCGAAGCGGCCGGCCTCGGTGCCGCCGGTCAGCACCAGCTTGTTGATGTCGGGGTGTTCGGCGAGCATCCTGCCGGCGCTTTGGCCAAGACCGAGCACGACATTGAATACGCCGGGCGGCAGGCCGGCTTCGGTAAAAATCTGCGCCAGTTTTAGCGTCGTCAGCGGCGTATATTCCGAGGGCTTCACAACGGTGACGCATCCGCTCGCGAGCACCGCGGCGAGCGACTTGCACAGGATCATCAGCGGATGATTGAACGGCGTGCAGTTGGCGACGATGCCGATCGGCGTCCGCAGCGTGTAGTTCAGGTAGGAACCCTCGACCGGGATCACGGCGTCGCGCCGCGATAGCGCAAGCCCTGCGAAATAGCGGAAGAAATCCGGCAGCCGCGACAGCTGCGCGCGCGTCTCGTTGACCGGCCTTCCGTTGTTGAGGGTCTCCAGCCGATACAATGTCTCGAGATTGGCCTCGAACGCGTCGGCCAGCCGGTTCACGAGTTTTGCNCGGGCGCGTGTGTCCATGCCGCCCCACGCCTTGCCCTCGAACGCGGCGCGTGCGCTTTTCATCGCGCGGTCGATGTCGTCTGCGGTCGAGTTCGGAATCCGCGCGATCACGTCCGCGGTCGCGGGGTTGCGAACTTCGAGCAGCCCGCCGCGTCCGGCCTCGACCTCGCGGCCGTCGACGAAATTGCCGTGGACTTCGACTTCGATGGCGCCTGACTTCGAGGGAATGTTCATGCGTACCTCCCTTCGACGATGATCGCATTGCGCTTGAGCGCCGGCAGCACGCGCTTTTCGGTCTGGGCGATGTGGGCCTTGATGATGCGCGCGGCGGTCCGGCCGTCGCGCCGCTGCATTGCCTCGATCAGCGCTATGTGCTCGGCGACGAGCTGCGCCGGGTTATGGCCTTTCAGGTTCGCGACGCTGACGCGCACCAGGCGGTCGGCCTGGCCGATCAGGTCGCACAGCGCCGCCGCCATCCGGCGGTTGCCGGAGGCATGCGCCAGCGCGGAATGGAAGCCGCGGTTGTAGGCGATGAAGTCTTCATGGTTGCCCGCGAACCGGCGGAATGCGTCGAGCGCCTTTAAGGTTTCGTCGCTCGCATGCTCGATCGCCTCGGCAACGCAGGCCGGCTCCAGCGCCAGGCGAAACCGCAACAGATCCCGCGCATCGGCCAGCGAAATCGGATTGACCCGATAGCCCTGGCGCGGCTGCACGGTGACGAGATGCTCGCGCGCCAGCCGCAGCAACGCCTCGCGCACCGGCTGGCGGCTCACCGCATAGCGCTCGGCGAGCTCTTGCTCTCGCATATCATCACCCGGAGCGAGGCGGCAGGTCAGAATATCAGTCCGTAGGCTCTCGTAGACATTATCGCGCAAAAGCATCGAAATTCCTTGGCTCGTTCCCCTAATCTTGCAATCGTGAAATATCACGTCAAGGGCCAAATGCTTGAATTATGCGAGTTTTAATCTATCAATGCGGGGCTCGGCGCCAAACCGGTGGTGCGGCGGAGTTTGAAAGAGAAACGGCGATGGATCGGCTTTTCGCGAACGGCACGGTGAATGCGGCGCAGTCCGGCGAGGGGCCGCCGCTGTTCCTGCTGCATTCGCTGTTGTCTGACCGGGCGAGTTTCGACGCGATTGTTCCGCAATTGTCGCGCACGTTCCGCGTGATCGTGCCTGAGTTGCCGGGGTTCGGCCGCTCGCAGGCCGTCGCCGGCGGTCTTGCCGCGGTGGCGGATCGCATGGCGGAAGCGGTGAGGGACGGTGCCGCCGGTGAAGAGGCGATCGTGCTCGGCAACGGCTATGGCGGATTCGTCGCGCTGCAAATGGCCATCCGCCACCCCGAAGCAGCGGCGCGGCTTATACTCGCCGATTGCGGCGCAACCTTCTCCGAAGAAGGCCGCCAGGCTTTTCGCAACATGGCGGCGGCTGCGCAAGCCAGGGGACTGGCGGCGATCAGCGATGTCGCGATGCGCCGGCTGTTTGCGCCGGCGTTTCAGGCGCAGCATCCCGAGCTGATGCAGGGTCGCCGCGAAGCGTTTCTCAAAACCGATCCGGAGGTGTTTCGCGCCGCCTGCGAGGCGCTGGCGAGCCTCGATCTTCGGCCCGACGTCGGCACGGTGAAGGTGCCGGTGCTTGTCGTGGTCGGCGAACATGACGAGGCAACGCCGCCGCCGATGTCCCATGAACTTGCCGAATTGCTGCCGCAGGCGCATCTGGAAATCATTCCCGGCTGTGCCCACGTCCCGCAGCTTCAGTCGCCGCAGACATTTCTGGAAGTGATCGGCGATTTTCTGCCGGCAGCCAGTTCTGCGCCGGCCTGAGTGCCGAAGAGCATAGGCGATCCCGCCTTCGATGCCCCTTTCAGGCCGGTATGATGATCTCGCACGCGAGACCTCCCGCATGCCACGCGAAGTCTACTTCGCCCTTCAATTGGCCCCTTATCATGGCGCCCATCACACGGGTGCCGAAGCCTTGGCGCGAGGGCGGCTCGACAGGCGGACCGTCCATCTCGGTCCAGCGGAGCACGAGCCGTCCGTCTGCCGCGCGCGACCACTGGACTTCAACACGGCCTTCGGGCACCGACAGAGCGCCGTACTTGGCCGCATTGGTCGCGAGTTCATGTAAAAACACGGCGATTGTCTGAGCCGTACCCGTTTCCAGCAGGACGTTTGGCCCATCGATTCGCGCGCGTGTCCCCNCATCTTGGCAGTAAGGCGAAAGTTCTTGCGCTACGAGACGGTATAGCTCGGCTCCCTTCCAACGCGATTCCACAAAAAGGTCNTGGACATTTGCGAACGCTTGAATGCGTCCTGCGATCGCATCTTTAAGCCCCTCAACCGTGTCGGAGTGCGAAAGGTTCACGGCAGCTTGCACCGTTGCCAACACATTCTTTGCNCGGTGCTCGGCCTCCCGGGCGAGGATGGTGATTTGCTCCTCGCTCCGTTTTCGCTCTGTAATATCCACCAGCATGTTGACGGCGCCCACCACTTTCCCCGATGCGTCGTGCAACGGCGTAGGGAAGGGAAGAAACGGAACGCGTGTGCCGTCGGGCCGTTCGGCAATGGCCTCTACATCTCTGATTGATCGGTTTTCCTTGATGGCCAGGGCCATCGGGCATTCATTGTGAGGCAAATGCGAACCGTCTGACCGAAGCAGTCGCCACGAGCCACACCATTGTGCGTCACCCAATTTCGGACGGTATCCCCAAAACTCCGCGGCAGCATCATTGTAGTAAGTGAGGTGCCCGGCCGAGTCGGTCGTGTATACAGCCTCGGGAAGCGCGCCAAGTATTGCGCGCGATTGCTTGCGCTCAGTAATGTCGCGCGCGATTTTTGAGGCGCCGATGATCTTGCCCTGGGCATTCTTGACCGGCGAGACCGTAAGAGAAACATCAATCAAACTGCCATCCTTGCGCTGGCGAACGGTTTCATAATGTTCGACGCGCTGGCCGCGTCGGATCCGCTCAATTATCGCGGCTTCCTCTTCTTGGCGGTCTGCCGGAATCAGAAGCGTGATTGGCTTGCCGATAACCTCTTCGGGCACATAGCCAAAGATTCGCTCTGCGCCTTTATTCCATGTGGTGATTACCCCGTTGAGGTCTTTGCTGACGATGGCATCGTCGGAGGAATCGACGATGGCGGCAATTCGCTGCATTGCATTCACGGACTGCCACGTTTGATAAGCCGCCGCGGTAAAGGCGCCGAGGTTGGTCATCACCCGCAAGTCTTCGGCGTCGAACCGATGCTCGTCATGGGAGACTATCCAAATCGTGCCGACGGCCTCTCCGTTGAGGTAAAACGGAANCAACAGCGCGTCCTCCAGCAAGGGCTTGACCTCGCCGAAGTAGGGAAAGTCGCGTTCAGGGTGTGAACACATGAGCGCGGTGTTGCGGTCCAGAACGGTGCCACACGGGCCGAAGTCGCGCGGTGTTCCCTCGTTTGCGTGAGAACCCCACGCTCCCGCGATCGCACGCCAGTGGAAGTTCCTCTTTTGGTCGTCCTCCTCCAAAATGCTGAGCCCGGCCGATTGCGCGCGACACAGCGTCAATGCGGTGTCTGCGAGCTTCTGCAAAATGCTTTCGGGCGAGGTAGCCATCTCCCGTGCCAACGCGACCAACGCGCGGCTCTCGGCCTCGTAATCGGGAAGGCGTGACGGTCGCCGACGCAATTCAGCGGTAGAGCGCATCGATTGCGGGTTGGGTACGCGGACTGTCTCGTTCATAGCCGCGCTGGTCTGCTCTACCACTTCGACATGTGACATGACGGCTACCCCGGGGCACCACCCACAACGCCAGCCTGAGGACCAAATTAGACAACGATTTCCCGTACAGGGAAAGGGGTTTCTGAACAAATCCGGCAATGGTACGGACCGCCTAAGTCTTTCTTTGGGCGTAATCTTTGATCGTCGATCGTGGTCCCTGATATGCATTGCCGCTGTCGGGACAGCCCCCGATGTGGGAGTGGGATTTCACCGCCAGTGCGGACGTGCCGACAATTTGGGCAGGGCCGCCCACAATATGCATTCGATAGCAGCCAATCCGGTATCCACTTCGCCAAAAAACGCGGTAACGTGCGCTTCGGGTGGTAATGGATGCGCGATATTCTGGAATATTGCATCGGAGGACTGCGGCGGAGCGTTGCCGCCGGCACGGAAGTCGTCCATGAGGGCGGCCGGACCGGGCACCTCTATGTGCTGATCGAGGGACGGCTCGAAGTCGTCAAGGGCGATACCGTGGTGGCGAGCATCGCCGAGCCCGGCGCGGTGCTCGGCGAAATGTCGGTGCTGCTCGACAAGCCGCACACCGCAACGGTGCGCGCGGCACAGGATTCGACGATTTACGAGATCGACGATGCCGCCTCGTTCCTGCGCACGCAGCCGGCGGTGGCGATCCTGATCGCGCGGATGCTGGCGCAGCGGCTCAACGTCGCCAACACTTATCTCGCCGACCTCAAGCAGCAATATGCCGGTCACGGCAACCATCTGGCGATGGTCGGCGACCTCCTGCAGAGCATGATCAACCTGTCGCCGACTGAGGTTTCGCCAGGCTCGGATCGGCAATCTGATCCAAGAATATGAGCCAGGCCGGCGGCTGCACGATCGGTGCGGCCGGCCGCGTTAGCGGCGCCTTGAGGTCGATGTATCGCGCGTCGCCTGCCGGCAGCCAGAACGCCGTGCCTTCGTCGATGTCGAGCACGATATAAACCGGCGGACGACCCGGTTGCAGGCCGCTATTGAACACCCAGGTGTCGCCTAGTCTGTCGAACCACGAGCCGTCATGGATGAACGGCGATTGATGCACGTGGCCCGAGATCACCATCGACGGCTGATAGCGCGCGATCCATTGCACCAGATCGACGTCGCCGAAGAAGCGCTTGCCGCCCCAACTGGTCGGTGAATTCGCCGGCGGGGCATGATGCACCCAGATCCATCGTCGCGGCCGGTTCGCGGAGGCCTCCTGCAACTGATCCTCAAGACGCGCTTTCACCAGCGGCCCGTCCCACCACGGACAGACCGTGAAAAGCGTGTCGCCGATGGTCAGGCTGTCGCCGTCGCAGGCAATCCCGAGCTCGCGGACCTCGCCGATCCAGCGCGAGATTTTTTCGCCCTCCGCGCTGCGTTCGTCGAGGTCGTGATTGCCGGAGCAGAGGATGACCTTGGTGATCCCGGACAACAGCGAGAGATACTTCTTCACCACCACGATCTGGGCACGGAAATCCACGAACGAGCCGACATCGAGCGCATCGCCGGCAAAGATCACAAGGTCGAATTGCGGCGCAGCCGCCAGCAGCCAGTCGAACTGCGGCAATGAATAATGCAAATCGGCGACGACGAGACAGCGCATAAGTGGTTCTCAAAAAATAACCGCGCGACGGCGCGGCCAATGCATTCGCAAGGCAATCAATAGCAAGAACTGTACCGGAAACGGCTCGTTCAACGCGACATAACCCCGCAGGAAAGCAAAGCCGGTGGCTTACGCCCGCGCCGATGCGCGCGAAAACACCACCTCGATCAACGTGCCGGAATGCGGACCCGGCTTGATGTGGAATTGTGCGCGGTTGGCTTCGACCAGCGCCTTGGTCAGCGACAGGCTGACGCCGGCGCCGTCACCGGCGTGATCCGACAGCCCGTGGGTGCGAAACGGCTCCAGCGCCGCCGCGACCTCGTTGTCGTTGAGGCCCTGGCCGGTGTCGCGGACCCGCAGCATCACCTCGCCGAAATCCGACAGCGCGGTGGAGACGATCACCTGGCCGCCGGCATTGGCAAGGTGGATCGAATTGCCGATCAGGTTCAGTGCGATCTGGCGCAGCGCGCGGCCGTCGGCCACGACCGGCGGCAGCGTATGCGCGAGCGAGGTGCGGATGATGATGCGCTCGCGGTTGGCCTGCGGCTGCATCACCGCAACGCAGCTTTCGACCATCTCGTTGAGGTTCTGGTTGGTGAACGCAAGATCGAGCTGGCCGGTTTCGATGCGCGACAAATCGAGCAGGTCGTTGATGATCGAGATCACCCGTTCGCCGGAGGCGCGGATGTCCTTCATGTATTCGGAATAGCGTTCGTTGCCGAGCGCGCCGAAACGTTCGCCGATCATCACTTCGGCAAAGCCGATGATGGCGTTGAGCGGCATCCGTACCTCGTGGCTGATCCGCGCCAGCATGTCGGCCTTGGCATTGGCCGCGCGGTCGGTCAGCCGCCGCGCCTGCAACATTTCACTCTCGCTCTTCTTGCTCTGCGACAGGTCGCGGAAAACGGCGAAGAAATTCGGTCCGTCGGCGCGGGTCCGGCCGATGGTGATCGACAGCGGAATGATGCCGCCATCGCGCACGCGTCCCAGCGCGTCGCGGCCGTGATCGAGCAGGCTGGAAGCGTCCGACGATTTGACGCTTTCGAGATAGTCGCTCACCACGCGCTGGCTTTCCGGCGCGAACAGGTCGGCCAGATTGCGCTGCACGAGCGCCTCGCCGTCATAGCCGAACAGCGCCTCGGCGCTGCGGTTGCAGGAATTGACGTTGCCCTCGGCATCGAACATCAAGATGCCTTCGGCGGTGGTATCGAGGATGGCGGCGAGCTCTTCGGCATTGGCGCGGCCGGTGGCGGGCGGCGCCGGCGCCTCCGCTGGCTCTGTCATGGCGGCCGCGACCGCGGCGCCTTCGGTCGAGCCGCTTGAGCAGATTAGCGCGAGCGCCGATTCATCGTCCCATGAGATTGTATAGAGCCGCGCGTCGGTCGCCATCAGCGGCGCGTCTTCCGCAGCCGCGTGGCTCGCGGAAATCGTCACCGGCGTGCCGGCCTCGGAGGTGCTGCTGGCGGTCGAGACGCCGGGCTCGACGAAGAGGGCGTCCAGGCCGCCGGCTTCCTCCAGCGCGTGAAGGTTGTCGTAGCCGATGCGCTTGAGGAATGCGGGGTTGGTATAGAGCAGCCGGTCGAGCCGGTAGATCAGGATGCCGACCGGGATCAGATCGAGCAGCGCCTTGTCGCGCTTGGCTATTCCGCGTGCAGGCGGCTCGGTCGGCGCCAGCCATTCCGGGGTGTCGCTCGCCGGCTCGGATGCAAACGGAGCGGGCGGCTCAACGACGGCCTCGGTGACTTCGGGCGTCGGCGATGCCGCGTCACCATTGTCGTTGTCGAGCCGCGCCGACAATTGCCGCGCCAGTTCGTTGAAGGCGCTGTTCTCCACCGGCGTCAGCGCCGGCGGCTTCACCTCGCCGATCGGGCGAAACGGCAACACGTTCTTTGCCGGCTCCGGCGAGCCTTCCGCCGGTGTTTCCGCTATTGGTTCTTTGGGCGTTTCCACGGGCGTGTCCAAATCGGTTTGCGGTGAATTTTCGGGCAGAACGGGCTCGGGCCATTCAGGGGACGCGGACGACCTAACGCTGTTGTCCGCGGAATGATCCGATTCGGGCGAATCGCCGGCGGGGCCTGCCTGGACGATATCGGCCGAAAGCGGCTGCGGCGTGGATAATCCACCGGAAATTTGGCGGCGCCGCAGCGCAGCCAGCCCGGCCAGGGCCTCCAGATCGCGGCAAACGCCAAAACCCCGGTAGCCGACAAATTTGCGATCGCCGTCGAACACTGGCAATCCGGACAGTTCGACCGGCAAACAGCCATCGCCGTCGACCGGCCAGTCCAGGCTGATGGCGCTCCAGGTTTCGCGCGTTGCAAACGCCTTCATCAGGCGGCCTTCCGGGTCGATCGCAAAAGCGCTGGCGGCCTCGCGCCATGGCCTGCCGAATCCGGCCGCGGTGTGCGCGCCGATCAGGCAGATGAATTCGCCCGAGCCGAGCGAGAAGCGGCCGTCGCGATCCGTTTTCCAGAGGAAGCGCAGTGGCCGGCGGGGCGTGTCGGTCGCCTCTTCGGCGTCAGCGGCCGGCTCGTCGGCGACGGCTTCGACGTAGGGCGATGGCTCGCCGCTTGCTTGCGCTGGTGAGTCCTCGACATGCAGCAGGTCGAGTTGCAACACGCTTTGCAGATCGGGCGCGTCCGGCTCGTTGGATACGACGCCTTCGGCGGCGTCTTCGGCAAAAGCGTCGAACAGTGCGAAGTCGGCCGGTGCCTCGCCGGTGGGCGCGAGCGGCTCGGGCGCCGAC
>JGI12053J15887_10001225_pt1 | contig 11745 bp, 11 predicted proteins | sample MedBloCAOM1_O3_FD_15887 | JGI IMG/M metagenome (IMG submission 15887)
CTGGCACCGGCGCACGGCTGGGTCGGCCTGTTGCCTGGCCAGCGAGTGCGGACCACCGGCCTGCTCGCCGCTGCCAACCGGTCCGACCTGACGGTGGCCGTGCTGCGGGTGCGAGGTGAGCCGGAGGTACTGTCGGCGCCATCCGCAGTCCAAAAAGTCGCCGAGCGGCTGCGGTCCGGGCTGCGACTCGCGGCCAGGGTGCTTGATCCGGAGCCGGCCGGCCTTCTCCCTGCGCTGGCAGTGGGCGACACATCGGCGATGGTTCCCGCTGTCGAGGCGGAGTTTCGCGCCGCTGGGCTCACCCATCTCATCGCGGTGTCGGGTACCAACGTAGCGATCTTGTGCGGGGTCGTCCTCGGGCTTGCCCGGCTGGGCGGGCTGGGACCACGGACGGCGGTGCTGCTGGCTGGACTCGCCCTGGTCGGGTTTGTGGTGCTGTGCCGCCCGTCGCCGAGCGTGCTGCGCGCCGCCGTGATGGGTGGCGTCATGCTGCTGGCACTAGTGCTCGGCCGTCGCCGCTCGGCTGTTCCAGCACTGTGCGGTGCTGTCCTTGTCCTGCTACTGGTCGATCCGTCGCTCGGCAACGATCCCGGGTTTGCGCTCTCCGTGCTGGCCACTGGCGCGTTGGTGCTGCTGGCCCCGGGCTGGTCGGCGGCGTTGCGGCGGTACGGGGTCCCAGCGGGGATCGCCGAGGCGCTTGCGGTGCCCGCCGCTGCCCACGTGATCACTGCGCCGGTGGTGGCAGGGCTGTCTGGTCAGGTGAGCCTGGTGGCGATACTGACCAACTTGCTGGCCACCCCGGCGGTGGCGCCAGCGACGGTACTGGGTGTGCTCGCCGCGGTAGTGGCGGTGCTGCACCCGGGTGCGGCTGTTGTCGTGGTGCATCTGGCTGGACCGGCGGTGAGCTGGCTCGTGGGGGTCGGTCAGCAGGGAGCCGCAGTGCCCGACGGGGTATTGCGGTGGCCCGACGGGGTCTGTGGTGCGCTGCTGCTGGCATTGATCGTCGCGGTAGGGCTGGTTGCCATGCAAGCGCACCGGCTGCGAGTTCTTGCAGCGGCCGGGCTGGTGGGCGCCCTGGTTGTGCTGGTGCCGACGAGGTTTGTGGCGCCCGGCTGGCCAGCGACCGGCTGGGCAATGGTGGCCTGCGACGTCGGCCAAGGCGACGCCGTCGTGCTGGCCACCGCCGAGCCTGGTCGGGCGATTCTCGTCGATACGGGGCCCGACCCAGCACCAGTATCGGCCTGCCTCGACCGCCTGGGNGTCCGGCGGCTCGCCTTGATTGTCCTCAGCCATTTGCACGCCGACCACATCGGCGGCCTGGTCGGCGCCCTTCGCGGCCGGGCGGTCAGCGCCGTCGCGTTGGGTCCCGGACGAAGCCCACCGTGGGCGTTGGCCGAGGTGCTGCGCGCCGCAGCGGTGGCCCGGGTGCCGGTGGTCGCGCTCACCGCTGGACAGCGGCTGTCCTGGCCTGGTCTGGGTCTCGATGTGCTCGCCCCACTGCGGGATCCGCCGCCGGTTGGTGATCACCAGGCCGAGGTCGACGGCACCGCGGTGAACAACACCTCGGTTGTGCTGCGGGCGAACACTTCCGCCGGTCGGGTATTGCTTACCGGGGACGTCGAGCTCGATGCTCAGGCAGATCTGCTGGTCACCCGGACAGATTTACGGGCTGATGTGCTGAAGGTTCCGCATCACGGCTCGCGCTTCAACGCCGAAGAGTTCCTTGCCACGGTTCGACCGCGAGTGGCAATTGTCAGTGTCGGGGCACACAACAGTTATGGTCATCCCAGCCAGCACGTGCTGGACACACTGGCGGAGAAAGGTGCCTCGGTGCTGCGTACGGACCTCGACGGAGATATCGCGGTGGTGGGCAGTCCGAGGCTCCAGGTAGTCTCGCGCGGAAACGCGCTGCGCAGTCCCTAGGCAGTACGCCGGGATTATTGTCCTAGCCCGTTCGTGACATGAAAAACATTGCCCACGACACCACCGATCAGTCCGCTACGTTGTGGATCAGCGACCTGCGGCGCGGTTTCACCGGGTTTGCCGGGGCTATAGCTGGTCCCCTCGGCGCTATGCCTAGGAGTCGGGGGAACTGCGGCGAGACGTCCGGAGCCCGCCGGTTTCGCTGAGCCAGCTACAGCTGTCTTACCAGGATGCCGCGGCGCCGCTCGCACCGGCGCGCGCCGCACAGGGAGATCCTTCAGAGCCGAACTCCACTGCGGGCTCGCGCCTGGCGTCCACGGCGCCGCCTGGCCTGGAGCTGAAAACGAAGCTGAGAAGCTTGCCGCTNGCGGCTGCGCCGGCTCCGCGACGTTCGGGCTTGCTGCGGGCTCGGTTATCGACCCCATCTCGTCGTCCCCGGTAAGCAGCGAACTGCCGTGCNAAACGGTGCCGGACAGGGTTACGGCAGAACCAGCGAACAGTGCTCCCAAAGTGCGCGCTGTCGGCCTCCAAGGGATGGGTGACGCAGGCGAATAGCTGGCGACCATCGGTCGAGCACGCTCCCTTTCGCAGTCCACGGATCAGCCCACAAGGCCCGGCGCCTTATGTCGGCGAGACTGTACCCTGCGTTGCCGACGATTGGTGGGATATACCGCGAGATTTGCGAAGAATGTAGCCCGATCAGCGTCGGAGGGCTTCGCGGACGGCCTTGGCGTTCGGCGCCACAGTGGCACGTAATCCTAAGTGTGCTTCGACTGCATCCAAGGTTTTGAGCCCATCGCCGGTGATGAGCAGAACGGTTTCGCCNTCAGGATCCAGCTGGCCGCACTCGACGAGCTTCTTCGCGCAGGCCACCGTCACCCCGCCAGCGGTCTCAGCGAAGATCCCTTCGGTACGGGCCAGCAGCCGGATACCGTCGACCACCTCTGTGTCGGTGACGTCCTCGATCGCACCGTTGGTGCGGCGGACGGCATCCAAGACATACGGGCCGTCGGCGGGCGCACCGATCGCCAGGGAGCGAGCGATCGTGTCCGGCCGGACCGGGACGACCACGTCTCTGCCGGCTTTGAAGGCCGCGGATACTGGTGAACAGCCGGTGGCTTGGGCGCCGAACACCCGGTACGCCGCTGGCTGGACCAGACCCAGNTCAGTGAATTCGCGAAACCCCTTGTCCACCTTTGTCAGCTGCGAGCCGGACGCGATCGGCACCACGATCTGGTCGGGCAGCCGCCAGCCGAGCTGCTCGGCGACCTCATAAGCCAGCGTCTTGGAACCCTCGGCGTAGTAGGGCCGAACATTGACGTTAACGAATGCCCAGTCCTCGTGCTCGGCGGCCAACTCGGTGGCCAACCGGTTGACGTCGTCGTAGGTGCCATCCACCGCGATCAGCGCACCGTCGTAGACGGCGGTGGTGAGTACTTTTGCGCGTTCCAGTGAGGAGGGGATGAGCACCACCGATTCCCAGCCGGCTCGAGCGGCCGCGGCGGCTACGGCGTTGGCAAGGTTGCCGGTGGATGGGCAGGCCAGTACTCGAAATCCGAGTTGCCGAGCAGCGGCCAGCGCGACGGCCACAACCCGGTCTTTGAAGGAGTGTGTCGGGTTGCCGGTATCGTCTTTGACCCACAGCCGACGGATTCCCAGCGCCTTGGCGAGCCGGTCGGCTCGGATCAGCCGGGTCAGNCCTGGTTGGGTATTCGGGTATTTGTCGACGTCGGCTGGCACTGGCAGCATCTNGCGATAACGCCAGATCGAGGGTGGGCCCGATTCGATGTCCGAACGGGTGATGCGCCCGAAGTCGTAAGCGACCTCCAGCGGACCGAAGCACTCGGCGCAGGCGAACTCCGCCGCCAGTGGTGTGCTGGATCCACATTCTCGGCACACGAGCTGGCGCGCCGGTCCCAGGTCTAGGGCGGTAGTGGTCACGGTGTTGATCGGTCCAGGGTCGATCGTCGCAGTGTCGATCGAGCGGGTGTCCAGCGTGCTAGCCATCGCGAGGTCTCTCCTCATCTCTCCCGCACCTGCGGGTCGGAATTGGCACCGTGATCGTAAGCGGCCTCGCGGTATGAAGACATGCGCGCGCGCTTACGTCGGTTGCCGGGGCTTCGTCGGGCCGATCCCTCTGCCCCTCTGGATGAGCTGTATTCGGTTGTGCCCTTCACCGTACGTCAGTCGGTACCGACCGCGCAGCCGAGTCCACCATCCGGGAGCTGGCGATCGCCCCACCGCACGATGCGAGGATGGGCGGCGTGAACCCCGAGCCGGTCCCACCCATGCCACTGCACTTGATCCTCGGCGAGGAGGAGCTGCTGGTCGAGCGGGCCGTGCAGATCGTGATAGATGCCGCGCGGCGGTCCGACCCGGAGGTCGAGGTACGCCGAATCCGGGCCACCGATCTGGTACCCGGCGAGCTCAATGAGCTGGTCAGCCCGTCGCTGTTCGCGCAAGGGCGGGTGGTGGTCTTAGGCGCCGCCCACGAGGTGGGCAAAGACATCGCCGATGCGCTCTTAGACCATGCGCGGCATCTGTCACAGGCAGCGCACGGCATCGTGCTGGTCGTCACGCACGCTGGCGCTGGTCGCGGTAAAGCCCTGGCCGAGGGGCTGCGCGCGGCGGGTGCCGCGATCAGCGAATGTCCCCGCATCACCCGTTTCGAGGACCGGGCCGGCTTCGTACGCGAGGAGGTCCAGCGGGCCGGTGGGCGGATCAGCGCGGGTGCCGTCACCGCATTACTTGATGCGGTCGGTTCGGACCTGCGGGAGCTCGCCTCGGCGGCGGCTCAGNTGACCACNGACAGCGGCGGCTCCGTCGACGAGACCGCGGTACGCCGCTATCACCGGGGACGCGCCGAGGTCACCGGCTTCTCGGTTGCGGAGAAGGTGATGACCGGAGACCGTGCCGGGGCTCTGGAGACCCTGCGCTGGGCGATGCAGCTCGGTGTACCGCATGTTCTGGTCGCCGATGCGCTGGCCGACGCCGTGCGCACGGTTGCGAGGGTCAGCGCCTCGGGCCGCGCTGACCCATACCGGCTTGCCAGCGCGCTGGGTATGCCACCGTGGAAAGTCAAGAAGGCGATGGCGCAGTCCCGCGGCTGGGAGCGCGACGGGCTGGCCCAAGCCATGCAGGTGGTCGCGGCGGTCAACGCCGATGTCAAGGGAGTCGCCGCGGACGCCGATTATGCACTGGAACGTGCGGTGCTCGCGCTGTGTGCCGCCCGCCGTCGCTGAACGGCGGGTAACCGACCGCCCGCGTGGAGCGGCGGATGGCTGACCGCCGCGCAGTCGGGTCTACAGGTCGTTAACGCGCGAAGCCATCGCTGATTTGCGGTTGGCCGCCTGGTTGCGGTGGATGACGCCCTTGCTGACGGCCTTGTCCAGCTGACGGCTGGCGGTCCGCAACTCGCCCAGCGCACGGTCCTTCTCTCCGGCGGCCGCGGCCTCGCGGAACCGGCGGATCGCAGTCTTCAGCGACGACTTGATCGACTTGTTGCGCAGTCGCGCCTTCTCGTTGGTTCGGATCCGCTTCAGCTGCGACTTGATGTTGGCCACGCGGTTACCTTCGATCTCACTTTCGGGAGGGAGTGCCGTCGCGCGGCACGGTGGACAATCGTAACAGCCGGTACGACCGGCCCTAGATGAAACCCTACAAGAAAGCCGGTAGGACATCGAGGATGGAAGTACTGAGCAGCCGTGTGCTGCTTCATCCTCGGGATCGCGAGCGTTCGACGGCGTTCTACCGTGACGTGCTGGGACTCGCCGTCCACCGCGAGTTCCCTGGCGGCACAGTGTTCATCCTCGGCGGTGGTTTCCTGGAGGTATCGGGGGAGTCCGGGGTGCCCCCGAGCGCAGCGACCGCGGTGTGGTTGCAAGTCAGAGACCTCGCGGCGACAGCCGACCAGCTTGTCGAGCGGGGGGTCGAGGTGCTGCGCGAGCGACGTCGGGAACCATGGGGTCTGGAAGAGATGTGGATCGCGGACCCAGACGGTTTGCGGCTGGTGCTCGTCGAAGTACCGGCTGACCATCCGCTGCGCGTCGACAAGCGGCCAACGCCTGGAAAATCGGATCAGTAAACCCGATAGGGCAGGAACTTTCCATCGAGCACCAGTCGTACTCGGTCGCCCTTGGGGTCTTCGGCGCGTTCGAACGACAGCTCGAAGTCGATAGCGCTCATGATGCCGTCACCGAACTCCTCGCGGATCAGCTCGGCCAGCGTGGCGCCATAGACCTGCACGACCTCTTGCAGCCGGTACACCACCGGTTCGGTGGCATCGACGTTGTCCGCACCGCGCACCGGTGGCAGCTGCAGGGCAGCCACGACGTCGTCGTCGAGATGAAGCAAGCTACCCACGGCACCGGCCTGTTCGGCATCCAGGGGCTGCTGGCCCAGCACGGCCGAGGTGCTCCACACCAGCGAACGATCCAGGGTCTTCGCAATGGTCGTCCACGGCACCTGCAGCCGGTGCTTGGCGGCCAGCGCGGCGGCAGCCGCCTCCCGACGTCCCAATGTGGGTAGCGGAACGATTGTCACGGTGGATCTCCTCCCGAGGGTGTTACTCCCGCATCCTTCCGCCCCCACCCGTCGGCGTCACGCAGCTGAGAGCGAACAGTCCTGGAGTGGCGGCCCTGAGCGCGCTGTTCCTGCCGTGGGACCATGACTTGATTCCCTGCTGCCATTTTGAGGACTGCTGAGTGACCTCGTTCGCCGACAAGACGTTCACGCCTCCCGAGCTGATCCGCAATTTCTGCGTGATCGCGCACATCGACCACGGCAAGTCCACCTTGGCTGACCGCATGCTGCAGCTCACCGGCGTGCTCGACGCGCGCAACTACCGCGCGCAGTACCTCGACCGGATGGACATCGAACGCGAGCGCGGCATCACGATCAAGGCGCAGAACGTCCGGCTGCCCTGGCAGGTCAACGGCGTCGACCACGTGCTGCACCTGATCGACACTCCCGGCCACGTCGACTTCACCTACGAGGTGTCCCGTGCGCTGGAAGCCTGCGAGGGCGCGGTCCTGCTGGTGGACGCCGCCCAGGGCATCGAGGCGCAGACGCTGGCGAACCTGTATCTGGCGCTGGAGAAGGACCTGCGGGTCATCCCGGTGCTCAACAAGATCGACCTGCCGGCGGCGGAGCCGGATCGCTACGCGGCTGAGCTGGCGCACATCCTCGGTTGCGAGCCCGATGACGTGCTGCGGGTCAGTGCGAAGACCGGTCAAGGAGTACGGGAGTTGCTCGACGTGGTGGTCGCGCAGGTTCCGGCCCCGGTCGGGGACGACAAGGCGCCGACCCGGGCGATGATCTTCGATTCGGTTTACGACTCCTACCGCGGCGTGGTCACCTACATCCGGGTGATGGACGGGCGGATCACCCCCCGGGACCGGATCCGGATGATGTCCACCAACGCCACCCATGAGCTGCTCGAGGTCGGCATCATCTCGCCTGATCAGAAGCCGTGCGACGGCCTGGGCGTCGGCGAGGTCGGCTATCTCATGACCGGGGTGAAAGACGTCCGGCAGTCCCGCGTCGGGGACACCGTCACCAGCGAGCGCAACGGCGCCACGGTGGCGCTGCCCGGCTATCGCACTCCCAAACCGATGGTGTTCGCTGGGCTGTACCCGATGGACGGCTCGGATTACCCCGAGCTGCGCGATGCGCTGGACAAGCTACAGCTCAACGATGCCGCGTTGAGCTATGAGCCGGAGACCTCCGCCGCGCTGGGATTCGGGTTCCGCTGCGGGTTTCTCGGCCTGCTGCACCTGGAGATCACCCGCGACCGGCTGCAGCGCGAGTTCGGCCTCGACCTGATCTCCACCGCGCCCAACGTGGTCTACCGGGTCGTCCGCGACGACGGCACCGAGCAGGTCGTGACCAATCCCGCGGACTGGCCCGATGGCAGGGTCGCCGAGGTATACGAGCCGGTGGTCCGCTGCACTCTCATCGCACCATCGGAATTCGTCGGCACGATCATGGAACTCTGCCANGGCCGGCGCGGCACCCTGCTGGGGATGGACTACCTGTCGGAGTCGCGGGTGGAGCTGCGCTACACCCTGCCGATGGCNGAGATCGTGTTCGACTTCTTCGATGCGCTGAAGTCCCGCACCCGCGGCTACGCCTCGATGGANTACGAGGAGGCCGGCGAGCAGATCGCCGACCTGGTGAAGGTGGACATCCTGCTGCAGGGTGAGCCGGTGGACGCGTTCTCCGCGATCGTGCACCGCGATGCCGCCTACGGCTACGGCACCTCGATGGCGACGAAACTGCGTGAACTCATCCCGCGCCAGCAGTTCGAGGTGCCGATCCAGGCCGCGATCGGTTCCCGGATCATCGCCCGGGAGACCATCCGCGCCATCCGCAAGGACGTGCTGGCCAAGTGCTACGGCGGCGACATCACCCGCAAGCGCAAGCTGCTGGAGAAGCAGAAGGAGGGCAAGAAACGGATGAAGACGATCGGGCGCGTCGAGGTCCCGCAAGAAGCCTTCGTCGCTGCGCTGTCCACCAACGACTCGGCCAAGCCAGCCAATAAGAAATCATGATCTGCGCATGCTACTTGCCGGATCAAGCGTGAAGACGATCTTGCCGGCGGTCTCGCCGTCGAGCATCGCCGCAAAACCGCGCTTGGCCTCGGACATCGGCAGCTCAGTGCTGATTTGCGGGCGCAGTCCTGTGATGTCCAGGAAGGCCAACAGGTCGCGCAGTTCCTCTCGGGTGCCCATGGTGGAGCCCACCATTCGCAGCTGCAGGAAGAATAGCCGTTGCAGTTCGGCGCGGTCGGCGTCGCCGCTGGTAGCGCCGCTACAGATGATGATGCCTCCCGGCTTGAGTGACTTCGCTGAATGCGACCAGGTCGCCTTGCCGACCGTCTCGAACACCGCATCGACCCGTTCGGGCAGCCGAGCCCCTGGCTCGAAGGCCTGGTGCGCGCCCAGGGACTGGGCCAGCGCACGCTTTCCCTCGGTGCGTCCGGTCACCCAGACCCGCATCCCGACAGCCCTGCCGAGCTGCACCAGGGCAGTGGACACCCCGCCGGAGGCACCCTGCACAAGCATGGTCTGGCCGGCCCGCAATCCGGATTTCACGAACAGCATCCGGTAGGCGGTGAGCCAGGCAGTGCCCATGCAGGCCGCTTCAGGAAAGGTCAGCGATGCCGGCTTGGGCACCACATTGCGGGCCGGAACCACGACGGTGTCAGCGAAGCTGCCCGGCAGCTTCTCGGTGAGCAGTGTGCGGCGTGGATCCAGGGTCTCGTCGCCGATCCAGCCGGGACTGGTCACCACCGGATAGATCACCACCTCGGTGCCGTCGGCGAGCACTCCAGCGCCGTCGCATCCCAGAATCATCGGGAACTGGTCGCGTTTGATACCCACTCCGCGCAGTGTCCACAGGTCATGCATATTGAGGCTGGCTGCTTTGACGGTGACCGCCGCGGAGCCCGGTGGCACTTCTGGGTCGGGACGGTCTCCCATCCGCAGCGAGGCCAGCGGATTTTCGGGATTTGGCTCAGTAGCATAGACGGCGAACATGACGCCCAAATGTAGTGCCGTCCACCCGGTCGTAGGTTGCATGCGGGCTATCCTGCGGCTGTGCTCGAGGTGCTGTTCGGCGTGCTTCAATGGTGGGACGGCGTGGAGCTGTGGCTGACCCAGCTCGGGCTCGCACCGCAAGTGGCCCTGTTGATGCTGGTGTTACTGCCGGCCTGCTGGTGGGCCGCCCGGGTGCTCGACCGGGCAGTTGGCGTGGTCTTCGAACGACTCGGGCACCGCTACGCCATGGGCGCGGAGGATGCCCAGGAGCCTCGATGAGCCCTCACCGGCGGATTAGTGCCGCGCTGGTCGGGCTGCTCGTATTGGTAACCATCGGCTGGCTGGGGCGCCACGCGCTGACCGAGCCCGCTGGGTCGCCTAGCAGTAACCGGCCCGCGGCGGTCATCTCGACGGCTGGACTGCCGGTGCGAAGCCTGTCGCAGCTACCGCCGCAGGTCGGGCAGGAGTGGCAGCTGATCCAGCACGGTGGCCCGTTCCGGTATCGGCAGGACGGGGTGGTGTTCGGTAACCGGGAGAAGCACTTGCCGCCACGGCAGTCCGGCTATTACCACGAGTACACCGTCCCGACGCCGGGAGCGCCTGACCGGAGCGCTCGGCGCCTGATCACCGGCGGTGCAGCCGAGCTGTACTACACCGGCGACCACTATGTGTCGTTCGTCGTGGTCGATCCGCAGCGGTGAGGCGGATGCTGCACTATGTGCCCGATGCTGGTGGTGCGCTGGAGCAGGCCCGTGCACGAGGAGCGCTGGTGCATCTGCTGGGCCCGGTGACGAGTAAGGGAGAGGCGCTCGATGCGATCGGCACCGCTTTGAATTTCCCGGCCTGGTATGGCCGCAATCTCGACGCCCTGCACGACAGCCTCGCTGACCTATCCTGGCAGCCGACCGGTGAGCACGTGCTGATCTGGACCGGCCACCGCCAACTCGAGACCGCAGACCCCGACGGCTACCGCGCAATCCTCGAAGTGCTCGACGCCGCATCCGACGCCAACCCGCAACGCCCCCTGTCAGTCCTGCTCGAGGATGCCTGAACCCTGCACGATCGCCATTCGGAACGGTAACGGCGATTTTCGGCGCCGTGCAGCCGCCATTCGGAACCGATTGGTGGTTATCGGCGGCCTACCAGGACGGTGGACGCTTTTCGGCGAAGGCGCGGATGCCTTCCTGGGCTTCTGCTGAAGCGAAGCGGGCTACAGACAGTTCGAGCATCGCCGGGAAATCCCGCGTCATCGTCGACGCGTGCAGCAGCTGTTTGGTCAGGGTTAGCGCCTCGGGTGCACCCTTGACGAGCATTCCGGTGTAGCGGTCCACTTCGGCGTCGAGCTGATCGGCGGGTACCGCGCTGTTGAGCAGGCCGATGGCGGCCGCCCGGGTAGCGTCGAAGGTCTCGCCGGTGAGAAAGAGCTCGTGTGCCGAGTGCGGCAGCAGCCGGGGCAGCACAGTCACCGAGATCACCGCGGGCACCACACCGAGGTGCACCTCAGTGAACGCGAACGTGGCCCCCTGCGCGGCGACGGCGACATCGGCGGCCGCGACCAGACCGATCCCGCCGGCGCGGGCGTGCCCGGCGAGCCTGGCGACGACCGGTTTCGGGTGCGTCCAGATCCGCTCCAGGATGCCGGGGAGTCCCTTGACCGCGTCCGGTGGCTCGGTGAGGTCCATCCCGGCGCAGAACACCGGCCCGGTGTGGTCAAGCACCACCACTCGCACTGAGCTGTCGCCGGCGCTGCGATCGAGCGCGTCGGACAGTTGGGCGCGCAGCGGTGCAGACAGGGCGTTGCGGTTAGCGGGGGAGTCCAGCGTGATGGTGGCAATCCCGGACTGCACGGCCAGGTGCACCAGCTCGGCGGTCATGCGCCTGACGGTACGCGGTGATCGATTCCGGCCGGCATCGATCACGGACCAGGCGTCCCTGGTTGGTGCCGTCGTAGCGGTGCAGGATGAGTTCAGCGACAGCGGCGTCGGCGCCTAGAGGGGCTGCGAGCAACGCGGTGCCACCGGCCTGCCGCACGACTTTGTCGGGGAGTAGGCCTGGGGCGAGGAACCAGGACGCGACGGCGATGCGGTGAGCGCCTTGCGCCTGCAGCGTCGCGATGGCGTCGGAGACGGTGGGGCGCGCTGCGCAGGCGAAGGCGGGGACCACCTGCCAACGGGTGTGCTGCGAGAGCCGATGCGCCACGGCGCCGACGGCGGCGTTGGACGGGGCTTGTCGGGAACCGGCAGCGGCGAGCACGACGCCGAACCCCGAGTCAGCAGTGGATACG
>JGI12053J15887_10001227_pt1 | contig 11736 bp, 10 predicted proteins | sample MedBloCAOM1_O3_FD_15887 | JGI IMG/M metagenome (IMG submission 15887)
GTGTCCGCCGATGACCTCAAGGGGCTCGTGACATTGAGCAAGGAACGGCCCGACGGCTTGAGCTTCAGCACAGCCGGCTATGGGCTCCTCCAGCATCTCGCGGTCGAGGAGTTGGCGCAGCGTGCCGGCGCCAAATTCGTGCACGTGGTCTACAAAGGCGGCGCGCAAGCCTCGACCGATCTCATTGCCGCGCGGGTCGACTTCGGCAGCTTCGCCGCCGGCTCCGTGATCCAGTTCGTGAAGGCCGGCGAGCTCAAGCCGCTGGGCGTCGTCCAGGAGACCCGTTCGGCGCTCGTTCCCGATGTCCCGACCACGGCCGAGCAGGGGCTCCCCGGTCTCGACGCCGGCGTTCACTTTATGTTGTACGCGCCGGCGGCGGCGCCGAAGGACATCGTTACCGTCCTCAACGCCGAGCTCAACAAGCTCGTCGCCGATCCCGCGTTGAAGGAGCGTTTCGCCAATATCGGCTACGATCCGACCGCGATCACGCCCGAACAGGCGGCCGCGATCATGCGCAGGACCGGCGAAGCCTGGGCGCCCGTGATCAAGCGCCTGAATATCAAGCTGGATTGACGGCGCACCATAGCGGGCGAGAACGACCCTGAACCAGATCCGTGGCGGGATTCAGTTCGCCGTAGAAAACGCGTCAAACGCAAGAGCTACTTGGCCAGCGGATTGGACCACCGCAGGCCGGGAAAGCGTGCGAAGTCGCCGTCGGTCGAGCACAGCATCAGCCCGTGCTCGATCGCGAGCGCGGCGAGATGGGCGTCGGGCACGAGATTTCCGTGCACGCCGGGCAACGACAGCAATTGGCCCAGCACCTCGGCGTGGCGCTCGGTCGGCTGCGGCGTCCAGACAGTATCGCAGTCGAGCCAGGCTGTGACTTGCTGCCAGGCATCCGCCATGCTCAGGGCATGTGGGAATGCTCGTTGGTTCGTTGCAAGCCGCAGGAATGCCAACAGGGACATCCAGGGCAGCCCCATGGGCGCCGCGCTTTTCAATTGGGCATCGAGCCATTCTCGAGCGGCGGCATGCTGGCTGGAAGCGCCGTTGGTTGCGTAGAGGAGGAGGTTGACGTCAACCAGGATCACTTGAAGTTTTCGCCTTCCGCATAGGCGAGAGCTTCGGCGACATTGTCGAGGTTCACGAGCGGTGTCCCCATATCGAATACCTTGGTGCGGAACGGCTCGCGTTGCTTCGGCCGTGCGGTCATGTCGCGCAGGCCCCGACGCAGCGCCTCGTTGACGAGCTCCTTGAGGCTTGCGTCACGGCTACGCCGCAGGCGCTCGAGCTGGACCGCTACGTCCTCGTCGATGGTCAGCGTCGTTCTCACGCATCAAGACATAAGCTATTTGATGCCTTGACGTCAACGACCGTCCTTGCATCCCGCGATTCATGCCTATATAAGCCGCGCAATCTCACACGCGGACCTTGGCCTCAACAGCCGTCCGGTGGCCTCTCAACCCGCAAGGGAAGGGGGCTCACGGGTCCGCGGCGGATCAACCGGAGAACCAAGACGATGTCGCTACCCGACTTCTCCATGCGCCAGCTTCTGGAGGCTGGCGTGCATTTCGGCCATCAGGCCCACCGCTGGAATCCGAAGATGGCGGAATACATCTTCGGCGCCCGCAACAATATCCACATCATCGACCTCGCCCAATCAGTGCCGATGATGCACCGCGCCCTGCAGGCTGTGAGCGACACGGTCGCCAAAGGCGGGCGCATCCTGTTCGTCGGCACCAAGCGTCAAGCGCAAGACGCCATCGCCGAAGCGGCGAAGAAATCGGCGCAATATTACGTCAATTCGCGCTGGCTCGGCGGCACGCTGACCAACTGGAAGACTATTTCCCAGTCGATCTCGCGCCTGCGCAAGCTCGACGAGATGCTCTCCTCCGGCGAGTCCCAGGGCTACACCAAGAAGGAGCGGCTCACGCTCCAGCGCGAGCGCGACAAGCTCGACCGCGCGCTCGGGGGTATCAAGGACATGGGCGGATTGCCCGACCTCCTGTTCGTGATCGACACCAACAAGGAGGACATCGCCATCAAGGAGGCGCGGCGCCTCGGCCTGCCGGTCGCCGCCGTCGTCGATACCAATTGTGATCCAAACGGCATCACCTACGTGGTGCCGGGTAACGACGACGCGAGCCGCGCCATCACGCTTTATTGCGATCTGGTGGCGAAGGCGGCAATCGACGGTATTTCGCGGGCGCAAGGCGAGGCTGGCGTCGATACCGGCGCCGCGGCGGAGCCGATCGCGGAAGAACTGCCGGCGGCCGCGAAAGGGCCCGGCTATGAGGTGTTGTCCGGTCCGCGCGGCGTTGCCGACGACCTCAAGAAGCTGCACCACATGTCGCCCGCGATCGAGAAGAAGCTCAACGATCTCGGCATTTTCCACTATTGGCAACTCGCCGGGCTCGGTCCCGATGCCGCCCACACGATCGGCGAGGAAGTCGGCCTGCCCGGTCGCATGGAAGGCTGGATCGCGCAGTCGAAAGAATTGAGCGCAGAGTAACGCAATCGCCGACATGATCGGGGCCGACGGCGCAAAGCGCCGCCTTGGCGTCGGAAACCCCGACCATTCAGCTTGTGTCCGTCACCCGCATTTCGAGACGTGCATGCCTGGCTCGAACCGGGCATGACCGCCAAGAGGATACCGACATGGCCAACATCACTGCGCAGATGGTGAAGGAGCTCCGCGAACGCACTGGCGCGGGCATGATGGACTGCAAGGCGGCGCTGCAGGAAACGAACGGCGACATGGAGACCGGCGTCGATCTCTTGCGCAAGAAAGGGCTCGCCAAGGCTGTAAAGAAAGCCGGCCGCGTTGCCGCCGAGGGTCTCATCGGGCTCGCGGTCGAAGGCCAGAACGGGGTGGTCGTTGAAGTCAATTCGGAGACCGATTTCGTCGCCCGCAACGATCTGTTCCAGGGCTTGGTGAAGATGATCGCCAACGTGGCGCTCACCGTCGGGGCCGACGTCGAGAAGATCAAGGCGGCGAAGGTCGGCAGCATCACCATGGCTGACGCAATCGCCGACACGATCGCAAAGATCGGCGAGAACATGTCACTGCGGCGGGCCTCGGCCTTGTCGGTCGGGAAAGGTGTGATCGCGAGCTACGTGCACAACTCCGTCGACGAAGGCCTCGGCAAGATCGGGGTGATCGTCGCCCTGGAATCCGCCGGCAATCCCGACGAGCTCAAGCGCTTCGGCCGTATGGTCGCGATGCACATCGCCGCCTCCAATCCGCAGGCGATCGATCCGGCCGGCCTCGATCCGGAGGTGGTACGGCGCGAGAAGGCGGTGTTCGCCGACAAGTTCAAGGCCGAGGGAAAACCTGCGAATATCATCGACAAGATCGTCGAATCGGCGCTCAAGACCTTCTACAAGGAGGTCTGCCTGCTGGATCAGCCCTACGTCCATGAGCCGGACAAGAATGTGGCCCAGGCGATCAAGGAAGCCGAGGGCAAGGTGGGCGGTCCGATCAAGGTTACGGGTTTTGTGCGCTATAAGCTCGGTGAAGGCATCGACCGGCCGGACAGCGATTTCAGTGGCGAGGTCGCGGCTCTGGTCAAGCCGGCCTGAACGCCACCCAACCGAAAATGGGCATTCAACCGATGCGAGATAGCTGTCTCGGCCCCTCGCGCCGGCGCTAAATCGCAGGAATGACATCCGCCATGACCAAGCCCGTCTATCGACGAGTCGTGGTGAAAGTCTCCGGCGAAGCCCTTATGGGCCCTGACGATTACGGCATCCACCAGCCCACCCTCGAGCGCATCGCGGCCGACCTCGTGGCCACCCACGCGCTCGGGGTCGAAATTGGCGTCGTGGTCGGCGGCGGCAACGTTTTCCGCGGCGTGAAAGTCTCCGCGCAGGGCATTCCGCGGGTCACCGGCGACATGATGGGCATCCTTGCGACCGTCATGAACGCGCTCGCGCTCGAGACCGCGATCGAAAAGGCCGGCGCCGCCGCGCGGACAATGTCGGCGCTGGCGATGCCCGAAGTGTGCGAAACCTATGAGCGGCGCCGGGCCCTGCGCCACCTCGAAAAAGGTCGACTAGTCCTGCTTGCCGCCGGCACCGGCAATCCATTCTTCACCACCGACACGACCGCGGTGCTGCGCGCGGCCGAGATCGGCGCCGCGGCGGTGCTCAAGGCGACCGACGTCGACGGGGTCTACAGCGCCGATCCGAAGCAGGACAAGAAAGCCATGCGTTATGACCGCCTCACGCCGGGGGAGGCGATCGAGCGCAACCTGAAAGTGATGGATGCCACCGCCTTCGCGCTTGCCCGCGAAAACCGTATGCCTATCATCGTGCTCTCGATCCGCGAGAAAGGGGCGATCGCCGCGGTGCTGCGCGGACAGGGACGCTTCACCGTTGTCAGCGATTGAGGGCGCAGATGCCGCTCACGCGGGCGGAAAGCTCGTGGTATCGGCCAACGGATGTGAGGTTCGCCATGGCAAACCCAACGCACGATCTCAATGAGCTCAAGCGCCGGATGCACGGCGCGATCCAATTGTTGAAGCAGGAATTGGGTGGGCTGCGCACCGGCAGGGCCTCGGCCGGCTTGTTGGAGCCGATTCAGGTCGAAGCCTACGGCACCCACATGCCGCTCAATCAAGTCGCCACGGTGAGCGTGCCCGAACCCCGCTTGATTTCCGTGCAGGTCTGGGACAGGTCGATGGTCCATGCTGTAGAAAAGGCCATTGCCGCATCCAATCTCGGCCTCACGCCGTCGACGGAAGGACAGGTGCTGCGGCTGCGAATCCCGGAGCTCAACGAGGAGCGCCGCAAGGACCTGGTCAAGGTCGCGCACAAGTATGCCGAAGCGGCGCGGGTCGCCGTCCGTCACGTGCGCCGCGATGGCCTCGACGTGCTCAAGAAGCTCGAAAAAGACCATAAAATCAGCGAGGACGATGGCAAGCGCTCGTCGGAGCAGGTGCAGAAAGCGACCGATGAGGCGATCACCGAGGTCGACAGAATGCTGGCGGCGAAAGAAAAGGAAATCCTCACAGTGTGAGGGTTGATCCGAATGACCAAGAACGAGGCGCTGCGCACGGGCCAGATCGGCGATATCGCCGTGCCGCGGCACGTCGCCGTCATCATGGACGGCAATGGCCGCTGGGCGGCGGCGCGCGGACTGCCGCGCGGGGAAGGGCACCGTCGCGGCGTCGAGGCGCTCCGCCGCACCGTGCGCGCCGCCGGCGATCTCGGCATCGGCTTTCTGACCATCTTTTCCTTCAGCGCGGAGAACTGGTCGCGACCGCCGGCGGAAATCCGCGAGCTGATGGCGCTGCTGCGCCGCTTCATTCGCCATGATCTCGCTGATCTTCACAAGAACGGGGTGCGCGTCCGCGTGATCGGGGAGCGCGAGAATCTCGATATCGATATCCGACGCCTGCTCGACGAGGCCGAGGAGCTGACCAAGGACAATGAAAAGCTGGTTCTCGTCGTGGCCTTCAACTACGGCGCCCGCCAGGAGATCGCGCGGGCGGCGCAACGCATGGCGGCGGCGGTGGCGGCCGGCGATCTCGCGGTCAGCTCGGTCACCGCCGACAAGCTCGCGAGCTACCTCGACGCGCCGGATTTGCCCGATCCGGACCTCATCATTCGCACCAGCGGCGAGCAGCGGCTCTCCAATTTCCTGCTCTGGCAAGCCGCCTATAGCGAGCTCGTCTTCGTGCCGACCTATTGGCCGGATTTCGACCGCGCGGCGCTCGAAGGCGCGATCACCGAGTACCGCCGGCGCGAACGCCGGTTCGGCGGGCTGGTCGCCCGGACCGGGTCGTGATCCGTGGCGGGCGCCGATCCTGCACAGCGACAGCGTGCCTTCGGGTCTCGCGGCAACGAGCTCGTGCTTCGGGTGCTCTCCGCGCTGGTGCTGGTGCCGTTCGCGATCGCCACCGCCTATGTCGGTGGCTGGCCATTCCAAGTGTTCTGGGGAGCGGCGGCGCTGGTCGTGCTCTGGGAATGGACTTCGCTGGTGACNGGTGCGGATCGACGATCCGTGCTGCTGGCGGGGGCAGTGTCGGTCGTGCTTGCGGTCACGCTAGTGGCCGGCGGCTATCGCCTTGCCGCCGTCATCGTGCTGGCCATGGGGATGCTCGCGACCGCGGCACTGGCGCGGGCCGAGCGGCGGATCTGGGTCGCGGCGGGCGTTCCCTATGCCGGCTCACTCGGGGTCGCGCCGATCGTGCTGCGGGCCGACGGCGAGGCCGGGTTCCTCGCGATGATCTTTCTGTTTGCGATCGTATGGGCGACCGACATCGTCGCCTATTTCGTAGGCCGCGCGATCGGCGGCCCCAAGCTCATGCCGCAAGTGAGCCCGAAAAAAACCTGGTCGGGGGCGCTCGGGGGAACCGTCGCGGCGGTGCTTGCAGCGCTGGCGATGGCCAAGGCGGCGGCGCTCACCGGATGGTTCGCCATCGCCATGTTGGCGATCATCTTGTCGGTCGTCGCGCAGGGTGGGGACCTGTTCGAATCGTTCCTCAAACGCAGGTTCGGCGCCAAGGATTCGAGCCATCTCATCCCCGGCCATGGCGGGCTGATGGATCGTCTCGATGGTTTCGTCACCGCAAGCGTGGTGGCAGCGCTGATCGGATTGGCGCGCGGCGGCTTCGACGCCCCGGGGCGCGGACTGCTGGTATGGTAGGGCGATGAGAACAGACGTATTGCGTGCCGTACCGAAGCAGCCGGCGAACGCCGAACGCTCGGTGACGCTGCTCGGCGCCACCGGCTCGGTCGGCGCGAGCACCGTCGATCTGCTCAAGCGCGAAGGCAAGCGCTATCGCGTGGAGGCGGTGAGCGCCAACAAGAGTTCCGCCGCGCTTGCCGCACTCGCGCGCCAGCTCGGCGCACGGTTCGCCGCCGTCGGCGATCCCGCATGCTATGGCGACCTCAAGGACGCGCTTGCCGGAACCGGTATCGAGGTCGGTGCCGGCGAGAGCGGCTTGATCGAAGCGGCCGAGCGGCCGGCCGAATGGGTGCTGGGCGCGATCACCGGCGCGGCCGGGCTCAAGCCGACGCTCGCCGCCGCGGACCGTGGCGCAATTGTCGCACTCGCCAATAAAGAGACGTTGGTCTGCGCCGGTGACCTGTTCATGCGCCGCGCGGCGGCCGCGGGCGCCACCATCCTACCGGTCGATTCCGAGCACAATGCGCTGTTCCAGGCCATGAGCGGGAGCCGGCGCGAGGACGTGCGGAGGGTCATTTTGACTGCCTCCGGTGGCCCGTTCCGGACGACGAGCGCCGATGCGATCAAGGTTGCCACCGTCGAACAGGCTCTCAAGCATCCCAATTGGTCGATGGGGCCAAAGATCACGATCGACTCTGCAACTTTGATGAACAAAGGCTTGGAAGTTATTGAAGCGCATCATCTTTATTCGCTCCCCTCGGACCAAATCGATGTCCTGGTCCATCCCCAATCGATCGTGCACAGCCTGGTGGAGTTCTGCGATGGGTCGATGATCGCGCAGCTCGGCAGTCCCGACATGCGCATCCCGATCGCCTATTGTCTGGCTTGGCCCGGGCGCATTATGGGACCGGCGCCTCGGCTCGATCTCGCCCGCGCAGCGACGCTTTCGTTCGAGGAACCCGATCTTGCCCGGTTCCCGGCGCTCGCGTTGGCCCGGCGCGCGCTCGAAGCTGGTGGAGCAGCGCCGACTGTGCTCAACGCCGCAAATGAGGTGGCAGTGGCTGAGTTTCTGGCCAGACGACTCAATTTTGCGGGGATCTCGGCGCTGGTCGAGGCGACGCTGGAGGCGGCCATGTCCCGAAATTGGACATCGGAACCCAAAAGCGTCGAAGACGCACTTTCCGTTGACCATAATGCAAGATTGTTGGCGCGCGGTCTCTTGCCAGAAATTGCCGCAAAGGCATCCTAGAAGGTCGGGCTAAGGTGTCGGTTGGGGACGGGCCGGGGATTCGCGCGCATGAGTTTCAATTTCCTGTCGGGGATCAACACGTTCGGNTCGGGCGTGGTCGGTATCCTGATTCCATTTTTGTTCGTTCTGACCCTCGTGGTGTTCTTCCACGAGCTCGGTCATTTCCTGATCGCGCGCTGGGCCGGTGTCAGGGTACTCGTTTTCTCAATCGGGTTTGGACCTGAGCTATTCGGTTTCAACGACCGCCACGGCACGCGCTGGAAAGTGTCGGCCATTCCGCTCGGTGGATACGTCAAATTCTTCGGCGACGACAATGCCGCCAGCGTTCCCGATCAGGCGGCGCTCGCCGCCATGAGCGAGGAAGAGCGCAGGCACAGTTTCGTTCATCAGCCAGTGGGACCACGGGCGGCGATCGTGGTGGCGGGGCCGTTGGCAAATTTCCTGCTCGCCATCGTCATTTTTGCCGGCCTGTTCATGATCTTCGGCAAGCCGAGCACGTCCCCTCGCGTCGATGCCGTGCAACCCGGAAGTGCTGCCGCGGCAGCCGGATTCCAACCGGGCGACCTGGTTTTGACGATCAATGGGCGGCCGATCGACAGCTTTCCCGACATGCAGCAGATCGTCAGCACCAGTGCCGGCGAAACGTTGGTCTTCGAGGTCGACCGCGGCGGCGCGCGCGTGACGCTCAAGGCGGTCCCTGCGCTGAAGGAAATCAAGGACCGGTTCGGGAATGTTATCCGTCAGGGTCAACTCGGCATCACCCGTTCGCCAACACCTGACGATACCCATTTCCAGCCAGTTGGACCGCTGAAGGCGGTCGAGCTCGGCGTGCAAAGGACCTGGTTCGTGGTCGAGCGCACGCTCTCCTATATCGGTGGCGTCGTCGCCGGTCGGGAGGCGGCCGATCAACTGGGTGGGCCGATTCGCATTGCCCAGGTATCGGGGCAGGTGGCGACGGAGGGGCTGGCGTCGCTGTTCAGTCTTGCCGCCGTGCTGTCGGTGTCGATCGGGCTGCTCAACCTGTTTCCGGTTCCGCTGCTCGACGGCGGTCACCTTCTATTCTACGCAATCGAAGCGGTCAGGGGAAAACCGCTATCGGAACGCGCGCAAGAAGTGGGGTTCCGCATTGGGCTTGCGATCGTCGTCATGCTGATGATCTTCGCGACCTATAACGACATCCTGCATCTCGCCGCCCAGTGGACGGCATCGTAGCCAGGCACTCTCGGGGAAATGGGCAACAACGGGGGAAGGACTTGGTTGCACAAAGGGGAAAAGCCTGTACAAGCGACGGCGCTGGTACAGGCGTTGTGGGGAAAGTGACGACCTTTCTCGTGGGTGCCCAAGTGTCGGAGGCATCCAATGGGGACGACAAAGGGCGTGTGGGGGAATGAAACTTTGTAGGTGGCTTGTTCAGGGGCTTGGCGTTGTCTGCCTTGTCCTCGGGGGAATTGTGCTGGGTGGGGCCGCGGTGTCGCTCACGGCACCGCCGGCTTATGCGCAATCCGTCAACTCCATCGTCGTCCAAGGCAACCAGCGGGTCGAGGCTGATACCATCCGCTCCTATTTCAGGGCGGGGCCGGGCGGCCGGCTCGACGCATTCCAGATCGACGAAGGTGTGAAGGCGCTCTACACCACCGGTTTGTTCCAGGACATTCGCCCGAGCATCCAGGGTGGACGCCTCATCCTCACGGTCGTCGAAAATCCGGTCATCAATCGCATCGCCTTCGAGGGCAACAAAAAGGTCAAGGACGAGCAGCTCAAGTCGGAAATCCAGTCGAGGGAGCGCGGCACGCTCTCGCGCCCAGTCGTGCAGGCCGACGTGGCGCGCATGGTCGACGTCTACCGGCGCAGTGGCCGGTTCGACATCCGCATCGAGCCGAAAATCATCGAGCTTCCGAACAATCGCGTCGATCTCGTCTTCGAGATCAGCGAAGGCGAAAAAACCGGCGTCAAGCTGATCGAGTTCATCGGCAATCGCGCCTATTCGTCCTACCGGCTCAAGGATGTGATCAAGACGTCCGAAACCGGAATTCTTGCGTTCCTGCAGACCGGCAACATCTACGACCCCGACCGGGTCGAGGCCGATCGCGAGCTCCTGCGCCGGTTCTATCTCAAGCACGGCTATATCGACGTGCGGGTCGTGTCCGCGGTCGGCGAGTATGATCCGAATCGACGCGGCTTTCTGATTACGTTCACGATCGAGGAAGGCGAGCAGTATCGAGTCGGAACGGTCGACGTGGTGTCGAACGTACGACCGATCGACCCGACGTTCCTGCGAGCGCGGCTGCGGACCTATCCGGGCGACATCTACAACGCCGAGGCGGTCGAGAAGACGGTCGAGGACATGACGATCGAAGCCGCCAAGCGGGGCTACGCCTTCGCGACGGTGCGTCCGGGCGCCCAGCGCAACCCTCAGAGCAGGACCGTCAATCTTTTCTTCACGATCGAAGAGGGACAACGCGCCTACATCGAACGGATCAACGTTCGCGGCAATACCCGCACGCGCGACTATGTGATCCGGCGCGAATTCGACATCGCGGAAGGCGATGCCTACAACCGGGCGCTGGTCAATCGGGCCGAGCGGCGGCTCAAAAACCTGGGCTATTTCAAATCGGTGAAGATTTTGCCCGAGCCGGGCTCAGCGCCCGACCGAGTCATTCTCAACGTCGATGTGGAGGAGCAGTCGACGGGCGAATTCTCGGTGTCGGGCGGCTATTCGACCGCGGACGGTTTCCTAGGCGAGGTCAGCATCGCCGAGCGCAACCTGCTTGGTCGCGGCTACTACGGAAAGACCTCCGTTCAATACGGCCAATACACCCGCGGCGCCAACGTGTCGTTCGTGGATCCCTATTTCCTGGGCTATCGGGTCGCACTCGGGCTCGATCTCTTCTACAAGCAGCAGAACGCGACGAACTATGTCTCCTACGAGACCAAGACGATGGGCTTCGGCAGCAGGCTCGGCTTTGCGTTGCGCGAAGATCTCGGCTTCCAGGTTCGCTATTCGATCTACCGCCAGGAGGTCTCGCTGCCGGCCAATCTGACGAACTGCAACAACATCAACCCGGATTTCGTGAACACCTTCCCGACGGCGGACGCCGTCGGCACGACGCCGGCGCTCACCCCACCTTTCGGATACGCGGGCATCGCCAACTGCTACTCCGACGGCGAGGCCTCCCTTGCGGTCAAGCGCGAGCTTGCGAACGGTCCGGTGCTCACCTCCTTGATCGGCTACACGCTCACCCACAACACGCTGGACAACAACAAGAGCCCGACCCAAGGCATCCTGACCGAGTTCAGGCAGGATTTCGCCGGCGTCGGCGGCGACGTCAAATTCGTCCGCACCTCGGCCGACCTCTACGCCTATCACGAAGTGGTATCCGACGTTATCAGCTCCCTTCATCTCCAAGGCGGGCACATCACGGGATGGGGCGGCGGCGGCCTGCGGATGCTCGATCACTTCCAGATGGGTCCGAACCTCGTTCGCGGCTTCTCGCCGGCGGGCATTGGCCCGCGCGACTTGACGCAGTTCCCATATACCGGTGTCCAGGGCGACGCTTTGGGCGGCACGATGTATTGGGGCGCCAGCCTCGAATTGCAAACGCCGCTTTATTTCCTGCCCAAGGATTCCGGCGTCAAGGTTGCAGCCTTTGCGGATGCCGGCTCGCTCTGGAACTATACCGGACCGACCACCTTCCCGGCCACCGGCGAGGTGCTCTCAGGCAATACCTGTGCGACCTGGGGACCGGGGATCACCAATCCGGTGGCGTGCGCGGTCGACAACTCCATGCACGTTCGCTCCTCGGTCGGCGTCGGGTTGATCTGGGATTCGCCGTTCGGGCCTCTGCGGTTCGAT
>JGI12053J15887_10001228_pt1 | contig 11731 bp, 10 predicted proteins | sample MedBloCAOM1_O3_FD_15887 | JGI IMG/M metagenome (IMG submission 15887)
CGTTGCGGTTGGCGTGTACGAGCAGCTTGCGGTCTTCGCCGTTGACCTTGCCGTCGATGATGATCTGCGGGCCGCTGGAGTCGTAGTCGCGGTTGTCGTTGGCGGTGTGCTGGAAGTACCAGGTGATCTGCCGGTCGCGGCGTCGAACGCGATGGTGCTGTTGGTGAAGAGGTTGTCGCCGGGGCGGTAGGCGGAATCATAGCGCGGCGCCGGATTGCCCGATCCCCAATACGTCAAGTTGGTCGCCGGATCGTATGAGCCCGTGACGTAGAATGCGCCCCCGCCCGTTTCCCAGGCATTGGCTTTGTCTTTCCAGGTCTCGCTGCCGGGCTCGCCGGGCGCCGGCACGGCGAAGGTCTTCCACTGGAGATCGCCGGTCTTCGGATCGAGCGAGGCAACCCAGCACCGCACGCCGTTGTCGCCGCCGGAGCCGCCGATGATGATGGCGTCCTTGAGCGCGAGCGGCGCCGCGGAGATTTCCATGCCCTCCTGGTCGCGCAGGTTCTTGTCCCACACGACCTTGCCGGTCTCCTTGTCGGTCGCGATGACGCGGCCGTCGAGGCCGGTGACGGAGATGACGAGATTGCCCCACAGCGCGACGCCGCGGTTGCGGTCCGGCTTCTGCTGACCCGGATCCATCTTCCAGAGGATGCGTCCCTGGGTGCCGGAGCGGACGTCGATCTTGTACACCACGCCCCAGACGTCGGTGATATACATAAAGCCATCGTCGACCAGCGGCGTCGCCTCGACATATTCGTTCGGCGAGGTCCCGCCCAGCGAGACCGCAAAGGCGAGCTTGAGGTTCTTGACGTTCGACTTGTTGATGGCCTCGAGCGTCGAATAGCGCTGCGAGTTGAAGTCGTGGTGGTTCATCAGCCAATTGTGCGGCTCGGGGTTGAGCAGGCGCTCGAAGCTGACCTCGGCGGCACGGGCATCCGAGGCCGCCAAGGCTGCTGCGGCGAATACTGCGAAGAGTCCGAATTGCGCAACGTCGCACTGCAATAATGGTGTCTTCATCGTTTCCTCACCGTGTCGTTCTTCGTTGATCGAGACTATCGCGAAGCGCAGGGGCAGGGAAGCGGTGTCAATTCGCTAGCTGCTCGGGCGGAACAAGGCGCCGGACAGCTTGTCAACGAGACGCGCGAGATCCTGGTTGGTTCGGCCCGCGCCGTAAACGTATCGATCGGGCCTGACGACCGCCGCCGCGGTTCCGGTTTCGTCGAGCCACTGCTCGTAGAGCCCGTCCTGCGCGACCAGGGTCACGACGCCATCTTGCGCGGAATCGGGATTCCCGCGCGATCGCAGCACCACGCGTAATGCGCCGATGCGGCGCAGCATCGACAGATCGCGCTCGCTCAGCCCGGATTGCGCATCGATGGTGCGCGAGACCACCAGGAATACGGGCGGAAGGACATCGTCCAGCAAAGCGGTTCGCCCGTCGGACGTCTTGACGGTCGGCTGCGGAAACAGCGAGCCCGCGGCTCCTCGCGGCTGCCCGCGCTCGTCGCAGTCGATCAGGCCCTCGGCCAAGGGCGGGATCAATCGATGACGCAGCGGGTCGCCTCCGCTGCGCGCGCGTTCCGCACGCAGGCGTGCATCGCGCTTCTTGGCGGCCTCGAGATCGAGCTCGCCGATGATCAAGCCGAGGTCCTTGGCTTGCGCGACCACGTTCTTGACGTGGACCTTGCGCTCCTCCTGGTAGCTGCGCAGGAGCGCCGGGGAGACGCCAGCCTTTTCCACCAGCAACAATTTCCAGATCAGGTTTGCGGCGTCCCTGATGCCGGCGCACATGCCTTGGCCGAGGAACGGCGGCATCTGGTGCGCGCAATCGCCGAGCAGGAATATTCGACCTTGGCTCCAACGATCCGCGACCAGGGCATGAAACCGATAGACCGCGGAGCGCCAAAGCTCGATGGCTTCGACGTCGACGAAATCCCGGAGCGCCTCGCGCACGCGCGCCTGGTTCTGGAACTCTTCCGGGCGTTCGTGCGGCAATATCTTCAACTCCCACCGGCGCAGGTCCCGGGGGCCGGTGATCGCGGAGGCCGGCCGGGACGGCCAGCAATACTGCGTGTTCATGGTCGGAAACGCGGTGGGCCGACGCTGCCAGGCATCGACGACGACCCACCACTCGTCAAAGGCCAGGTCCTCGTAGCCGATCCCGAGCCGCTTGCGCGCGAAACTGTTGGCACCGTCGCAGGCCAGGAGATATCGGGCGTCGATCGAGCGCGCTTGTCCGCTCGTGAGGTCGCGGATGTCGAGCACGATCCGATCGCCCGACTCGGCGAAGTCGACGAGCTCGTGCGAAAGCAGCACGTCGACGTTGTCGTGGCGCGCGACTGCGCCGCGCAGCATAGCCTCGTATTCCGGCTGGATGAAATGAATGCCGACCGGCCAGCCGAGCGGGAAGGGCGGCGGAATGACGTCCGTTCGTTTGATGAGTTCGCCGTCGACGCCGAGATACTGCGTGCCCGGGTGCGGCCGGACGTGGGCGCCCAATTCCTTGCCGATGCCGGCAAATTGCATCACTCGCATGACTTCGTGGTCGGCGGTGATCGCCCTCGGCTTGTCGTAGATGCCAGCCATGCGTTCGATGACGGCAACTCGGAGGCCCTGGCCGGCAAGCAGGGCGGCCGCGGTCGCACCGACCGGGCCATATCCGACGATAGCGATGTCGCAGTGCATTTGGATCGCTTCCGCCGCTAGGTGGTTCTCATTTTTCGTGGACGGCGGAAACATCCTTCCAACACGGCAACGAAATGGGTGGGAAATATTCTCTGGTTTGCATCCGAGCGTCCGCACCCCATATGCAAAAACGGATTAGGAACCGATCGAGGATTGCGGTTCAGCTTTCCCCTCGGATGGTGCAACATAGTGCGAACGGAACGAAGGAGCCCCCAATGGTTCAGGTCGCGGAGCAGGAAACGGCGCCAGAGGCAATCGAGGCCACCGTCAATTACGTTTTGAATAACGGCGAGAAGCTCTTTACCCAAACCGCCGGGCCCGGCGGCGTTGACGTGCGGACCGGTGGATCGCAGGACCCGCACTCCGTCACCATCCGCAACGCGCGGCTTCACGCTGGCGATTTCGCGCTCGACCGCGACGGCTTCGTTTTCGTTCGCCACGACACCAAGGTGCGCGACTTCTTCGACGAGGATGAAATCCGCCGCGTCTACTATCCCGAGATGGAAGCGCTGGTGAAAGCCAATAGCGGTGCGTCGCGGGTGGTCGTGTTCGACCATACGCTGCGCACGGCCGACGACGAGCTGCGCGAAGAGCGCAAGATCCGCGAGGTCGTGCGCCGTGTGCATAACGATTATACCGAATGGTCGGGGCCGCAACGCGTGCGCGACCTGCTGCCGGACGAGGCAGATGAGCTGCTCCGCCGCCGCTTCGCCATCGTGCAGGTCTGGCGACCCATCCGCCACCCGGTCGAGACCGCGCCGCTCGCGATCTGCGATGCGCGCAGCATCTCGCCGGACGATTTCGTGATATCCGAGCGGCGCTATCCCACCCGCATCGGGCAAACCTACGCCATCACCTACAATCCGAAGCATCGCTGGTACTGGCTGCCGCGCATGCGGCGCGACGAGGCGCTGGTGTTCAAGGTCTACGATTCGTCCAAGGACGGCCGCGCCCGCTGGTCGGCGCATACGGCGTTCGACGATCCGACCTCGCCGCCACATGCGCGGCCGCGCGAGAGCATCGAGATTCGCACGCTGGCGTTCTTCGACTAACATAGCGGCTCACGACGCGGCGACGATCGTCCCGCGGCATTCGCCGAAGCCGATGCCGGCGAAGCCTTCGCGGCGGCAGTGCGCGCGCATGATCACGCTGTCGCCATCTTCCAGGAAACGTCGCGTTTCGCCGGAGGCAAGCGCGATCGTCTGACGGCCGCCGGCACTGATCTCCAGCAGGCTGCCCAGCTCGTCCGGCGTGGGGCCGGAGATCGTGCCGGTTCCGAAGATGTCGCCGGGCCGCAGATTGCAGCCGTTCGAGCTGTGATGGGCGACCAGCTGGGCGACGGTCCAATAGAGGTGGCGTGCGCTTCCCGTCGACAGCTGGTGCGGCGGAAGGCCCTTTGACGTGAGCCCCGGCGTGAGCAGGAAGACTTCGAGGCCGATATCGAGGGCGCCCGATGCCTGGTCCGACGCATCGAAGAGATAGGGCAGGGGCTCGGGGTCGCCCGCGGGTCGTTTCGCTTGCGCGATCCGGAACGGCGCCAATGCCTCGGGGGTCACCACCCAGGGCGACACCGTGGTGAGAAAGCTCTTGCCGAGGAAGGGACCGAGCGGCTGATACTCCCAGCCCTGGATATCGCGCGCCGACCAATCGTTGAGCAGGCAGAAGCCCGCGACGTGGTCCACCGCCGCCGCCGCCGGAATCGGTTGGCCCAGCGCATTGCCCGGCCCGATCCAGATGCCGAGCTCGAGCTCGTAGTCGAGATTGCGGCAGGGGCCGAAGCTCGGGACGGTTTCGTTCGCGGGCTTGCGCTGGCCGTTCGGTCGGCGCACTTGCGCGCCGGACGCCCTGATGGAGGATGCGCGGCCGTGATAGCCGATCGGCACGTACTTGTAGTTCGGCATCAGCGGATTGTCCGGCCGGAATAGCCTGCCGGCATTGGTGGCGTGGTTGATGCCGGCAAAGAAGTCGGTGTAGTCGCCGATCGCGGCCGGCAGCGCGAGCCGGCAATCGGCGGCGGCGTGGAGCAGTCGCGAGCGCAGCGCTTCCATCCGCGCGCGGTCTTTGCCGTCGGCGTCGAGGATATCGCTCAGGCGATGCCGCAGGGCCGTGCGTGCCTCGCGACCAAGCGCAAACATCGGATTGAGCGTCGCGCCCGACGCCGCCTCGGCGGCCTTTGCGGCGAGCCCATCGAGCAGACCAAGCTCCAGCGCTGCCGCGAGATCGAGAATGTCGTCCCCGATCGCGATGCCGCCATGGGCGGGACCGCCGCGCGGCACGAACACGCCGAGGGGCAGGTTCTGGATCGGAAACTCCGGATGTTCGTTGGCTGAGGCGACCCAGCTGCGCCGTGTCGGTGAATGGGTCTCGTCGATCATGTTGAGGTCCTTCTCCTGATCTCGCGGGACCTGCCGCATTAGGTCCGATCGGCGTGTCCTGCTACCACGTCCGGCAAGTCAGCGCATCGTCGCGGGCAACCAGAGTGCGATCTGCGGAAATATCATCAACAGCACGGTCGTGATCACAATCGACAGCATGAGCACGCTGGTGCCCTTGTAGACCTTCATCAGGTCGACGCCCGCCGTCGCGGCGACGATGAAGGCGATGAGCCCGACCGGAGGAAAGACGAGCCCCATCGCCACCATCATCATCGACATGACTCCGAACCAGATCGGATCGAAGCCGAGCGAGCTGATCAGCGGAAACGTGAGCTGCAACGTCAGCAGGAGCAGGGGGATCTCGTCCATGAACATGCTGATGACGAAATAGGCGACCACGATGCCGATGATCACCACCCAGCGATTGAGCTCCATGGCGCTGACCGCGCCGACCACCTCCTGCGGGATACGGCTGAGCGCCATGTAGTATCCGAAGATGGTCGCGCCGATCAGGATCAGGAAGATCATCGCCGAGGTGCGGATGGTCGATTTCAGGGCGTCGATTGCGTCCGCGAAAGTCAGCCGGCCGAAGACGGCGCCGATGATGCCGGCGAGCAGCGCGCCGAGCGCTCCGACCTCGGTCGGCGTTGCGATGCCGGTATAGAGCAGAATGAGCACCAGCAGGATCAGCAGGAGGCTAGGCCAGATGCGCACGAGGCTCGCCCAGCGTTCCTTCGCGTCGACCCGATAGGTCGTCGGTGCGTGCTTGGGATTGATCACGACCCAGAGATAGATCATCGCCGCAAGCAGGACGCCGACGATGATACCCGGCACCACGCCGGCGATCAGGAGCTTGCCGATCGAGGTCTGGGTGGCGATGCCGTAGATCACCATCGCGATGCTCGGCGGGATCAGGATATCGAGCGTCGCCCCGATACCGATGGCACCCGCCGCCAATTCGTCGGAATAACCGTGGCGGCGCATTTCCGGCATTGCGATCTTCGACATCACCGAGGCTGCCGCCGTGCTGGCGCCGGACATGGCGCCGAAGATGCCGCAGGCGAACACGGTGGCGATGGCGAGCCCGCCCCTGATGTGCGAGCACCAGTTGGCGGCGGCCGTGTAGAGATCGCGGGCGAGCCCGCTCGAGGCCGAGAAGAACGCCATCAGGATGAACATGGGGATGGTGGTCAGTGCGTAGTCCGCGACCGTGCTGAACGGCGTCAGGCTGACGATCCCCATCACTTTGCTCATGTCGCCGGTCACGAGATAGATGCCGAGCATGCCGGAGCCCGCGAGCGCNACCGCGATCGGCACGCCGAACAGGAGGGNAAGCACCAGCACGAGCAGGGGAAGNGNGGCGACCATGCGGGTTCTTTCNGCCGATGCGGNGACCNNNCNNGGTCACGCGCTCGGTGCCTCTTCCCGGAACAGGTANGACTTGCCGCTGCGNACCCGCGGCAGGTCGGCNAGCATNACGACGGTCAGCGCNAGAAATCCCANCGGNACNAGNCANTAGGCNGGCCCGACCAGCAGGGGCAGTGCGCTGAGNGTGGTGTCGTCGTGCAGNCCTCGCCACGCCTGCTGGCCGGTCGCGACCAGGATGAACGCGCAGAAGGCAAGCGAGAGCAGATGGGCCACGTGATTGGCCACCTGCTTCAACGCCGGCGGGAGCCGGTCGACCAGGAACGTCACCCGGATGAACACGCCGCCGCGATAGGCATAGGAAAGTCCGAGAAAGATCGCCGCCACCATCAGGTATTTCTCGGTGATCTCGTAGGCGCCCATGATCGGGCTGTTGAGCAGGTAGCGGCAGAGCGCGTCGGCCGACGTGAGGCACATCATGAGGAAGGTCGCCAGCACGCCGGCATAGACGAGCGCGAGCTCGCAACGCCACAGCCACCTTTCGAGCGATCGCACGAACTAGTTCTTGAGCAAGGCGATTGCCGTGTCGAGGACCTCGCGGGCCTCCTTGTGGCCCTTGCCCTCCATCTTCTTCACCCACTCGTTCCAGATCGGTTCGCCCGCCACCTTGCGCCAGCGCTCCACTTCATCAGCGGGGACCGGGTAGCGGATCAGCTCGTAGTTTCCCGCCTTGGCTCTTTCGATCACGCCCTGCTCGGCTGTGTCGAAGAAGTTCTTGCCCCAGAATTTCGCGCCAGTGAGTCCGCTGACACTCATGATCCCGTCACGTACGTCCTTTGGCAGCGATTGCCATTTCTGCTTGTTCGCGCACAGCGAGAAATATGCGACGTAGAACGGCGCGATGGTAAAGTTCTTCGCAACCTCGTAGAGCCGGAACGCCTGCACCGCTTCCCACGGCGCAGCAGCGCCGTCCACCACGCCCTTGTCGAGCGACTGATAGACGTCCGGCATGGGGATGAGGGTGGGCACGGCCCCGAGCGCCTTGGCCATTTCGGTCGGCGGTCCACCGAGCACGCGGAACTTCAATCCTTTGAATTCGTCCAACGTCTTTACCGGCCTCTTGGACACCAGCAGATTGGGCGAGCTCGTATACAGCACCAACGGCTGAATATCGGCGAACTCCTTCTGCAACGCAGGAAACTTCTCGTAGAGCTTCCACAGCGTTTCGCTGCCCTTTTCGGCCGAGCTGATCGGCAGGAACGGCAGCGACATCACGTCCGAGAGCGGGGTCTGCTCGGGCCAATAGCCCTGCACGCACCAGCCGATATCGGCGATGCCGCTGCGGATGCCCTTCCACATGTCGATGCCCTTGATCAGGGTTTGCGACGGATAGACTTCGATCTTCACGCGCCCTTTGGTCGCCTCCTCGACCTGCTTCACCCACGGCTGCAGCGCATGCGACGGGCCCCAGCCGGTCGGGGAGTTCTGGTCGGCGAATGTCAGCTTGATCTCCTGCGCCGGCGCCGGGCTGGCGAACGCCAAGACCGCGGCGATCAGTCCGCCGCACGCCAGCTTGTTTGCGTCGATCATCTGCTCACTCCCTCTTTGAATTTGTTTTTCACCGCGCCAAGCGCAACGTGCGGCGGCGCTGTACCGCATGGTGGGCGGCATCCCAAACGAGAGTAGCATTTGCGCTCCCCCCGGCAAGCATAAGATCGAAGCATTCAGATTGTCTGGGGGTTCTGTTGCCCGGTCGAACTAACGGCTGACAAGGGCCACGCCGGCGGCGACCAGCACAGCGGCAGCGCCCATCTGCAGCAGTTCTCGTCGCGACAACGATTCTCGGCCCAGGCGCGGAAACAAGAGTGTCAGCGCGATCCCGAAGATGAACACGAACAGCGTGGTGGTGCTGCCGATCGCCTGCACCAAGCTCAACGGCGCAAGCACCAGAGCGTAGCGGTTGCCGAGCGCGCCGCNGATATTGATGAGCTCGTTGGCCCGTTGATCGTCAACAGAGCGCCGGTATTGGACCGGAGCAATCCGATGAACTGCCGGCGAAACGAGGCGATGCCCAGCAAGGCGGCGCCGAAGATCGCCTCGCCCACGAACATCCAGAACGTCGTCGCCCAGAACTGCTCGCGCACGGCAAATATCTTGAAGATCAGCGAGCTCAGCGCCAAGGCGAACGCGCAGATGAACACAACGCCGCAGTCCGTGCCCTGAACGTCCGGCCGCTCTTCCCGGAACGCAACGAAACGAGCAGCGCGCCGGAGATGATCAAGGTGCCGCCGATCATCTGCGTCGGCGTCAGCCTCTCGCCCAAAACGAGATGGCCCAGCGCGTAACCGAAGAGCGGCGAGGCCTGGTAGAACGGCGCAATGACCGATGCCTCCTCGGATTGCAGCGCCTGCAGATAGAAGTACATGGCGCTCATATACAGAACGCCCAAGAGCGTCATGAGCGCGATGCTCCCGGCGTCGAGATCGATCACACCGGGTTGGTAGAACTAGATGACCGGAAGCAGCAGAAGACCGGCGAGCGCCGTGAAGATCAACAGGACCGCGACGCTGCTGTGCTTGAAGTATCGCTCGACGAGATACTTGTCCAAGTGCGTCGAGATGGCCCAGAGCACGGGACCGGAAAACGCAAACAGCAGCCAAGTCATGGATGCGAGTCTACCCGAATAGGCCCCCGACCTCCCCGCCGATGCTTACCAGTGAGCTGCGGCAGTGGTATCAAAGTGCGAGCTCGTGAGCGATTTGGACAGTCCGGGACAGAGGGCCGGGAGGCATGGAGAGGGCACGATGAAGCGTTTATCGACGGCCGTTTCATTCCTGATCGGGCTCTGCGGTTTGGTCGAACCGTGCGTCGCCGAGGTCGTCCGGTTCGAGGTTCTAAGCATCGAGTCGCCGGCATTCGAAGGCCGTGTCTTCGGCTCGGTCGGCACTTACGATCGAATTGTCGCCCGTGCAACCATCGCAGTGGCACCGAGCGATCCGCATAATGCGATCATTGTCGATATCGATCGCACGCCGCGCAACGCGCAGGGGCTGGTCGAGGCGACCGCCGACGTCGAAATCCTCCGTCCGACGATCGCTGCCAACGGCAACCGGCGGCTTCTCTATGACGTGGTCAACCGCGGCGGCAAGCGTGCTCTTGCCATGTTCAATGATTCGATGGCCGGCAATGAGCCGGTCAAGGCCGCCGACGCCGGCACCGGCTTCCTGATGAGCCGAGGTTACACGGTGGTATGGAGCGGCTGGCAAGGCGACCTGCGCGCTGGTAGCGGTCGCAAGCTGATCAAGGTGCCGACCGTGGCGGGAGTGACGGGCCTCTCGCGCGAAGAGTTCGTCTTCGACCAAATGCAGAATCCGACCGTAGCGGCGCTGACCTATCCGGCCGCCGATCTCGATCCGATCCACGCGAAACTGACGGTTCGCGCACGCGAAGCCGACCCGCGTGTGGTACCGGTCGACCTCGAATTCGCATTCGACGGACCGGACAAGATATCGATCAAGCGGCCCGCGGGATTCGATGCCGGAGCGATCTACGAATTCATCTATCAGGCCAAGGATCCGAAGGTGATGGGGCTCGGCTTTGCCGCGACACGCGACATCGTCTCGTTCTTGCGCAATGGGGCAGCGGACGCGGGCGGAGCAGCGAACATCATGGCCGGCCAAATCGACCGCACCATCGCCTTCGGCCAGTCGCAGAGCGGTCGCTACCTGCACGATTTTCTCTATTTGGGCTTCAATACCGACGAGTCCGGCCGCGTCGTCTTCGACGGGGTGATGCCGCACATCGCCGGCGGCAAGAAGATGTTCACCAACTACCGCTTCAGCCAACCCGGTCGAAACGTGCAGCAGCACGGGGACGCACTTTATCCCGGCGGCGAGTTTCCGTTCACCTATCCGGTGATCACCGATGCTCTCACCGGACGTACGGACGGCCTGCTCGCGCGCTGTCTGGCCGCAGGCAATTGTCCGAAGATCATCAAGACCGATACCGAATTGGAGTTCTACCAGTCGCGGGCGTCATTGGTCGCGACCGACACGCAAGGCAATCCGCTGGCGATGCCGGACAATGTGCGCCTGTTCCTGCTCGCGAATCTGCAACACGCTGCGGCCGCGGGTGCCCAGTCCGCGTTCAGCGCGACCTGCGCCTTTCCGACCAATCCGCTCTACGCCGGGCCGCCGTTGCGCGCGTTGCTGGTTGCGCTCGATGACTGGATCAGCAGGGATACGCCGCCGCCGGGGAGCCGCTATCCGAGCCGTGCCGACGGTACGCTGGTGTCGCCGACGGCCGAGGCAGTCGGCTTTCCGAAGATTCCCGGGTTCGCCTATACCGGTGTCGTCGCTCGGCCCACCGTGATCGACGACAAGGTCATGCCGCCGGTCAGGGGTGCGGTCTATCCGGTGTTCGTGCCCAAGACCGACCCGGACGGGCGCAGCATCGCCGGGCTTCGCCTGCCGACCCTGGAAGCGCCGATCGGAACCCATACCGGCTGGAACTTGCGTAAAGCGGGATTCGGCGACGGCGAGCTGTGCGACAACTTCGGTTCGATGCTGCCCTTCGCCAAGACCCGCGAAGAGCGGCTCAAGAGCGGCGATCCGCGCCCGTCGCTGGCCGAACGCTATCCGGAAGCGGCCGATCGCATGGCGATCATCGAGCGCGCCGCCAAACAACTCGTCCAGGACCGGCTGTTGCTTGCCGACGACGTGCAGAGCTTTCTGCAAGCGACCAATTAGCGCCCTCACGTCCTCGCGGCGAGCGCGGCTTTCACCCGCTCCGGCGTCATAGGATATTGCCGCAGCCGCACGCCGGTGGCGTCGAAGAAGGCGTTGGCGATCGCGGCCGCGGTTGCGCCCATCACTTCCTCGCCGGCGCCGGTCGAAGGCTCGTCGAGGCGCTGCACCACGACCGGGGTCACGTGCGGATGCTCGGCAAAGCGCAGCACCGGATAGGACACCCAGTCGAGGCTCGTGACGCCGGTCTTGTCGAAGGTGACCTCTTCCTTGAGCGTGCGGCTGGTCGCCTGGATCATCTGGCCGATGATCTGGTTCTCGACCAGCGCCGGATTGACGATGAGCCCGGCATCGAGCGCACCGAAAAGCCGCGTCGCGACGATATTGCCGGTGCGGGTGTTGACCTCGATATCGGCCACCGCCGCGCCATAGGATACGTGGTGCGTGCCGAGACCGATGCCGCGGCCGCGCACGACCTCGTCCTTGGAAAGCGCCGCCGCGGCGAGCCGCGGCTGCCATTTCGCCGCGTCGGCGGCGGCATTGAGCACGCCCAGCCAGCGG